>Ga0182012_10002639_pt1 | contig 19357 bp, 35 predicted proteins | sample 612S2SmetaG_FD_120486 | JGI IMG/M metagenome (GOLD analysis project Ga0182012, IMG submission 120486) | Permafrost microbial communities from Stordalen Mire, Sweden - 612S2S metaG | ecosystem: Environmental > Terrestrial > Soil > Wetlands > Permafrost | place: Sweden: Stordalen | collected...
CTGCTGCTGCTGCTGCTGCTGCTGCTAGAGCCCTGCTGGCGTGTGGCCGCCCTCGTACTGTGCGTCACCGTAAGCATAGCACTGTCCGGTGTCGAGCACGATAACGTAGCCCTGTCCGCTCGCAGTTGCCGTAATGCCTACAGCGTTTGATCCTGACGGGATTGGTGCCGTGTTTGCACCGCCCAAATACTTTGCGTCACCAAACGAGTAGATAGCCCCGTCCGAGCGCAGAAGCCAGTAACCTTTGCCGGTTGGTGTCAGAGCTATATCTACCATTACAAGATTGGACGGCATCGGTTTGGTTCCTTTCAGTGCAAGCATTTGATTTATGTAGCTACCGCTCAGCCAATCAAGATCGACGGCAGCGTTTCCATCTAACGGAGTGTTACCAGCAAACTGTACACCTCTAACAACACCAGCTATGCCAAGTTCCGATGACGTGTAAAGGTGAGGGTATCCTGTCCAATCAGCAATCATCCATTCGATAGCATCAGGCGGAAGCTTGTTAGCCGTGGCCTCTTGTACCCATAGCGCAGAAACCGTGGGAGCGTTAGACCTGCTTGTGTAGATGCCAGAAGGTCTGCCCGTTTTGATCTTTCGGACACAGCGGGCTACGGCGGTTTGTGCTGTGAAGTCTCCCGCTTCGCAGTCTATCCAGTGTGCCATATCGTTATCGGCGTCTACCGCCGAGCATCCTTCTACGATAATGTTGGGGTTTTGTGCTGCGATTGATACGAAATCGGGCCACTGCCCATCTGTGTACCCTAGAGCCCAAATGATGTTCGGCGTTTTTGATACGTCACCCCTTACAGCGCTGGCGTTGATTGTGTCCACTCCGAGATAATCCATGTTTACCCCAATCCTACCGGTACGCCTGGTGTGTAAATGCCCCAAAAGTCTACAGCCCCCGCCGTACCTGCAACAACTTTTGCGTTCAAAGCTTCCGTTATAGCCAGAGAACCCGACAAAGGAAACGATCCATAACCGTTTACCGGACAAACAGTAGCACAATAAATCAAACCGCTACTAGCGCCCACCAACTCCACGTTTGTTGTGGTGTTTATCCCAGCGGCTATGAACGAAACCGTCTTTACAACATTTGCAGTATCGACCTGACCGGATGCTGGTATAAGTTGTGCGCTATTCGCAAACGGCACAGCTATCGTACCTGTAGACCCATCTACCGTAAAAGGTACGCTTGCAATACCATACGGCGACGTTACCACAAGCGGAGAGTCCGTCGTACCTAATATAACTTCGTCGGGTAGCGTTACAATAAAAACGTCGGCAGAAGGTATATTGAAACTTCCCAGTTGAAGTTGAGCGCTAGAGTCTATGGACCCGTAGATAGGGAAGATTCCAAAATATGTAACTATTGCGGACGATTCTCCCGCAAGGGCAAACGTGCTAGCCCACTGTATGCCAGACTGACTGCCTACTATACTTATGGCACCGCTAGAGTTACTCGTTACTCCGTTGTTTTGGATTATGACAAGCACGGAACGGTCTGTGGGTTGAACCTGGAAAGTTGCCGAGTATGGAACGATGGCAGGAAGGTCCACATTCGTTACATCTAACGCCAACGTTTGCCCTGGAAAGTTTACGATAGCATTGGTTATTGGAGCCAAGGGGGCGTAGTCGCCATTATCGGTTTGCGAAACCCCCGTAAACCAAGCAGTAAGTATAGTACCCGGTTTCAGCCCGCTACCGTTTATCTGTATAGTCTCAGCGCCCTGCGCCTGCAAACCCATACTGGTAATGCCGTAAAACGATCCTGCCTGCTGGTTGGATATCGTACAAACCCACTGAGCACCGTTCGGGCTGTTCGGTATTTGCACATTGCCCGACCAAACAAGCGCACCAGGCACCGGCTGAAACTGAAAAACTATTTGACCCTGTGCGTTTGCCGTCGCTTGTACCGGGATACGGTTTATGGCACTCATTGTGCGCTACTACCATCGTTCCGGGGATGCTTGCGTCTGTCCTCGAAGTTTTCTCTACCCTCTAGCCATCGCACGCGCTGGTCTAGCAACTGTATTTGCTTACTGTTTTGGTCGGTCGTTTCTTTCAGCTTGTAGTATGACAAGAAAGCGAGTCTCAGTATGCCTGCCACCATTAGGGTGATAGCGGAACCTAAAATAGCTATCAGAGTGTTTATAGTTTCAGGAGTCATTTGGGAATCACCGCTGCTATCGCCATCAAACTAGATGGTACTTGGTTTTTGGCTAAGACTGTCAACCCTACACCTGCGACTACGGCTCCCGCTATCATAAGCAAAACTCCTAACGCTTCTCTGTATAGATTTGAACCGCCCAAACCAGATTGACTATTTTCATTAGGGCTGAGAGGATTTACAAAACTCGTTAGCGAGGGGCTGCCAGAGTAGACGCTTGAGGTAGCTGCTGCTGAGGCAGCGAAGGTGTTACCGGCACCTCCGCCATTATTGCTAAACCTTCTGATGCCGCTGATAGGTTCGTCTGCTGAGGATTGTGTTCCAATGGGAGTCAACGACACGTTAGCACCTTTATATGGTGCGTTTATCATTGTGCCCTGTCCCGCCGTAGATACAATGATGCCTTCATGCTGGTTGGCAGGATTACTGTTGTTCATTCCAAAGAAAACCACGTCGCCTGGCTGGGCGTTCATCAAAAGGTTATTAGCGGGGCCTAACGGTATCTGTTGTCCCAGCGGCGATGAATACTGAGCACCACTGAAATGGGGAATGTTTACACCTAACTGGCTGAACACATACATTACGAACCCTGAACAATCAAACCCTTTTGGGCTCGCACCACCCCACACGTATGGCACACCTAAATACTTCTGAGCTATACCCAGCACGGTAGATTGGCTAGTCGGAGCGGCCGTCGTAGGCGTCAAACCAAGATTTACCAGAGGATCGCCAGTAGTTTGATCGCTCACGTTGGTACCTCGGCAGGCTGCGGTTGCGCCGTTTGCGATTCTTGTGGATTTTTCTTTTGTTGTGGGTTTTTCTGTGTCGCCTGCCCCGTTTCAGGATTCCAGACCATTGGAACCTTCGGTTTTTTACCAAACAACACAGCCAACCCCACAACGGCAATGACCGCCCCGCCGAGCATACACCCAATACCCAAAATCTCTTGCACCTGACCGTGATTTAGCAATGTTATGGTCCCGGGCACGCCTGGAATGTTTTGAGCCCAGCCAGTATGAAACTGTAACACCGGCTCATGCGCAGCGTCGCCAGTATAGGAAGTCAACTGAGCGTTATCACTCGCATTACCAGACGAACCGCCAGCATTACCAACACTGCTAGTGTATGCACCAGTGCTGGTGGTGGCTACAGACGCTATGGCCTGTTGTGCCGTTGGCAGGTTCACGTAATAGTTACCGTTGTCAAAGTCTGCCTGCCACGGCGACATATCTTTACCGCCATTCGATAAAGAATATGCAGCAGCCGCATTGTTTACCGGGTTCATAATACCAGACTGCGTGGGCTGGTGCGACACACCTTGTGGAGCGTTTGCAGGCGGCGGGCCGAACGCAGCAGTACGACCAGCATACAAGTTACCGTAGTAGTTTATCTGGAACAATCCACAAGAATAATCGCCAGTGTTGGGGTTGTTATTCAAAACGGAAGGGTCGCCACCGGACTCGCACAACCCGATAGAAACAAACGACGCCAAACTAGTACCAGTGAAACCTGCTTGCTGGCACCATTGCACCAACTGGATTGCAGCAGCTAGGGACGCCACTTTATGCGCCCTTTCGCTATCACCAGTGTAGCAACACCGCCAACGATCAAAAGAAGCTCGTACAAGCGGGTATGGTCCACCGTTACTGGCGTTTGGTTAGGCGTGCCAGAAGGTAGTGTATTTGTTGGGATATAGCCCGACTTGACAACCTGATAGATAGCCATAGTGGACGAGTAGGGATCGCCTGCTTGCCCGCTTGTAGGATCACCACTGTAACGACGGATAGCATCAATAGAACCAGTAAGAGGCTGATAGGTAACGCCCTTTGATGGGGTGGACGTTATTACCGTACCCTGACCGGCCGTCGAGTAAACAATCCCTTCGGACTCCGTGCCGGGATTACCAGTACCCTGGAATACAACGTCACCGGGTTGCACGTAGGCCAACTGATTACCCGGCGGTCCTACTGGAACATTGTTTCCGGTAGAATACTGTTGGCTGGCTAACCCTGGCAGTTGTACTCCCGCCTGGGAGAACACCCATTGCACCAAACCGGCAGCGTCCATACCACTAGTGGTGGTGCCACCCTTTTTATATGGGATTGCCCATTGCAGCGCTTGTATTGCAGCCTGGATGGGGTTGGTTCCTACAGAGCCAGCGCTCATTAGCGCCTGCTTTCAGTACCCGGTTTCCCGTCGCTCAATCCCCACTGTTTAGCGAAATAGTAGGAACCGTACATCAAACCCGCAGCGAGCGCACCGCCAGCGATAATAGCCTTCTTGTTTTGAGGCTCAACATACGAAGCTATGCCGACAAATAAGACGGACTGAGCTAAACCGATGTGCACCCATTTCATAAGGGTATCGGCTCGCTGGTCAGCATTGATTTCAGTTGTTTGGGGAGAGGAACAGGCAGCCGCTATAATCTCGTAAACGATACCAGCGGACACGAGAAAAGCTATGCCGTCGCCCTCTTTCCCAATCATCTGAGCGGGCATGGTCTATTGATGGTCCCAGGTCAGCGGATCGGTCGGATCGTACATGTAAAGGTTTCTGCCGTTTGGACGCAAACGGGGAGCACCCCACCGAGCAATCGAGCCTCTACTCCAACCCGCAGCCGGATTGCCAGTGTTATGGATATAGCCGGTACTTGGCATCATAAGCCACGACCTAGTGGTAATGGGCCGAGACATAAGAGTACCGGACGATGGTTGATTTTTCTTGGTGTCGTTACGTCCCCGTGACAGCATTGTCTAAAACTTTCTCCAAGAGTTTTGCGGCACTTTGTCCCAACCAACGGCTCCGTCCTGCCAACCACAACGGCCAGGCTGCTGGGCTGGGTCGAGCGGGTTTACATACGTGCAAGTAGAAGCGTTTGATGGGGTTACGTGAACCTGATAAAACGCAGCGGAGCCGGTGTCATCGTCGGGGATTCCACGCCAAGTTGATTGGTGTGCAACTTGGGTGTCTCGCACCTTCCCTACGGCGGGAGGATAGTTTACACTATCAAGAACCCTTTGCATGTTTACTCCTAGCTGCGGTTTTTTCCAATGTAATAGCCGATACCTACGGCAATGGCAAGAACAACGATTCCACCCACTTTGACAGTCACCTTTCAATAGACCTTTCTACGCTAAACCGCTTTTGGTAAAGATAGGAGTACCCGGCTTCAACCCGCCCAACCCTTTACTAATCCCACCGGGACCAGTAATGCGAGCCTCGACGCCAGGAGCGGGCTCGTAAAACAACTGTCCACCGGCAGCTTCTACCGCTGAAAGATCGGCCGGTGTCGGGATATAGGAATACCCCGTAACCGGGGTGTTGTATCCCGAACCAATCTGTTTTGCCTCTGCTACGGGAGGGGCCTTTTGGGTCGTGGTCGAACCAGTGGTTTGTACTGGCGTCGTTGTATCAGTGTCGGTATCGCTACCAGTGCTACCACCTCCCTGACCTATGATAATAGGTTGCAACACACCGCTACCGGGCAAAGGTGCCGCAGTCGCACCGCTAGTGTCGGTAGTGGTACTGGCAGAAGTAGTGGAAGCGGCGCTGGCCGATTGCTTTTTACGCCAAAGAATGAAAGCGATAGCAACGACCGCTACGCCAGCAACAATGTAAAGGTTCCGTTTGCTGGGACCACCACCGCCGCCGACACCGGGAGGGGGAGGGGTGGGCGGTGGCGTAAATGTCGTACCACCCCGGGGACCGACGACGCCGGTAGGGTTAGGAGCAGCCATTATTTCACCGTTTGATTCTTGTTGTAACGCTGGAACGCCCTCGGCCAGTTAGTGCTCTCGATACGCCCACCGATACGGGCCTTGCGGTTAGCACTGTTAGCAAGACGCACAACCATTGTGGCCGGTACCGGCAAAGGATTACGACGGCGCAACGCCATGTTCACAAAGAACGATGGCCCCATGTTCGTTGTCTCAGGAATATAAATCGCCGGAAGAATAATGTCAGGCGCACAGTTAGACGGCTGAGTTTTCCGGTCAGCAGAAGTGGGAGGTATCGCCTCAAGGGGAGGATGCACCGGCACTGGCAGCGTGCCAGGAGAACCCGTAACCTTTACCAAACCAAACGACGACGCCGGGGGAGGCATCGTAGCGGTAGGCGTAAACGCACTAGCGCCTATCGTTGGAAGATCGAGAACCCTGTAGCGAATACCTGCCATTTAGCTGCTCTTTCCCAAGAGAGCGTTATAGCTTGGCGTAAGGATTGTGGCGACACCACTTGCGGCACCTTTGGTGCCAGTGGGGTTAGCCACAAGATCGGCCAGGATGATACCGAAAATCACAAGCGCCGCCAGAGACACGAAAGCGGAACCTCTACCCATTGCAAATCCCTTCTATCCTTGTGAAGCGGTAGGATGCCCACCGCCGAGAGAACCCAACGTTTGACCCGAAAAAGCGTCAGCAAACGACGGAGAAACCAGTGTCGCCAACACAATCCCCCAGCACATGAGATTGCGGAGAGTGTCGTTAGGGATAAACGAGAAAGCGCCAAAAATGATTACAGCCGACAAAACCTCTGAGGGCAACGGCAGCGACTTAGTGCTAGCAGGAGCGTTAGAGTTAGTGACGGCACCCTTTTCAGTGTCAGGAACAATGCCAGTGGTCAAGTCTCGGTAGCCCATGATCGCTATTTCTGCTATGAACGGTGCAAGAACGTCGCCAGGCATTATACGGTACCACCAACGTTTACTTGATTCTTGTTGGACAGTTCCGCTAACGCAGCTAGCACATTGTTGCGACGGGATGGAACGATCAAGTCAATCAAACTTGGCCCTTGCGAGATGGTAACGGAACCGCTGGCACCGCTAATGGAACCGTTGTTTATCGGCGGTCCTGTAGAAATGTTTGTAACTCCATACGCAAACTCATACGTAAGCCAACCGTACCATTCAAGCGTATAAGCAAACCACAACAGAGCCATACCGACCAACGGCACGATTAGCTGCCTGACGTAATGCTACCAGGCATTCCGATGCCCTTGCCGGGAGCGAAGTGGTGGTAAACCCACACGCCAACAAACCCAGCAATAACCCCGGTGAGAAAAGTCCTGTTGGTAAGCATCAAAACCTCACTTTGGTAGGGAGTGGCGGAGCCACACCAGAAATACGAGAGCTACAGCAGCGGTCGAAACGGTGATACCGAAAATGTTGAACCCGTAATCACTGCCGTTGTTGGTGTTGGATGATTGGGGGCCGAACGCCATTTCGGTAGCGGTGCTGGCGGTCGGAGCGGACGCAGAAGCGTAACCACCTTGGCTGGAACTAACCCCACCACCATTGAAACCGCCACCACCACGGATACCGACACCAAGGTTCAAGCCCATAGGTTCTAACCCTTCTCAGTCTGAACGCTGGAACCATCGGATACCGATGACTGCGGGTTCAGCAAACCCGAAAGGGAGTTACGCAACAAACCCTGGATTTGCTCAAGCTGCGCATCGCTGAAACCCTGCTGGGTGGGATGGTTGGTGCTGTCGGCGGTCTGCTCGTCGTACCACTTGTTGAACGCTTGACGGGCCTTGACTTCATCAAACACCGCACTGTTGGTGCCGGGACGATACCCGCACTTGAAACAATGCTGTGCTTCCCAAATGGGATCGCCATACTTGTACTTCTTGGTGCCGTCAGGATTCTTGGCGTTGACTGGCACTGGCCGATGGTATCCGTACACGCCCTCTGGCGCTTCGTCGGCAAATGCACCGCAAAGCGGGCACTCCTGCAACACACCATCAACAATGGCGGGCGAAGCAGAAGCAGCGCCAATAATCTCGCTGGGATAAACCTTATCCCGCAAAGAAAGCCCTTGAGAATCGGACACTTTTATGCTCCCGTCTTATTGGTAGTAGGAGTGGTAGGAGTGGTTACATAGCTGGTGCCAAGACCGAGCCCGAATCCAAGCAACGTTCCGAGCGCAGCGATACCAGCCGACAAAGGAATGGTTCCAACACCAGTAAGCACTGCAACCGCAATGATGCCAATGATGTGGAGAAGCTGAGTGTAAAGCTTGGTGCTCACAGTTCCGGCAACCCTTGAATCAGCGCACCGCTGGGCACAACCTGGCCGAGCAGCGCTTCCAGGTTTGCGGGAGCGTTGGCAATCGTCCCCCACGGAGAGCACTCAAGCTGAATCAGCGTGCCAGGGTTGGTGGAAAGGAAAGTCTCTCCTGTTTCCAACAGACCCTGGGATTGCTGAGACAGTGAAGTCTTGCGGTTGAACACAAGAACGCCGGTGTCTCTCGTAAAACCAGTGGCGGGAGCACCAAACTGGATTGCCATATCATCTTGCATCTCGGCAAACGTCGTATCGTAAAGCGGTACTCCGTCAACGTAGAGCCGGATGCGGGTTCCCCACGCATCAATGCGAGCCCCGGTGCTGTCCCGCAAAACAAACATGAGTGCGGAAATGAAACCGCCAAGACGGGGAACGTTCACGATCATGGCGGTGGCGCTAGGGATGCTGGGATAACAGTTGTTCATAACCCACTGACAAGTGGTGCCAAGCCCCGGCGGATCAATCGCCACGCCTTCGGGCAGCCAATAGAAATCGCTATCAAGCTGAGTTGAAAGAGTGGGAATGGTGGAGGGCGGGGTGGTGTAAACCGTGGTGCTGGGCGCATACTGAATCTGCAAGGTGGGCAGAAGCGCAGCGTTCGCACCGGAAATCAAACCGTAGGCTTTCGCAAACTCCAAGGGAAAGGCTGTGGAGAAACTCCAGTTGCCAGTAGTGGCCGGGGTGGTGTAGCTGGGAAGGTTCTGCAACGGTGCGCTATCAAACAGACCATACTGACCTGAATACTTCGGCACCGCATACAACATCTCCCAACCAGGACCAACGATCAACGGAGTACCAAACGCATCCTTGAGCGTGACCAGTGAAGCCACGTTGAAAGGAGCATCAGCCGCATACACCGCCGCAGAGCCAGTACCACCGGACGCAGTAACAGTGAGCCGCAGTCGGGAGATATAGCCCGGCACCGCCACCAGAGGCTGAGAAATCAAAGCCCCGTAAGCGCTACCGGAAATCAGATACTGAGCCCGTCGCCCTGGTTGGGAGTGACGGGTAAACGGTCCACCGGGAGGCTCGACCGTTGTTTGCGGCTGAGCCCGACCAGCTTCCTGGCTGGGCGCAACCTGAGCAGTAGAAGCGGGCACTGGTCAGTTATCCTTTCTTAGTGTACTGCTAGGACGGTTTCGGCCACGGTGTGCATGGGGCCGGGGCCTTCGGTCGCTCGACGGGCCGCCCATGCTTTCGGCAATGCGAAAGCCAGTTCGGCCGCAATCCAAACGATAACGATAAGATCAAACGTGCGTTTCGTCGGCATTTATTCTCCGGTAAAAGAAATGGGAGCACTTGTTCCGTGCTCCCATTCTCTCAAACTATTCAGTTGGAAACAAGCACCACCCTAGTATTTGATGCAGAAGCTTACCCGTCTACATCTTCCACCGGGATCGGTAGGGTTTCCTGTAGTTTGGCTTCAAACTTCTTTTGGTCTAGCGCCATCCAAAGAATGAACCCTAGATACCCAACAACCATAACACCCATTGCGATAACCGCCACTTTATTCTTTGCATCCTCAGTCATCCTTTTTCATCGACCCTTTCTAATATGATGTTTGTTTGTTTTTCTTCGTCCCAAATAAATCTGCGATGGGTGCGTTCCGGTAAATGTTTTCTTATGTAGGCTTCCTCTACCTCTACCGCCTGCATAAAGCTGGGCCAGCAACCCAGGTAGACGGTAACCCTCTTGCCGGTGGTATTCAGCTTGAACGAAACTTGAGCTTTCCAGGGCCTACCTTTCGGGTGAGCATGGTTTCTCATATCGGCAGGCACTGTCATGCCTTCCCGAACATTACCCTGCTCAACCAGGATTGTGCTCTCAGTTCGCTTTCGCTGAAAGGTTTGATTTCGTCGGGTTTGGTAACAATAACAGGGCGCCTGGGGTTGCGACTAAAGACCAGCAAGCAAAACTCCGGCAATCCCGACACCATACCCCGCATTTCCGCTGTGGGCCGTCCAGCCATTTCCGCAATGCGATCAACTGTGTCTCTGTCTCTGGTGTAAAAAACGAGGAACCACGTAGACATTTCGTGTGTGGTTCTTGGTATATTTGCAGGACGCTGAAACGAGGATACGATGGAAACTTTCCTGTCTCTAGCCGCAATAAGGTCTTGTTCGACAGGTGCCGCCAGTCCCATGAGTCTGCGGTCGGTAACGATTTGGGTTTCATCTATGTAGATTGTCCATCCTCTCTCATCATAAGCATCCTCAATGACTTGTTTGATCTGTGACCGCAGCGAGGGCAAATCAGAACGGCGGCGTAAAGTGCTTCCCACAAGATATCGCCCAGCGTCTTTGTGACCGGAAGATACTTTACGCCATTCACTACGAGTGAGGGGCCATTTAGTTGGCTTGAAACCGTAGCGCCGCAATGCGGACAAGGTGGAATCACCACCTTTAGGGTCGAGTGCAATAGCATATCGGCGACATTCTGAGAGTAATCCCACGACACAAGTAGACTTGCCCCCTCCGGTTGGGCCGACAAGGGCGACGTGTTGGCCTTGTTTCCATTGGACGGCGAACCATTTGGTAAACTTGGACCATTCAAGGTATTCAACTTGCAGTACGTCGGGGCCGAGCTTTTCGGGCTGGTTGTTCGGCTGGCTCTGGATCGAAGGATTCATTTACGACGGGCTCCTGTCCTGGCGGGGAGAAAAGATAATCCATGAACGCTTGAAAAGGATCGGCACCCTCCGTACCAAACATTTCACCAGCACTACGAGCAGCCCTGATTTGCTTTTCCTGGGCCGCTTGTTGTCTCTTGATTACGGGTTCCATATCTTCTATCGTTTGATAGAACACGGCACGCAAATACGGTTCGGCTGGCGCTGCAAGTGCAGGTTTCTTGTCTATAGCATAGATCAAGACGGGGAGAGCAAACAGAGCCCCGCTCCCTTCGGCGGTGTCCAACATTCTTGCAAGCGGCTGAACCAACAATCTATCGAGCCACGTCCCTTTGACCAAAGCATCGAGATGGTTACCGGCGACAACCGATTGGATTTGCATTGCACGGCCGGTAGGGTAGCTGCCAAACTTCATTCCCTTTTGGTCGGCTTTTTCCATTCCCTTGCCCAAACCGCCCCAAGCTAAAGCCAGCACTTCGCTGGCGTCTTGGCGGTTGTGGGACTTCTTGGCTCGTTTCGGTTTCTGTTCGCTGGGAATCTCGGAAGGTTCGATAGGATCATCGCCAGGGAAAAAAGGCACTTCGTCAGTCACGATATCCGCTTCCCCCGAAACGTCTTCCATCGGAATATCTCTTTCATCTTCCATTCGGTTCTCCGTTCGGGTCTACCAAAATAGCTTCCTTGATTTCCACAAGACTCTGGGCCTCAACGTTCCGAACCATAAGCATTGCGATTGGTTCAAACGGTAGAGCCCTCAATGATTCTACAGCTTCGGAGAAGGTGTTCCAGTTGCCGAGAAATAGTTCCTCTGCAATCTCGTCATCTTCTTGCACTAGACGTGAAGTTATTATCACTCCGTACATTATTTCTTTTCCTCACCGCGGCCAAAGAGCCAGGCGGCTAGACCCTTGTATTTCAAAGGAGCTAGCTCTTTGTCAACCTTTTCTTTTAGCTCTTTGATAAGGTCGGTTTGTTCCTTTTCTTTCTGTAGGTGAGCGGTGGCGTCGGCTACTGCTCGTCTAGCGGCTTCCTCGACATCTCGGAGACTGTTTCCGCCAGCACCACTACTAGGCCGAAAGCCTGAACGTATCTTTTCCAAAACCTTTTCCACGATAGCATCAATCCCGCTATCGTCACCTTCTCCGGGCGCAGGAGGATCGCTAGCAGCGGGCGGTGTAGCAGGTGGATCATTAGCGGGAAGGGGTGGGTTCTGTTCGTCATTGTCGCTCACGATTGCATAGCCTTTCGTTGTTGACGCCAACCGTTTGCCTGGCTGGCACGTTGATATTTGTCGAGCAAAGGTTCGTATTTCTCTAGCAGGTTCACTATGTAAGTGAGCATGTTTTCGATGCGCTCGACCCTTTGCTCTATCACTGTCAAGTTTCCCGTGATACTGCCATGAGTGTGGGTTATATCCGTCACGCAGACTTTCCTTTCTAATGATTTTCCATATTTCAAGTTTAGCACCCTACTGCCAGTAGGTGTGCTACTCTGAGAGGGATGGGTGAGGGCAAGAGTCGCTGGTTGAGTTTGTTTACCGACCTATGCTATGCCGCTTGTATTGCTGTGCAATGTTGGGTTGTGTTGGATATGGCAACTGACGGAGAAACAACCGTCTACGTCAAATCCATTTGGCAAAAGTTGCACAAACAAGCGACAACCGAGCAAGAGATTCAGCGCCAATACTCACACGTTCTTTTCGAGGCAATAAACACTTTGGAGGGTAAGTATGGAACTGGACCTACAAGCTAGCCTCTCTCTGTTTGAAGGTGCTGCCCGACGCATCGAACAGGCAGCGAAACTCAATGCTCGCATGGCCGCTAAAATGATGCAGCCGGTGCCGACGTACTCGGTTAGCTCTCAAGCTTCAACAGATACCAACGGTAACGCTGTGCTTCTGTCGAACGTCGAGTCGGGGCCTCCCAGCGGTCACGTATGGACAGTGCGCTCCATAGTAGTAGGAGCCATGACTCCCGATGTTGCAGTTACCGGGAGGGCCGACGTTTATGTAAGCGGTTCGGCACCGCCCTCTGTCTATCCGACTGGCGGTAACTTCCTGAAAATGTTTGGGCAAACGGGTTGGCGTGACACCAGCACCACCCTGCCGAACATAGCTTTCTATTCGACGGGACAACTGGTCATCGTCAATAACGACCAGTTGTTTGTAGTGATAACTGGCGGGATTGCAAGCACCGTATATACAGTCTCCATGTATGTGGAAGATTACCAAGAGGGCGCACGGGAACAGACGGTGGCGTTGTGAGCGGCTTTCCTAAGGGTGGTTCCGGTACCATTGGTGGTGTTACGGTTTCCGGTACGCCCGGCGCTGGCTATGTTGTCGAGGCCGGTTCCTCTAGCGCTGCCTCATGGGTTATCGCCCCTTACGAATACCCGATCTTTGCTAACAGTAGTGGTGTGTATCCTGCTAGACCTTCGGTGCTTATCGTTCCGCAGGGAAGCGCTCATTACATTGGTCCTTTACAGCCAACGGATAACCTGGCTGGCGATCTATGGGACGATACATCGGTTCAGCTTGTGCTGCCGAATACGTCTACCCTTTGGACTCCCGGTAATGCTGCGATGTCGAACCCGGCATCTCCGACACACAACTTTTTCACCACGCTACAGCTAAGCGCTGGCGGTGCCGCACAGTCCTACTCTAACGCTTACGTGAGCATCCCGTACAGCACTGGTAGCACTTTTGTCACAGCTTTGATGTATGGGGGTGCCAATGCCAGCCCTGTTGCTAGCCGTCAAACACAGCTACAGCTAGTGTTTATGAACGGCGGTACTCAGGTTGGCGCTACGATAAACGGTGCCAGTTTCCCTTTGACGGCTAGCACGTTCAACCTAATGTCCGTGAGAGGGCAAACTCCATCGGCCACGTTTACGGCTATCGAAGTGTTCTTGGTTTACGATTCCTCCAACGCTGCCAACCTCGCTAATGGCGAGCTAGCCTTCTTCTCGTACACCTAATGCCTAGATACGCAGGAGTCAGCCGGGGCGTATTCACTCAAACGAAACGTTGGACGGCTAACGGTGCCGGTTTGTGGCGTCCCATAGGACCGCCAAACACTAATGGCGTGCCTATCATCATTCCTGGCACGCCGGTAAACAGTACCGCTCTGGTGCAAGCTGCTATGACCACGGCGCACGAAGATCAGCCGCACGGCCCTGCTAGCACTCTCGGCGGATATTCTTGGTATTACGGCCCTGACTGCGAAAACTTTCTACCGCCGTCGAACATGGGAAATGGTTCCCCTCCGACACAGTGCAACTTTTGGCATCAATGCTATTACGGGTCCGCTGGGCGTGGCGCTGACACAAACACTGCCGTACAAATACGGATGAGTGAGTTGTACTATTACTCTCTAACCGACAGTTCTTGGCACAACCTCCAACAATCAAACAGGTTGTCTCAGTACGCCTACGCTTTTTACTGCGAAGATTTCGTAAACAACTACAACATCTCGGCAAATAGCTACGTAACAGACCAATCAGCAAATGGCGGGGGTATTGCAGTAGATATGCTGCCATCCACCAGTACCTACACTCATGGCAGTATCACGGAAAACTTTTTGTTTCACTCGTATTCTGCCAACAGGTACAATATCCCGGCCAGCGGACAGGGTTCCGTTTCCGACATAGGCGGAATGTTTAGCACTTGCCAAGCTCGCCTTGTACTGATAAACTCGGGAGGCACCGACGACAGAAACCTAGCTAACTATGTTCTGAACACCGGATGGGATTGGTGGGAAAACTCGACGGGTTCCAACAAAGGCGGCGCAAACGGACAGTTCAAGAAACTACCGACGAACGGTAACTGGATTGCCTGTAACGCTTGGTCTGGTCCTAGCGGTTTCAACATAACCACGCAAGGATTACCTTTGCCTTGGAATACCAATGGTGGCACCAATCCTTTCTCGACAACGTCGCTAACATTGGCTAACATGGCGTCCAACGGACCGCCGCTAAATGCGATGGGACCATAAATGGAAACCTACACATATCAACATCGGCTTACTAAGCTTTGGTGCTTTTGCTGCTCCGCCTGTGGGGAGTGCGGAGGACATTACAATAGCGCCATAGACGCAGAGAGATATGCTGCGTTACATGCAACACTCCCCCATATCAACAGAGAGAGGGTAATACAAAATGCCTAAGAATCAAGTTGCAGAGGAAGCGGACGATTTCGATCGTCCGTTGGGATACGCCGAGCTTCCTGCCCGGGGCGAAATCGTCCGATCCGCCCCTCGTTCGTCCGTTCTGAAATCCTCTCACGGAGAGGCCACGTTCACGGACGAACAACTGAAACAACTCAACTTCTTTGAAGTTGCGAAAGAAGCTGACCGTGTCGATGACGTTTTGGGCCAAGACCAGTTCGGCCCGCTGCTCGACAAGAGCACCAAGAACCGTTTGGTGGGACTCCCGTTTATCGCAGTGAAATGGGAGTTTCACAAGGGAATGGGCACCGATGGCGAGTTTGTTTCGGTTTGGATTTTGACCGAGCAAAACGCCCGCTACATTCTGAACGACGGCGGTACCGGCGTGTACGCTCAACTGAAAGCGTACACAGCAGAAACCGGGCGCAATAGCATGTTGCGTTGTGACCGTGGGCTGTCCCGTTCGGATTACGACCATCCCGAGTTTGGTCCGGCCATCACTTACTACATTGATACCAAGTTGATGGCCTAAACGTAGGATAGAAAGAAGCCCCACCGGGAGGGTATTTCGGTGGGGCTTCTTTCACTTGATGGGACGGGGGCGAGTCCGCACCCTAAGTGTACCACGGCTCACGATGGGATAGGCGCATGGCGAGGGGCTTTCTTGGTCGAATAGTTGATGCAATAGCGGGAGCGATAAACAGGTTTGCCGCTAATCCAGAGCAATACACGCCGGAACCGCCAGCACCGCCAGTATTTCAACCAGATACACCAGAGCAGCCGGTAGAGCCACAACCGTATGATTACGGTGATTACCAGGAGCCAGAAGATCAGGGTTGGGATGGAAGTATTCCAGGCGAGGGCGACCAGCTTTTTATGACGCTCGCAGCCGAATACGGGGTATTAGGCGACGCCACCGGCATGAACTATCTGTGGCAGGGCTGGTTCAACGAAGAACCTATGTCGCCAGGAGAACGGGCCGAATGGCGTTTGGCGATGGCCGACTATATAGACCGCTACTACGAGGGAGCTTCATTGGACGAAAACTTGTATTGGTTTGATTGGGAAGCGTGGAGAGACTACATGGGTTACGAAGGGAAAAGCGGATGACCTGGTATCATTTATGGGGATGGTGGTGGCATTACCACTGGTATCATGTAGTAGTGCCTGTACGGTTACACGTAAACGGACCTTGGAGGGCTCTGTGAAATATCATGTATGGGTTAGATGGTCGAACGGCACCACAAGCGTTTGCCATGTTTACGACAATATAGAGCGTGCAAAGAGTCATGCAATGTGGCATCGAGCGTCGGGGAGAGCTAGTTCTGTCGAGAGGGTAAAGGATGGTTCAGAAGCGGTCAAAGATCCGTACGGTCCAGACATCTTTAGACCGAGAGCTAAGGCTCAATCGAGTACACAAGAAGGGTTGGACTAGCAATAAACCGTTTGTTGGATGGGACGGCGAAGGTGTAACATTTCATTTGCCGGAGTGTAATCCCACTATTGAGGAGGGTAAACAGTTATGCAGGAGGCTGGACAAGAAAGCGTGTCCGCAGAGTTACGTGCTCTTTGGCGCTTCGTCGGGGCGGTATGTACAGGGCGAAAACTTGACAACAAAGCAATGTCTCGACCTTTTATTGGATGTGAAAGCAGAAACGCCCGATGCAATCCATGTGGGCTATTCAATCAACTACGATATGAATATGATACTGCGGGACTTTCCGGCGAGGCATCGAGCCCGATTATATAAAACCGGAGTTTGTCGTTGGGAGGGTTATAGAGTATGTGTTATCCCAGGGAAGTGGTTCGATATCGCTGGAATGCGCGGAGGTAAACGGGTATCTATTCGCCTCTATGACGTTTTTGGGTTCTTCCAATCTTCCTTTATTGACGCTGTTGCAAGATTTCTCGGGAGAGATGACCCTGATTATTTGGAAGTATTCTCCGGTAAAGCGCAACGTTCCAGCTTTGCTTTCAATCAACTTGACGGAGTTATTCGGCCTTATATGTTCGGAGAGCTTCGCATCCTTTGTAGGCTCATGGAAAGTTTGCGAAATGATTTTCTGGAAGCTGATATTTCCGTGTCTAGTTGGCATGGGCCAGGTGCAGTTGCTAATAAAGTCTTTACAAGCTATCGAATAGGAGATTATCATGGGACAGATATTCATAAAGAAGTCTCGCAAGCTTCCCAATACGCTTATGCCGGGGGAAGATTCGAGCAGTTCAAGTTGGGTCACATTGACCAGCCAGTTTACGAATATGACATTAGAAGTGCATATCCCACCGTCATTGCTAAGCTCCCATGCTTGGCGTGTGGCGTGTGGGAGTTTAGTGAATCCTTCCAACCAGACTCTTTTGGAGTGTGGAATATCCACTATGCTGGAAAACGAAACTTCTTCGGAGCCGAACCGTTGTTCGTTCGGGATAGATTTGGTAGGGTCTCGTATCCAAATCTGGCTTTGGGGTGGTACTGGACTCCGGAGGCAGCTTTCGTTAGCGATTCCGTCATCGGGGGATGGGTTTATAATGTTAGATGCCAACATTCTCCTTTCGACTTCGTACCTGAACAGTTTGAAAAGAGAGCACAATGGAAGTTAGAGGGAAACTCGGCAGAAAAAGCGTTGAAGTTGGCGCTAAACTCGTACTATGGAAAGATGGCGCAAAGGGTGGGGAGCAAGAACGAGAAAGCGCCACGGTGGCATCAACTGGAATGGGCAGGGTATGTAACCTCTGCGACAAGAGCCACGATTTTCTCCGCACTCCAGCAGGAACCCACATCCATTATTGCGACCGAAACGGATGCGTTATTCTCTCTCGTCCCACTGGAACTGAATACAGGTACGGGGTTAGGTGAATGGGAAGTAACCGAGTTTAGCGAGATATGCTATATTCAGAACGGTCTCTATTACGGCACGAAAACCAACGGGGAGAAAGTTGAAAAGTATAGAGGGTTCGATAAAGGATCATTGCCTTTTGGGAAAGTATTGGATTATCTCCATGAGTGGGACAGATCGGGCGGGAAATGTGCGCCTTTATCTGGATATACAACCAGATTTATCGGGTTGGGGAAATCTTTTGCTACCTCTGCAAACTGGTGTTCATGGCCGAGAGAACATCGAGAAGTGGTACTCGGTGGAGGCGGTAAGCGTGGGCATCTGACCGGTATGTGCCCCGAATGTCGGCAAGGCAAAGGGCTTGTCGGCAACCTGCACAGCCTCTGGAACCGTGGCGCTGGCGGGGCCAGCTACCCTCACGCCCTGCCGTGGTCTGAGTCACCGTGGTGGCATCTGGCAGACCAGGAAAGATGGGATGCTTTCTCAGAAGTTTCTTGACTGTTCCGCATGCTTCGGGGTATACTGGTATCACAAAGCAACACTCCTACTCTGAAAGGTTGAAAAAGTGTCCCGTACCCCGAGCTTCAAAGGTGACCTAGTTTTCGAGAACGTGAGCGACGAAGCTCCGGTTTCTCGTAACGGCGGTCCCGACTTGTCGCAGTTCTTCGGCTTCCTGAACGAAGCGGAGCAGCGTCGGTTGTCGCAGCACGCCCGTCCCGGTGTTGGTGTCACCATCCCTGCCGGTGCAACCTCCGTGTTCGACTCCCGCATCCGCCAGGCCGCCAACAAGCTTGGCATCGGCGTGAAGGTGGTTTTCTACGACCACACCACCGCCATCGGCCAGACCAACAAGGTGACTGAGGGCAAGGTGCGTGCAGTTGTCCAGACGGCACCCAAGAAAGCGTACAAACCTCGCCAGCCTAAGACGGAGGCACCGGCCGCTGCCGTGCATCCGGCTGAGAGTGTGGTTGCAGCGGCTCGCCAGAGGAAGGGCTAGCCAAAATGGTGTGGCCTAAGCCGTATCGCTCTCGGGCCGAAAGGTGTAGTTTCTGCGAGCGTGCTTGGGTTACTCATTCAATCCAAGAAGAAGATGGTTGCCGGGAGCTTATCTTCTTCTTGGGTTTGTCCGATACGGAAAGGTTGGAGTACAGATGGAGTTTCGCTACACCATATCAGCTAAGGTGGAGACAGGTACTGTAAACGGGGAGGATAACGACATTGATGAACGCAAATATGCGTTTCAGGGTGTGGTTTCTCTCTGGTTGAACGGTGAGGATACCGGCAATCATGCGAACCTGGCGTGGCCGGTGGACAAGGAAACGTGGGGCAAGCACGATATTTACGATGTGCTGGTTTTCCCGCACGATGATTGGAAACACTCAGCGTCAAAGGTTCTAAATCTTCATCCTGAGGGGCTGTAAGATGTATCGGGTTGTTGTCTCCCGAAGCTGTCCCCCCGCAGTGAGCGACGCCGAGCAGCAGGCCCAGCAGCAG
>Ga0182012_10002640_pt1 | contig 19356 bp, 14 predicted proteins | sample 612S2SmetaG_FD_120486 | JGI IMG/M metagenome (GOLD analysis project Ga0182012, IMG submission 120486) | Permafrost microbial communities from Stordalen Mire, Sweden - 612S2S metaG | ecosystem: Environmental > Terrestrial > Soil > Wetlands > Permafrost | place: Sweden: Stordalen | collected...
CAGCCGAACTCAGGCAGCCAGAACTTCACGGACTCGGCGCACAACCTGACCTTGGAAGACAACAAGGGTGGGGCGCGGCTGGATGCAGTGACCCGATTTGGCAGCCTCTCCGCCTACTATTTTCTGGACCAGTACGGACTCGACAATCCCTATCCCTCGGCTGAAGGCGGAGCCAACGTGCCGGGCTTCAACGCCACCTCTCATGGACGCGCGCAACTGTACAGCATCGGGCTTACCAAGGTCATCGGCGCCAACACGGTCAACGAGGCGCACTTCAGCTATATGCGTTATGCCAATGTGATTGGCCATCCCGTGGGTGGTGTCGGTCCGACACTGGCGTCGCAGGGCTTTGTGGAAGGCGCTGGGACGCTGGGCATTGTGCCGCTGGACAAGAGCATTGAAGGCATTGAGAACATTGCATTCAACGACTTCACCATCGGCGTGGACGTGACCGGCGAAACGCAGGTCAACAACACCTTCCAGTGGAGTGACGCCTTCAGCCATACCCATGGCCGCCACACCTTCAAACTCGGCGCGGCCTTTCACCTCGATCAGGTCAACATCCACTCCAACTCGATCAACAATGGCTCCTTCGTCTTCAACGGCACGGAAACCGGCTCGGACTTTGCCGACTTCCTGTTGGGCGTTGCCAGCACCTACGAGCAGGGCGATGCGGCGGCCTTCTACATCCGCAACAAATACATTGGCGCCTACGCGCAGGATAGCTGGAAGGCGCGGCACAATCTGGTCATCAACTACGGCCTGCGCTGGGACGTGCTGCCCCCCTGGCATGAAAAGTACAACCAGTTGCAGACCTTCGTCCTGGGCCAGGAATCAGGTGTCTATCCTGGCGCGCCCCAAGGCATCGTCTTTCCTGGCGATCACGGGATTCCGAACACTCTGGCGCCAACCAAGTGGGACAATTTCTCGCCGCGCGTGGGCATCAGCTGGTCGCCCGCTCCACAGAATGCTCTCGCCCGATTGCTGCTCGGCGATGCAGGCAAGAGCAGCATTCATGCGGGCTGGGGACTCTTCTACTCGGCCTTTGAAGGACTCTCGGCCGGCATCATGAGCGCCTGCCCACCCTACGGTTATGACTACGACAGCACCAGCGGCAAGCCCAGTCTTACCGAGCCCTTCGTCGGAGCGACCACCGGCCTCAGCAACGGACAGCCCTTCCCGTCGCCTATCCCGAGCCGTGGCGCCACGCTCAACAATCCCAACACCAGTGTGGACTGGTCGAAGTACCTGCCCATCACCGGCGACCCGGCTTTTTACTATCGCAACACTTCGCCCTATACCGAGAGCTACAACCTGAGCGTGGAGCGGGAACTCGCCAAGGGCACGTTTCTCAAGGTGGGGTACGTAGGCTCGCAGGCGCATCATCTGCTGGTGCTCACCTCGGCCAATCCGGGCAACGCCGCGCTCTGCCTCAGCGTCAGCCAGGCGTCGCAGGTGGAGCCTGGCACCGCGACCTGTGGACCGTTTGCCGAAGGCGGAACCTTCACGCGCGCCGATGGCAGCACGCTGACCGCGCGCGGCCCCTTCAGCGCCAACTTTGACGGCATCAGCTACCAGAAGACCGTTGGGTTCTCCAACTACAACTCCATGGAGGTGACGCTGCGCCACATCGGCCGGTCGCTGGACGTGCAGGCGGCTTACACCTACGGCAAATCGCTCGATGATTCGTCGAGCCTCAGCGAGGAGGTGTACCCGATGGGCGCGGCCATGACCAAGGCGATCTCAGCCTTCGATCTCCGCCACAACTTTGTGGTCAGCTACCGCTACGCGCTGCCCGTGGCGCACATCTTCCGCGCCACCAACCGTTGGACCAACGCCTGGACCTTGAGCGGCATTACGCGCCTTGCCACCGGTCTTCCGGTCACGCTCTACAACAACACGGATAGCTCTCTGCTCGGCAGCATGCCCAACGGCATCAACAACAATGGAGTGGATACGCCGCGCTACACGCCGGGCAACCTGGAGATTCGCCACCGCCCGGGCAACAACTCGCAAGCGGCCTTCAACACCAGCCTCTTCTCGGTGCCGGACGAGGGAACCCTAGGCAACGCGCGCCGCCGCTTCTTCTACGGCCCGGGCCTCGTTAATTTCGACATGGCCCTGCAAAAGGAGGTTGCACTTAGTGCCGGACGCAGTCTGCAATTGCGCATGGAGGGATTTAACGTCTTCAACCACGCGCAGTTTTTCGGCGCCGCGGCGGTTAACGGCAACATCAGCAGCGCCGGCTTCGGACAGATCGTCAACGTGATGCCGCCGCGCCAGGTACAACTGGCTGCCAGGTTTATCTTTTAGCCACGGAACGGCTTGAATGAGCCTCTACTCGTTTGGAGTTCCGAGGAGCGTCCGAATCATGGATGGGAGATGGATGGCCTGCACCGCTTCACGTTTCACAATTTATTTACCTCCGATTCATAACCTCACAGCCATGACTGGTCGAGCATGGCCAGCAGTGAACTCCTGTCTTACGGCGAGTGTTTTGGTATGCCACGGACGGTCTCACACAACTCGCACCGGTTGGTGCGGGCCTGGCAGCGGCTCCCTATGTGAGGATCCGCGGCAGGAATTTTCCACTACATGGAGAGGCCATGAAACACTGCTCGTCATTCATCGGAATTGCCGTCCTGCTGCTTACCCCGCTCGGGATTTTCGCCCAGCAGGCGGGCGGCCCATCCCAGCCGCCTGCTGAGCCAGGTACTCCGCCCGCCAAGATTCAGGTCTCCGACACCATCTCCGTCACCGCTCCCGGCGAAGTGCGCACGGAACAGACCGTCAGCGAGCGCGTGATTGAAGAAGCGGCGCCTGGTACCAGCCCCATCCGGATCGTTTCGCAGCTGCCCAGCGTCAACTACACGTCGGCCGACCCTTACGGCGCCTACGAGTGGGCGGTGCGCATCTCTATCCGCGGCTTCAACCAGAACCAGCTCGGCTTCACGCTCGATGAAGTTCCGCTTGGTGACATGAGCTACGGCAACTGGAACGGCCTGCACATCAGCCGCGCCATCATGGATGAAAACATCGGCCGCATCGTGCTCTCGCAGGGCACCGGCTCGCTGGAAACGGCCTCGAACAGCAACCTGGGCGGCACCGTACAGTTCTACTCGGCAGACCCCTCGGACAAGCGTTCGGTCACCGTGGACCAGAGCTTTGGCAGCTTCAACGCCTACCGCACCGTGGCCCGCTATGAGAGCGGCCTGCTGCATGGCAACACCAAGTTCTACATCGCCGGCGTCAGCCAGCTTACCGACAAGTGGAAGGGCGCGGGCAACATCAGCCAGGATTACTGGCAGCTGAATGCCAAGATCGTCCATTACTTTGGTAGCAAGGGCGTGCTGACGGCCTTCGTGGACTACAGCAACCGCCATGAGACCGACTACCAGGATCTCTCCAAAGCATACGTCAAGTACCTGGGCTACAACTGGGACAACTACGGCAACTGGGCGAACTCGTTGCAAGCGGCTTACGCTTATAACGGCATCGGAAATTACCCAGGCAAAGTGGCCAATCTGCCGGTTGCCGATGACCAGGTAGACGCCGCCTACTATGCCGGCGCCGGTCTCCGTAAGGACACCCTTGCCGGAATCACGTACAAGGCTCAGCTCACCAGCAAACTGACCTGGAAGACGACCATCTACGGCCACGGCAACGATGGCATCGGATTGTGGTTCACGCCTTACACCCCGACTTACAACTCCACCTACACCGGCATCGTCTCGCCCATCTCCATGCGCAGCTCGGAATACGGCATCAAGCGTGGCGGCTTCCTGAGCTCGCTCAAGTATGAAACGAACCGCAATCGCCTGGAAGGCGGCGTGTGGTTTGAGAAGGAAGACTTCACCCTGGCCCGCCGCTACTACGGCACCACCCTCAGCGGCCCCAACCAAACGCTGGACAGCTTCCCGAAGAATCCTTTCTACACGCAATGGGCCTACGACTTCCCAACCACCGTTTACCAGATTCATTTGCAGGACCAGTTCAAGGTCACCAAGAACCTCACACTCTCCGCCGGCTTCAAGACGGCCGAGACCCACACCACCGGCACGCTGGTTGGCCACGACTCACCGGCGCTGACCGGCACTCTGGCATCTGCCTACGCACAGGGCAAACTGACCAGCGGCAAACCCTTCCTGCCGCAGTTCGGCGCTAACTACAAGCTGGACAAGAAGAGCGAAATCTACGGCGATGCGGCTTACAACGTGCGCGCCTACGTGGCTGGCGGCAACGGCTTCGGACCGGCGCCCTGGGGCACCACCCAACTCTCCTTTGACGCCTCCAAGAACACCATCAAGCCGGAGACCAGCTGGACCGAGGAGTTCGGCTACCGTTACACCAGTGACCGCGTGACGGCTGAGACCAGCTTCTTCCACGTCAACTTCAGCAACCGCCTGCTCGCCCTGCAGCAGGGCCCGTCCATCGCCGGCAACGCCAGCGTGCTGGTCAACGTCGCCGGTGTCACCACCAACGGCATTGACGGAGCGGCCACGGTGCAACTCGGCCACGGCTTCTCGCTCTACAACGGCATCACCTGGAACCGCTCCACCTACGATGACAACGTGAACGCCTATTCGGGTTCCACGCCGGTCACCTACTACTACAAGGGCAAAATCGCCGTGGATACGCCGGAGTTCCTGTGGAAGACGTCGCTCGGTTATCACAACCACGGCTTTTTCACCAACCTGGACGCCGACTACATGTCCACGCGCTACTACGCCTATGACAACACCGGCAGCGTGGACGGCCGCTTCCTGTCGAACTTCTCCACCGGCTACAAGAAGTCAGAGCTGGGTCCGCTGCAGGACCTCAAGTTCCAGTTGAGCGTGTACAACCTGTTGGACGAGAAGTACTACTCGTCCATCGGAACCAACGGCTTCGTCAACACCGATCCGACTGGCACGGTCGGCACCCTGCAGGTGGGCTCGCCCAGGACCTTCGTCGGCTCGCTCTCCGCGCGCTTCTAATCGGTGGCTGTTGAGCGTAACCATGCAGGGTGCGGATTCGTCCGCACCCTGCGTTTCATTCCGCCCACCGTTGGAATCAATGTGTTAACGTCACCCATTCGGTGATGAAGTATCAGTCTCCGGGAGAGCACTCATGTTTCTGGTGAAATCCACTGCCTTGCGTTCGCTGACCATGGTCTTTATTCTCTGCGCGTGTATGAATGCGGGGCTTTGCCAAGGCACTGCAAAGTCCGCTGCGACCGTGCTTTTAATCAGCGTGGATGGCCTGAAGCCGGAAGCCGTTCTGCATGCGCAGGAGCACGGACTGGTGCTGCCGAACCTGACCCGCATGCTGCAGGATGGCATCTACTCCCCGGGCGTGCGCGGCGTGCTGCCCACGGTCACCTATCCCAGCCACACCACGCTGCTGACCGGGGTCTCACCCGCGCGACATGGCATCGTGGCCAACACCACCTTTGATCCATACAACAAGAATGACAAGGGCTGGTACTGGTACGCCGAAGACATCAAGGTTCCGACGCTTTGGGATGCCGCCCACGCCGCGGGGCTCACCACGGCCAGCGTCTACTGGCCTGTCAGCGTCGGAGCCCACGTTGACTACAACCTGCCGCAGATTTGGCGCACCGGCAGCGAGGACGACCTGAAGTTGCAGCGCGCACTCTCCACTCCAGGGCTGGAGGCAGAGCTGACCGCCAGGCTCGGCCGTTATCCCGGAGGAATGGAAGAGACGGTGGACGCCGACGAGGTGCGCACCCGCTTTGCCATTGAGATTCTCGAACGCAAACGTCCGGCCTTTATGACCGTTTACCTGACGGGGCTCGACACCGAACAACACGCCACCGGGCCGTGGAGCAAATCATCCAATGCTGTGCTCCAGCGCCTTGATGCGCTGGTTGGTCAGCTCCGCCAGGCCGCCGAGAAGAACTCGCCCGGCGCGGCATATGTTTGCGTTGTCAGCGACCACGGCTTCGCCCAGGTACAGCACGATGTGAATCTCTATGCGGCGTTCCTGGCCGAAGGCCTTTTCACCTTGGATGACGCGCACAAAATCACCTCCTGGAAGGCAATGCCATGGCCTGCCGGAGGTGCGGCCGCCATAATGCTCGCCAACCCGAACGATGAGGCAACGGCCCGGCAGGTGGAGGCACTGCTGCACAAACTGGCCTCAGATCCTGCCAACGGAATTGACCGCATCCTCACCCACGAGGAGTTGCAACAGGCCGGAGGCTTCCCGGAGGCGTATCGCTATGTTTCATTCCAGATTGGATATGAACTCGGCTATGGATTTGCGATGCCGCTGATCGGCGCGCCATCGAACCTGGGTATGCACGGCTACCTGCCAAGTCAGCCGGAGATGCGCTCCTCGTTCTTCCTTGTCGGCCCCAAAGTGGCGCACGGAAAATCATTGGGTGAGATTGATATGCGTCAGATTGCGCCAACCTTGGCAACCATTCTCGGCGCCAAGCTGACTGACGCTGAACTCAGCCCGCTTTCAGTCGAGTAATCGCCAATCAGGAGGCGTGCTGTTTAAGGCTGGAAGCTCGAGCGGCCCCGATCGTGTTCTTCATCGGCAGCCCACGAATCTACTGTTCGGGTGGAATGATCTTCGGCTTTCATTGCTACAGGACTTGGTTAGTTCGACGTGACAGGTGACAACCCGCCCGGTGACAGTAATAATGCGGAACTAATGAGGTTTCCACATTGGCTCCAAGAGGTCTCGACGGGGCCTGCACTGAACTAAATGATATTTTAGAGACCTTGGTTTCCATTTTCACGATTGATAGGCGGTAGATGGCAATCCCACGAAAACGTTTCTTCAATCGTTTTTCCCATGCATCGCATGGTCTTCTGGGTGTATTGGCCTGGAAGTTGGGTCTTGCCGGAAAAGAGCCTCTTCCGGTTCTGCCTGCAAAATACATGGAAGTGTTTTCGGCCGCGGCCAATCAGGTCGCACCGATCTCTCATGCACCGGCAAGTGATCGTATGCGGGTCACTTGGATCGGACATTCCACATTTCTGTTGCAACATCGTGGTTGCAACATACTCACGGATCCAATATTTGGCGACTGCTCACCGCTACCGATTGGAGGGCTGTCCCGCGCTGCTCCGCCGGGATTGGCACTGGAGGCGCTTCCGCCAATTCACGACGTCCTTATAAGCCATTCACACTACGACCATCTGGATCTGCGCACGATTCGGGCGCTTGGCCGCGAAGTGCGCTACTGGGTTCCAGAGAAGCTTTCCGGCTGGTTCCGGAGGCGAGGATTCGACAATTGTCATGAGCTGCGGTGGTGGGAGTCGGCTGCCCTAGCTGAAGGGATGGAGCTACACTGCGTCCCAGCGCAGCACTTCTCTGCCCGCGGTCTTTTCGACCGCAATCGTACACACTGGTGCGGCTGGGTGCTGAAGAGTGCTGAGCGCTCCGCCTATTTTGCCGGTGACACCGGCTACTGCCCACACTTCCTTGAGATCGGGCAGCGCTTTGGTGGCTTCGATCTCTCTATGCTGCCTATCGGCGCCTACAACCCGCGATGGCTGATGCAGCCCATGCACCTCGATCCGGCGCAAGCGGTACAGGTGCATTTGGACACGGCCTCAAGGCTCTCCGTTGCATGCCACTGGGGTACATTTCGCCTGACGGATGAGCCCATGAACGAGCCGCCCCAGTTGCTCCGTCAGGAGCTCGATGCGCGGCATATAGGGCCGCAGACTTTCCGCGTGATGCGCTTCGGTGAAAGCATCGATGTGTAGGCTAAACTGGCGCGCTCAAACGGTGCCGACTGACTCCGGCGAGAGCGGCAACTTGAGTGTGATTTGAGCTCCCCCGTGCGGACGATTGCAGGCTGTGACCATGCCGCCATGGGCGCGCACCACAGCCGCAACAAAGGCCAACCCCAGTCCGTGACCATGGGAGCCCGCTCCCCGTACACGCTGCTCAAATAGCTGCGCGGCCAGTTCCGGAGCAAAGCCCGGGCCGTCGTCTTCCAGCATGAGTGAGATCTCGCCGTCCTCCGTATGCAGGCGAATATCTACGGTGCAGTCCTGCGGCAGGTGCTTGATCTCGTTGTCAAAGAGATTGGCAATCATGCGATGCACCAGTCCGGCATCAGCAAACACGGTTGCAGCGCCATCTCGGTAAAAATGGATATGTATCCTTTGCTCCGTCATGCTGGGCTCATACAGATCAATCATCATCTCCAGGAGCTGGTTCAGGTCAATCTGCTGACGATGAAGCTTGAGTGCGTCGGCCTTGCCCTCTGCTACATCCAGTGACTGATTCAGGAACTCTGTAATGCGGTCGAGTTCTTCCACGGCGGAGATAATCGACTCCGTCTGCTCGCCTTTGCTGTTGGCCGATAAGGACATCTCAAGCTTGCCCCGAATTGCCGTTAAAGGGCTGCGCAGATCGTGCGCAAGCGAGTCCGTAATGGTGTGCAGCTGATGCATGGAGCGTTCGATGCGGTCGAGCATGTGGTTGAGCGTGAGCGCCAACTGCGAGACCTCATCATCTCTCCCGGAGATTGGCACCCGGCTGCTTACGTCCGATTCGCCGATGGTTGAGGCCACTTCGGCGATACTGCGAACATGTCCCAACATGCGGCGTGTGCTGTAAAAGACGATGGCAAAGCCGAGGACAACGATGATGAGCCAGAGGGCGATGAAACGCAGGCGCAGGTTCCTCAGCAGAAGCAGTTCATCGCGCTCAGAAAGGCCGAGGTATATATGACTGCCGTCGTCGATGCGGATGGAAGCGACCCGGAACGGAATCTCGAAGCCTTCCACGCGCAGGTCCGAGGGCCTGTTGGGGGTGACACCGCTGCGCTGGATGGCCTGCAGATTCGTCCGTCCATCTCCGCTGCCCACCCACAGTCGCAAGGCGCCATCCTCGCCCGTTTGTAGAAAGAAGACGCTATCATTGCGCTCGCTCTCCTCGCGGGGACGATTCGGCACCTCTTTGGAGGCCAGTTCGGCCACCTCTTTCACCACGCGGTCGTATAAGGCATCACGCGGCGTGCGCTCCGCCACATCTCCCAGTACTTCCACCTCGCCGGAGAGCCATGCATCACTTCGGCGCTGCACATCGTTGGCGACAAAACGGTGAAGGAACAAAAACACCATCATCGTGCCGAAGGCAAATGCCAGCGTCGCCCACAGGGAGATTCGCCAAGCCGCACTCCACATCCTTTTCGGCTTAGTGGTCCTGGAGGACATATCCCACTCCCCGCAGGGTGCGAATCAAGGGTTGCAGCCCCTCGGAATCCACCTTGCCGCGTAGCCGATAGATGTGCACATCCACCACGTTTGTGTCCGGGTTAATGCGCATCCCCCAAACCTCTTTGAGAATCATGGAACGGGTGACAACGCGGCCGGCGCTACGACATAGATACTCCAGCAGGACGAATTCCTGTGGACTCAGGTTCAGCGTCTCGCCATTGCGCACTGCCTTGCGGCGGATCAGGTCCAGCTCAAGATCGAGAATGCGCAGGCGCGCCGATTCCGGACTTGCAGCAGCCTGCCGCCTGACAAGATTGCGCAGCCTGGCCAATAATTCAGCGAGCGCAAATGGTTTGGTGAGATAGTCGTCCCCGCCCTGCTCCAGGCCCTTGACGCGATCGTCTACCGAGCGGCGTGCGGAGAGAATTAGCACCGGGCTTGCAACACCTAGGTGGCGCAGGCGGAGAATCAGATCGATGCCATCCTGATCCGGTAAGCCGAGGTCAACGATCAGCACATCGTGCGGTGTCGCGGTAGCCAGGCGCACAGCGCTCTGCCCATCCACAACAGCCTCCACCTCGTAGCCGGCTTCAGTCAAAGAGCTCTCGAGAAAGTGCTGAATCTCCAGATCGTCTTCCACAAGAAGCAATCGCATGGGACAATCTTAATTCATCTTCGGGATTTCACCCCCGCAAACGTCCTCATCTACCAGATCCAAGCCCCGTCGCTCCTCTTCCTGAACATCCTGTCATCTGAGCTTGTGGATGCAAATTGCGATATGCATGCTGCTGTCGCCATCTTGCGAAAACAATAGCGAGCCAAACTATTGACGGAGATGAACGAACTGTCATGCAGTCGGGTCACATGGCGCTGTTATTGTATGTACACGCATCAGCATCTAGATCTGGTTCTTATATACGTCCCCAATAGACTGTCCAGTCGTGTCAACCACAGAGCTTGCACAAAGGGAATGTACCCATTGAACACACAGAAAATCAGGGACGCCTACGCAGCCTACCTGCCGATGCCGGCACAGCTTGATCCGCATCTGCGAGGTGCTCTGGACCATGTCCTGCAGAATCCCGGCAATCTCATCCGCCCGCAGATTGTCCTCCAGATGGCGACTGCCCATGGTTTAAGTGAAGGCGCTGGAATGGAACTGGGCATCGCGCTGGAGTACTTCCACACCGCGTCGCTCCTCTTCGACGACCTGCCCTGCATGGACCATGCCACGGAACGGCGCGGGATCGTATGCGCCCATGTCCAATACGGTGAATCGAGCGCCATCCTGGCGGCGCTGGCATTTATCAATCGTGCCTATTCGCTCACATGGCAGGCAGTTTCCACGGTTCCACCCGAACGGCAGCGGCGTGCACTGGCCTACCTGGAGCAGCACCTGGGCGTAGGTGGATTGCTGAATGGCCAAAGCCTGGATCTGCACTACGCAACGCTTCCCCATACGGTGCAGATGACCGACCGGATTGCTCTGGGCAAAACCGTATCGCTCATACGCCTTGCCATCGTGCTGCCAGCGCTGATTGGCGGCGCGTCGGAGGTTGAACTTCGCCTGCTTGATCGCATCGCACTTTTCTGGGGGCTGAGCTATCAGGTGCTCGACGACTTGAAGGACATGCTGCCGGGAGCGGCAGAAACGGGGAAAACACACTCTCGTGACGTGGCGCTCAACCGGCCAAACATTGCGTTGGCCATTGGCGTCCCATCGGCGGTAACCAGGCTTCGTCGCCTCATTGCGCTAGGTGACAGGACGCTGTGTCGGCTGGTGAACGCTCAGCCGGAGATTTCCTTCCTGGATAATCTCCGCGCCAACCTCCTGCGGGAGGCTGCGCGTATCGACCAGCGCGCCTGCACGGCACAGGGAGCAGCATGATTTTTTTGCGACTGATATTCATTAACGTGCAACGGCACCGTATTCGTTCGCTCATCAGCATCGCCGGAATCGCCTTCAGTGTGGCTGCCATGCTGGCGATTGTGACCATTCTGCAGGGCGCCATCGGAATGTTCTCCGGCATCCTCTCCAGCGACAGTGAGATCATCGTCTTTGAACGCAACGTCTCCGACCTTTTCTTCAGCAACGTGCCGGCCACAGCGGTGCAGGAGATTTCCGCATGGCCGAACGTGCGGCATGCCGACGCGGTGCTCTTTGGAGTAGTCTCCAGCGCAGATCACCCGATTATTACGTGCTTTGGCGTTACCGCGGCCGATGCGCGCATTCGTAATGCGTCCTGGCTTCAGGGCAACAGCTCCAATTTTGCTCAGCATTCAGACGATGTGGTGCTGGGCGAGCGTGCGGCCGAGTTTCTGAGCGCTTCACTGAACAGCCATGTGCAAATCGGTCACGGCACCTTTCATGTCATCGGCATTGTTAAAACTGCCAACGGATTCGAAGATGGCGGCGTGTTTATGCCTCTGGCCGCCGCGCAGAGCTTCTTCCACAAAGAGAATTCCTCTTCCGTGATTACCGTGAAGTTGAAGGACAAGGATGGCGCCGACGCGTTCAAGCAACAGGTGAAGGCAAAATACGCGACCCTTATCGCCCTGGAGGATGCGGAGTTTACCCGCTCGTACTCCCAATTCAAAATATTGAAGGCGACCGCCTGGGCCGTTGGCGGTTGTGGATTGATCCTCGGCGGTCTGGGTGTTGCCAACACGATGATCATGTCGGTCTTTACGCGGATTCGCGAGATAGCAATTCTGCGGGTCAATGGTTTCTCCAACCTGCAGGTTGCGGGAATCATCTTCGGCGAGTCCGCGCTGCTCTCCATCTTCGGCGCGCTTACGGGGCTTACGATAGGCGCCTGTTTATTGCTGGCACTCAAGCACGTGCCTGCCTTGCATGGCTATGTGGACGTGGCCATTGATCCCGCCGTCGTGCTGATCGTAATTCTGCTTGCGTTTCTTACCGGCGTGGCCGGCGCCCTGTATCCGGCTGTTTACGCCATGCGCGTCCGTGCGGTGGAGGCGCTCCGCTTCGAATGAGCACAGCCACAGCAACAACCCAACGTGCATCCAATACCGTACTGCTCGCCGAGAATGTGTGGAAGAGCTATGACGCAGATGCCATACGTGTGTTAAATGGCGTGGACCTCGAGATCATCCAGGGCCAAACCGTGGCCCTTTGCGGACCTTCGGGATGCGGTAAGAGCACCCTGCTGCATCTGCTCGGGGGGTTGGACGAGCCCGACCGCGGCCGCGTGTTTGTGAATGGTGCGGAGCTTCGCGGGCGGCAAATCCCCTTGCGCCTGTTGCGGCACGAGGTTGGTTTCGTCTTTCAGCTGCACAACCTCATCCCCGATCTTACGTTGCGCGAAAACTGCCTGATTCCGACAGTTGCGGCTGGCGTGGATCGCAAGACAGCCGAAGCGCGCCTGCGCCAACTTACAGAGCGCACCGGGCTGAGCCACCGCCTTGATCAGCGCATCCAGAAGCTTTCCGGCGGAGAGCGTCAACGTACAGCGCTCTGCCGCGCGTTGATGAACCGGCCACGTATTCTGCTTGCCGATGAGCCCACCGGCTCGCTCGACGAGCAAAGCAGTGCTGCTGTGTTCCAGTTACTGCTGGATCTTGTTGCGACCGAGGGTGTGACGCTCGTAATGGCCACGCATGACCGTGCCATGGCTGCCCGCTGCGATCGCCTGGTGGAGATGCGTGCGGGAAGGATTCATGAGACTGAGCATGCATGAATCTTCCACCATGCAAGTGCCATCCATGGTAGCGGAGTGCGACTCATTTCCAGCCCTGATCGCAGCTGAGCCTTCGCAGGTCATCGCCGATACCGTGTGGCACAGCCTGCTCTGGCTGGTTATGGCCAATGCCATCGGAGTGTTGATCGCCACCCTGCTGCTTGTCCCGGGCCTGAATGGAATGCTGAACGAGTGGACGTATGGCCGCTGGGTAATGGTTCACATGAACCTGGAACTGTATGGCTGGTCCAGCCTGCCGCTGGTAGCCTTTCTTTTTCACGTTTATGGTGCACCCCGCGGAGGCGCTGCGGTATGGTGCCGCTCTGCTTTGTGGGCATGGTCTACCGCGCTTGGAGTTGGTGCCATCTCCTGGCTCAATGGCATATCGAGCGGCAAGCTCTTTCTCGACTGGAGCGGCTATGCCAGGTTTCTATTTCCGCTGTCACTCGTAGCCCTCTGGTTGGTTCTAGCCTATGCGCTTTGGCTGGATCGTAATTCCACACCCGAGCCTTCGCTCAGCTCGCGCGTAATCCGCGGCGTCAAGGTATTTGGGCTGATTCTGCTGGCTGCTGTTCCTGGCCTGATATTTATAGCTTGCAGCCCCAATCTCTATCCGCCCATCAATCCCGACACGGGCGGCCCGACTGGTGCCAGCCAACTGGAGTCATCTCTCGTCATTGTTGCCGTCCTGTTGTTACTCCCCTTCGGATTGACAGAGCGCAAGAATGGGCATCACCGGAGGCTTAGCGTCGCATGGAGCATACTTGCCGCCGAGACGATTCTCTGCCTCCTCCTCGGTCGCGCCGATATCAGCCACCATCGTCCAATGCAGTTTCTCAGCCTGGCCAGTCTGCTTGTCTGGGTTCCACTGACGCCGGTCTATTACAGTGCTTTTGCCTGGAACAGCAACACACGCGCCTGGCGCCTGGCGTTTCTTTCGTGGTGGACCGTTCTTCTGGTGAGCGGCTGGTATCTGTTTCTCCCTGGAGTGTTGGATCACTTCAAATTTACCAATGGCCTGGTGGGGCATTCCCTGTTGGCAATGGCGGGTTTCGCCAGCAGTCTTCTTATCTTTGTACTGGTACAACTGCTGGGCGAAGATGGCTGGATATTCAATGGCACGCGCTCGTTCTGCGCATGGCAGGGTGGCGTGCTTCTATACGTCCTGCTCATGACCTTCGCCGGGTGGCGTGAAGGTCACGACCCGGGATTCACGATCGTCTCCAGTACGTTGCGCAGCGTCATATATTCGCTCCGCCTGTTCTCCGGACTTCTTCTGCTGATCGCCTCCGTGTCCTGGCTGCGCGATGCATCGCGGCTGATTCATAGGAGCGCCGCCGTTCAGGACGTGGCCGCATGAACTCACGCCTGCTGCTTGCTTATCAGCTATTTACGGGTATCTCGGATTCCTGCACGGGTTTACTGCTCATCTTCGCTCCTGCCCTCACACTCCGCTGGATGGGAGTGCATGGTACCGCTGAGACATATCCATTCGTGTCGTTCATCGGCGCATTTGTTCTGTCCGTGGGCCTTGCTTGCTTCTATGGGGCAAAGCTCGCCGTGCGCACTGGTGGCGCAAATGAACTGAAAGTGGTATCGCTGCTCACGGCGATAACCCGTGCACTGGTCGCAGTGGTTGTTTCCGCGCAAATCATCAGCGGCAACATGGAGTGTCGCTGGTGCACGGTCGCCATATTTGATGGAGTAATCGCGCTCTTTCAGGTGATCGGACTCCGGAGAGGCTGGCTGGTTCATGCCACGCACTGAGGCGTACAGCACGGGATGGAGAGGCGTGGCTCTGGTCGCCATCACCTATGTGTATTTCCTCATCTTCGCTCAGTTTGCGTTTCTCAAGCGCCTGGCAGAAGTAGGCATCGCAGACGCACACCTCAAGGTGGTTATGGCCGCCATGGCCCTTGGCGGAGTTTCGCTCAGCCTGCTCGCGCCGCGCCTGGATCTATGCCGGGTGCCACAAACGCGGCTTCGGATAGCGCTAGGTGTTTGCGCCGCGGCAGCATTCCTCACCCTTCTGCGTTTGAACCTCGCCGGCAGTGTCGGCATCGCGTTGCTGATCGGCTGCGGACTCGGTCTGCTGACCGTTACCGTGGCCACTCATCTGCGTTTGTGGATCGGCGACAGCAAACCTCTTCTCAAGGTCGGCCTTGGAACCGGACTCGGCTATCTCGTCTGCAACCTTCCGACGCTCTTTGACGCACCGCCTCGGGTGCAAGCGATCACCGCGGGCGGCTTTTGCCTTATGGGTGGGCTTGCCACCCTTATGCGCCCACCTTCCGAGCCGATAGCGACGATAGTCGCATCGCACACTGATGCCAAGTTTCCACGTGTACTCGCCTGCTTCACCGCGCTAGTTTGGCTGGATTCGGCGGCGTTTTTCATCATCCAGAACACTCCGGCGCTGAAGGCCGGCACCTGGCAGGGTTCACTCCATTTGTGGAGCAATGGCTGGCTGCACTTCGCGGCTGCCCTGTCTGCTGCATGGTTTCTTCGGCGCCGTCCGTTGTGGCTCCTGTTGGCAATCTCCTATTCCGCGTTGGCCTTTGCCTGCCTGCTGTTGCTGAATCCTGCGCGTACCGCGATGGCTTCCATCTTCTACCCCGTGGGAGTCTCGCTCTACTCTGTGGCGCTTGTCGCTTACCCTTCGCTGCTCGCGCCTGCATCGTCAACGGCAGCGCGCGCGCGGACGGCGGGTTGGATCTATGCCATTGCCGGCTGGGTTGGCTCCGCCTTGGGCATTGGCATGGGACAGAACCTCGGCCATGTGCCGCCTGCATTCGTGCTGTGCGGCGGAGTCCTGGTACTTGCTCCAGAGCTCTTCGGCTTTCTACGCGGCAGGAAGCGTGAGCTTGGCGTGACCGCTGTAATTCTGCTGGCCGCACTCGTCTGTCAGCGCGCTGTCAGTTCAATGCAGGCCACCGGATCAGATATGTCAGAAGTGGAGCGTGGCCGACAGGTGTACATCTCCGAAGGCTGCATTCACTGTCACTCGCAGTATGTTCGTCCGAATAGTGCAGACGTTCTGATTTGGGGGCCGGTGCAGAGCGTGGAAGAGATGCGCCGCCAACACCCACCACTGATCGGCAACCGTCGGCAGGGTCCTGACCTGGCTGAAGTTGGGGGGCGCCGTTCGGCATTGTGGCTGCGGGCGCACTTCGTTGACCCGGCTGCGGTCAGTCACGCCTCCATCATGCCCTCCTATGCTTTTCTCTTTAGCGATCATCGCGGCGACGATTTGCTCGCCTACCTCGAAAGCCTGCACCCGGAAGACAGCAGTGCGCATCGCGTTGCGGAAGAAGCATGGAAGCCTTCCGCCGCAGCCGTGGCACAAGCCGACGCCGGCACTGGCGAGCGACTTTTCGGCTCGAATTGCTCTACCTGCCACACGTCTAACGGCTCGACCCGCCAGGCGTGGCGCACAAGTTTCAAACGGCTTCCCCCGCTCTTCGCCGCCGGGCCATTTCTCTATCTATTGGACTCCGACACCTTCGCTCAACGTCGCCTTCGCATCGCACGAATTGTGAAATTCGGTTTACCTGGCAAGGATATGCCTGGCCACGAGTACTTTACCGACAACGATATCGCTTCCATCAGCCTGTGGTTGACGCAACACGCAGCCAGTCCCATGCAGGCAAAACCCACCACCCTCAGCACTGGAGAAGAAAAATGAAGATCAAAAACCTTGCGCCGATCCTGCTTATTGCACTCACGCTGTTGTTTGCTTCCAACGCCTTCGCCCAGCGCCAGAGTTTCGCGGTCGATCCACAAGCCAGCGAGGTCGCTTTCTCGCTTGGTGCAACCATGCATTCGGTTCACGGTACATTTCACGTCGGGAGTGGCGCCATTGACTTCGATCGCAGCGCCTCCACCATTTCAGGTTCAATACAGGTAGGAGCCGGCAGCGGCAACAGCGGAAACGACACGCGCGACAAGAAGATGACTGACGAGATACTGAACGCAAAGCAGTTTGCCAGCGTGTCCTTTGTACCCAGGAGCTACCAGGGAGCGATCGCCCCTTCCGGAGACTCCACCATCCAGGTGACCGGCACCTTCACATTGCACGGAACGCCGCATGAACTGACCGTGCCGACACAAATTCATATTGACGGAAACAAATGCACTGCGAAGGCCCATCTCTCTATCCCATTTGTGAAGTGGGGATTGAAGGATCCCAGCACATTTATGCTGAAGGTAGAAAAGAATGTAGAAGTTGACCTCACGCTGGTCGGTCGTCTAACTACAACAAACTGAATTCTTGTCATGCCGGAGCGCCGCCGACTTGGTTGGCAGTTGCTACGTTAGCAGGCCATTGTTGATGTCTGTTTTGCAGTGATTCTGGCTGTCTTGAACCTGCGTTGAAAATAGTTGATTTCTGAATTCGGCGCTCGTTGGCGTGGAAATGCTGTAGCGGGGGTTTTGTCACCGGGATACCCGAGTCGTGGTCGAAACGTTTCGGCACTAAGTCACCGTGACTCGGGGGGCGAAGCCGTGTTTCCGGAGCCAGAGAAGAAGGAGGACGAAACCAGCGCCACTGCACGTATGAGCGTCTGCGACCAGGGAGGCGTTGAGCCACGATCATCCCCGGAGATTTGCGTCTGTGCTGCATCCACTTCGAGTGGCGAAGCAAGAGCCCGAAGATTGCTTACGGTCGGCGTGCTCCGCCCTGAAATGTCAATATTGTTGAAGCGCAGCGCAACCATCGCTGGGTGAAAACCTTCTGCCGGCCTAACCGCCAGAATCTCGCCCATGATGCGAGTGCCTGCCTTTATGCGGTTGCCGTTGTCGAGCGGAACATCCTGTGCCACTCTTGCTTCAACCATTTGTCCGGCTTTGCAATTCTTAGCATTGATCGTCGAGTTCAACTCACCTGGAATCACGGTGCCTGTGGCGATATGTGTCTGTGCGACCGTTAAGGCCGAAAGCACAAACACACTGAGCAAAGTCAATAACGTCTTCATTATGCAGCCCCCGTCGCGAATTTCGTTCGCGCGCAAGAAGCCCAGCCGTGCACCGTCGTGCGTGGCTGGCTCTTTCCGTCTGTGTTTCAAAAGGCTCTGCTTCTGTTCAGCGCAAGAGCTGAACAAACGTGAATATGCGGGTTGCTAGAAAACGGGCGGCGGGAGATCGGAACAGCGAGGGAAGAAACACTCGCGAGGGAGAGCTTTAAACTCGGCAGGAACGGCTAGAGCGGAGTAACTCGGAGGTGGAACCAACGTCCGAACCAGAACGAGTCCGGCCAAACTGAATTGGCTGATAGCGAAATTCCGCTGCTTGGGTGTAGTGGATGTGAGCGAGGAACCAGGGCCAACACCAGTGGTAATGGGAGACGTGCGAACCGTAGTAAAAACCAGAAACGCAAAAATCACCACGGCGACCGCCACTCGCGTTCGGCAACTCGCAATCCGGCTGCTCTGCAGTTTCCTGCCCACGGCACCCCCTAATCACCGAGCGCTCTCGTTCGGGCCAACACAACTGTAGTTCTTTGATGCTGCCATCCCGTTGCCAAGTACAACTATTTATCTGCTTGGGGCAGCGACAACACGGCCAAGCAGCAGATGATCCAGGTGATTCCGCGTCGAACCGACCGAGACACCATTAAGTGCTCCTCTAAACTGTTAAACATTAGTCCGCGAGTGCTTTTGTCTTACGCCCAGTTGTGGCGGTGTTTCGCTTGCGAGCGGGTTTGGTTGTTGTCGAGATTCCGTGATGGACCTTGGTAACAAAACTCGTCATCGACTTTGACAGATGGTCTAAGACCTGCGCCCACTCTTCCAAGTGCTTTCTGCCATCCTTAGTTAAAGAGTAGACGCGGCGCGCAGGGCCCCTGCTCTGGATGTCCCATTTAGAGAGCACATAGCCATGTTCTTCAAGCCTGCGCAGGGTCCGATACATGGCTGCGCCTTCAATTTCAGCGTCGGTCAGCGCGTGCTGCTGCAGGCTGGCCGCCAGTTGGTAACCATGTGTTGCTCCATTTTCCCGGAGCATATAGAGCACGACCGGTTCCACAAACCTATAAACATTCCCCATGGCGCAGGTGCATGGATAGCCACTGGGATGGCGGGGCAAACTTCATGCTTCACGGGCGCTCCTCGGAGTGATCTCCAAGAAGTATGCCATATAGGCATATAGATGTAGAAAACGCCTATGTGCAGGCAACGAAAAGCCTTTGCGTTCAAACTGCGGGAGTAGCGAACACAAGGTAACTGAATGTGCCAATGGTCTTGCTCACCTGTACCACCCAGCTCTCCGAGCGGAGCATGTCACAAACTGCGACGTCGGATATGCGATGCTCCTGCGGGGGGCCTGGGGGGGCGGAGAAGTCGGCGCGCCAGTCAAGGATTGCGAGTTTGCCTCCAGGTCTGAGCAACCGCCGGGCCTCTCGTAACGCCGCCTCAGGAGAATCCAACTCGTGCCATAGGTTGGCGAGCAGAACAAGATCAGCGCTGCGG
>Ga0182012_10002641_pt1 | contig 19352 bp, 14 predicted proteins | sample 612S2SmetaG_FD_120486 | JGI IMG/M metagenome (GOLD analysis project Ga0182012, IMG submission 120486) | Permafrost microbial communities from Stordalen Mire, Sweden - 612S2S metaG | ecosystem: Environmental > Terrestrial > Soil > Wetlands > Permafrost | place: Sweden: Stordalen | collected...
CTTCGCCAGCGTTTCCACTGGCCTGGTGTGGACTCCCCGCCTTGGTTCTTCTTCGTTTTCTCCGGCCCCCGCGCAGCCGCGCAGCCCCGTAGAGAGCGAGTTGGTGTTTGAAAGCACCAATTCTTTTGGGCACTTCAATATCTTTGCCGACACCCGGTGGAGCTATCTCCATGTTGCAGGCCTGGAATACGACCGGCACTCCTGGGGGCAGTTCATCGGCGCGCGCATGGACTATGTGGCGGAGCTTCTGCCCGTTTCGCTGTTCAAGCAACCGGCCAATGCAACCGTGTGGGGAAATCCAGTGGCACTTCCGATCACTTTCACCACGCTCTACGGCATTGGGATAGCACCCATCGGTCTGCGCATGATGTGGCGAGACGGGCGGCCCCTGAAGCCATTCTACGAAGTGAAGGGCGGGCTGATCGCATTCGACAAGAAGACCGTATCGCAGTACGCATCCTACCTGAACTTCAGTCTGCAGCAAAGCGTAGGCTTTCAGCTTCGGTTGACTAACCGATGGGAGATGCGGGCTGGAATAGAACACTTCCATATCTCAAATGCCTTCATGGTGCCGAGCAATCCGGGTGCGGATGAGATGACGTATACCACCGCAATCTCCTATCAGCTGGGGAAGAAACACAGCACGGAATAATCGCTTTTCCACTTTTCAAGCTTCGCAATGAACGCCAGGAACGGCCAAATCCTATGAGTAGGATTCCCTCATCCGAGTAAGGGCAGAACCTTATCCAGGCCGTGGGAGGCGAGATCGGCGCGCAATGTCTCAGTATCCGTGAAGAGAATCCCGCGAATCCCCAGGGCGCGGGCGGCGTCGATATTGGGCTGCTTGTCGTCGAGAAAGAGCGCTTCCTCAGGCTGGATGCGGAGTTCTTTCAGCGTGTGGAGATAGATGGCCGGGTCCGGCTTGGCGACTCCAAGCTCGTAGCTCCAGACACAACGATCGAAGCGAGAGAGCCAGTCGAGTTTCTGCTGCATGAGCCGGTGAACGTGGTCGCCCATGTTGGAGAGGATGGCGGTGAGGATGCCTCGCTGCTTGAGATCCTGTTGCCAGGCCAGCATGGCGGGGTTCTCCGTGGTCCACATGCGGGCGTCCCAGTCGTTGATTTCGTCGAGTTGGGCGGGAGTGAGATTGAGATTGGCATCTTTGGAGAACTTCTGCCAGTAGGCGAGCCCGGTGAGCTTGCCTTCGTCGTAGGCGGGACGGTCAGCCCAGTAAAGCTTGTCGAGGCTCTCCGGGCTTAAACCTGTGATTTTGAGGATCGCCTCCTGAGCGTGCGGGTCTGGCGGGCCGGTGAGTACCTTTCCGTAGTCGAAGATTACTGCGCGTAGCGGCAATGGCAACTCCCTGGGATACGATTCATGATGCGGTTCTTGATGCGGTGCTTGATGCGGCTTCGGAAATGATTGGGCGCGTCGCCCTTCATTCGTGCCGGGGCCTTCTGTTCTATTCTGCACGATGAGATGGTTCCGCGTTGCTTGAGCGGCTGATGGCTGAGAGAGGTTCATGCGATTTTCGCAACGGACAGGCTGGAATCTGGAGGAGAGCGAGTTGGCCCGGGCGCACCGATTGCGGCTTGAGGCTGGCCTGCCGATTGCCGACCTTACGGCATCGAACCCAACTCACTGCGGATTCAACTACTCGCGGGATTTACTTGAAGCTCTGAATGACCCGCGCGCGCTCGATTACGACCCTCAGCCGAGGGGTGGTTTGCTGGCGCGGGAGGCAGTGTGCGCCTACTACGCTCGCCATGGCGCGAAGATTGACCCGAGTCACGCGATATTGACCACGAGCACCAGCGAGGCTTACAGCTTTCTGTTTCGGCTGCTTTGCGATCCGGGGAGCGAGGTGCTGATTCCGCAGCCGAGTTACCCGCTCTTCGACTTTCTGGCCCGGCTCGATGACGTGCGGCTGAAGGCTGCGCCACTGGTTTACAACGATGGCTGGCAGATTGATATCGAGGGCCTGAGGCAGGCGATTACTGCCGAGACGCGGGCCATTGTTATCGTCCACCCCAATAACCCCACCGGCCACTTTACCAAGCGCTGGGAAGTTGAGGAGTTACGGCGGATCTGCCGCGAGTTTGACCTCTCGTTGATTGTGGATGAGGTTTTTCTGGACTATGGGCTCAAATCAACAGGCGGGAGCTTCGCCTCGGGAATCGATGGGGTTCCAGTTTTTGTTGTTAGCGGGTTGAGCAAGATAGCCGGGCTGCCGCAGATGAAGGCGGCTTGGATTGTGGCAACTGGACCTGATGGGGTAAACGCTCTCGACAGGCTGGAAGTGATTGCCGATACGTTTCTCTCCGTGAATGCTCCAGTCCAGTGCGCGCTGCCGGCATGGCTTGGCGGGCGGGCGGAGATTCAGAGGCAGATTCGGGAGCGGGTTGCCGGGAATTTGGCAGAGCTTGACCGGCAGTTCTCCGGCCTGCCCGAGGTGCAGAGGCTTAAGGTTGAGGCGGGATGGTACGCGGTCTTGCGGATTCCAGCAATTCGGCCCGACGAGGAGACCGTCCTGGCGCTTCTGAATCGCGGAGTCTGGGTGCATCCGGGCTACTTCTTCGGGATGCCTGCGTCGGGCTGGCTGGTGGTGAGCCTGCTTGCCGAAGATAGCGAATTCCGAACAGGCGTTACGAAGATGGTTGACGATCTGTGGAATGACCACGCTGATCACACTTCTGGACCGGCGGTTTGAGCGTCTGTACAGGTGGGAAATCTTCCAGCCGCGCTAGCTGACCGAAGCCCGGTAAAATCTTATTCATATGGATCTCACCAACCCTGGTCCGGCCTCCTCCGCGCCGATTGAAACCATTCTCGACGGCAGCCGTTTCATCCGCGCCTGCCTGCGCCGCCCCGTGGACCGCACACCCGTTTGGTTTCTTCGCCAGGCGGGCCGCTATATGCAGGAGTACCGCGACGTTCGCAAGCACCACACCCTTGTCGAAATCTGCAAGCAGCCGCAGATCGCAGCCGAAGTCACTATCACCGCCGCAGAAAAATTGGGCGTCGATGCAGCAATCATCTTTGCCGACCTGCTGCTGCCGCTCGAACCGATGGGGCTGGACTTCGAGTTCCAGGCCGGCGAGGGGCCTGTGGTTCACAAGCCGCTGCGCACAGCCGAAGACGTACGCGCCCTGCGCACAGACCGCGCCGGCGAACTCAGCTATGTAGCCCGCGCAATTGAAAAAGTTGCCGCGCACTTCCGGGATCGGCTGGGCATCATTGGATTTTGCGGCGCGCCCTATACACTGGCCAGCTACATGATCGAGGGCGGCGGCTCGCGCAATTATATCTACACCAAGAAAATGATGTACGGTGACGCGCTTGCCTGGCGCAGCCTGCTCGACAAACTCGTCACCGTGTTGACCGAATATTGCCGTTTGCAGGTTCAAGCCGGAGCGGACGTGATCCAAATCTTCGACAGTTGGGTTGGCTCGCTGTCGCTTGCAGACTACAACGACTACGCCTTCGAAGCCTCGAAGCGCCTGGTGAATGCCGTTCAGCAGATGGGCGTTCCCGTCATCTACTTTGGAGTCGAGACAGCAGGGCTGCTCAGCGCCATGGCCTCAACGGGAGCCGATGTTGTCGGGCTCGACTGGCGGCAACCGCTCGATGAAGGTTGGCGGGCCGTTGGCCACGGCCACTCCGTGCAGGGCAACCTGGACCCCATCACGCTCTTCGCTCCGCTGGAAATCATTGAAGCCCGCGTGAAAGAGATACTCCGCGCCGCCAATGGCCGCCCCGGCCACATCTTCAATCTTGGCCATGGCATCGTTCCCAGCACGCCGGTCGAAAATGTGCAGGCCGTCGCCCGCATGGTGCGCGAGTTCCGAATCGAGAATGCCCATGCCTAATCAAGCCGTACTTTTGTTGGCCCACGGAACGCCGGAGACGATCGATCAGATTCCCGAGTATCTGCGCAACGTAACCAGCGGCCGTCCGCTGCCGCAAACCGTCGTTGAAGAGATTCAGCATCGCTACTCGCTCATCGGCCGTAGTCCGCTGACAGACATCACCATGCAGCAGGCCCGCTTGGTTGAGGCGGAACTGGCCGCATCCGGCCACCCGGTTCCCGTGTATGTTGGAATGCGCAACTGGCGACCTTATATCCCCGACGTAGTGAAGCAGATGCGCGCCGATGGCATCAATCAGGCAGCGGTCATCTGCATGGCGCCGCAGAACTCGCGCACCAGCGTTGGCCTCTACCGCCGCGCCGTGGAAGCGGAAAGCCTGCGCATCGACTTTACGGAAGGCTGGTCCCGGCACCCGCTGCTGGCGCAGGCCTTTGCCGAGCGCCTTCGCCCCGCCGTCGCTTCGCTCAGCGCAGAAACCGGCACGCCGACGCCAGTGCTGTTCACCGCGCACAGCGTCCCGTGCAGAACGATTCAGACTCCGGAAGCCAATGCGGGCCAGCCGCGGCTTTGGCCCGGCACCGGCGCAGACCCCTATGCCGAGGATGCCAAAGCAACTGCCGCTCTGGTAGCCGCTCTTGTCCCGGAGATTCCCCGCTGGTGGTTTGCCTTTCAGAGCCAGGGCGCTAGCGGCGGCCCATGGATCGGACCCAGCGTCGAAAGCACGCTCGATGCTATCGCCGCCTCAGGCGTGAAGGCGCTCATCCTTCAGCCCATCGGCTTCCTCTGCGACCACGTGGAAATTTTGTTCGATGTAGATCATCTCTTCCGTGACTACGCTCATAACCTAGGCATCCGTCTCGAACGGCCCGAGTCTCTCAACGCTTCGCCTACCCTGGCAAGGGCAGTTGCCGATCTGGCGCAGAGTGGGCTCGGTCGCCTTTCTGCATAGGCATCAAGGGGTGTTTTCCGCAACCCAAACCACCTTTTTTATAGTCACGAAAGTACCCGTGCATCGACTCACCGCAGGATTAAATCTTTCTGAATCGCCCTAATGTTTTTGGTGATCCCATTAGACTGGATTCAGTGCCCGGGACCCTGGCCAAGGCGCAAGCCTGCTTTAGCCGGGATGCTTTACATTTCGAATCGTTGCATGGGATTATGTAGGACGAGAATCACGTTGAGGAATTTGCGTTGCTCAAACAAATACATATGAAAGCAGGTTCGTATGGACGCTCCGGGAGATCTTTCCAGGACTTGGTGCGGTGTCCTAACTGCAGCAACTGCTATCCCCTGCGGATCGACCGAAAAGGATTCCTGAGGAAGTGGATTCTGCCCGTATTCGGTTTTTATCCTTGGGGGTGTGAGCGATGCGGCGCAAAGTTCTCGGCTAGAAAAAGGAATACACCTATGCCTCAATTTGCCACAAGGCAATGGCGCTCCACAAGAGAAACGATGAGGAGTAATTGAGTTCCTTCCGATTCCTGTGCTCGAGTTTCCCATTCAGGCAGGTTTCCGACCGTTAACCACAGAAAATCCCCTTTATGGCCTGAGCAAATGCAAGGCTCAGCAAATTCATCGTCCTCAAACAGTCGGCATATATCGCTGGAGTTATCCTGAAAGTGCAGGATGCTTGTTGAGGCTGCTCGAATTCGATCCTGACAAACCAGCGAACGCCGGAGGAACGAGAACCAATGAAGATCAAAAGGCTGGGCGCAGTGCGCCATCGTCCCCTACTGTGCCTGCTGGCCGGTTGTTTCTTTCTGCATATTGGACTGATCTTTGCTCAGCAAGCAGCCCGCACGGCTCCGGCTGCCGTCCCCGTTCGCAATGTTCCGGTTTTGATGGTTTCCGACATTCACTTTGAGCCCTTCTGGGATCCGGCCAAAGCCCCGCAACTGGCCGCTGCTCCAGCCTCTGAATGGAACGCCATTCTCTCCGCTCCCGCCTCGCCCGACCAGCAGAAACGCTTCGATGCACTCCAAAAAACCTGCAACACCAAGGGTCTCGATACTTCGTATCCCTTGCTCAACTCAAGTCTCAAGGCGATTCAGTCCGATGCTGCCGGCGCAAAGGTGATCACCCTCAGCGGCGACCTCATGGCGCACAAATTCAACTGTAAATTTGACGCAGTCTTCCCTCAATCCAGCGCCGCTGCCTACAAATCCTTCGCTGAAAAGACCGTGGATTTCGTCCTCCTTGAGTTGCGCGCAACTCTGCCCGGAGTCCCGCTGTATGCCGCACTGGGAAATAACGACTCCGATTGCGAAGACTACAAGCTTGATGCCCACGGCGATCTTCTCTCGACCGAAGCAAAATCGTTTGCCGCGGATTTTCCCGTTGCCGAGCGCAACCGCGCACAGGAGAGCTTTGCCGCCGGCGGCTACTATAGCGCCCCACTCCCCGCGCTCTTTGAGCGCGCGCGCATGATTGTCCTCGACGATATCTTCATGTCCGACAAGTACCAGACCTGCTCCGGCAAACACGACCCCACCGCTGCAACCGCGCAGATCGCCTGGCTCCGCGACAGCCTCACCATGGCCCGCCGTGACAAACAGAAGGTATGGGTTCTCGGCCACATTCCTCCCGGCATTGACCCCTATTCCACCGTAGCCAAACTCGTGGACGTTTGCGGCGGCAAGCCCGCGGTCACGTTCCTGAGCTCCGATGCTCTTGCCCAAACCATCGCCGAGTTTGGAGATGTCGTCCAACTGGCCGTCTTCGCCCATACGCACATGGACGAGTTGCGCCTGCTCAGGCCCGGAAAGAGTTCCGATACACAACAGGCTGCCACCCTCAAGCCGGTACCGCTAAAGATGGTCCCTTCCATCTCGCCTGTTGACGGCAACAATCCGGCCTTCACCGTTGCCATGGTCGATCCATCCACTGCTGTCATGACCGATTACCACGTCTTTGCCTCTTCCGATTTTGCAGGCACAAGCTGGTTCGACGAATACGACTTCAACCAGGCCTACAACAAGGCGTCGTTTGCTGCCGCGCCGGTTGAAAAGCTGGTAGAAGAATTCCATGCCGATCCGAAAGCCGAATCGAGCGCCAGCCAGGCCTATCTGCACAACTTCTTCGGCAAGGCGGACCACATGGATCTCAAACTCTTCTGGCCCCAGTATGTTTGCGCCATGGCAAACATGACCCCCGAGTCGTACAAGGCCTGCGTCTGCGCCGCTCAGACATCCGCGCATTGACTTCCGCGCATTGAATTCGCCGCAATCGTGCTATAGAATTCATCTTCCTGAGGCAGTGCTTTACGAATGCTGCGTGACGCAAGATCGGCCAGGGAAGGAACGGTCGGCAAATGAAAGTGATTTTGGGAATCGACGGCGGCGGCACACATACGCGCGCTTCCATCTTCTTCGGCGGCAAACTCCTCGCCCACGGAGAAAGCGGGTCAATTAAGCGGCTGCGCGTAGGCGCAGAGGCAGCCGAAGCCAACCTCCGCGCCTTGCTCAAAGATGTCTACTCGCAGGCAAGCCTTACCGCCGTCAACGCCGCCTGCTGCGGCATGGCCAGCGCATCCATGCCGGGAATTCACGAGTGGGTCACCGCGGTCTTTCACGACTTCAACGTTGAAAAATCTGAAATTGTCGGCGATGAAGTCATCGCCCTCGATGCTGCCTTTCACGGAGGTCCGGGAATTTTCCAGATTGCCGGCACCGGCTCGAACACCATCGGTCGCGCGCCGGATGGCAGTCGCGAAACCGCCGGCGGCTGGAGCTCGCGACTCGGCGACGAAGGCTCCGGCTACTGGATCGGCGTCAACAGCATTCGCCGCGCCCTTCATGCCTACGACCGCGAAAAGCCGCAGCGGATTCTCTCCCGCGTTGGTGAAATCTGGGGCACGCCGGACATTGGCAGCCTCATCAACCTTGGAGACAGCACCCCCGGCCCCGACTTCGCCGCCCTCGCCCCCGCCATCAACGACCTCGCCGAAGCCGGCGATGCAATCTCAATCGAAATCCTCCACCAAGCCGCAAGAGACCTCACAGCCTTCGTCCTTCTCGTCCGCGCAAAACTTAGGCGCAAGCACAATATCGCAGGCGAAGTCCCCGTAGCATGGACTGGCGGCGTCATCGAGAAAATGAAAATCGTGCGCGAAGATTTCTTTGCCGGGCTGAAAGCTGCTGCTCCCGAGATGCCAGTGGAGCAAACAGTCACCGTCCCGCTCGATGGAGCAGTCTGGCGTGCGGAAAGGCTGGCGTTAGGCCAGTGATTTCATCGGGCCAAAGCTCTGACCCTGAATCGCATTGGAAATACACTTGGAAAAATTCATATGCTTCTTGCAACTTAGGACCGTATTCAGGGTATTAGTGAACGAGGTCGTATAAGTCCTCCCCAAGGAGAAAGCATGCTGAAAAAACTTCATTTGATGTTCCTTGCAGTAGCGATGATTGCCCTGGCCGCAGCCACCCTAACCCAAGCCCAGCAGGTTCCCGGACCGCACCCTGCCTATCTGCACGCATTGTCTGACTTGCGGGCGGCCCGCCACTATCTGAACGACAAGTGGGCATGGGCACCCGTAAAGCGCGACGACAAAGAGGCCATTCACGAGATCGAAGCAGCGATCGGCGAGATCAAGCGCGCGGCCATCGATGACGGAAAGGGACTCGACGCCCCATTCCCGATTGATGCTTCCCTCAGCCCGCACGATCGTTTCCGCAAGGCCAATGAGCTTCTCTGGAAGGTGCACAACGACCTGTCGCGCGCCGAGGACGTGCCAGCCTCCCGCGGCCTGAGAGACCGCGCCATAATGCACGTAGACCGCGCGCATCAGATCGTAGACAACGCTGAGCGCACCGCGCACTGGGAATAGTCGGGGGATCTCGGCTGAATGAATCGTCTAACCGCCTCAGTGAACTTGCAACCACTCGGACGGCAAGTGCGGCTTCTCTTTGAAGCGAGCCGCACTTGCCGTATATGGCTTACTTAGTTTGTCCTTGGATCGCCCCGCCGCTTGCCAAACTGCAAATTCACATAATTCTGATTGACACATCATTCAACAAGTTGATATCAACTCAATCAGCCCTCTGGACGCAAAACAGTGGGTGCATCCCTCAACAAGGAGATACCGCGCCATGTTTACGCCCAAAGGAAAATTTGCCTGGTACGAATTGATGACCAGCGATACCGAAGCCGCGGGTAAGTTTTATTCGGACGTCGTGGGCTGGACCACAAAGGCGATGCCCTCGCCTGACGGATCACAATATACCACCTTCAATCTTGGCGAAGTTGGCATGGCCGGCATGTTGCACCTTCCGCAGCACACCGGCTGGATCGGCTACATCGCCGTGGACGATGTCGATGCTCATATCGAAAAGATTGTCGAAGCCGGCGGCAAGCTTTGGAAGCCAGCCACCGATATACCCGGCATGTTGCGGTTCGCCGTCCTGTCCGACCCGCAGGGCGCCGGCATAGTCGTCTTCACCCCCAACCCCGCCATGCCTTCCCCCGTGCGCCCCGTACCGCCGGCTTCAGGAACGATCGGATGGCACGAACTCAATACCACCGACATGGATGCTGGATTCGATTTCTACAACGAGCTCTTTGGCTGGACCAAAGTTACTGACATGGACATGGGCCCCATGGGACTCTATCGGATATTCAATGAGGGGGAGCACCCAGAGATGGGCGATGGCGGAATGATGGCCAAACCACCGCAAGTTCCTGTCTCGTGCTGGAACTTCTATGTCTGCGTGGACTCGATCAAGTCATCTATCGGCCGTATTCAAGCCGGCGGCGGCAAGGTCGTGAACGGGCCGAATCAAGTTCCCGGAGGAAACTGGGTGATCCAGGCGCAGGACCCGCAAGGCGCAATGTTCGCTCTCGTCGGCGGAGAGTAGACACGAGCGATTGACTGAACGCAGGGTTTCACAGGCTTATCCGTTAAAGTGTGAAGTGGATGAGACCCTGCCGTATTGCTTTCCGCTAACGGCAATCAAGTCCGCATCAAATGTCCGCGCAGGATCGAGCCAAGCAGCTTCCCGTCCACATCCACCGCAACTAGATCCGCTGGACCGCCCGCACGTAAACACCCAGCTCCGTCGATAGCCGTCTTGTCCAGCCCCGTCATCGCTGCCGGATTCGCGGAGAGCAAACGCAGTCCCTGCTCCACCGTCGCTCCTGTAAACTCGACAAAATTGCTCAGCGCCCGATCCAGCGTCAGCACGCTTCCTGCCAGCACCCCGCGCGCTGTTGCCCTTCCGTTCGCCACCTGAACAGGGAAGGCTCCCAGTTGATACTCCCCATCCGGCATCCCCGTCGCGCTCATCGCGTCGCTGACCAGGATCGCCCTCTCCTGCCCCTTCGAATTCCACCAGAGCTTCACCGCCTCCGGCGCAACGTGGATTCCATCGCAGATCAGCTCCGCATAGAGGGAATCGCAAGTCAGCACTGTTCCAAGAATGCCCGGCTCGCGGTGATCGAGCGCGCGCATGGCATTGAACGTATGCGTCGCGCTCACCGCGCCGACGGCAATCGCCGCACGCGTCTCGGCAGCCGTCGCATCCGAGTGGCCCAGCGAAACCCGCACCCCGCGCTTGGTCGCATGAGCCGCCAACTCCACCGCGCCGGGCAGCTCCGGCGCAAGCGTCATCAGCCGCATGGTCCCCTCGGCGGCGTCATAGAGCTTGTCAAAAACAGCAATATCCGGCGCAAGCAAATGCTCTGCCGGCTGCACGCCGCGCTTCGCATGAGAGAGAAACGGCCCTTCGAGATGAATTCCAACTGGTCGCGCCGCTGGCCCGTTCTTCCCGTGTGCATCCAACAATTCAGGTTGATGAAGGAGCTTTGCCAGCCCCGCAACTGCGCGCAGCGTAACATCCAGCGGCGCAGTCACGGTTGTGGCCAGATAGCTTCCCGTGCCATGCCGCGCCGCCATGCTGCCGATGGCGTAGAGCGCATCAGGCGAGGCTTCCATCACATCGTGGCCACCCGCGCCATGAAAATGCACGTCAAGAAAAGCCGGCGCCAGCAAAGCAGCCGGAAAGTCCAGGCGCTCTGCTGTCGAATCCAGCTCCCCGGCCGCACGATTCCCAATCGACCGAATCCGCCCGTCTTCTATTTCGACGACCGGATGGTCGATCAGCCTTGAACCATCCCAGAGCTTGGCTGCGGTGAGCAATCTGCGCATGAATCATTATGGCAAGGCGAAGCTGGGTTCGATACAAATTGTGCCCTTGTCTCGATTTTGAGACTGGGCGTAGCGCAAATCTACGCGCCGCGATCGCTAGTTATACTTTCTCAGTATGCCCAGCACTCGCCCCTGAATCGCCACATTGGCCGCCGGAACCCGAATTGGATCCATCTCCATATTCGAGGGCTGCAGCCGCACCACGCTGCCTTCGGTGTAAAACCGCTTCAGCGTGGTTTCCGACCCATTCACCAGCGCCACCACGATCTCGCCCTGTCGCGCCGTCCGCACCCGCTCCACCAGCACGAAGTCGCCGTTGATAATGTGCTCGTCGCGCATGGAGTCGCCGCGCACCTCCAGCGCAAACACGTCGCGGTTGCCCACTACGTCGTGCAGCGAGATGGTCTCCGGTATCTCCATTTGCTCCACCGGCAGCCCCGCAGCGATGCGCCCGGCCAACGGCAGGCGGACGCTGGAACGGTTCCGCGCTCCCGGCGGCAGCACATCGATCGATCTGCTCCTGTTATGGACCCGGTCCAGCAACCCCTTCCGTTCGAGGTTGGTAATGTGCTTATGCACCGTGGCCAAGCTCTTCAGTTCCATGCCCCGCGCAATCTCTTCAAACGACGGAGAGTAACCATTGCGCTCCACAAATGAACTCAGAAAGTCCAGAATCTCTTTTTGCCTTCTTGTAACAGCCATGGGCGCAATTATAGCGAATAAAAAGCGAACCGTGTCAACTGTTTTTTCACTTTTCTTTCGTCACGACTCAAACTCGACTCTTCCGCTCATTTGAGATCCGCGCCTATGGGAAGCTTTTGACTGTAAACGGCGAGACGGATTTAGCAGTATGCCTACTGCGAGCGAATAGCGAACGTCTGCCGCACCGCAGGTGACTGCCCCACCGCAGGTGCCCGCCGCGCCGCAGGTGATAGATACAATCGGATCATGATTCGCGAGACCTTTTCCGTTGGCCCCTTGGCGTGCAACTGCACCCTGCTCGGCGACGAAGACACCCATGAAGCCATCGTCATCGACCCCGGCGACGAGATTGGCCGCATCCACCGTCGCCTTAACGAATTAGGCCTGACCCTAAAACAGATTCTCATCACCCACGCCCACATCGACCATGTCGGCGGCGCGCTCAAGCTCAAGCGCCTTACGGGTGCTCCAATATTCCTGAACGAGAACGACCTTCCTCTGCTGAAGATGATGGATACCCAGGCATCCTGGCTCGGCATCGGCACCCCTGAGACGGCCCCGCCAGACGAGACCCTTGATGACGGGCTCGTCGTCGGATTAGCGTCTTACCCGGCCCAGGTCCTCTTCACACCTGGCCATACGCAGGGTTCGGTTTGCCTGCGCTTCCCGTCGCAAAAGCTGCTCATCGCCGGTGACACGCTCTTTGCCGGCAGCATCGGGCGCACCGACCTGCCCGGCGGCAACTACGACCAGATCATAGACTCCATTCATTCCCGGCTTCTCGTTCTGCCCGATGAAACCGAGGTTCTTCCCGGCCACGGCCCTGCGACTACCATCGGCGAGGAGCGCAGGAGCAATCCCTTCGTTGGCTCAAAATGAATTACGTGATTTTCAGCTTTATTCCTTGGAATCAATCCTTTGGTGGCAAATGCCCCCGGCCTAGATTTTGAGACAAGGGATTTTCCGATCCTGCATAACAATCATCCGCTTCTAGCTTGCATGCGGGCTCAGCCCCAGCCACACACGGGTTGCGGGAATGCGGCGCAGAATCAAATATTCGGCGAGCGCAACCAGAATCATCGACCCGCCGAGGAACGGAAAGTAGATGCTGAGGAACAGAACAACCGCCATCAGCGGAGCGATAAAGCTCATGCGGCGAATCACCGGCGGCGCGCCCAGCACTCCCTCGGGCCGGCGACGCCACCACATAATCAACCCGCTCACGCTGAGCAGTGTGAGGCTGACGGCGGTGAACAGGCTGACCAACTGATTCAACCATCCGAAGAGCGCGCCCTCGTGGGCGGCAATGCCGATGCCAACCAGACGGTCGATGAAATTTTTCGATTGGAAGTCAACACGCTGGAGAATCGCGCCAGTCTTGCCGTCAAGCACCAGGTTTACCCTTAGCGGGCGGTTAAGCGCGTCGGAGCGCGCGGTCCAGTTGCCGCCGAACTTTTTGGGCGGCGATACCAGCACCGGGTTGGCCAGGCCCAGCGGCGCAACCGTGGCAACCATCTTGTCGATCGCGAAGTAGGCATTGGGAGAGGCGGGCTTGCCCGCTGTGCGCGGGTATTGGCTGGGCATATCCATGCCATCCATCCCGCCGCTCATGTCCATCCCTTTCATGGAGCCCGCCGTGCCAGTTGCGCCCGTTCCCTTCCCAGTTGTTGTCGTCGACGCGGAATCATGGGAGGGCACATCGGGATCGTTATTGTACGAAGCACGAATGGCCTTCTCTTCCGCGCTCGATGTGGTCCAGTCGGCGCTGATCATAGCCTGGCCGCCTACACGGCGAGCCAACTTCAAGTACGATCCCCAACTCTTGGCCCACGGCAGGCCGCTGAAGAGAAGAAAAAGCGCGAAGAAGGAAACGTAAACGCCAGTGACGGCATGAATGTCTCGCCAGAAGATGCGCTGGCCCTGCTTGAGGCGCGGATACAACACGCCGGCAAACTTCTCCGACGTCCGCGGCCACCACAGATAGAGCCCGGTAAGGATCATGATTACAGTCCACGAAGCTGCCAGCTCGACGATGTACGACCCGGTGTTGCCGATGAGCATCTCGCCGTGCAGGCGGAGCGTGAAGTGATCGAGGCGCATATCTTCGTCGTAAATTTTCAGCACCTCGAGCGTGCGGGGGTTCACGTAGACGCGATACTCCTTCAGCCCCTGGCCGACAAGTATCTCAGCGGGCGAAGCAGGCGTGAGCGGAAGCTGATACGCGTGAAGATTCGAGCCCGGCTCGGCGGCCAGCGCGGCCTTGACTTGATCGTTCACCGAAGCCTCGGGGCCAACCGTGGATAGATGGCTGTAAGGCCGATCGAGCCATTGCTGCATCTGAGGATGAAAGAGGAACAGCGTGCCGGTAAATGCCAGATACAAGACGAACGGCACGCAGAACATGGCGGCGTAAAAATGCCAGCGCCAGACGGTGCGATAGTCGAGGCCTTTCGATTTGGCCGGTGCGGCAATGGATACGGTTGACATGGTCATTGCTCCTCTATATGAGGTTGCGGCGGACGCGGTCTTCAAGCCGCGCCGCTGGTTGCGGCTTAGAACTTGATGCGGAAGCCGCCAGTGGTCAGCCTCGGCGCACCCGCATAGATGGAGCCGGTGCCCGTGGCCGCGAGCGCAGTCGAACTGCCGTAGCCGGGGTTTTCCACGCCGGCGCTGGTGATAGTGTCTGTGATGTTCGAGGCCGAGCCCACGAAGGTGTGATTGGCCAGGTTTTGCAGATCGAAGTAAAAGTGAGTGCGCGACCAAAGCCCGTGACCCGCCGCCGGATCGTAGTGAACATCGAAGTTCATTACAGTGGAGGAAGGCGCGGCAAGAAGGTTCGCATTGTCGAGCCAGAAGGCGGAACGATAGTTGGTTTCAAGATAAGCGCCGAAGCTGCCCCTGCGAATGGATGGTATGTCGTAGATGAGCCGCGCACTGAGGTTGTTGGGAATCACGCCGGGGATGCGATTGCCGGCGCGATTGAAGGTTGTTGATACCGCGGTTGCGCCCGAGCCGGTGGCCAGCGTCTCGGAGTAGACACGGTAGACCTGGTCGTCCAACTGATACGCGGCGCGTATGCGGAGCCCGCTGAGGCGCTCCGGCAGCGGGTGCCAGTCGAGACCGACAACCGTGCCGCGATGCGCCGAAGACGGCGCGTTGAAGGTGTAACTCAAAAGTCCCGCGCCAGCCGATTGCGAGACATTTTCATTGGTGAAGCGCTCGTAAAATCCCGTCGCACTCAGAGCGATGTAGCGGGCGATGAGCCAGTCCGCGCCCAGGTCCATGCCGAGATTCGTCTGCGCCTGCAGGCTGGTATTGTTGCCGTAGACACCGGCCGGAGTGATGAAGAACGAACTATTGGTTGGAGTGCCATAGCCGGTACCGAAGCGCGAATGGATGCGCAGTGAGTCCGCAACGCGGAAGGTGATGGCGGCCTCCGGCGCAAAGTTGTTATAGCTGCGGTTGGCGCTGTAGGTGGCCTCTGTGGGCGAAGCGGTTGCGGAGTAGGTGTAGAGATTCTCCGTGTCGGTCAGCGCGGTGTGCTCGTATCCAATGCCGCCGACGAAGGTGGCGCGCTCGCCAACCGAGAGCTCTTCGCGAAGGTGAAACCCGGAGCCGACGATGGTGCCAAAAGCTGCCGACGTATATGCGCCGAGCGTGCCGTTCGGCTGCAAGTTGTAGCCGTTCGAGTTGGTATCTTCATACTTGAAGAATCCGCCACCGTACGTTGTCGACTGATGTCCCCACAGCAATCCCTTGCGCGTGGCATCGCTCAGAAAGATGTACGACGGCGTTGATCCGCGCGCGGTGGTTGCGCCCGTCGGCTGTGAGATATCCTTATCGTCCCAGACACCCTGCGTACGCCAGGAGGTGTTGTCGGTGAGGTCGTGCTCCCAGCGCCCGCCGACTATGGTGCGCCGGTCGTGGCGGCCGTTCTCGGCAACATCGGGCGTCACATACACCTGGCTGCCGGCGATGCCGTTTGCATACACATGATCCGTTGAGCAGTTGTTGGTGTTGGCCGTCGCGCTGTCATAGCCCACGCAACCCTGCTGAAACGGGTTGGCAAGATACTGATTCAAAGAAAGGCGAACGGGCAGCGCCGTATCAAGATCGTTGTTGATGAATTTGATCGTCAACCGATCCTGCTTGCGAAGCGTGAACGTTGCCAGGATGTTGGCTGTCGCGGTGTTGAACTCAAAGTTGGGGATGTAGCTCTGCTTGCCGCGTGTGTTGCTCAGGAATACTGAGTAGTCGTAGTTGTCCGCGGCATTGCCGATGGTCACGTAGTTATTGAGAAACTGATACGACCCAACATCGGCACCGAAGTCCGCGCCGCCCACCGACGCACCCGGCCGCGTGTGAAAGAAAATCGCTCCGTCGTTGGCGTTGTTGCCGTACATCGCGGACGACGGTCCCTGCACCGCATCGATCGAGTCATAAGCATGGGGGTCTGTGAGGTCGGCTCGGCCCAGCCCGTCTGGCTGCGTCACCTGGAATCCGTCCTCGAACAGCAGCGCGTTGCGAATCCCATACGACTGGCGGTCGTTTGACCCGCGCAGGGAGATGGAAATATCGCGCGGCCCGTTGCCCGTAATCGTTGTTACTCCAGGCACCATCGTAAGGCTCTCCTGAATGGTGAAGTCGGGCGAGTCCTTCGTGTCTTCCCGGTCAACAGACGTAATAGTTTGTGCAAGAGGAGATTCGGTGACTGCCTCCATCTGTGCCTTCACGGTCACCGACTGGGTAACGATGTTCACGCTCAGCTCGAGATTGACTTCTGTTGTTTGCCCCGCGGCGAGAACTACCGTCTTGTAGACTTTGTTGAATCCAAGCTGTTCGGCAGTTGCGGTATAAGACCCGGCAACCAGACCAGGGAGAGTAAATTCGCCGTCCCGTCCCGTGGCTGCGGTAAACACGGCCTCATTTCCGTTGGGCTTCAGGGTAACTGTTGCGCCTGCGATGCGCGCACCCGATGCATCGGTTACCACGCCATGCACAATGGCTCGTTTCTGCGCGTCCTGCGCTTGCATGGATAGGCCAATACTCAATGTAAGTAGAAAAATGGCAAAGGTGCGATACACGTAGCCCTCCTCGCGGACATGCAAGGGAAAATGTGCCCATAGCTTGCCGCTGACTTATTCGATTGAATGATTGAGTAGGAGTCAGGAGAGGACGATTTGAGGAGGGCCGCGCTTGCGCCATGCGCGATCGAGCGCGATGCGGGCGCGCGCTTCGGTCTGCGCGTGAGCCGTGGGGTGCGAAGTGAGTTCGGCAAAGAATGTTCCCGCCGCGCCGATGCCCAAATCGAAATGCACGCTCGGAGCGACTGTGCACGGCGAATCTTGGCACGGCACAGGTGTCGCCGTAAGCTTGGTGCCCGACATCAGCGAGATCAGATACGCTTTCATCGACGGGCAGTTGTGCATCCCGTGGTGTCCACGGCAGCAGATGGGCAGCTTCGCGTCCTGGGCGTCTTGCGCGTCATCGCTCGCCAGCACTGCCAGCGGATCGAGCATGGGCAGGCAGAGCAGGAACAGGATCGCGATGGCGCTGAGGCGTCTCATGAAATAACTGCAGATAGGATAGCACCATGTTTGGGAGAGATCGGAATTTCTTTATCGAGCCGCGACCTTCCTAAATTTGAGAATCAGCAGGCCCAGGCGACCTGAGCAGCCTAACCCAGTGCCTGCACCGTCCCCTTGCCCACCAACTCCTCCACGTGCTCCACCCAACCGCGATCAGCCGCCACGCTCATCGACTCTGGCTCTAGGATCACTTCGTACTCGCCCTTCTTCTGCAAGTGGATCATCACCTTGCCCGGTCCCGGCGCGGCATCGGCAGCGCTCTTCAACGCGCCAAGCATCTCCACTGTTGCGCGTTCGAGATTGATCCTGATCCGCACCGCGCTCGGCAGCTTCACCCGCACGTCGTCGAGCGGCTGAATGGAGCTGACGGAAATCTTTGGCGCGGAGTCCTCATCGCCCATCAACACGCCGCGCACCAGCACCGGCGCCTCAATCTTCAATTGCGCAGACAATTTTTCGTAATCTCTCGGAAAGCAAACCAGCTCCATCTTGCCCGTTGCATCTTCGAGCGATCCCTGCGCGTAGAGTTGATCCTTCTTCGATTTCTTCACGCTGAGCCCGCGAATAATTCCCGCCACCAGAATCTCATCAGCCGGATCCTGTTGCCCGCCCCATCGCCGCTCCGGGGGCTTGCGCTCCAGCGCCTCCGCCGTCGTAATCACGCCCGTCAGGTTGCGAATCTTCTCCGCATACTTGTCCAGCGGATGTCCGGAGACAAAAAATCCCAGCACCTCTTTCTCATTTGCCAGTCGCTCCGCCTCTTCCCAGTCCGGCGCATTCGGCAAAGCATCCGCGTCCTTCTTTCCATGCGCCGGGCCCTCGTCAAACAAGCCGAACAACCCCGCCTGCCCCTGCGCCGCGTCTTTCTGCGCTTTTTGCGCGCGCTCCATCGCCTTGTCGACCGCCGCGTAAACCTGCCCGCGCTTGCCAAACGAGTCCAGCGCTCCGGCCTTGATCAGCGACTCGATCACGCGCTTGTTCATTACGCGCAGATCGACTTTCTCGCAGAATTGCCAAAGCGTTTTAAACTGCCCGCCCACTTCTTCACGCGCCTTCAAGATCGATTCAATCGCATTGCCGCCAACATTCTTCACAGCCGCAAGGCCAAAGCGGATCGACTCACCCTCCGGCGCAGTCTGCGGCGTAAACTGCGCACCGGATGCCTGCACATCCGGCGGGACTACATTAATGCCCATCTCGCGGCACTCGGCAATATACTTCACAACCGAATCCGGTTTCGAAGTTTCCGATGTCAGCAGCGCCGCCATGAACTCAACCGGATAATGCGTCTTCAAGTACGCCGTCTGATAGGCCACCAACGCATACGCCGCCGAGTGCGACTTGTTAAATCCGTATCCGGAGAACTTCGCCATCTGGTCGAAGATTTCTTCCACCGGCCCTTTTGGCAGCCCCAGCCTTGCTGCGCCGCTCATAAAGCGGTCGCGCTGCTCGGCCATCGCCTTCGGGTCTTTCTTTCCCATCGCGCGGCGCAGCAGGTCGGCCTCGCCCAGCGAGTAACTCGCCAGCACATTCGCAATCCGCATCACCTGCTCCTGATACACGATCACGCCGAGGGAGTCCTTCAGAATCCCCTCAAGCTCCGGGAGCAGAAACTCCACCTTGCGCCGTCCCCACTTGCGTTCGACAAAGTCGTCGATCATATCCATCGGGCCGGGACGATACAGCGCATTCAAAGCCGTCAGCTCTTCTACGGCATCCGGCTTGTAGCGCCGCAAAATATCGCGCATCCCTGCCGACTCAAACTGGAACACGCCCGAGGTCAGCGCCGTATGAAACACCTTCTTGAATGTCTCCGGATCGTCCATCGGCACCATGTCGATGTCGATCTTTTCGCCGCGTGTCTGCTCAATCAGCTTCAGGCAATCGTTGATCACCGTCAGCGTAGCCAGCCCCAGAAAGTCCATCTTGAGCAGGCCCATCTTTTCAACCGCCTTCATGTCGTAGGCAGTTACAATTTCGTCGTTCTTGGTTTTGTTCAGCGGCACAAGTTCTGTAAGCGGCCGCGGCGCAATCACCACCGCCGAAGCATGA
>Ga0182012_10002642_pt1 | contig 19352 bp, 16 predicted proteins | sample 612S2SmetaG_FD_120486 | JGI IMG/M metagenome (GOLD analysis project Ga0182012, IMG submission 120486) | Permafrost microbial communities from Stordalen Mire, Sweden - 612S2S metaG | ecosystem: Environmental > Terrestrial > Soil > Wetlands > Permafrost | place: Sweden: Stordalen | collected...
CCGGGCCACACCAACCGGTGCTACGCGCACGCGCCGAGCGTCACGGGCGTCATCATCGTTGAGAGATAGCTTGCTAGAGCAACAAAAGTCTTGCGAGTAACACGCCGCCCAGCCAGACGCTGGTGGCGCCAGGGCGCGCGCAGCTGGCGCTAGTAGCGCCTGGGCGCGACCGCGTACCACTCGAAGCGCATGTCCGGCGAGCCCTCGCAGACGTCGCTGATCAGCTTCAGCAGCGCGCGCCGGCCGATGTCCGCCAGAACGTCCTCTTCCATCCCCGACGGTGCTTCGGCGACGGGTGTTGCGTGTATCTCACGGGCGGTGCGACGGAAGCGCATGTCCCCGGAGCGGCTGCCGATGCGCTCGAACAGACGATCCAGCGCGTCGTCGGGCGCGCCGGATTTGGCATGAGGAGTGATTGTGAACGTCACAGCCGGGCGAGTCTACCTCCGCGGGCTTCGCCCCGAGGCTCCGGTGCCCGCAGCTGCGCCCGCCCGCGCACCCGCAACTGCGCCCGCCCGCGCACCCGCAGCAGCGCCCGCCCGCGCACCCGCAGCAGCGCCCCGCTCGCGGCTACGCGCGCCCGTGCTCCCGGAACCGCGCGCGCCGGGATCGGCGCTCACGCGGCTGGGCTAAGCGGCGTACAGCTGCTCGATGGCCTGTGCGTACTTCTCGGCGATGGGCTTGCGCTTGAGCTTCATGGTGGGCGTGAGCTCATCGCCGCCCGGCAGCCAGTCGCCCTGCACGATCTCAAAACGCTTGATCTGTTCGACTTTGGCCAGCTTGGTGTTGGCAGCATCCACGGCCGCCTGCACGGCGGAGCGGACTGAGGACTCGCGGGCGAGGCTCTCGAGCGAGAGGTCCTCGATGCCCTGTTTTGCCGCCCAGGCAGGGGCGAAGTCTGCGTCGAGCACGATCAGCGCGGTGTTGTAGGGGCGGCGGTCGCCGATGCAGCACGCCTGACCGATCAGGGGCGATGAGCTCTTCAGGGCAGCCTCGATGTTGGCCGGAGACATGTTCTTGCCGGCGGCGTTGATGATCAGCTCCTTCTTGCGATCGACGATCTTCAGGTAGCCGTCCTCGTCGATCACGCCGATGTCGCCGGTGCGCAGGAACCCATCCTCGGTGAACGCCTCCGCGGTCTTCTCTGGGAGGTTGCGGTAGCCGAGCATCACCACCTCTGACCTGATCAGGACCTCGCCGTCGGTGTCGAGACGAATCTCGACCCCAGGCGCAGGCGGACCGACGGTGCCGATCTTGATGGCGCCGGTGGGGTTGACCGTGCCGGCGCCGCACGTCTCGCTCATGCCCCACAGCTCCGACAGCGGCAGCCCGATCGCGTGGAAGAACTCCAGCACCTCCACGGGGGTGGGGGCGGCGCCGACGTTGATCGCCTCGACGCGGTCGAGGCCGAGCATCGAGCGCAGGCCCGCGAAGATCTCAGCGTCCGCGAGCGCCACCTGCTCGGCGAGCTCGCTCGGCACCGCCTCGCCACGCTGCTCCAGGCGCACCTTCTGGATGGCCGCCTCCAGGGCAGCGCCCATGCTCGCGCGCTGCTCCTCGGGCTGCCCGGCCATCATCGTCTCCAGGCCGGCCTTCAGCTTCTCCCAGATGCGCGGGACCGCGAAGAACCACGCGGGGCGCACCTCTGGGAGGTAGGAGAGCACCTGGCGCGGGTCCTCGCAGCAGGTGATCTGCAGGCCGTAGACGATCGGCAGGTAGTGGTGGGCGTTGCGCTCCGCCACATGCGCCGCGGGCAGCCAGGAGATAACGCGCCCGTCGCGCGGGAACTGAACCAGCTCGTCCAGGCCCTCGACGGCGGCGAGCAGGTTGCGGTGGATCAGCTGCACGCCCTTGGGCGGCCCGGTGGTGCCGGAGGTGTAGATCAGCGTGAGGATGTCGGTGGGCTGGATCGCCGCGACCGAGGACTCCACGTCGAAGTCGCTGTCCATGGCTTCCACCTGTGCAAGCGTGAGCGCCCCCTCGGGCGGCTCGCCGTCGACGACGATCAGGTGCTCGAGCTGCGGGAGGTTGGAGCGGGCCTGCAGGATCTGGGGCAGGTACTGCTGCTCGCAGATGAGGATGCGCGCGCCCGCGTCGGCGATCAGGTACTCGATCTGTTCGGCCGTGTAGGTGTTGTAGATCGAGAACGGCGCCGCACCCACCATCATCCCGCCGAGGTCGCAGAGGTGGAACTCGGGGCGGTTGCAGAGCATCAGGGCCAGCGTGTCCCCACGCGCCAGCCCGAGTTCGGACAGCCCGCCGGCGAGCGCGTCCGCGCGGTCGCGGAGCTCTCCCCACGTGATGGTGAACTCATCGCCTTTGGTGCGGATGGCGACCTCGTCGGCGCGTTCGGCAGCTGTGATGCGAAAAGCCTCAGCGATCGTCGCCGCCCGCGCCGCCGGGACCACCCTTGCCGGCTCTTTTACTGCAGCCTCCATGACCGATCCTCCCACTCGCTTGGCACCCCACTCCGCGAGCCCTCCCGGGGGCGGCTCGCATGCGCCGATCATACCCTGCATGTGCGTGCTGGGGCCAGCGATGGACGGGTAGGCTCACAGACGATGCGCACGGGCGAGCTCGGGTACTGGTGGAGCTCGATCGGCGGGCCCGCGAGCCCGCGCGAGCCGCTGCGCGCAAGCACCGAAGCGGACGTGGCGATCGTGGGTGCCGGATACACCGGGCTGTGGACCGCCTACTACCTCAAGCGCGCCCGCCCCGAGCTGCGCATCGTGCTGCTGGAGCGAGAGGTGGCCGGCTACGGAGCATCCGGGCGCAACGGCGGCTGGGTGTCCGGCTTCTTCTCGGGGGAGCCCGGGCGCTATGCGCGCGCGGGCTCACCTGATGCCTACCTGCAGCTGCAGCGCCACATGTTCGCGGCGGTGGACGAGGTCGGCGCGTTCCTCTCCGAGCACGGCATCGATGCGGATTTCGTCAAGGGGGGGCGCCTGAGCGTCGCACTGGGCGCCGCACAGATGAGCCGCCTGGAGCAGGGACGCTCCCACGCGCGCGAGCTCGGCCTGGGCGAGGCCGACCTGCGCCTGCTGGGCGCGGGTGAGCTGGAGGCGCGCGTGCGGGTTGCGGGCGCGCTCGGGGCCAGCTACTCGCCGCACGCGGCGCGCGTTCACCCGGCCGCGCTGGTGCGCGGCCTTGCAGGCGTGGTGGAGTCCATGGGGGTGGTGATCCACGAGCGCACGCCCGTGCGCGAGGTGCGCCCCGGAGAGGCGGTCACGCCGGCGGGCAGCGTGCGTGCGCGCTGGGTGGTGAGAGCCACCGAGGGCTACACGGGCTCGCTGCGCGGCTGCCGGCGCAGGCTCGTGCCGATCAACAGCTCGATGGTGATCACACAACCGCTGGGCGAGGCCGCCTGGGAGCAGATCGGCTGGGGCGGCTGCGAGGTGATGAGCGACCTCGCGCACGTGTACGTCTACCTGCAGCGCACAGCGGACGGGCGCATCGCGATCGGCGGTCGGGGCGTGCCATACCGCTACGGATCGCGCACCGATGGCGCTGGCGCCACCGCGGCGCGCACGATCGAGAGCCTGCGGCGCAAGCTGGCGGACATGTTTCCCGCGGCGGCCGGCGCGGAGCTCACGCACGCCTGGTCGGGCGTGCTGGGGGTACCACGCGACTGGTGCCCGTCGGTAGCCGCCGACGCGCACAGCGGGCTCGCGCGGGCGGGCGGATACGTGGGCGAGGGCGTGGCCGCGTCGAATCTGGCGGCGCGCTCGCTGCGCGACCTGCTGCTGGGAGAGGACAGCGAGCTGGCGCGCCTGGCGTGGGTGGGAACGCACGCGCGCAACTGGGAGCCCGAGCCCCTGCGCTGGGCGTCGATCGGTTCGGTCTACTCTCTCTACCGGCTGGCTGATCGCCGGGAGGCCTCGCGCGGGCGCCCGTCGCGGCTTGGGCGGGTGATCGACGCCGCATCCGGGCGCAGCTGACCCTCGAGCGTCGCGTTGCCGCGCCGCATCCGGGCGCGGCTGACCCTCGGGCGTCGCGTTGCCGCGCCGCATCCGGGCGCGGCCGACGCTCTAGCATCGCGTTGCCGCGCCGCCTCTGGGCGCGGCGCCCGCCCCGCCGCACACGCGGGGGCAAGCCATCAGCGAGGAGCCGGGCCTTGTCATTCCAGACGCTGCTCTACGACACCGAGGACGCGGTTGCGAGCATCACGCTCAACCGTCCCGAGCGCCTGAACACGATCGTGCCGCCGATGCCGCAGGAGCTGGAGGAGGCCGTTCAGCTCGCCGTCGCAGACGATGAGGTCGGGGTGATCGTGCTGCGCGGCGCGGGCAGGTCGTTCTGCGCGGGCTTCGACTTCGGCGGCGGCTTTCACCACTGGGACGAGCAGCTGAGCACCGACGGGCGCTGGGACCCGGGCAAGGACTTCGCGGTGGCCACCTCGCAGAGCCTCGGCGCGGTGCCGCGCTTCATGAGCCTGTGGCGCTCCCCCAAGCCGGTGATCGCACAGGTGCACGGCTGGTGCGTGGGCGGCGGCAGCGACCTGGCGCTGTGCGCGGACCTGGTGATCGCCAGCTCCGACGCGCGCATCGGCACGCCCTACTCGCGCATGTGGGGCTGCTACCTGACCGGCATGTGGCTCTACCGCCTGGGGCTGACCAGGGCCAAGGAGTACGCGCTCACCGGCAAGCCGCTGTCGGGCGAGGAGGCGGCGGCCGCGGGTCTGATCAACGCCGCGGTGCCCTTCGAGCGCCTGGAGGCGGAGGTGCGCCAGCAGGCGCTGGGCCTGGCTGCGATCCCAGCCTCACAGCTCACCGCGATGAAGCTGATCGTCAACCAGGCCTACGAGAACATGGGTCTTGCCTCCACGCAGCTGCTGGGCCCGGTGCTGGACGGGCTGATGCGCAACACACCCGACGCCGCGGCGTTCATCGAGCTGGCCGAGCGCGAGGGCGTGGCCGGCGCGATCGCCCGCCGCGACGGGCCGTTCGGCGACTACAGCCAGGCGCCCGCGTCAGGGCAGCCTGACCCGCACAACGTGATCGGCGCTAGGCCGGCTGGCCGGGACGCCCAGGCTTGACGGCTCCGTAGCGGCGCCAATGGCGCTCGGGGATGTCCTGCGGGTCCTTGTACCAGTACCAGACGCACGGGTCCTTGGCGTAGTCCTGCGGGGGGTCGCACGGGTACACCGGGTAGCCCGACCACTGGATCGGCAGCGACTCGTTCATGAAGCTGCAATGCGTGCAGTACAGGGGAAAGTCCTTGCGCTGGAAGGACCAGTCGTGCGCCTCCTGGGTGCGCCCGCCGCCGGGCAGGCCCTCGTAGGCGCCGTTGCGAACCAGCCGCTGACCCGAGCCGCACGGATTCATCGAGAAGGTCACCTTCTCCTCGTCCTCGGTCATCGTGAAGCTGCCCGGGTTGGGCCCCACGCCCGAGGCTGAGTGCGCGCGCCAGGTGGCCGCGAGCAGACCCACGAGGTCGCGGCGGTCCAGGCTCTCGATCGCGCGGTGATGCTGGCGCCAGCCACGGCTCATGCTCTCGCTCCACGCTTCCGCCACGCCATCCTCGCCCAGGCGCTGCTGGATGAAAGACACCAGGTCCAGCACCCCCGCCGCCATCAGGTCGTGCAGCATCTGCCACTCGTGCCTCATCTCCTGGCATAGCGCTCGCGCCCTCTGCACGTCACCGGCGTCGATGGCCTCGATCGCGCGGTCCATGGTGGGCCGTGAGAGCTCGGAGAGCTCCTGCTCGGAGAACCAGCGTTCTGTCATCGTTCCTCCCCGGATGATTGTTGGGCGCAGATTGTGACCGACCGGCGCAGGGCGCTGGTGACCGGCGCGGCGAGGGGCATCGGCGCGGCCATCGCCGGGCGCCTTGAGGCGGAGGGCATGGAGGTGCTGCGCCTGGACGTGACCCCGGGCCTCGACATGCAGCTGGACGTCGCGCGCGACCCGTTCCCGGAGCTCGCCGACATCGACGTGTGCGTTGCCAACGCGGGCATCACCACGACCATCGCGCCCGCCCACCGCATGACCGGCGAGCAGTGGCAGCGCGACATCGATGTGAACCTCACCGGCGCGTTTCGCAGCATCCAGGCATGCATCGGCGGGATGCGCGAGCGCCGCTACGGTCGGATCGTGGTGGTCTCGAGCCTCGCCGCCGTCAGCGGCCTGCCAGGGCAGGTGGCCTACGCGGCGTCCAAGGCCGGGCAGCTGGGGATGGTGCGAACGCTGGCCGCGGAGAACGCCGCCAGGGGCATCACCGCCAACGCCGTGCTGCCGGGGCTCGTGGCCACCGAGCAGGTGCTTGCGATGCCTGAAGAGATCAGGCAGCGCGTGTTCGCGGCGCTGCCCAGCGGCCGGCCTGTGGCGCCCGCCGAGATCGCAGCCGCGGTCGCGTTTCTCGCGGGCGCGGACGCCGCGCAGGTGACCGGCCAGTGCATCGTGGTGGACGGCGGCTCCTCGCTGAACACCGCCACCCTCGGCAGCGCCCGCGACTGAGGCGCGCCCCACGGCGCCGGCAGCGAGCGTGCCCCCCAGGGGTGACGCCACGACCTGCACGATAACGTGCGCGCGCCACGAGCGACGCGCGCGGCGAGCGCCCGTCCCCAGCGCCGCTGGCCCGACCGCAACGATCAGCGCGCGCCCGGGTTAGGGGAACGGAGAAGGCAATTGCACGCCGATTCATCCCTCAAGCTGATTCATCCCTCAAAGGAGAAGGCAACAGAATGAGACCCCGCAAGCTCAGCTCGGCCGCGATGGCCGCCGGCGCCGCATTGGCGCTGCTGCCGGCCGCCGCCTCGGCACTGCCGCTCACACACGCGCACGCCAGCGTGCGCCGCGCCATCACCCCCACGGGCTGCCACATTTCACTCTTCGCCGAACCCCACCAGGTCACCAGTGGTGAAAAGGTGGAAGCGTTCGGCGCGCTGGCGTGCCCTGCCGGCGAGGAAGCCGCGGGCCAGACCGTGACCGCCTATGCGCACACGGCCGGCATCCCCGGCTACACGGTGGCGGGCACCACCACCACAGGAGTGGGCGGCGCCTACGCGTTTCCGGCGACCACCGTGACCGCTGACACCACCGTGTACGTCACCGTGCTCGGCGCTCGCAGCGCGGCGCGCGTGGTGCGAGTGGCCCCGCAGGTGACGGTGACCGGCGCGCCTGAAGGCACTCCGCTGATCACCGGCTTCCGCCACCCGGTCACGTTCATCGGCACCGTCAGCCCCGCGGACGCGGGCGCCGAAGTGGTGCTCGAGCGCGAGCAGGCCACGGCGGTCGAAGAATGGGGCGTGATCCAGCAGCGCAACTATGTGCAGTCCAACGGCACGTACTCGATCACCCACCACTTCCTGGTCCCCGGCGACGCCAACCTGCGCGTGGTGGTCCGGGTCCGCGGCAGGTACACGGTGCGCGGCACCTCGAACACGCTGTCCTATGAGATCTCCCAGGCCCAGAACCCGCGCCTGACGATCGCCTCCTCGAGCAACCCGCTGTCCTACGGCAGCCCGACCACGATCAGCGGCATCTACGACCCCACGCCGGTTGCCGGCAGCGGAGCAGGCCAGAAACTGATCCTGACCGCCCGCACGGCCGGCAACCCCCTGTTCACGCAGGTTGCCGAAACCACCACGAACGGCAGCGGCGACTACCAGTTCACGATCCCCTCGGAGACCAACAACACGGCCTACGAGGTCAAGACCACCGGTACCTCGCTCGCCGACAAAGTGTCCTCCTCGGCGCTGTATGAGGGGGTCAAATACATCCTCACAGCGGGCGTGAGCAGCAACACCATCCAGGCCGGCCAGCCGCTGACCTGGTCGGGGACCGTCACGCCGGGCGTGAGCGGCAAGTTCGTCTACCTGGAGCGCCTGAACGGAAACGGCCAGGGCTTCCACGTCGTGGACGTCGCCCCGGAGGTAAGCACCGGCGCCCCGGGCTCGCCGGGCACCTACACCATCAGCTACGTGCCGCGCGGAGTTGGCAACCAGATCTACCGCGTGCGCGTTCCCGGCGATCCCACCAACCAGGCGATCGCGAGCCCCACGTTCGTGATCTCCGTCACCCCCGCACCGCTGGGATCGCTGCGGCCCAGGCCGCAGAGCACGCTACCCAGCTGAGGACCCGACCGGAGTCCCCAGGGGGAACCTCCAGCCCCCTGGCCGTGGCCGTCCCTGCGGGGGCGGCCACGGTCGTTGGGGCATGGCGATGGCGCCGTGCCCCCGCCGCGGCTCGCCCGAGCCTGGCCCGGCCGTGGCTCAGGCGGCCACTGCGCGGGACTGCAGGTGGGCACCCACCTTGCGCTTGACGCGCTGCAACGCGTTGTCCACCGTCTTGGTGTCGCAGGTCAGCCGTTCGCCCACCTGCTCGTAGGAGTACCCGTCCAGGTACAGCCCCAGCACCCTGCCCTCGAGCTCTGACAGCGCGCTTGAGAGGCATCCGACCAGGGAGCGCAGCTCCTCGGATGAGATCACCTGGTTGACCGGGTCGTGCACCGTGGGCCCCGGCAGCATCTGATCGAGCGTGGGGACGTCTTCGCCCGTGCCTGCCGGCGTGGAGGAAAACGAGACGTACTGGTTCAGCGGCGTGTGCTTGTTGCGGGTGGCCGTCTTGACGGCCGTGATGATCTGGCGGGTGATGCAGAGCTCCGCGAAGTTGCGGAAACTGGACTCGCGATCGGTGCGGAAGTCGCGAATGGCCTTGTACAGCCCCACGAGACCCTCCTGGATCAGGTCGTCGGCGTCTCCCCCTGCGAGAAAGTAGGAGGAGGCCTTCAGCCGTACGAACCCGTAGTAGCGCCGGACCAGCCGGTCGTATGCGTTGCGGTCACCCTGCTTCGCCAGGGCGATCAGGAACACATCCTCGACCTTAGGCTCAGAGTTAGAGTTAGAGAAGATACGTGCCACGAGCAGATCCTTTCTGACGGCCACGCCTGTGTATGGCGGTGCCGAAATTTGCTCAGTGGCGCACTCCTCCCCTGGCGCCAAAGCTATTCAATTCCTAAGGTTTCTCAACCTTAGGTACAGCGTTATGTGGGCGCGAGCGTCGCACAGTTATGGACACTTGTCAAGGCTGCCCGCTGCGTTTCTGCAAGATCTCGTACAGAAGCGCAGCCGCAGCCGCGCTCACACCCAGCGAGCCGATCCTTCCGAGCAGCGGCAGGCGAATCAACTCGTCGCACGCCCCCGCCACGCGCGGGCGCAGCCCGTGGCCCTCGCTGCCCAGCACCAGCACCACCCCTCCGCTGTAATCGGGCCGGTCGTAGGGCACCGGATCGCGGCCCCCGGGGCCCTGCTCGGCGCTGGCACCGTAGGACCAGCACCCCGCCCGCCCCGCCTGCACCAGGAAGTCCGCCATGTTGCGAACGCGCGCCACCGGCAGGTGCTCCACCGCGCCCGCGGAGGCCTTGCACACCGCCGGGGTGACCTCGGCAGCACGACGCTCAGGGATCACCACCCCGGCCGCCCCGGCGCACTCGGCGGTGCGGCAGATCGAGCCCAGGTTCTGCGGGTCCTGCACCTGGTCCAGCGCCAGCACCAGCGGCTGCTCGCGCGAGAGCATCTGCTCGACGCCCGCATAGGGATAGGGACCTGCCTGCGCGCAGATGCCCTGGTGCGAGGCCGAGCCGCAGCGACGCTCGATCTCCTCCGCGCTCCTCACGCTGACCGCGCGGGCAGACAGCCACGGCTCGCGCGCCGCGCCCGCGGTCGCCCAGATCTCCGTCACCGCGCCGCTGCGGCGTCCCCTCAGCGCCTCCATCACCGGGTTGCGCCCGTACAGGATCACAGCGGCAGCAGCGACGGGCCCTGCGCCCCGTCGCGCACCTCCCAGCCATGCTCTGCGATCTCCGCGCGCAGGCGGTCGGCGGCTGCGAAGTCGCGGGCCTGGCGCGCCCGCTCGCGCTCCTGCGCCAGCGCAACCACAGCGCTCGGCGCCTGCACATCTGCATCGAGCAGGTTCTCAAGACCCAGCACCGCGAGCATCTCGCGCAGATGCGAGTCCCCAGCGCCCTCCGGGTCGGCGCGCGCGATCCACTCGTTCATGACCGACAGCGCCTCCGGGGTGTTGAAGTCGCGTGCAAGCGCCTCGAAGAAGCGGTCGCGAACCTCCGCAAGATGCCCGGGGGACTCGCCGGCGACGAGCCTGCGGCCCGCCTCGCGGATGCGCCTGACGTTGGCGGCAGCCTGCTGCAGGGATGCCTCGGAGAAGGCGAGCGGCTGGCGGTAGTGCCCGGAGACCAGGTACATGATCACCGCGTCGCGGCCGTGCGATTCGATCACCTGATGCAGCGGCGCGATGTTGCCGGCCGACTTTGCCATCTTCTCGCCGGTCATCTGGATCATTCCGTTGTGCATCCAGATGCGCGCCAGCTCGCTGCCGCGCGCGGCGCGCGTCTGAGCAGCCTCGTTCTCATGGTGGGGGAACACCAGGTCCGAGCCGCCGCCGTGGATGTCGAAGCCCAGGCCCAGGCGCTGCTCGGCCATGGCGGAGCACTCGATGTGCCAGCCCGGGCGCCCGCGGCCCCAGGGCGCCTCCCAGAACGTGTCCTCGCCGGCCTTGTGCGCCTTCCACAGCGCGAAGTCCAGCGGGTCCTCCTTGAGCGCCGCGCCCTCCACGTCCTCGCCCTGGTCCATGCTGTCCAGCAGGCGGTGCGACAGCGAGCCGTAGCGCTGATCGGAGCGCACGCGGAAGTAGACGTCCCCGCCGGAGGCGTAGGCGTGATCGCGCTCCAGCAGCGCCTGGATGTAGTCGCGGATCGGCTGCATCGTCTCGGAGGCCAGCGGCTCGTGCCCGGGGCGCCCGATGCCCAGCGCATCCGTGTCGCGCCTGTAGAGCTCGGTCATCTCAGCCGCCAGCTCCGCGCTCGGGCGCCCCTGCGCGGCGGCGGCGACGTAGATCTTGTCGTTGACGTCGGTCACGTTGACCACCAGATCCACCGCATATCCCTCGTGCGCCAGGAAGCGGCCCAGCAGGCTGAACACAACGAATGGGCGCGCGTTGCCGATGTGAATGCGGCTGTACACGGTGGGCCCGCATGCGTAGATGCCCACGCGCCCGGGGTCGCGCGGGCGCAGCGCCAGCAGCTCGCCGGTGAGCGTGTCGTGCAGGACGATGTCTGCCATGCGCGCCAAAACCCTAGCCCTCGGTCACGCTCGCCACGGCCAGGGCCACCACTCCCTCGCCGCGGCCGATGAAGCCCATGCGCTCACCGGTGCTCGCCTTGACGTTCACGCGCTCGCCCGCCACCCCCAGCGCCCGTGCCAGCGACTGGCGGATCGCTGCACGGTGCGGCGCCAGCCTGGGTTGCTCCATCACCACCGTGCAGTCCACATTCTCGATGCGCAGCCCATCGCGCTCCAGCATGCCCACCACCTGGCGCAGCAGCTCGATCGAGTCCGCGTCGCGCCAGCGCTCGTCGGTATCGGGGAAGTGCTCGCCGATGTCGCCCAGCCCGGCCGCGCCGAGCAGCGCGTCGGTGACCGCGTGCGCCAGCACGTCCGCGTCGGAGTGCCCGTCAAGGCCCAGCGGCGACGGAATGCTCACACCGCCGATGATCAGCCTGCGACCCTCGGCCAGCCGGTGCGAGTCAAAGCCGATCCCCGTGCGGCTCATGCCCGCCCGATGGGAGCCATGCTGCGCGAGCGCCGCTCGAATACCGCGAGCTCGGCCACGCCCATCTCGCCCAGCAGCTCGAGCGCGCGCTCGTAGTCCGCACCCACGTCCTCGGGCCTGTGCGCATCGCTTGACAGCGCAACCGGCACGCCCGCTTCCAGGCACATCGCAAGGAAGGCCGGAGCGGGGTAGATCTCCGCTGCGGGCTTGCGCAGTCCGGCGGTCGAGACCTCCACCGCGACGCCCGCTTCGGCGATTCCCTGCACCGCCGGCTCGTAGTAGCGGCGCAGGTCGCCCTCGGGCAGCGGGCGCTGGGCGGGGCCCCAGTACTTCACCAGGTCGGGGTGCGCGATGATGTCGAACAGGCCGCTCGAGGCGGACTGGCCGACCGTCTCGAAGTAACGCGTCCAGATCTGCTCCACGCTGCGCCCGCTCCTCCACACACTGTGGTCATCCATGTCCACGGCGCCGTCCTTCAGGAAGTGCACCGAGCCCACCACGTAGTCGAAGTCGCTCGCCTGCAGCAGCGAGCCCAGGCGATCCTCCCGGCCGGGGATGAAGTCCGCCTCGATGCCCAGGCGCAGGTCGGTCTGCTCGCGCACGAAGGACGCATAGGCGTCAAGGTCGTCGGCGGCGAAGCGCTCCCAGAACGGGTGGCGCCACACCTCCAGCGCCTGCGTGAAGCGGTAGATGTGTTCTGAGACACCCAGCTCGGAGATGCCGCGCTCCTGCGCAGCGGCGCGATAGCGCTCCGCGTTTGCCGGCGTGTGGTACTGCTCGACCGTCGAGCCGTCGCCGTCGGGACGCAGGTGCAGGTGGTAGTCGGTCAGCATCGGCGATCTGCGATTCAAGCAGGATCACGCCTGTCCGGCGGGGCGCTCCGCGGCTCGCTCCTGCAGCAGCAGGTCGGCCACCCTCAGGTCCAGCGGCGTGGTCACCTTGAGGTTCTCGGTGTGCGAGCGCACCACCACCACCTCTCCGCCCCCGCGCTCGATCAGCCATGCGTCGTCGGTGGCCTCCGCGAGCTCCTCCGCGGAGGCCTCCAGCGCACGCAGCAGCGCCTCGCGGCGGAACACCTGCGGCGTCTGCACGGCCCACAGCTCGCTGCGCACCAGCGTCTGGATCACCGAGCCCGACGGCCCCACGCGCTTGATCGTGTCGCTCACCGGCACCGCAGCGATCGCCGCCTGCGCCTGCGGCCGCTGAAGCAGTGCCGCAATCACCGCCTCGGCGAGCTCCGCGGTGAGCAGCGGACGAGCGGCATCGTGGACCAGCACGGGATCCCCCGGGCCGGCCGCGGCAAGCGCAAGACGCACCGACTCCGAGCGCACGCTGCCGCCGCTCACACCGGTCACGCCGTCCGGCGCCCTCACGCCCGCGGGCAGAGCCACCACGATCTGCTCGATGCCCGCCACCGCGCGCAGCGCGCGCACGCTCCAGTCCAGCATCGGACGACCCGCCACCTCCACCAGCGCCTTCGGGCGTCCCGCGCCCAGGCGCTCGCCGCTTCCCGCGGCCACTATCAGCGCGAGCGTCATCTCGGCTGTGTTCCTCGCGCACGCCGCAGGCCGGGGTGGCAACCGGCCGGCGTGCGCGAGGAGCTGCCTACTTGGAGCCGGCCACCGCCATCTGGCTGGTGGCGGAGTCCGCCAGCAGCTCGTCCAGGTAGTTCTCCGCCTCCTCCTCGTCCTTGTCCAGCGCATACATCAGCTCGGACGCGAGGATCTTCTTGGTGCGCGTGAACATCTGCTTCTCGCCTGTGGAGAGCCCCTTCTCGCTCTCGCGCAGCGAGAGGTTGCGGACCACCTCGGCCAGCTCGTAGATGTCGCCGGTCTTGATCTTGTCCCGGTTGTGCTTGAAGCGCCTGTTCCAGTTCTTGGGCATCTCCGAGACTTCGTCGCGCAGCACGTCCAGCACTTTCTTGACGGTCTCCTCGTCGATCACCCTGCGCAGCCCCGCGATCGCGGCGTTCTCCGTGGGAACTCGAACCGTCATGTCGTTGTGGAGGATCTTGATGGTCAGGTACTCCCGGGTTTCCCCGAGAATCTCCATGTCCTCCTTCTTCATCACCTTGCCCGCGCCGTGGTGCGGGTAGACGACGTGGTCGCCGAGCTCGAACTCGATGTATTCGACCTCCCGAGTGACCTCGGTCTCCTCTGTCATCGTTGCTTCGTCGGTTGCTTGTGGCGGAATGATGCCCTCCTTCGTCGCGACCAGCCCTGCGGCGGCCCTTGATTCAAGTCTGTAGATAGCGGTCCACGAGGTTCAGCTCCTGCAGCCTGCGCAGGCCCTCGCGGATGTCCTTCGCCCGTATCTCACCCACACCCTCAACCGCCTCCAGCTCCGCGTCGGTGGCGGCAAGAAGCTCGTCGAGCCCCCCGAACTCGCTGACTATCTGCCCCACCACGATACGCGGCAGCCGCGGGATGCGGCCCAGCACGCGGTAGCCGCGGGGCGATACGGGATAGTCGAGCGTGTTGAGCTTGCGGTCGTAGCCGAGCAGCTCGGCCAGCCGGCCGAAGTCCAGGAGGTCCTGGTGTGCCTGGCGGCCGATTTCCTCCAGCGCCGCGGCGAACGCCTCGTCGGAGTAGGCGGAGAGGTAGTCGCGCACCAGCGCCGACTTTTCCGCGGCTGCGCCGATCATGGTCTCCTCCAGCTGCATCTCGATCAGACGCCCCTCGCTGCCGAGCTCGACGATGTAGCGCTCGATCTCAACCGCCATGCGCGTCGCCAGCTCCGAGCGCTGCAGCACCGTGAGCACGTCGTGCAGCGTGGTGCCGCCCTCGAACTCCAGCGCGGTCAGGCGCGTGGAGACCTGGTCAAGGCGCGTGCGGAACTTGTCAAGCGTGGCCAGCGCCTGGTTGGCCTTGGCGAGCACCACCGGAATGTCCTCCAGGATGTACTTGGCGCCGTCCACATAGACGGACACCACCTCGCGGCGCTGTGAGATCGCGATCACAAGCGCGTCGGTCTGCTTGGAGACGCGCTCCGCTGTGCGGTGGCGGGTGCCAGTCTCATGCGAGAGGATCGTCGGATCGGGCATCAGCTGGACGTTGGCCATCGTGATCTTGGTCGCGTTGGCGTTCAGGATGATCGCGCCGTCCATCTTTGCGATCTGGTAGAGGAACGCCGGCGTGTAGTCCATCTCCAGCTTGATGCCCCCGGAGTTCAGGAAGCTGAGGTCTTCGGGCTCGCCGATCACGATCAGACCCCCCGTGCGCGCGTGCAGGATGCTGTCGATGCCCTCCCGCAGCGCTGTGCCGGGCGCGATCATCTCAAGCGCCCTCATCAGTCCCGGATCCGGCCTTACTGCATTGTCGAGATCTTCGCCGGACCGAGGTGCCACAACCCCAATTCTAGGGCATTTACCGATTATTTAGCGGCACGTACCCGCTCTGGCAGTGGGATCCTGGCATTCGCGCGCGGTGCACCGTCGCCCTCACGCGCCCCAGGCGGACCCCCGCCTCGGTCCATCCGCCGCGAGCGCGCGGCGCAGCGTCGCCGTCACTCGCCCAAGGCGCAACCTCCGCCGCGGTCAGCCATCCGCCGCGAGCGCTCGGCGCAGCGTTGCCGTCACTCGCCTCAGGCGCAACCTCGCCGCGGTCAGCCATGCGCCGCGAGCGCGCGGCGCAGTGTCGCCGTCACTCGCCCAAGGCGCAACCTCGCCGCGGTCAGCCATGCGCCGCGAGCGGCGGGCGCAAGATCGCGCTCACTCGCCCACCAGCGCAACCTCGCCTGCGCCGCGGTCGGCGATGCGCCGCGAGCGCCCCCCGCCCCCGCGGGGCAGGCACGCGCCGAGCGCCGCCCGCAGCGTGCCAACCTGCACCGCGCCCTCGCCGCTGCCCATCGGCGCGATCACGTCGGCCAGGCCGTGCTTGCCCGCCTCCGCCAGCCGCCGCTCCGGGTGCCCGACCCAGCGCAGCTCGCCCGTCAGCCCCAGCTCGCCAAAGCACGCGCGCGGCGCGCCGCTCAGCGACACGCCCAGGCTCGAGCTGGCCACCGCCAGCGCCACCGCCAGGTCGCAGCCCGGCTCATCCACGCGCACGCCTCCCACCACGTTGACGAACACATCCGAGCCGCCCGTGCCGATCCCCGCGTGGCGGCCCAGGATTGCAAGCACCAGCGCCAGGCGGTTGCGGTCCAGGCCCGAGACCACCCTGCGCGGCTGCTCCAACTCGGACTGCGCCACCAGCGCCTGCACCTCCACCAGCAGCGGGCGCGAGCCCTCCATGGCGGCCAGCACCACGCTGCCGGGCGCGCGCGTGGCCTCCGCGACGAAGCGCGCGGAGGCATCCAGAACCTCCACCAGGCCCCCCTGGCGCATCTCGAACAGACCCGACTCGTTCGTGGAGCCGAACCGGTTCTTCAGGGCCCTGAGCTCGCGGTAGGGCCGCTCGCGCTCGCCCTCGAACTGCAGCACGCAGTCCACCAGGTGCTCCAGCACGCGCGGACCCGCCAGCGCGCCGTCCTTGGTCACGTGGCCCACCAGCACCACCGCTATGCCCTGCGCCTTCGCCAGCTCCATGATCTGCGCCGCGCACTCGCGGACCTGACCCACCGATCCCGGGGCGCCGGAGAGCTCAGCCGAGCGCATCGTCTGGACCGAGTCGATCACGCAGGCCTCCGGCGACTCGGCCGCCAGCGTCTCCAGCACGCTCTGCAGGTCCGTCTCTGCCAGCACCGGCACATCCAGTGCCGGGCGCTGGCTGCGCGCGGCACCCAGCACGCGCACGTTGCTGCGCTCTGCCGGCGCCGGCGCCGCGTCCAGCACCAGCCGCTCGGCCCTCAGGCGCACCTGCTCCGCGGACTCCTCGCCGCTGACGTAGAGCGTCCTGCGCCCTGCGCGCTGCAGGTGCGCCAGCACCATGTTGGTGAGCGTGGACTTGCCGATCCCCGGCGATCCGCCCAGCAGCACCAGCGAGCCGGGCACCAGGCCGCCGCCCAGCACGCGGTCGAGCTCGCCGATGCCCGTGGACATACGCAGCAGCGGCTGCGCGCCCACGTCGCCAAGACGCCGCGGCGTCTCGCGCGCGGCGCCCTCGCGCGCTCGCGCTCGAGGCTGTCCCGGGGCCGCGCGGGCGCCGGGTGTGGCGCGCGACGCGCTTATGCGCTCCTCCACCAGCGTGTTCCAGGCGCCGCACCCGGGGCACTGGCCCAGCCACTGCGCCGACTGCGCGCCGCACTGCGAACAGACGTGAATGGTGCTCGACCGCGCCACCCCGCCAGGTTATGGCCCGGCGGGGACGTCAGCCGCGGGCGACGGTCCGCGGCCGGCTCAGGATGAGCCGGGCCGGAATGCGGGCGCGGCCCGCGTCGGAAGTGCTCAGGACTCGGCCGGCTGCTCGCCCTCGGGCTGCTCGCCGGACTCGGCCAGCTCCTCGCCGGCGCCTTCGGCGCCCACGGCCACGGGGGTCTTCTGCTTCTTGGGCTTCACAATCGACAGCCGCACCTCGCCGCCCTCATCCTCGGGGGCGGGGTCCACCACCACCGTGGCTCCCGGCATCAGCTGCTCGCGCAGCACGAAGTCCGCCAGCGGGTCCTCGATGTATCGCTGGATCGCCCGCCGCAGCGGCCGCGCGCCCATCGCCGGGTCCCAGCCCTTTTCGACGAGCAGATCCTTGGCGGGCTCGGTCAGCTCCAGCTGCAGCTCGCGCTCGGCCATGGACTCGCGAATACGCAGGAGCAGCAGCTCGACGATCTGCTTGATCTCCTCCTTCTGCAGCTTGTGGAACACGATCACGTCGTCGATGCGGTTGAGGAACTCCGGACGGAAGACTTTCTTCAGCTCGCCCATGATGCGGTTCTTCATGTCGTCATAGGTGATGCCCGTCTCATCGTCGGACACCGCGAAGCCCAGCGGCGTGTTGCGCGCTATCTCCGCCGCGCCGATGTTGGAGGTCATGATCACGATCGCGTGCCTGAAGTCCACGGTGCGTCCCTGCGCATCCGTCAGCCGGCCGTCCTCGAGGATCTGCAGCAGGATGTTGAACACGTCCGGGTGCGCCTTCTCGATCTCGTCCAGCAGCAGCACGCTGTAGGGCTTGCGCCTGATCGCCTCTGTCAGCTGCCCGCCCTCGTCGTAGCCGATGTAACCCGGAGGCGAGCCCACCAGCCGTGAGACGGCGTGCTTCTCCATGTACTCGGACATGTCGATGCGGATCAGCGCTTCGTCGTCGCCGAACAGGAACTCCGCGAGCGTACGCGCCAACTCGGTCTTGCCCACGCCGGAGGGGCCCAGGAAGATGAACGAGCCGGTCGGGCGCTTGGGGTCCTTCAGCCCTGCGCGCGAGCGCCGGATGGCCTTGGAGATCACCTCGATCGCCGGGTGCTGGCCGATCACGCGCTTGTGCAGTTCGTCCTCCATGCGCATCAGCTTTTGCGTCTCGGCCTCCGTCAGCTTGAACACTGGGATCCCGGTCCACATCGAGACGATGTCCGCGATCTCCTCCTCGCCGATCGACGGGCGCTCGCCGGACTCGCCGGATTCCCAAGCCTGCTCCAGCTCGCGTTTCTTGTTGGTCAGCTTGCGCTCCTTGTCGCGCAGCGCCGCCGCCTTCTCGAACTCCTGCGCCTCAATCGCAGCCTCCTTTTCGCGGCGCGTGCTCTCGACTTCGCTCTCCAGCTCGCGGTTGGCGGGCGGCGAGGTCATCGACTTGATCCGCATACGCGAGGCGGCCTCGTCGATCAGGTCGATGGCCTTGTCCGGCAGGAAGCGGTCGGAGATGTAGCGGCTGGCCAGTTCTCCGGCCGCGCGCAGCGCCTCGTCGGTGATCTGCACCTTGTGGTGCTGCTCGTAGCGGTCACGCAGGCCGCGCAGGATCTCCACGGTCTGGTCGATCGTGGGCTCCTCCACGGTGATCTTCTGGAAGCGGCGCTCCAGCGCAGAGTCGCGCTCCAGGTACTTGCGGTACTCGTCAAGGGTGGTGGCGCCGATCGTCTGCAGCTCACCCCTGGCCAGCGCCGGCTTGAGGATCGAGGCGGCGTCGATCGCGCCCTCCGCGGCGCCCGCGCCCACGAGGTTGTGAAGCTCGTCGATGAACAGGATGATGTCCCCGCGCTGGGTGATCTCCTTCATCACCTTCTTCAGGCGCTCCTCGAACTCGCCGCGGTACTTGGAGCCGGCCACCAGCGCGGCCAGGTCCAGCGTGTAGATCTGCTTGTTCTTCAGCAGCTCCGGAACCTCGGAGCTGGTGATGCGCTGCGCCAGGCCCTCCACCACGGCAGTCTTGCCCACGCCGGGCTCGCCCACCAGCACAGGGTTGTTCTTGGTGCGCCTTGAAAGGATCTGCATGATCCGCTCGATCTCGGTCTCGCGGCCCACGCACGGGTCGAGCTTGCCCTCGGCGGCGAGCTTGGTGAGGTTGCGCCCGAACTGGTCCAGCAGCTTGGAGGACTTCTTGCCCTCGCCGGGCGCCGCGCCAGCTCCGGCGCCGGCGCCGGCGGACTGGCCCTGTCGGCGACCGCCGGGACCCGACAGCATGCGGATCACCTCGTTGCGGATCTTCTCGCTGTCCGCGTCGAAGTCGAGCAGGATGCGTGCCGCAACGCCCTCGTTCTCGCGCACCAGCCCCAGCAGGATGTGCTCGGTGCCGATGTAGTTGTGCCCCAGGCTCAGCGCCTCGCGAAGCGCCAGCTCCAGCACCTTCTTGGCGCGCGGCGTGAACGGGATCTGCCCGGACGTGACCTCCTCACCGGAGCCGACGATGCGCACCACCTGTGCGCGCACACGCTCGACGGTGATGTCCAGGCTCTCGAGGACGCGGGCCGCCAGACCCTCCTCCTCGC
>Ga0182012_10002645_pt1 | contig 19349 bp, 18 predicted proteins | sample 612S2SmetaG_FD_120486 | JGI IMG/M metagenome (GOLD analysis project Ga0182012, IMG submission 120486) | Permafrost microbial communities from Stordalen Mire, Sweden - 612S2S metaG | ecosystem: Environmental > Terrestrial > Soil > Wetlands > Permafrost | place: Sweden: Stordalen | collected...
GCCGTGGCCGTCGCGCCCGCCCATGATCGTTCCCGAACGAAGCCACGCCAGGGGAGACGATATGAAATCATCGGCAAACAGGAATATACCGGCGGATGCCGGGTCGCCCGCGGGAACCGACGCACGGCCTTGTCACAGACTGCAGCCCGCCGGAATTGCGAGCATGCCGTCTTTGCGCAAGGACAGCGATGCCCCAGCCGATTCCAAGAACGGAATGCAACCTCCTGCCGGCGCGCGAATCGTGAGGGCGTTGCTGCGCGGGCTGCTGCGCCTGTTGTTTCAGGTCGGCATTCACGGCGACACAACGGTCTTCCGGAACGAACGCACGCTCATCGTCGCCAACCACGAGTCATTTCTCGATGGCTTGCTGCTCGGGGTGTTTCTTCCGGTCGCCGCCACGTTCGTGGTTCATACCGAGGTCACGAAAAGCGCGTGGGTGAGGTGGTTGCTCCGCTTCGTGCCGCATCTCGTCGTCGACTCCACGAGTCCGATGGCGATCAAGCTGATTTGCCGCCTGGTGGAGAGCGGCACGCCGGTGGTGATCTTTCCGGAGGGGCGCCTCACCGTCACCGGATCGCTGATGAAGGTTTACGATGGAGCGGGTTTCGTCGCCGCCCGCACCGGCGCGACGGTGGTGCCGGTGCGCATCGAGGGCGCAGGGCATAGCTACTTCGGGCGGCTCGCCGGAATCTATCCGCTCAAACTGTTTCCGAAAATCAGCATCACCATCCGGCCCCGCCGGAGCATACCGATGCCGAAGCTGCCTTCCGCGAAGCAGCGTCGACGGCGCGCAGGCGAGCTGCTGCGGCGGATACTTCTCGACATGTTGGTGGCCACCCGCCCGCAGCGCACCCTGTTCCAGGCATTCCTCGACGCCAAAGCGACCTTTGGGACGAAATATCGACTGGTCGAGGACGTGCGCATGCAGGAGGAGTCGTACGGGACGCTGCTGCGCATGTCGCTTGGTTTGGGCCGCCTCCTGAATCCGTTGACGACACGGGGAGAAATCGTCGGCGTCATGGCGCCCAACGCCGCACCGACTCTCGGGTTGATCCTGGGATTGTCCGCGACCGCGCGGATTCCGGCGCTGCTCAATTACACCGCCGGCGCCGACGGAATCCGTGCCGCCTGTGTCGCCGCCGGCATCCGGACCATCATCGCCTCGCGCACGTTCATCGAGAAGGCCCGCCTGACACCGGTGATCGAGCAACTTGGGGATCTGCGCATCGTTTATCTGGAGGATCTCAAGCAGCGCATCACCCCAGCCGACAAGCTGTGGATTCTCTGGCACCAGCTGTTTCCGTCGGCGAGCGCGGCGAACCAATCTCCGGACGATCCGGCCATCGTGCTGTTCACGTCCGGCTCGGAGGGCAAGCCGAAGGGCGTGGTGCATTCGCATTCCTCGATCCTGTCCAACGTGGCGCAGATCCGGGCGCTCGCCGACTTCACGCCGCTCGACAAGTTCATGATCGCCTTGCCGCTGTTTCATTCGTTCGGCTTCACCTGCGGCGTCATCATGCCGCTCGTCTCCGGATGTCGCGTGTTCCTTTATCCGAGTCCTCTGCATTACCGGATCATCCCGGAGCTCGTGTACGACCGAAACTGCACGGTGCTGTTCGGCACCTCGACCTTTCTTGGCAACTATGGAAAATTTGCGCATCCGTACGACTTCGGCCGCCTGCGCTACGTGGTCGCGGGTGCGGAGCGGCTTTCCGAAACGGTGCGCAGCTTGTGGATCGAGAAATTCGGCATCCGCGTGCTCGAGGGCTACGGCGTCACGGAATGTGCGCCGGTGGTCGCCGTCAACGTACCCATGGCGTGCCGCGTCGGCAGCGTGGGGCAGCTGGTGCCCGGCATGGAGTTCGAACTCGAGCCCGTGGCAGGCATCGAGCGCGGCGGTATCCTGCACGTCCGGGGCCCCAACCTCATGCGGGGCTACCTGTTGTTCGACCGACCGGGCGCGATCAGCCCGCCGAGCTCCTTGCGGGAAGGGTGGTACAGCACCGGGGATATTGTCGACATGGACGATGACGATTTCGTGCATATCCGCGGGCGGGTGAAGCGATTTGCCAAGATCGCCGGTGAAATGGTCTCGCTCGAAGTGGTGGAGAAAATCGCCTCGCACGCCGCCCCGGAATTCGCGCATGCGGCCTCGACGCGCCCTGACCCGTCGAAAGGGGAGGCCATCGTGCTGTTCACGACGGCGCCGCGCCTCACGCGCGAGCTCTTGAGCAGCGCTGCGAAGAGTCTCGGCGCACCCGAGCTCGCGGTGCCGCGGATCATGATTGCGGTGGAGGAGATCCCCCTTCTCGGCACCGGCAAGGCCGATTACGTTCGCCTCGGCGCCCTGGCGGCGGCACAAACCGCGGTATCGGCCGCCTGAGGAGAGGATCGTGACACAGCAAATTACCGGTGACCGTGCGCCGCTTGACCGCGCGCCGCTCTGGTCGCGCGGCATGGCCGCGGTTCTGGCGGCACAGTTTTTATCCGCAATGGCGGACAATGCGCTGTTGTTCGCAGCCCTGGCGCTCCTCAAGGCGAAGCTATACCCGCAGTGGACCGACCCGCTGCTCCAGGAGTTCTTCGTCGGCGCCTATATCCTGCTCGCGCCGTTCGCCGGACCCTTCGCCGATGCCCTGCCCAAGGGACGAGTGATGCTCATTTCGAACGGGCTCAAGCTCATCGGGTCGCTGGGGATTTGCCTGGGGCTGAATCCCTTCCTGGCGTACGGCTTGGTGGGCGTCGGCGCCGCCACGTACTCACCGGCGAAGTACGGCATCTTGTCGGAGCTGACCTCCGCGGATCAATTGGTCAAGGCGAACGGCCTGATGGAGTCCTCCACCATAGCCGCGATTTTGATCGGGGCCGTCGCGGGAGGCACCCTGGCGGACTGGAATGTGCGTGGTGCGCTCGCAGCGGTGGCGGGTTGCTATGCGCTCGCCGCGCTCGCAAATATCCTGATCCCGAGGCTCGCCCCGGCGCATACGTTGTCGAGCTACTCCGTGCGAAACATCCTGCGCGACTTCGGGCAGGCGCTACGCAAGCTGTTTTCAGTGAGCGATGCGCGCTTCTCGGTCATCGGTACGAGCTTGTTCTGGGGCGCCGGCTCGACCATGCGGTTTCTGCTCATTGCGTGGGTGCCTGTGGCGCTCGGCATCACCAACAATCGCATGCCGGCCTATCTCAACGCCATGGTCGCCGTGGGCATCATAGCCGGCGCAGGGCTCGCGGCGAAGTTCGTGACTCTCGCGAACGCGGAGCGCTCGCTCGGTGGCGGCATCGTGCTGGGTCTCGCGGTCTGCTTGTTGTCGATCACCTCGAGCCTGCCAACCGCCTTCGTGGCCCTCGCGGTGGTCGGTGCCAGCGGCGGCTTTTTCGTGGTGCCGCTCAATGCGCTGCTGCAGGAGCGGGGACATGAAAGCGTGGGGGCGGGTCACGCCATCGCCATACAGAACCTGGCGGAGAATTCGATGATGCTGCTGATGATTGGCGCCTACACCGTGATCATGCGGGCGGGCGCGTCGGTCATCGTCGTGGCGTCGGCCTTCGGCGCCACCATGTCGACCGCGATCGCGATTCTATGGTGGTCGCGGGTGCGGGAACGCCGCCTCGCGGTCGGTGCAGCCCTTGCAAGGAGTAATTCATGAAATTGCGCGCGATGTTCGTTTCGGCGTTGTTGGCCATGGCGGCCGGGTGCCTCTACACCGGCCACTCTTCGCAGACCCGCACTTCCTCCAGCCTCGTGAGCTTCCTGTATCCGAACGGCAGCACGCCGCCGCCGCAGAACGAGATTCCGGAGCTGCGGGTGCCATTGCGCGTGGGTCTCGCGTTCCTGCCGACGCAGGGGGGATTTGGCGCCTCGACGCTCGATGCGGCTCACCGCGAGCAGCTGCTCGAGAGGATTCGCCAGAAATTCTCCGACCGCAAGTTCGTGAGCGAGATCGTGATCATCCCCGACTACTACCTGGCCTCGAGCCGGGGCTTCGAGGGGCTGCAAGGCGTCCAGCGCCTGTACAACGTCGACGTGATGGCGCTGGTGTCCTACGATCAGGTGACCTATACCGATGACAACAAGTGGTCCCTGGGATACCTGACCATCGTCGGCGCCTACGTGGTGAAGGGGAGCACCAATGACACCACGACGCTCGTCGATCTGGCGGTGGTCGAACCGAGAACCCGCTCGCTCGTGCTGCGGGCGGGTGGCACCAACACGCATCACCAGAACTCGACCTTGATCGACACCCAGCGGGACATACGGCTGGCGAGCGCCGCAAGCTTCGATGCGGCGACCGATGAGATGATCCTGCATTTCGACAGCGCGCTCACCGCCTTCCAGACCGACGTGCATGAAGGCAAGGCCAACGTGCGCGTGGTCTCGCGAAGTTCGACCGGTGGAGGCGGGGGCGGGGGCGGGGGCGCGATTTCCGGCGCCGAGCTCGCCGCTTTGGCCGCACTATTGCTAATCGCGGCTCGGCGCCCCGCGGCGCAGCCAATGCAGTAATATTCCTGCGGGATGAGCGGGCCGACAGGGATGAAAGGATGACTTCTTTTAAACGCCCGACGTGTGGGGCGGAGCGCGCTTGCCGGTCAATGGCTAGCGATCCATCGCTCTGGGACCTGCCTTCGCCGCACGCGATCACGCTGAACGTGACTGCGGCCGACATCGATGCATACGGCCATGTGAACAATTCGGTCTACATGAATTGGTTCGATCGGGTCGCGTGGGATCACTCCGCCGCCGTGGGCCTGCCGATCGAGCGCTGTTTGTCGCTCGATCGAGGGATGGTCGTCCTGCGCAGCGTGATCGGGTACCTGCGTCCGGCGCTGCGAGACGATGTCGTTCACATTGCCACCTGGCTGATACCCAACCCACGCAGGGTGCGGGTCTCGCGCCGGTTCCAGGTAGTTCGCGACACGGATCGGGTCACCCTGGCGCGCGCCGAGATCGAATATGCGTGCGTCGAGCTCTCATCGGGTCGGCCGTCGCGCTGGCCGACGCAGTTCACGGAGCGCTACACGCTGAAGGAAGAGGTGGCCGCCGCGTATCCGGAGCTCGAGCCCGTCTGAGACGCATCCGGAGCCGCATTACGTCGACCGCGCGCCGGACCCAAGGGTTTTCATCGAGGTCGGAGAGCCTTGTGAAAGGTGTCGTTGATGAGCCGTAGCGAATCGGCGCCATCCCATTGCCTCGCGCCGTATATTTTCTGCAGTATCCGCCCATCGGCGTCGACGAACACTGTCAGGGGCAGGTGCGATGCACCGAGCATGTTTTCCATCTGCAGATCGTGGTCAATGAAGTGACTGATGGTGGCATTGGTGCCTTTCAGAAGGCTGGCGGCCTTGTCCGCATAGTCGTCCGTCGAGATGCCGATGATCGCGAAATCCTGCTCTTGCCAGGCGAGCCGTTCCAGGGAGGCCATTTCCTGTTTGCAGGGTCCGCACCAGCTTGCCCATACATTGATCAACAGCGGACGGCCGCGAAACGAGCTCAAGTGCCGGGGCGGCCCATTCAGTCCTTGCAGGGCGGCATCCCGCAATTGCGCACCGATCGGGACCTCGCCGGGCGTAGCCGCGGTTGAGGGTTTCGCCAAGACCAGGCAGAGCAGCAGCGCGCGAAGACAGTATGGCATAGGCGTTTTCTGCGCTTGCATAGGCGCGCTATCGTAACTGATGAGACGGCGCGAGGTGATTGCCTGGCAAGCCCCGGCCGAGGCTTGTCCCTCAAAGACGCCGTCTGCCATTCGGGAAAGTGCTTACTTGACTTGCAGATGCGAATCGTTATCATTCGTAGCACCATTTGCATTGCCTGATTGTCTACCATGCGGAAAAGCTAGAATGAAATGCGGCCGAGTGATCCAAACGATTCGTTGCCATGGCTCAAAAGCCTCGCTGCCGCTGCGTGCACCCTGGGGCTCGCGACTGCGGTGATTCGGGCGGCGGGCGCGGCGGACGCAGCGCCTGCCTTGTCATCGTCTGCCGAGGACATCTCCGCGGCGGGCACGCTCGTGGCGGGTGAGCTCGACCCCATCGTGGTCAGTTCGCAGCGGGTCGATGACGCGCTCTGGGAAAAGAATACCGAGCTCGACAAGGCGCGCGACAGGGATCTGCTGCCCAAGCTGGGAGCCACCGATTACATCGTGGACCAGGGAGCCCTCCAAGCGCTGCCGCAGGGCAGAAACACGCCGCTCGACAAGGTGTTGCTGCAGATACCGGGCGTCTCCTACGACTCGGCGATCAGCAACCCCGACTTTCACGTCCGCAACGAATACGCAAACGTCCAGTATCGCATCAACGGCATCCAGCTCCCGGACGGCGTGTCGGCCTTGAGCTCGGTCCTCGAAACCGGATTTGTCGGGAGCCTGACCCTGCTCGACGGAACGCTGCCGGCGCAATACGGGTTGCGCACCGCGGGTGTGATCGACATCACCACCAAGACCGAATTCGGCGCCGGCGGAAATTTAGACCTTTATGGTGGGAGTTGGGGAACGGTCAGCCCGAGCGTCGAGTACGGCGGCGGCGCCGGCGATACCCAATATTTCATGACCGGGCGCTATCTCATCAGCAATCAGGGCCTCGAAAATGCAACGCCAATGGAAAACCCGATCCACGACCGCACGACCCAGGAGAAATTTTTCGGGTATGGATCGACTCTCTTTGGAGACTCCAGCCGTCTGACTTACATGGCGGGCGGCTTCGTCGGTCGATTCCAAATTCCCGACGTCGAGGGCCAGGCGCCCTTGGGAGATTTCGGCTCGCCGACGTTGTCGTCGGCCAGCCTCAACGAGAATGAGACCGACCGATTCTTCTTCGGCCTTGCCGCCTTGCAGACCCACCGCGATGCTGTCGACACCCAGCTCTCGGTGTACACGCGTTACGCCACGGTCGATTTCGTGCCCGACGTGTATGGCGACCTGGCGTTCAACGACGTGGCATCGAATGTCGTGCGCAAGAGCCTTCTCAACGGACTGCAGTTCGACGCTTCCAGCCGCTGGACCGAGGCGCATACGCTTCGCGCCGGCCTGACGTTCGGCATCGAGAAGACGCAGGTGCAGGACCTGTCCACCGTCTTACCGCTGGATGATGAGGGCATTCCTTTACCCACCCCGGTGTTGGTCAACGACTACACCTCGAAAATCGGCTGGACGGCGGGCGGGTACGTTCAGGACGAGTGGCGTATCCGTCCGGATCTCACCCTCAACACGGGCGTACGCTTCGATCAGATGAACCAGTTCGTCTCCGCCCACCAGGTCAGTCCCCGCGTTGCCTTGACCTACAAGCCGGTTCCCGAGACCACCCTGCATGCCGGCGTGTCACGCTATTTTACGCCGCCCATGCAGGCGCAGGCGACCCAGGACAATCTCGGATTGTTCCGAAATACGGTGCAACAGCCGGTGATTTCGCTGGGTGATCCAGTACAACCGGAGAGGTCCACCTACTTCGATGTCGGCGTCGATCAACAGCTCCTGTCCGGCCTGGCTGTCGGCCTCGACGCCTACTACAAGGGGTCCACCCATACACTGGATGACGGCCAGTTCGGCCAGGCGGTGGTGCTGAATGAATTCAATTTCGCTCGCGGCTTCAGCCGCGGCGCTGAATTCAAGCTGAGCTACACCCGGGAGGGATTTCGCGCATACGCCAATGTGTCGCACGAAATCAGCATGGTCAAGAACGTCGTTTCGAACCAATACCTCATCGACGACCCGGCGGAGTTCGCCTACCTCGCGACCCACTATGCCTACGCCTCCGATGCGCAAACCATCACCGCATCGGCCGGCGCGGCCTACCGCTGGCACCACGTGCTCGCGAGCATCGACGGATTTTACGGCAGCGGCTTGCGCGCCGGATTTGCCGACGAGCAGCACACGCCCGGCTACACACAGTGGAACGCCGCGGTGGGTTGGGAATGCGACCCGTGGCGTAACCAGAAGCTGTTGACGCTGCGCTTGAGTGCCATCAATGTGTTCGACCGCAGCTACCTGCTCCGAGGTGCGAGCGGTATCGGTGAATTCGCTCCTCAATATGGGCCGCGGCGGGGGATCTTCGCCGAGATCAACCAGCAGTTCTAGATTTTACTTCGCTCACGACCACCACGGGCCGCTACAGATTCCGATAATTCGCCGACTCGCGTTTCAACTCCTCGAGAAAAACATTCAACTCCTTTTGACGCGACCCGACGAGCGCACGGCCGGCGGGCGACACCACCCGCGGGGGCACCTTTTCCAGATTCTCCTCGAGCATTTTCACCACCTTCGGCCCGTCCGGGTCGCCGCCGTTCGGATCGGCCAGCGCTATGATTCGCTCCACGCCGATCGCGCCTAGCCAGTCGAGCGCGTCGGCATCGTGAAGATAAACGGCTTCCGGAGCCACCGGGTCACGGTAATACATGTGGGTGCGGATGGCGGCCCGCACCGCGTCCAGTTTCTGCATCGGAAATCCCGTGTCCTTCAAGACGGATCCGACGGCTTCTGCGCCCAGGTCCGAGTGGTCGGGCGGCTCATCGCCGCCGCCCCAAGGCTTGAATGCCGCGATGTCGTGCAAGTAGGCCGCGGCAAACAGAACATCGTCATCCAGCACGACATGATCCGCCGCAGCGAGCGAGCGTGCCAAGGCGTAGTCCCGCTCGCAGTGCGAGAAGCCCCAAGCGGGGTTCATGAAATGATTGCGGGCAAATTGGCGGACGGTGGCGTGCCAATCCGGGATGGGGTGGGCGGGCTCCGCCGCCAGCGCACTCGACGCGGCGAAGCAGGCAACCCAAAGAGCTACTTTCCATCTCCAGGTATTCATCAGGTCATTTCCCCAATACAAGCTCGACGGCTAGGCCATGTTCGCCATGCCTAGTGTAGCGTGCTGCAGGAGATTTCAGCGGCCAAGTTTTGAAGCGATGATCAGCGGCTGGTCAGGCGGCGGCAGCGGGGTGGGGGGGCGGCTCTGCCACCTGCGCAGCGTTGGAAGTGATCACCTCATTGCTCGCGAGGGCGAGGGCCAGCGTGTTCCCATAGGGATTCATGCTGTCGACCATCGAGCTCGGCATCAAGATCGTTGCGCCTCGCTCCTTGGTCGTCTCATAGATGATGTTCATGGCCCGCAGTTGCAGCGCCTCGGGGTGGCCTGCATAGATATTGGCCGCCTCGACGAACTTGCCGGCGATCGCTGCCTCGGCGGATCCGAGGATGACCCGCGCCTGCTTCTCGCGCTCAGCTTGCGCTTGACGCGACATCGCATCCTGGAGGGCCACCGGGATCGCCACGTCACGGATTTCCACCGAAGTCACCGAAATGCCCCAGGGGGCGGTTTTTTGACCAATCTCAATCTTCAGCTGCTCATCCGCATCCTTGCGATCCGATAACAGCGACGCCAACATCGAGGAGCCGATCATCTCGCGCAACGAGGTCTGCGCCACGCGGTCGATGGCTTCGCGAAAATTTGTGATCGCCAAGGCCGCCTTCTCGGCGTCATGCACGTGCCAGAAGATGATGGCATCGACGTTTACAGGAACCGTGTCCTTGGTCAGCGCCTGCTCGGCATTGAATCCCGTCGTCTGGATGCGTCCGTCGATGACTGCGACCACCGCGTCGATCACCGGAATGATGGCGAAGAGACCCGCCCCCTTGACGCTTTGCAGTTTCCCCATCCGTAGGATGACGAACTTTTGCCACACGTTGGCCATTTTCAGGGATGCGCCGACCAACACCGCAGCTACGAAGAATGCAGCGCCGAGATATAGATTAACGAAGATGCCCGTGACCGCGGCGATAGCGATAAGGCAAAATACCAAAAAAGCGGTGATCGGATTCATAACGAAGGTCTCCACGCCCACTGGCGATCATGCAAAACTACGTGGTGCCGGCGCTGCGGTCGGTGCGATAGCGCACCGACATTGGCCGCCAGGGGTGCGACCCGATTTTACGTTCGACGTGTCGAATCGGAAGCGGCCCGTTCGTCGTAGGTCTTACGCAATGCTCCGGAGCAGTCCGATGACCCCCATTATTACAGCCTTTGCACAGTCACCGGATCGCGGCAGGGGCCTGGCGCGTGACATGCGAGTTCGCTGGGCACTCGAGGAGGTGGGCCAGCCTTACGAGGTTCGTCTCGTGTCGTTCACCGAGATTAAGGAATCCCCCCATCGTCGGCTCCATCCGTTTGGGCAGATTCCGACCTATGAGGAGGGCGATCTCACCCTGTTCGAGTCGGGCGCGATCGTATTTCATATCGCGGAGCGTCATGCGGGGCTCCTGCCGCACGATGCGAACGCCCGGGCGCGTGCGATCAGCTGGATGTTTGCCGCGGTTGACACGGTGGAGCCGCCGATCTTCGATCTTTCACTCGCGAAGATCCTGGAGCGCGACAAGCCCTGGTATGAGGAGCGCCTGCCGATGCTCGAGGATCGCGTCCGGGTGCGGTTGGTGGAACTTTCCAGTCGCCTGGGCGAAGCCGACTGGCTCGACGGCGCGTTCAGCGCCGCTGACCTATTGATGGTGACGGTGCTGCGCAGGCTGGGCGGATCGGGAAAACTGGAGCAGTATTCGAACCTCGCCGCCTACGTCGCCCGCGGCGAAGCGCGGCCTGCGTTCAAGCGAGCGTTCGCCGATCAATTGGCGGTTTTCACGGGCAAGCCGGGCTGATAGACGTGCGGTCGGTATTCATATTGACGACGGCCTCACGCGGCGGACTACGACCTGAAATATTGACATACAAAAGACATACACCCTATGATGTAATTTATGGCAATACTCACTGTTAGGCTCACCGCCGAAGAGGAACGCTTGCTCGCCAAGCGCTCGCGGAGCGCCGGCATGAAGAAGGCCACCTACGTGCGTCAGCTTATTCGCGAGGAGCCTTTCATCACCGGGGCTGATGTTCTTGTCGACGCCGCTAGACGAATGGGTGATTCGCGACTGCGTATTTCACGCAAGTGAAAACCTGCCTCCTCGATTCCTCCTTCCTGATCGATCTGTTGAACGAAATTGCTGTGGGCGACGCTGGCTCAGCGCATAGATGGCTGCGCCACAATGCTTCAGCGGAGCTTTGGATATCACCGGTGACCGTTGCCGAAGTGCTGGAGGGAGCGGGTGATCCCGAAGCGGTCAAGGACTATCTGCGCCGCTACTCCTGGCAGGGAATCCATCGGGTGCACGCGGATAAGGTGGCGTTAATCCAGCGGCGCGCCGCGCGCCGCATGGGCGAAAATGATGCGTGGCAGGCCGCACTCGCAGACCATATGGGCGCGACCTTGGTGGGCCATGATCCGAGGGCTTTTCGGCGTCTGGGCGACAGATACGAGGACCACCGCGCCAAGGGATGAGCTTCTGGCTGACTGGCTCATCGTGAAGTGTCCTTGCATCTTCGCGTCTCTAAAACGGCCAAGAAGGGGACATTTCTATCCGGCGCAATGGGGACACTTCTATGCAGCCTCTACATTGGTACTTCGCATAATGTATAAAGGGGGTAACGGCATCGCGCGCGCAAACCCCTGAATTTATAGCCCTTTTGACTCATCTGACCGAAGCGCGAAGCGAGTATGCCATCCCTGGCAAGGAGGTTACGCGGCCATCCCTGGCCGCTCCGGCGCATCCATGCGCCTCGGAGCCGGTGCATCCATGCACCGGCTGTCGCTCGAGCAAACCCCGCGCGTGAGCTGGCGGGCGGCGGTCGTCCGAGGTCTGGCGAGAGACGCGCGCGAATTCGTGAAAGACCCCGGAGTGCCTCAGGCGGTGCGCAGTTCGCTACGCTCACTCGCGCAGCACGCCCGGGGCGCGGCGGGTGCTTGACCGGGGAAGCGGGTCGGTTAGCGGATACGCGGGCGCTCCGCCGGCCGGCTGCGGACGGCGGGGGCGAGCGCCGATAACCGGCCCGCGCGGGGTCTCCGGTCAAGCGACCTAGCTGCGCCGATGCGTGCAAATATTCGTCGGGAATTCTCTTGCGTCACCCCCCCGCTGAGACTTTTGTTACCTGTACGACAAGCCCAGGAGAAAACCTGGCGACCTCACCATTCTGCGATCACTCAGACTCGACGCACGTTGAGGTTTTATGTTAAGTCAGCGAGCGCCAGTCACGCCTGGCGAAGCAACGACTGAAAATGCTCGTAGGCATCGGGGTCACGCCGAGCGAGCTCGGAGGCGTACTGCATGATCAGCCAGTACGCTCGAAGCTGCGCCTGGGTGGTCTCGTTGCCTTCCGGGTCCACGATGCACTTGCCGCGTATGCGCCAGCCCTTCCACGCCGATCCCAGCACCGACTCTTCCCGGTGGAGGGTGAACATGCGAAGGACCGTCCTGGACGGTTTACGGCGGCCGGATTTGTAGAGCTTGGCGGTGGCCAGGGTAATTCCGCACCAGGCAGCGATGGCCTCGGGTGGGTACGAGTAGAAAATCGATCGGACACGAGCGAGCATAGACGCCTCTAGGGACGTGCCAGGCTCGCCGGGGCTCTGCGCTGAGGCTCGGTGGCTCTCAGGGTTTCTGTGGGCGGAACTTCGGCCCGGCTGCTCGGAATCGCCCTGGGCTCCCTGCCATGTGGGCAATTTCTGCCGCCGAGCGTAGCCCGATTTGTGCCCTGGCGCAACGCGCCGTGGCGGACGCAAATCCGCTGCTAATTCAGATCGTTGGGGACGCTAACGCCGTCTTCGCCCGTGAGCCGCAGACCGTCCCGGTCGAAGACGTCCTCGACGTGGCGCTGGGCCTCGACGACGGCCGCTATGGCATCGCCCAGTTGACCGTGCCACCCAGGCTCACCATCACGAAGGGGGCGCTTCGTGCAAAGTGCAGCGAGATCGTCCGCAAGGGTCCGCAAGTTTTCGCTGACCTGGTGCAAGTCCTGCCACCAGCAATCCACGCAGAAATTATTTTTCGAAGTCATTGATTTTCCCTGGAAAACCGGTCCATCAACATCCGTGTATCAGGACCGGCGGGGGACCACCGTGCTCCATGCAGAGTGCATCCAACGGGAGAATCTCATACTTCGCATAATGTATATTATGTTAAATGCCGCCGTGTAGTCCTAAAAATGGGCAATGCTTTGCCATCCGCCGCTCGGCCTCAAGATGGTGCCGAAGATTTGACGTCGCGCATCCGAAAATGCGGGGAGCCGCCGCGATTTACTTTGATCCTTCAAATTATTGGAATGTTGATATTTACGGAACGAACTTGAATACCGCGCCAAAATTGTCGGTGCCACCCAGGAAGGTGGTACCGAATAGCGTGCCCGTAGCGTCCATGATCAACGGTGCGAACGGCGTCTGTCCGTCGGTCGGGTTGCCGGCGAAATTGTGCAGCACGGTCAGGGCCCAGGCTGTTTGACCCGCCGCGGGTGGCATCATTTCGAATATCGTGCCATCGTCATTGTTGTTCGGGCCACCGGCGCTCGTGGTGCTGTAGAGATTGCCGCCGGCATCCATGATCAGGCCGGCATATCCGGGACTGGAGCCGTCCTGTCCCTGGAAATGATGCAGCAAATTGTACTGGCCGTTCTCCGCCACGCTGAATACCGACTCGTTGGAAGTTCCGTACAGATTGCCAAATCCATCCATTAGCAACGTGCACTGCGGTGCGACGCCTGCGCCGGCCGGAAAAAACAGCAGCACGGATTCGGTCCATGCGCCGTGTCCCCCGGGCGGCGGCGTGAGGCTGAATACCGTGCCGAAATCGAATGAGCCGCCGTATTGAGTGGTGCCGAAAAGTGTGCCATTGCTGTTCACGATCAGGCCGGCGCGGGGGACCGCCGCATCGTTCGCACCGCCGACAAAACTATACAGGATGACTTCGGTCCATTTCGTCTTGCCCGGCGCTGGCGGCGAAAGCCGGAAAACAGTGCCGCAATAGACCGGCGTGCCCCCGACCACGCAAGTCGTGTCGCCACCGCCGCCGCCCTCGCTGGTAGTGCCATAAAGATTGCCGGCCGCGTCCAGCAGCAGCGTGCCCTCGGGCATGCTGCCATCCAGTCCGCTCTTAAAGACGTAAAGCACCTTCTCTTCCCAGGCGGTTTTGCCTGGCTCGGGCTTGATCAACTCGTACACGGTGCCAAAGCCGCTGCCGCCCTCTACCGTAGTGCCGTAAAGGTTGCCAAGCGAATCGGCAATCAAGCCCCCCTGCGGGTCGGCTCCGTCCTTGGGGCCGCCCTTGAAGCTGTGGAGCAGTTTTTTGGTCCACGGCCTGTTGGCTTTGGTCGGCGGCGTAAGTTCGAACACTGCGCCACTGTTGGCGCTACCGCCCTGCGTCAGGGTGCCGTAAAGGTGACCCTCCGTATCGGCGAGCAAGCCTGCGAACGGCATAGCGCCGTCCGTGCCGCCCTTGAAACTGTAGAGAACGCTTTCAGAGGAAGCGGCCGCCACGCCCGCTTGCAGAACAGCAAACACACCCACAGCAGCGCAGATACAGGAACGCAGCATTTTTGTGTTCTCCTTCCATGAGTTGATGTTCATGCACGGACGCCCGGTTGCGCGCCTCTGTTCCACCAAGAAATTTGACCAAAGAGCACGGCCAAGCGCCTGCTCTCCATTCAAAGTTGTCTGCTCGAGCCTGACTTACGACGTTAGAGACGATTATTTGGCGTACTAGTCTATAATAGGTTCCCTCAGCAATTCGCTAATTTGATTGGCCGGGGTGCGCACGGCGAGAAATTCCTGCCGCACGTCCGAAGTATCGATCGCAGACTGCCCTCCTCCCTGAAGGCCTTTGCACGTCTCCATGCTGTGCGGAATATCCGGTACTTAGCGCCTATTTCTAGACAGAAAGTCCACTGACATCATCTGTGAGTTTCGACAGGGCCGGGCGTGCCGAATTGACCTCAGTCAATCGATGACCGTTCCATCTGCTCTACCGCGTCTTTCGCGTCTTTCGCCTCTTTGAGCCCCGCACCCGTCTGCTGCCGATACAGTTTAATTGCCGCGATCTTCGAACCTGGCGTACGGGCCAAAACCTTGACGTCGTCCGTGATGGGCGGATTGGCGTCTGCGACGAAGCCAATGTGATCCTGAAGTTTATGTAAACGGATTTCCAAATCCAGCACCCGCTTTTGCAATCGCCCATTCTGGCGCATCAGCGAAAAGCCACTGCCAAAAGACAAACAGCGCCGTAACGGGTGCCCACAACTGCCACTGATCCATTGCCTTCTCCTTCCTCGTTCGTCCTTGCAACTTGCAACTGCCAGACAGGCGCAAAGAATTGCGCGAAGCGCATTTATAGACGAAGAGTGCCTTAACAGGCAGGCGGGTTCATTCGAGCAGTTCGCGGAGGGCTTCGCCGGACGGACCGCTTAGTATTTCGATCTCATTCCCCTTGATGAACCGCAATTCAAAATGCCCTTTCGGTCCCATAGGCTCAACTTGTCTTGCACCATCCAGTCGGATTTGGTGATCACGTGACGACCGGTGGCGCGTCCTAAATCCTTCTAGAATGACGTAGCATTCTGCGTACCAGCGATTACCGTAAAATTAAAATATTGTCCCGCAGCCAAGTATTGGCTTTCATTGTTGAATTCTGCGAACCCCGCGTTGGGACCGGCGCTAAAAGTGACGAACACGATGCCGCCTGCTGACGCAGTGATCGCAGTCACTGGATCGCTAGTAGTAGTCACATAGCTCTGGATTGTGGTTTGCGCGAGAGTCTTTTTGTTGATGATTGAGGTTTGGTTATTGCTGCTGGTGCTCGCGAAGACGCTGGTGCCATTCGCCGCCATATAGCACGCGCTCCCGACTTGGCTTGTCAAAGAAAGCACCACTGTCCGATGCGGGACGATCGTCTCTACATCGCTGGTTGTACCACCGCTCGATGTGATCGTGTCGGTTCTTGTATAGATGTACAGAACTACGGTATCGGCACCGCCATTACCTGCATCCAGAACGTAGGCCTTCCGTATGAAGACGTTTCCGTTGATGGTGGGCGTTCCCTCAACGAGGGCAACCTCAAAGCGGGGCAATGCCCCTTGGCAGCGGATTGTTTCGCTCTCCACCTCGGCTACGAAGATCTCGACGCATTTTGCAAAGCAGTTGCTGTACGACTTTTCGCCGAAGTGCGTAACCGCAACTGCCTAAGCTCCGATGCAATGCTCGTCCATTCTTGGCGACTCACGGTCGAAACGTCCTGTCCCTGTCGGAGTTTACTCAGAATATCGTTCAAGCGCTGTTCAGATAACTGCATGCATGCGACCCTCCTTCACGATTCCGCATATTACCATCGCCGCGTGGGCCGTACCCCGCTCGTCCACGACAAGGACGGTAATGCATGTTGCACATTGGCGCGCCGCTTTATCGGGCCTTCGCGGATTGATGAATCACCCCGGCTCGCACGCATTCGGGGTGACGGCGAGAGTCTGGGAAGGAGCAGATGCTCGCGGTCAGTTGCCGACCGGTGAGTTTCGGTGTGGAGGAGATGACAATCATCGCCATGATGACGATCAATGCAGTGGCCTCTACGAAAGTGAATCTTGATCTGTAGCGTTTCATGTCCCTAACCCGCCTCGAGTGACAGAGCATGCTCGCACGAGCTACGGCGGATACCCGGTACGTGGGTCGCGTTCGGCCTACCGTCTCACTAGGTGCTTTCACGTAGTCGGATGGGCAAGCCGGGGGGATCCCCGCGAGTATTGAGCTCCACGCGTTGAGGGTACAGCTGCACGCGGCGTAAGGAACCGCATTACACCGCCGCCGCGCGGAGGCCAGATTACTGTCCCGATTTTTGGGTTTGCACCGCGCTGCCTTGTACCGTGTGTTAACTTCGAACCGTTCGCTCTGCTTGGGCGCGCCTGGAGGTTCACCGGTATGACTAGAGCCGTAACGTATCTGCCGTTTGAGGACGCACTCGATCGCTTCAGTTGGGACACCCCGCGCGGCGCGGCCCCCCGAAGGCCGAAGCGCATCAAAGTTGGCACTCCTGAATTGGCGGCATTCAAGACCTGGTCCCTGAGGCAGCCTGAAGGCTACAGCGAGTCGCCAACCAAGTACTCGGGCGTCGTTGTCGAATGTGTGAGTGCGCAGAGCTGCCCCCCGACGGCTGAGTAACCCGCTGAGGAAAGCCCAGCACCCGCTGGGCCACCGTTGCGCGAAATTGAGGCTGTCAGGCCCGGTTTGCGGGGGAAATTGCGCGAATCAGGGCTACGAGAACCGCGCCTGCAGCGGCCGCGATCAACAGCGCCTTTACCGGTTTCTCCCGCGTGTAGCTGACAATCGAGTCCTGGGTATCGGCGGCGAAATCTTGGGCTCTGCGCGTTGCATCGCTGACCCTGTCGAGTCCCTGACTAAGCAAGCCTTGCGCCCTGTCCGTGGCCTTATCGAGCGCCGGACCCACCGCGCTACGCGCTGATTCCACCTTATTGGAGGCGGACGAGGCCGCTGAATTCACGCCCTGCTTCGCGTCCCGGATGCCGCCCTGCAGCTTGTCCGCCGCCTTGTCGGCCAGCGCTTGACCTTTGTCGGCGAAGTCGGCGGAGTCTTTCCCGAATGTATCCATGAACGTTCCTTGGCTGATGATGATGCCCTCAGGGTCGCGTTTCGTCAGCGCTCGCACAAGACGCTCGCGGCCGACACTGGCCGAGATAAACCGCTCACTACCCTGTCGGACATTGTCCGACGGAGTGACTGGAGGGCCCCTCAGAATTTCTTCGTCGATGCCGTGGCCGGGTCTGTGCCGTGCACGCAAGTACCTTCGTCGTACCAGGTGGTCTCCGCTTGATAACCGGTCAGGGGCGTCGTGGTGCTGGTCTTCTTCTCAGCAATGAGGCGCCCTGTCGCATGATCGACGGTCAGTTGTTCCGTGTCCGCCAGCAGGTAGCCGTCATAAGCGTTTATGTCGCTCAAATCGTACAAAAAAATATTGGCATTGGATGTGCACCGTCCGCGATTGCATTGATTCTCGCCCCAGGCCCGATCCTTCGAAGACCATACTTGATAGATGCCGCTTCCAACTTTTATCGTTTCCACCACCGAATAGTTTTTCACTACACCGTTCGTGCCCGTCAGCACTTCCTCATAGGTGCAATCCAATATGAGAGTGCCGGCCGCGGAGCTGAGTGGGCTCGACAGGGACCCGAACACGAGGGCGATGGATAGAAGCCTGGCGCGCCGGAGGCCGCACGTGAATGCGAAGATTTCCCCGCCGCGGCAGAACGACCTCTTCCGCACCGCACGCTCGCTTGCCATGTCATGACTGTAGCGTGGCGGGAACCCGCATAAAAGCCGCAGCACTACCTAGGAGGTTACGTAGAGCCTACCGATCCAAGGGAGAGAGATTCGTGATCTCGCGGCGAAAGGGAACTTCATCCCCTGATTGAAGCGGCCCGTCCAACTCCTCCGCGAAGCGCCGTCCCGCATAGGTGGCATGCGCAATCGTCGCCGGCGCGTAGGCGTCGCCGATGACGGATACCGAACTGATTCCGGCATCGCGCCACTCGATCTGCCGCTCCCGGAGCTCAGATGCGAGTTCCTCATGCGGCCATCGCGCGGTCACCAATACGACCGCGTCAGCCGGGATGGACTCCGGGAAGCCGGTGAACACGCAGGAAGTCACGACATGATCGCGATGGATGGACTGAAGCGCACGGAAAGTTTGGATGCGAACACCCTTCTGCAGCATCCGAGTCTGGATGAAATGCTGTTCCAGGGTTGCCCGGGTCCACGTCGATGCCTCGGAAGCCGGCGTCAGATAATGCGTGTCATACCCCTTGTCGGCAAGCAACTCCGCGATGACTCCGCCCATGTAATAGTGATCGTCATCCCAGACGACGACCTTCCTTCCGCGCGGCAGGCGTCCTGCCATCACCTCGGTGGGAGACATCACGTCGGCACCCGCCCCGATAGGCACGGGCTTGGTGTGCACTCGACCGACACCGTCCGTGCGCCAATGCGAACCCGTGGCGAGCACGACGACCGCGTGCTGCAGCTCGAGGATCTCTGGTGCGCCCAGCCGATTGCCCAGGTATACCTTGACGTTGGCGAGCTTGTCGATCTGCCCCTTTCGATAGTCGCGCACCCGGATCCACGCGCCGAGTCCCGGCAAACGCGCCTCCATCGCGACCCGCCCACCGAGCTCCTTCGCGGCCTCGGCCAGCGTGACGTCGTATCCGCGCTTGCCGAGCACTTGGGCCGCCTCGAGCCCCGCAGGACCCGCCCCCACGATCAAAACTCCTCGATCCGACCCCTTGGGGCGGACCCGCTCGGGGTGCCAACCTCTGCGCCATTCCTCGGCCATGGTCGGATTTTGCGTGCAGCGGATGGGTGACTGCGTGAAGTCGCCGGCCACACAGATATTGCAGCCGATGCATTCGCGAATGTCATCCATCCGGCCCTCCTGCACCTTCAGCGGCAGAAACGGGTCTGCAATAGACGGGCGGGCCGCCCCGATCAGATCCAGCACACCGCC
>Ga0182012_10002649_pt1 | contig 19329 bp, 19 predicted proteins | sample 612S2SmetaG_FD_120486 | JGI IMG/M metagenome (GOLD analysis project Ga0182012, IMG submission 120486) | Permafrost microbial communities from Stordalen Mire, Sweden - 612S2S metaG | ecosystem: Environmental > Terrestrial > Soil > Wetlands > Permafrost | place: Sweden: Stordalen | collected...
CCTCCAACTGGGAAATTCAATCGTTTCCTTCAGCGCCAAACCACGCGCTGACTACGAACACAGTCTAAACGTATCCAGCAACAATGCTAGCTACTACTTGCAGGAATGGAGTGTCCGTCTGCAAGTCCTTCCGTCGTTGAATATCTCTTACGGCCGCGAGGTTCCAATGTGGGGTCCCGCCTTGTCTGTACCAGCCAGCAACCCGTTTTTCCTAAATAATGGCCGCAATACACCTCTACTGGAAATTGGAGCACGTGATTTCGGCCGCCTCCTTTGGCAGCCTAACTCACACTTTGCAGTCTCCTATATTGCCAACACTGCGTTACGGCGCGGGACGCCAGACTTTCTACCTTTTCAGAAAACCGCCGCGCTCAAAGTTGATTACATCGGCAGGAACATACTCCTCAGCGGCCTGTACTCATCCCTCCTCTCTCAGCCCCTCGGTAATCGCAAGTTTATCGGAGGTTACTTTCAAGTGACCGCCGGCCAAGCGTTCCGGTTCTATCTTGATGGCTCGGCTGAGCAAAGCAATCCAGGCTATTACCCAACACTCTCAGCTAGCCCCAACTTCTCTGGTTACGGCCAAACAGAACTATCGCATCGACTGGTTCCGCGCACTGTTGTGGGAGGGCTAGCGTATACGGATTCTAAAGCTGGCACTTGGACCGGTGAATATATTTACAATCCCGCTGGCTACACCAAGTCACAGGCAGACAACTTCTTTGGAAATGCTCTTTTGCTGAGCAACACCTATATGCGCGGCGGGCCGCTCGCGGGCTTTGCCGCAGAACAGTTGTCACTCGCTGCCAACCCCGAACTCCCTCTCCTGCGGCGGCAATATGCTTTCGGACAGTATCAGCGCAATGGCATCGCGCGGCGGATAGATGTCGTGTTGCGCTACACATTCAATGCCCAGGATCACAGCGGTCAAAGCGTCGCATACATCACATGGAATGCCACGGATCATTTTCAGCTCTTCGGAGTGTTTGCCGGGATGAACGGATCCTCCGATACCGAATTCGCCAGATATTTGCACTATCAAGGACAACTAGGATTTCGAGCGTTCCTGCACTAGATTCCACCGGAGAAAGGAAGCACATTGAAACACATCATCTTAATGGCAATCTTGTTGGGCGCATGGCAAGCTCCCGAGCGCAAAGACTGTTCCAACATCAAGGTTGTCGTCACTGGGTTTCGTAGCGAAAAGGGCGAAGGATTTCTCGCGCTATATGCGAATCAAGAGGGTTTCCCCTTGGACCCGGCCAAAGCAACCGATAAACTGAAAGCTCCGATTGAGCAGGGCCACGCAGCATTTGAGTTTAAGGCCGTAAAGCCCGGCACCTACGCCATCATCGCTCTGCACGACGAAAACAAGAATGGCAAGATGGACCGTAATCCGCTGGGCATGCCCAGGGAAGGGTACGGCGCCTCGAACAATCCAAAGATGCCGCTGTTTGGGCCACCCACTTTCGAATCTGCCGTTTTCAGAACAACACCGGGCGCAATGACGATCACCATTCCTCTGCATTACTACCCCCATTAAAGGATTCATACGACTCATGGACGATCTACTACAACAACGAATCAATCGCCGAAAGCAGACGCTCACCGACATCAAGGTGGAATTGGCTGACCGCCTCCAACTCGAAGTCAGTCCTGAGAATATTGACGATGACACCTATCTGTTCGGAGGTGGGCTGCAGCTTGATTCCATCGACTCTATGGAGATCATCATCGGCATGCAGGCCAAGTTTGGCGTAGAAGTTCCAGAAGGCGACATTACCCCGCTTCGGACAATCAACACGCTTGCAGACTTAGTGGAAGCCCACCAATCGGCATAAGCGAGCAAACTATGGACGACAACAAAAAACAATACGAACGCCTCAGGCTGGGAGCCGGACTCACTGATTATTCCAAATATCAGGTCTTCGAATTATCGGGAGCGGGCGCAACAACAGAGCTCAACCGGGTTTCTTTGGGTGACGTCACCCGCCTTCCCATTGGCCGAGTTCTCGCCACTTACATGTTGAATGAAGATGGCACGCTGCTGGCTGATGTGTTGCTTTGGAATCAAGGTGGACGATTCATGATTCTTGCGGAAACCAAGCAAGCAGAATCGCTTGCCCCCTTCATCGCAAAGCACGCCCCGGGCGCAATGCTCAAAGATCTCGCTCCGGAGATTTGCCTGCTTGGAATTGATGGTCCCTTTGCCTGGGAGGTGCTGAAAGAGCTTGTCGGCGTTCGCATTCTCGGTTTGCGTTATCTCGAAACCATGTCCGATCAGAAGATCGGTGATATCTCGACCGATATCATCAGAGCCGGCAAAACCGGCGAATACGGCTACATCCTCAAGTGCCGGGCCGAAGACGGAGCAGCACTCGCTGCGAGACTTTTGGAAGCAGGCAAACCTTTCGAGGTGGCACATTGTAACTCCGATGTTCTGGATCTGTGTAAGCTAGAAAACCGCTTTACCAATGTCTTTAAGGAGGGCGCCGCCGCCAAGAATGTACTCGAATTGAACTGCCGGGTGCAGGTGAGTTCTGAAAAGGGCGATTATGTAGGGCGCGAAGCCGTTGAGAACTGCATGGAGCAAGGCGTATCTCACCGTCTTATCGGTTTGACTATTGCTAGCGGTAAGGTTCCCGCTGAAGGCAGCACCGTGTCCTATAAGGGAGAAGACATCGGCAAACTTGTGTCGGCTGGTTTCTCTTGGACTCTGGATTCTGCCATTGGGCTCGCTCTGCTATCGCACGAATACTCGTTTGTTGGTTGCGACTACGATGTGGCGGGCGAAAAAGCAAAGACAGTTTCTGCACCCTTTGTTTTAAACAAAAGCATTCAAATCCGTCCCCAGGAAGACAGCTTCAAATCAGTGGATTGGAGTTTCAAGCCGTAATTGAGTCCGTTTACATGTCAACACCTGCTCGAGTTGCGATCACTGGATTGGGCTTACTCTGCCCTATCGGCAATGAGCCCTCGGCCATCCTTAGCGCTTTGCGCGAGGGTCGCAGCGGGATTCGTCCGCTCACTCGTTACTCCACTCAGCATCTACAAAGTAAATTGGCAGGAGAAGTTGCAGGGTACGAACTCAGCGGTACGGATCAAACGGCCGCAATGGGAGTCTCGGCAGCTCGGCAGGCTTGGCAGTCTGCAGCAATTCAAACCAACCGTTATCCTTCGGAGCGAATTGGCCTATGTGTGGGCGCCAGCGGGGCCGGTTTGAGTCACGACTCTTCAAGCGATGTCTTCAGTCTGCGCTTCCAGCCTCATGAGCAAGCAGCCGCCATCGCATCTTCTCTATTCATCACCGGCCCCGTCGCAATGTTTACCTGTGCCTCGGCGGGCAGCGGTATAGCAATCGTACATGCCATGAATCTCTTGCGTGGGGGATATTGTGATTTAGTCGTCGCCGGCGGCGCCGAGTGCCTCTCGTTAGTGAACCACGAGTCTATGGATAGCATGCGCCTCTGCAGCACTGGGGCCTGCTCCCCCTTCAGCGGCCAAGCCGGATTGACAGTCGGAGAAGGTAGCGCGTTCTTCATCCTCGAACGACTTGAAGACGCACAGACCCGGAGAGCGCGGGTATACGCCGAGTTATATAGCTTCGGAGTTACCCAAGATGCGTACGACGTGGTAGCCGGCAATCCCACTGGCGAAGGTCTAGCCCGCGCGATGCTCCGCGCTATGAACGCTGCAGCTATCCAGCCCGCCGCCGTCGATTGGATCAAAGCGAACGGAACCTCCAATCGCGATCAGGACACTGCGGAAACACTAGCCGTGAAGACGGTCTTCGCGCAAGCTCCTCCCTTATCTGCCATTGAATCTTTCATAGGTCATGCCAACGGTGCAGCGCCTGCTTTAGGCCTAGGCCTTGCGGTGCTTGCGTTTTGCGATGCCTTGGTACCGCCAACATTGAATTTCCTAACTCCCCGCCCTGGGTGCGATCTCGATTACGTGCCGAATGAAGCGCGCACATCCCACGCCTCCCACGTACTCGCGAATTCGGTTGGTTTCGGCGGATCAAACATCGCGATCCTTACGGGAACTCCGCTACGATCATCGCTGTCCGAGAACAGAACATCAGATCTCTGTATTACCGGTGTCGGAGTAGTCTCGCCATTCGGGATTGGATTCGAACCCTTTATCCAAGGCCTGCAGAGAGGAGCCTCCGCTATCCGTCGCGTCACGGGCTGGTGCGGAGAGTCCTTCGTCGGCTTAGCGGGCGAACTGCGAGCGCAAAAGGCTTCCAGCAAATTAACGCTCCTCCAACGTTTCGCTCTAGCGGCCGCCGAAGAAGCGTTTGCCAGTGCAAGCCTCACGCCAGAGAATTGCGACTCGTCCAGTTTGGGATTGTTCGTAGGCCTCTGCCGTGGCAGCGCAGCTGCGCGGCATTCCTACGCGGATGCTCTCATCAATTCCGAGGCTCGCAAATCCATCAGTAAAGTTGTCCTGCGTATGGCGCGCTTCACCGTAGCCAGCATACTCGCGCAGCGTTTCAAATTACAGGGTTACGGTGCCACAGTCTCCGAGGGTTTCGGCGGCGGTTTGCATGCCCTCGCGCACGCGTGCATCCATCTCGAAAATTCGCCGGAGGAAAAAGCGCTCCTCGTAGTTGCAGCAGATGAAACAGGTGAAGGTCCTGCCCGTTCGCTCAGTGAGATGAATTGGCTCGCGGCGGGGCATGACGGCTGCTATCTCGGTCCTTACGATTCTCAATCCAAAGGAACTTTGTTGGCTGAGGGCGCCGTTGCGCTGGTTGTCGAACGCACCGCCTTTGCCAAGAGTCGCGGCGCCCAAATTCGCGCGCACATTGACGGCATCGGCCTAACTGCCAGTCCATCTCCCGCTGGCTTATCTAATGCCATTCGCCAAGCCCTCGCGAAGTCCAACTGCACACCTGACAAAATCTCGGCAACCTACGGCAACGGCAGCGGCATTTGGCCGCACGACGAAGCAGAACTCACCGCCTTGCGCCAAGTCTTACCGCAAGAGATACCACTGGGCTGCGCCAACACCTGCCTCGGTTTCGCCGAATCAACCAGCGGCCTTTTTCATGTGGCCGCCGCTTTACATGGCCTTCACGGAAACGAGATATTCTCTCTAGACCACCGACGTCCCAAGGTTGTGAGCGGATTCTTTCCGCGCCAACTCCTTACCGCCCAAACGGAAGGACACCGCAATGCCGCGGTGCTTTTGGCGCGCTAATGGCAATCTTTGGCATTGGAGCAGATCTTGTTGATTCACCGCGCGTCGAGCGGCTCATCTCTCGCAACGAAGACATTTTCCGATCGCGCATCCTTGGCGCATCCGAACGATCAGAGATCCCCTCCGACTCCGCCAAACCGAGCCGCGTCCTCGCATATGCGCGGTCCATCGCCGCGAAGGAAGCTTTCCTCAAAGCGCTGGGAACCGGATTCACGCAAGGCATGCGTTGGCCCGACATTGAAATTGTGGAAGGCCGTAGCCACGCTCCCCGCATTGCGCTTTCAGGGGTGGTTGCACAGGCGTTTGATGACACGCAAGCCAACCGAATCCACTTATCGCTTTCGTCGGTTGGCGCAGCTTCACGCAGCAGTCAAGTGCTAGCTATCGTGACGCTTTCTTGCACAGACGCACCAGAGACTTCCTTATGACAAACGTTTCTCCCGTGGCCTTGGTACATGGTGCCGGCTGCTCACTCGGTAATGAATTAGCGGCTATTTTGGGAGCGCAGGGCATGCGCGTGGTGCTGTATGATCAGCACCACCGCGAACAGGCTTGTGAAGATACTGCCGCCAAAATACGCGCCTTTGGAGGCAATGCCGATGCCTTGCCTGCCACGCTCTCTAACTCCAACATCATTGCAGAGACGGTAAAACTTCATGGACGAATCGATCTCTTATTCAACTGTTTGGTGCCGGGTGTCGGCACCGCCGTCGCCTCGCTCTTTAGTTATCCGCAAGAGTTGTTCTTTCGCAATCTCTCTGCCGCGGAGGCAATGGTGGCCTGTGGCACACCGGGCGCCATAGTGAATCAGTGCTTCGTGGGCGCTTTATTCCAAGACACGCCGCTAGAAGCCGCCATAGTAATGGCTCGCGGAGCTATTAGCAGCGCTACTCGCGAGATCTGCTGCAAGTTTGGGAAAGCAGGTATTCGCATTAACAACATTCAGCTTGGACTCATTGATCTCCCGGAGGTCAAAGCGCTAGCCACTGAAAAGACACTCTCCCGAAAACCTCCCGTGGGGCGCTGGGGCACCGCTGCCGAAGTTGCCAAGTTCATGATCTTTCTCGGCGCGCGCAACGGCTATATGACGGGCCAATCCATCTGCTTTGATGGCGGCCAAACTGCAGGGAACACAGGCATCTAGCATGGTAAGTTCTCCCATTACCGGTTGGCTCTTCCCTGGGCAAGGCTCTCAATATCTTGGCATGGGTCGCGACCTCTGGGCGCGCGCTGGCCGGCCGTTAGAGATTGTCGAAGAGGCAGAACACGTTTCTGGCTTTCCTCTCCGCCAGCTCAGCCTCCAAGGCCCCTCCGACGAACTAACTCGTACAGATGTTCTGCAACCCGCCCTCACTGCTATCTCTCTTGGATGCATGCATCTACTCAGGGAAGCAGGCTTCCAACCTGACATGGTGGCAGGTCATAGCTTGGGTGAATTCGCGGCCCTTTGCGCAGCAGGTGTTTTCGGCGTCAGTGAGTGTCTGCGCTTGGTTACGGAAAGAAGTCGTTTGATGCAGAATGTGGCGCAGCACTTGGATGGTGGCATGGGCGCCGTCAAACGCGTCACTCCCGAACAGTTGGCCGAGGTTGTAGCCGCACACGCACCCGGAGTTAGCATTGCCAATTGGAACTCACCCGATCAGATCGTCGTCTCCGGCCCGAACGCCGCCCTGGCACTGTTAGGTCCGCCCATCACTACGGCGGGTGGCGAATTTATCCCTCTTCCCGTAGCTGGTCCTTGGCACCACCCCAGCATGGAGGAAGCCGCTGCTGCATTCCGCCAGGTTGTGACCGAGACAACGTTCCTGGCGCCACGCTGTCCTGTCTTCATGAACGTATCCGCCGCCGGCGAAGCAGATCCACTGCAAATCAAAGGACTAGTGAAACTTCAAATGACATCGCCAGTCCTGTGGCAGGCGAGTATCGAAGCCATGTTTGCCGCGGGTGCCGGGCTTTTCCTCGAAGTCGGCCCTGGTAAAGTCCTGCGAGGGTTAATGCGTCGCATCATTCCGGATGAGTCCACCTATCGCATGCGCGGCATAGAAAACCAAAGAAGCCTCCAATTTCTGAAGACGGAGACACCCGTCTCTTGCTGAACACTGCATGGCTGTTCCCGGGACAAGGCTCGCAGTATCCCCAGATGGGTCGACACATCTGGCACGAGGCGCTGGCAGATGATGTTCTCGAACTCGCGGAATCCATCTCGGGGCTCCCACTTCGCTCAGTCATAAACATTGGCCCTGAGAGCTGCCTCCGCAGCCCAGAGTATCTCGAACCCTGCATCGTAGCATTGCAAGCTGCCCATGTGTTGCTGCTGAAGAAGAGCGGGCTGCAGCCCGATACCGTCGCCGGTTATAGTCTTGGAGAAATCGGCGCGCTCTATGCAGCGGGCTCCCTTTCTCTCGTCGATGCCCTCACCTTGGCCAGCAAACGAGGGAAGATTCTCGCATGCCATTCGCAAAAAGGTTCATGGTCCACGCGCGCCGTAGCGTTTGAAGAAGCGCCGCTAACCTTGCCTTTTGACGGAACGTCAAACGTGTTCATCGCCGCCTATAACTCGCCCTGCGATTTCAGTATCACCGGCGAATCAATCCACATTCAGACTGTCGAAGACGTTTTATTGAAAGGCGGCGCAACGCTTTCACCTGTCGCAGTTGACGGTCCGTGGCATTCTCCCTTATCCGCGGAATGCGCCAAAGAAACCGCCGAGTTGCTCGTCTCCCTTGAAATTCGCCCGCCACGTGTCCCAGTTTGCCTTGGCACCACAGGCGCATTTCAAATGGACCCCGCCGCCATTCGCACCTCACTCAGCCGCCAAATCGCGAGCCCCGTGCGTTGGACAGATACCCTCGAAACGCTGTGGACCTCCGGCGTCCGGGCCACTCTCGAGATCGGCCCCAGCCGCGTGCTCACTAGCTTCCTTCGAGCGAACTGGAATCAACGCGCCTATCACTCACAGTTCTTAGACCGGCAGGGCGGCCGCGCCACTAACTTCGCCGCCCTCAAAGCATTGCACACGTCCGCGTTACAAACTCTCATCGACAAGGAGAAAAGTTGGACCAAGTCAGCCTAAGAGATAAAGTTGCAGTAATCACCGGCGCCTCGCGTGGGCTGGGCCGCGCCATGGCTATCGAGTTCGGCCGCCAGGGCGCCTTCACCATCGTCAACTATGTGAAGGATGAAAAATCGGCGCAGCAAACACTCGACATGGTTCGCGAAGCAGGCGGCGACGGCGAAATCGCCATGGCCGACGTTCGCAAGCCCGAACAAGTTCAAGCTATGTTCCAAGGTATTTTCAAGACACACAAGAAAGTAGACATACTTGTCAACAACGCCGGCATCACGCGCGACGAATACTTTCTCATGATGCGTCCGCAAAGCTGGCTCGAACTCATGGACGTACACCTCAACGGTATTTTCTATTGCAGTAAAGCCGTTGTCCGCAACATGTGTGCCGCCAAGAAAGGCGTCATCCTCAATATCGGCTCCGGTTCTGCACTAGTCGCCATGCCAGGCCAGGTGAACTACAGCGCATCGAAGGCCGGCTTGCTGGGCTTCTCCCGTTCGCTCGCTAGGGAAGTGGCCGATAAAGGCGTTCGTGTCCTGCACGTCGCGCCGGGCTTCTTCGAATCAGACATGACAGCCACTCTCGATCCCAAATTTATTCAACAGACGTTTGCCGTTACGCCTCTTGGCCGCTGGGGTTTGGGTACGGAACTCGCGTCCGTCGTGACCTTCCTCGCCTCTGACGATTGCTCGTTTTTCACCGGCCACTCCGTTGTTATCGATGGCGGCCGCGGCGCAATCGAGATGGAGTTCGGTTCTTAACACCATGGCTGAGATCGATTTCAAAAATCCGCCCTCGCCCTATGGGCACCCCATGCGTATGGTTGACCGCATTGATTCGCTTGACATCGCTGCTGCGAAGATGGTGGCTCGCAAATGCGTGTCCTGCAACGAACCCCTCCTTCAGGGGCACTTCCCTGAATTCCCGATTCTGCCTGGCATTCTCCAGGTCGAGGCGCTTTTGCAAACCTGCTCCTTGCTAGTGAAACTAATTGACGGTGCGGACATTATGCGGCGAGCCATAATTTCCGAAAGTCGGCTGAAGCACATGCGGCCCGTGTTACCGGGCGACACCATGATGATGGAAGCGCAGTTAGTGACTCGCAAAGATCCCTTCTATACTTTCCGCGTCCGCGCCTTTGTCGATAATGAGGACGCCGCTAAGGGTCAGATCACCCTCCAATGGCTCGACACCGTGCCGCGCGCGACTAATGGAGTCAAGGGATGAGTGTTAGCGCTGACGTAGCCGCTCGGTCCTTAGCGGGTCAAGTCGTGGCCGTCACAGGTGGGTCGCGTGGGATTGGTCGCGCCATCGCCATTGACCTCGCGCGGCAAGGTGCGTTCGTCGGCATTAACTTCCGCCAAAATGAAACCGAAGCCATGGCTGCACTGACTCAGGTGCGCGCCGCTGGCGGCGACGGCAAACTCTTTCAGGCCGACGTCAGCCGTCCCGAGCAAATTGAAGCCTGGTTCAAAGATCTCTATAAAGAAACAGGCCACATCGACGTCCTGATCAACAACGCCGGCATCACGCGCGATGCCCCACTCCTCACGATGACAGCGAAAGACTGGCACGCCGTACTCGACACCAACCTCAACAGTGCATTTTATTGTTCCAAAGCGATCGTCCGTCGCATGTGTAGCGCTAAGCGCGGCCTCATTGTCATGATCGGCTCTGGTTCGGCATTTTCCCCGCGCGTCTCTCAAGTCAATTACAGTACCTCTAAATCTGCCCTCATCGGTTTTACACGCTCTTTGGCACGCGAACTCGCACCCCACGGTGTCCGGGTGAACACAGTAGCTCCCGGCTTCACCGCTACTGAGATGAGTGCAAGCCTGTCCCAATCCGTCGTAACAGAGTCACTTGCAAAGATCCCCCTGAACCGTTGGGGCCAACCGGAAGAGATCGCCGCGTTTGTCTCTTACCTTGCCTCACCGGATGCTTACTACCTCACTGGCCAGACCTTAGTGGTCGACGGTGGACGTTATGCATTCGAACAGCAGTACTGATTTCAGTAATCGAGAGCAACCATGAATAACCTGCTTCTGGACACAACCGGCAAACCCGACACGTTCACCATCAACTACCAACAGCTGAATGCCTTTCGTCCACACAAGTACCCCATGATCCTGTTGGAGGATGTGGCTGAGTTCTCTCCCACAATGAAAACCTTGATTGGGCGAAAGAAGGTCAAGCCGGATGATCCATATGTGCAGGGCCACTTTCCCGGTGATCCTTTCATGCCACCCTCGTTTGTGATTGAGAGTTTGGCCCAAGCCTGTGGTTGTCTGATGAACGTGCTTTTCTTCTGCGATCGCGGCATCAAACTCTGGGAACTCAATACCGAGCAATTCCTGAAGATCGAGCAACCCCCTTTCAATGTCCTGGCGGATACCAAAATCAAAAACGTCGGCCTTGCCTTTCCGGGCGACACAATCATGCTGCATGTCAGGGTCACCTTACAGCGAAAAGAACTCATCGCATTTCACGTCGAGGCAAAAATAGACGAACGAACGATTGCGAATGGCGAATTGATTTTGGCTTATCCTCCTTACACTCCGAAGTACAATTCGTCCTTAATTAGTAAGGAGTTGACCGATGTCTCTCGTTGAATGCCGTGGCATTTCGAAAAACTATAAGCTCGGAGAAACGCTGGTCCCTGCCCTATCCGATGTCAGTATCAATATTGAAAAGGGCGAGTTCGTCGCCGTCTGGGGTCCTTCGGGCAGCGGCAAGACATCGCTACTCAATCTGGTCGGCCTCCTCGATACGCCATCGGCGGGTCAATTGAAAATTGCCGGTGAAACCATTAGCACGCAAGATGATTCTTCCCTCGCTGTACTCCGCAATAAACTGATCGGCTTCGTGTTCCAGAACTTCAATTTGATTGCGGTCTTGTCGGCCCTCGAAAACGTGATGCTGCCGTTACAAATTCGTGGCGAGTCTCCAGCACAAGCAAGGGACAAAGCAGTGTCCAAACTCGACGCCGTCGGCCTCGCCACCCTTTACAAATCCCGCCCCGATCAGATGAGCGGCGGCCAGCGCCAGCGCGTCGCCATAGCCCGCGCATTGGTCACAGATCCAGCCATCGTTCTCGCCGACGAGCCGACCGCAAATCTCGATTCCGTCACCAGCGATCAAATCCTTGCGCTCATGCGCGACCTCAACCAAAAACAAAACGTGACGTTCGTGTTTTCGACGCATGACCCCCGCCTGCTCGCTTCCGTTTCGCGCAAGATTCGCTTACAAGATGGACAAATCACCCCAGAGGAAAACAGCTAGTGTTTTATATAACCATCGGCTTTCGTAACATCCTCAAACATTGGCGTCGCAGTCTCTTCACCGCCACTGCTGTAGGCGCTGGCTTCTCGGCCATCAGCCTCTTCGCCGGTTACATCCATTACGTCTACTATGGCTTGACCCTCCAGGCCGTGCGGGGCGAGGGCCTGGCTCACTTGACCATCGCCCGCCACGGTTTCTTCGACAACGCCAGTCTCAATCCGGAAGACAATCTGCTTTCGAATGAAGACGTCACACACTTGGGCGAGCTTCTGAACAAGCAACCCGAAACCGTGACCTGGACCCCGCGTCTAGCCGTCTCCGGTCTCATGACTAACGGCCACACGTCCACCATCTTCATTGCCGAAGGCATGGACCCGCTACGGGAAGCGCTAATTCGCGGCCGATTCCGCCTTGATCGCGGCGGTATTCTCGATCCCAAATTCCCCAATGGCATCTGCGTCTCTTCAGGCCTCGCTAAACTCCTCAACCTCACGCCCTCATCCCGCGCCACCCTCTTCACCAACACCAGCACTGGCCAAGCAAACGCTATTGATGTTGATGTCCACAGCACCTATGACACCGGCGTCGCCGCTACTAACGATAAGTCTTTGCGAATACCCATCGATATGGCGCGGCGCTTATACGACGTCGAAGGCGCGGATCGCATCCGGCTATTACTGAAAGATGAATCACAAGTCGAACCCGTGCGCACCCGCCTAACCGCGCTCTTCAAAACTGAGAACCTCGCGCTCGACATTCGCGATTGGAAACAACTCTCCGCCTTTTATCGCCAGGTCAAGAGTCTATTTGATACGATTTTTTCGTTCATCTTCAGCATCGTTGCCATTGTCGTCATCATGAGCGTAGTCAATACCATGAGCATGACGGTTGTGGAACGCACCCGCGAAATCGGCACTCTGCGCGCCCTAGGCATGAAGCGCGGACAAATTATCGCCTTATTCTCCGTTGAGTCGCTGCTCCTTGCGGCAGTTGGCGTAAGCGTCGGAGCGGTCATCACGCTGATGGTCGCCTTCATCGTCAACTCGCTCGGCCTGAGCTACGTGCCGCCCAGCAGTTCCGATCGTGTGCCATTGATGGTGGATATCCTGCCCGGCACCATGGTCCTAACATTTTTCCTGCTGGCTTTTCTGACCTCGCTCGCCGCGCTATTCCCCGCGTCCGGAGCCTCTCGCAAGGGAATTGTGGATGCTTTAGGCCACGTCTAACGTGGCCCAAAAAGAAGTCTGGCGGAGGAAGAGGGATTCGAACCCCCGTGCACCTTTCGACGCAAACGGTTTTCAAGACCGCCGGTTTCAACCACTCACCCATTCCTCCACTCACTAAACTACCATGGAGTCGTCTCTTCGAAAGGCTTGTTGCTAAGCCTTGAGAGCTCTCGAATGGCCGACGCCCAGAGCGCTCGGCAGAGCATCGTTCAGTAGAGAATGGTGCCTTGCGCGCTCACTCCCATCGGAACGGAACTGAGCGATGGGAAGAATGGGATTCTGGTCTTATAGAGAACGGACACTTTGATCGTGACTGTGCTGCCGATGGAATTGTCGGGGGACCAAGCTGTAGTGACGGTGATGGAGTTTGCTTGGGCACCCCAGATGAGAGGGGAGATTATGTTGGTGAGTATGGTGTTTGTGGCGGCGTTGCCGCTGACAGTACCGTGCGTGCAGGCATAGCGCACGGCCGTTTGAGTTGCATACACAGTATTGGAATAGACAAAGAAGACCATGGCGAATTGTACGCAGCCGAAAATCAACAGAAAGAAGAGCGGCAAGACCAACGCGATTTCCATCATGGCCGCGCCCTTTTCGGACGAGGCGCGTTTGGCCGCCCGTTGCGCGCGCATCACTGCGCTCTTAGGACAGCCGTCGCACTCATCTGAAGATTCAGAGGAATGCCGCCAAAATGGAACAGTAGAGGCACACTGGCGCTCGTTTGCACTTTCACATACTGCATGGGTAAATCATAGGTATTGCACGTTGAGGTTGCACAATTCACCAGCGCGCCACCGGAAGTGCATGTGCAAAAGGTTGAAGCGGTTACAGCTATCCCGCTGACCGCTGGCGCTGCCGCCGTAGCGGCGGTGGACATGCCGGCCGTGTCATTCAAATTTCCTTCCGCTGCACCGTAACGGGCTCCCGCTTGTGCGGCAGCGTCGAGGGCCATTGAATCCGAGATCGACTTGGAAAAGTCAACGATGGTCAGGAAGAAAACCAGCAGAAAGCTAATCAGCAACGCGAACTCTACCACGGCGCTACCTCGTTGGCGCAGCTTTCGTTTTGACACAGGACTCATTGCACGAGAACCCCGTCTTCATAGTGGAGCGGTGAGACGCCGCCTAAGTCCGAGAAATCCGAGTTCAAGTAGTTCGTTGTGCCGAATTGGTAGTAGTTGTCGATGACCAGGCCATTGTATTTGTAATAGGTAAGATTCGTGGCCCACATATACAGGCCTGTGTTGGGCAGATACCAATAGCCATCGGTCTGGAGGGTGGCGTAATTAAACTGAAAATCCTGATTGCCATGATCCACCCAGTTGCGGTCGGCAAACATCACAACGCCCGGTATGCCACCATTGGCGGATGAAGTAGGAGCTTTCAAATACAGTCCGTAAGTGCTCACACTGCAGCAAGGGCCAGTGACCGTGATCGGAGAGTAGCTCGAAGCGCCGCTGGTCTTCGTGAAGTACAAAGTCACTCCCGTGCCGTAGATATAGCTGTCAGAGGAACTGAGTCCGCCGGCAATAATGTAGAGGCCAGGGCTAAAGGTGACGGTGGCATTGTTTGCAATGTCGATACCTCCGCAATATGTTCCGGGAGACAGCGTGTGGGTGCCACCCCAAAACGACGTGTTGTTGTAAGTACAGCTCGAGAGGGAGGGAGCGGTGACGTACGCCAAGGGGTCGCTTTTCACCGTAGCAGCGTATCTTGGCTGAGGATTGATCCCTATCATTCCTCCAAAGCAACACTGTGTAGAAGAAATATTATCCGAATACGGGCCCACCACACGAATTCGGCTGCCAGAAACAGTCAGCCGCGCCCAGAAATCGAGGTTCAGGTTCTTCTGGCTATTGTTCCCGCTCGTGTTTATATAGACGCCACAGTTAGCGTTCAAGGTAGCAGACTGCATCCGCAGAGAACCGTTCGGGGACGTGCCGCTGTTATTCATGATCCAAAAGCAGGTAGGCAGTTCCTCAGCGAAGGCTGTCGCCGCGATTGTGGACGTACCGTGATTCAGCAGCCCCATCAACAGCGTATTGACGTTTTGTGCCACAGTTGCTTGAAAGACTAAGGTGTTGCCCGCATAGGTGCCGGTGGTAGGCGGATTGGCGATGGAAACGGTTACGCCGTTTGAACCGTCGGTAAATCCGTTCATGGCTGCCTGGGCCTTGCCCGCGCTTGACCAGGAACTACTGTTGCGGGCAAATTGATACATTGCCTCCTGCGCGGCGGCATCGGCGGCTTGTTGGATGCGGAGCCTACGCAGTTCGAGCAGGCCAGCGTCCAGGGTAATGCCGCCAAATAGCAGGAATGTCATTAAGAATAGGATGTAGTTAATGAGCATGGCTTGCCGTTGCGTTCAAATGAGAGAGTGCGCTTCTCAGCAGAAGTATCGGCCTGTTTAAGCTCAAACTTTATCGGCCCCTAGAGCCTAAGTATCCTTGAAAACAAAGCCGGCCACGTTTAGCACCCTGTATGGGAGGAAAGAGACAGTTCGGCGAGTCGGTTAACAACGACTTGAGAACGGTGTCGTATTCTTGCACCTGCCAATTCAGTACGACAGGCTGGTGCCGAGCAATCCGGAAACACCCTCACGCGAACTCCACCCCAATCTCGGCGCCAACCTTCCTTATATAAGTCTTCCCTTCCTCATACTCTTCCGCCGTATTCAAATGCTCCAGCATCAAAGGCGCATCCACCGGCAGCTTCGCCAGCCCCCGCAAATAAGCCTTGTAATCCATCTGCCCCCGCCCCGGAATCACTTCCAGAAAATGCACATTCAACTCCGTGATCCACTGCAAATCCTTCGCATGGCAAGAAACAATCCACGGCCCTAGCTTCGCGAAGCACTCCTGAATGTACTCCGTGTTCTTATAAAACCGCGTCGGGCAGTTCACACCGTTGCACACATCCAGGTGGACACCGAACGCCTTCCGGTCCACCGCCTTGATCAAATCAAGATACGCGTCCGGACCATCCGGCAAATTCCATCCCATCATCTCGATCGTGAACTTCGTCCGTTTCGGCTTAACCGAGTCCAGAATTTGCCGGCAATTCGCCACCGTGGCGTCGAAGAATTCGCGCGACAGGTTCTTGGGATCTGGCCCATACCAAAGCGTCGGATTGTAAGATCCCGCAATATCCACGCAGCACCGCGCTCCTACCTCTTCCGCCAGCGCGCAACGCTCCCTTACGTAATTCAAATTCTCCCGCCGCTTACCCTCATCTGGATCCAGCATATTCTTCCACGCGCCTACCTCCGCAATCACCACGTCCTCTTTCGCGAACGCATTCCGAATGGCTGCAATATGCTCGGCATCGCCCACCTTAGCCCCGGGACAGTATGCCGCGCTATAACCCAATCGGCGATGCTCGCGCGCCAATTCCGCCGGGTCGCTCGATTTTAAGAAAATCGGCCCGCCCAATCTCACCTTGCCTGTTGCATTTCTCCCTAGAGCGGCCGCCGCCGCGCTACTCATCAAGAAAGATCGCCTACTGGTCTGCTCAATCATCGAATTCCTCCCGGTACAAGTGATAGCTTATCCATCTTCTAAAACCTTTGGTACGATTCCCCATCTTCCCTGCCGATAAGATAAGTGCGCCCCATGACGCTTCGCGAGCAACCACAATCGCTGTCCCGGCTCTCTCCCGATTCACGCACTCATGCGAAAAATGAAGCTGGTCGAGTCTATGCCGTTCGGCTGCGAAGCACTGTCTTTGTCCAAGCGCTCATTCTAGCGGCCGTTTGGGCATCCACTTCGTATCCGGCAGATCATTACAACGTGCTCGAAGGCGTCAGCGTTTTCTTGGCCCTGGGAATCACGCTCAAAGTGCTCGCCATCTCCGCTCGCAAGTCAATCTGGAGTCAGTCGAGCAATCGCTGGTACGGCATGATCGCCGTGGCCACTCTCATGACGGCCGGCAGCTTAGGCTTTCTCCTCGCACATTCCATCGGCAGCTATGGCTTCGGCAATTGGAATTCCACCATGGTGATGATCTGGAACACCGTGGCCGTCGCCAGTTGCATCGTCAATCTCGCGCCGAACACCCGAATTTTCAGACTCCAGGTCACTCTCTTACTACTTCCGGCTCTGGCGTTTTCCCTGTGGCTGCACAGTTCCATCGGGCTCCATTACGCTATCGCCAACATCGCGCTCTTCCTGTTCAGCATTTTGCAGGGCCAACAAGTTAATACGGATTTTTGGGGACAACTGGCCAGCCGCTTTCTGGAAGAGCAGCGCGCCTCCGAAATCGATTCCGTGCGCCGTACCGCCGAACAAGCCCTGTCCGGCGCCAAGCGGGCCCGTGCCAAAGCAGAAGAAGCCGCCAAGGCTCGCAGCGAATTTCTCGCTAATATGAGCCACGAAATTCGCACACCCATGAACGCCGTCATGGGCATGACCAGTCTCATTCTCGACCAAAATCTCCCTGCCGAAACCATCGATTGCGTCAACACCATCCGTTCCTCGTCCGACGCGCTGCTCACCATCATCAATGACATCCTTGATTTTTCAAAAATCGAATCCGGCAAACTCGATCTGGAAGAGGAACCATTCTCTCTCCAAGACTGCATCGAAGAGGTGCTCGAACTCCTCGCCAATCGCGCCGCCGAAAAGAAGATCGAACTCGCTGCCACCATAGATCCACTCATCACCGAAAAAATCATCGGCGACATCACCCGCACCCGCCAGATCCTCCTCAACCTGGTAGGCAACGCCGTCAAATTCACCGCGCATGGCGAAGTGATCGTCACCGCCGAAATCCATAGACAAAACGGCAAAGAACTCCTGCATCTGGCGGTTCGCGATACGGGCATAGGTATTCCGCAAGATAAGATCAACGCCCTCTTCCAATCCTTCTCCCAAGTAGATGCATCCACTACGCGCCGTTTCGGTGGCACCGGACTGGGATTAGCCATTTCCAAAAGGCTCACAGAATTGATGGGCGGCCGCATCTGGGTCACCAGCCAGCCCGATATTGGCTCCATCTTCCAACTGGAAATTCCTTACCGTGCGGTTTCTGCCCTTGCCGCAGAACCAGTTGTCGTAAAGGGCCTGGCCGGCAAACGCATTCTGGTAGTGGACGACAACGAAATAACCCAGCAGCTCATCACGTCGCAGCTTGCGTCTTGGAAGTGCATCGCGCGCGCCGTTCCCTCTGCCCAACGGGCTCTCCACGTCATGCGTAATGAGCGCTGGGACGCCATTCTCATCGATTGGTACATGCCCGAAATGGACGGCGCGCAACTCGCGCTCGCCATCAAGAAAGAGTTCGCTAGCGTCGCGCCGCCGCTCATTCTGCTCAGTTCCGGCAGCGCATCCGCTAAAGAATCCTTCGGCCCGGCCGCCAACTTGTTGACCGCCGTCGTGCCAAAGCCCGTACGTCGCCGCCAACTTCAGCGCGCGCTCGATCAAACGTTCAATGGCGTCCCTGAGAAGCAAATCGTTTCCAGTGGTAAAGTCTTCGATTCCGATTTTGCGAAACGTTCCCCGCTTCGCATCCTTTTAGCCGAAGACAATCCAGTCAATCAAAAAGTGGCGATCCGTATGCTAGAACGTCTTGGCTACCGCCTCGATGCCGTCGGCAATGGCCTGGAGGTTCTCGACGCTCTTCGCCGCCAAAGCTACGACATTGTTCTTATGGACGTCCAAATGCCGGAAATGAATGGTCTCGACGCCACCCGTCGCATCATCTCAAGCTGGGGTGCAGATCGGCCCTGGATCACGGCACTGACTGCCGGAGCCATGAAGGAAAACCGTGACGAATGCATTGAAGCGGGCGTAGATGATTTCCTAACAAAACCCATCAATGTTCAGGAACTGGAAGGCGCTCTCAAACGCTGCTATGACGGCCTTCACCGCAGATCCGGCCTTCATTCGTCTCTTCACGATTCGGAAACCGTCGAAGTCTGATCCATAGAACTTAGGAACGCTCTCATCCGTTCCACTTCTTCCGCAAACGCATTTTTGAAAACACGCCCCTTCGGCTTTTCCTTCGCAAACCCCTCCGCAACCTCCACGCCTTTCCCCCGCTTGTTTACGTTCACCCATCCAATCACGTCGTCGCCAAACAGTAAAGGCAACGCATAGTACCCCAGTTTTCTCTTCGCAATCGGAGTGTACGCTTCAAACCGGTACGCCCATCCCCACAAGTGCTCGAATCGATACCGGTCCCACACCACCGGATCAAACGGTGCCAGAAATCGCACCACCACCTCCGGTTCGCGTTCCACTAACTCACCTGCAGGCCACAAATACCGCACGCCCTCTACATCCGCAACATGCAAATCGCCATCCGTGATTAGCGTCTTCACCACCTGCAGCCGCCCCTTCAAATTTGGTGCCGCATGCCCCAAGTGACGGATCGCCGCCCGCAAACTTCGCTCCGGTACCGGTGCCAATATCTTCGCCATCAGCAGCACCAACCTTCGCAGCCGCTCCCCCGGCTCTAGATACTCCTCCTGCGCACGCGCCGCCTGATAAATCCGAATTCCCTTCTCCCGCCCCGCCACGCGCAGCAAACCGCAGTAATGCAGCACCTCCAA
>Ga0182012_10002650_pt1 | contig 19328 bp, 21 predicted proteins | sample 612S2SmetaG_FD_120486 | JGI IMG/M metagenome (GOLD analysis project Ga0182012, IMG submission 120486) | Permafrost microbial communities from Stordalen Mire, Sweden - 612S2S metaG | ecosystem: Environmental > Terrestrial > Soil > Wetlands > Permafrost | place: Sweden: Stordalen | collected...
AAGGTATTGGCGTTTTCGGCGGCGGGATTGCGGGCCGGCGTGGAACGCGTGGAGAAGGCGCAATTGGAATTGACTGCCGTGATTGAGCCGGCTGCCCAATTAGGCGTGTCCGGGGCGGGAGCGGCTGGGGAAGTGCCGGAGCGGCTGGAGATGTACCGATTTGGCGTTGAGATCATGGAAGAGCACCAGATCAGGGTGCTGACGACTTCGGACCTGGGTAGAGTGGCGGAGACGGCAAGGCGGGAGCTGCGAATTTGAGAGGCATCCTTTAGCTGTTAGCTCTTAGCTATCAGCTCTGGAATGCGGGCTTTGACCTGGTTCAGAATGGGGTTGAAATTTCTTTTGTAAGTTTGCCGATAATTAAGTCGGTTTGTTGTAGGATTGATTTTGTCAGTTACAAACAACGGTTTTTCACTGGCAACTCAAAGCTGGTAGCTCAAAGCTGGGAGCTAAGAGCCGGCAGTTAGCAAAACGAAACCAAGATCGAGAGGCGCGGCCGATACAGGCTGCGCCTTTTGCTTTTGGGCGGGAAGAGGAAGGTGCGCGTGAGGGTAAGCGAACAGTTGCGTGATATCTGGCGGCAGGCGACCGGAAGCGGCCGCAGGACCGGCCTGGCGGCGAGTGCAGCCGATGCCGAGGCGGAGCGCAAAACGCTGGCGCTGCCCGCGGTTTTGAGTCCAGTGCAGTTTCCGGGGCGGCTGCTGCCCAAGCCGACTCCGGTGAACCTGCGCCGGTTTGCGGAGACACCGGTGGTGCGGCGGGCGATCAATGTGATCAAGGACCGCATTGCCGCGATGGACTGGCAGGTGCGGGTGCGGCGCGGGGTGCGGCCGGGCGACGTGGCGTTTACGGAGAGGAAGCTGCGGGCGCTGCGCAGGACGCTGGAAGATCCGAACGCGGTGGACAGTTTTCGCACCTTGATTGAACAGGTGATCGAAGACGCGCTGACGGGCGGGTATGGGGCGATCGAGATGGAGCCGACGGGCGACGCGGAGCGGCCGGCGATGATGTGGGCCGTGGATGGGGCGTCGATCCGCATTAACGCCCGGTGGGATGGGCAGGCGGAGACGGCGCGGTATGCACAGGCGCTGCCGGGGCAGATGGAGTCGAGCGCGATTGAGTTGCGCGACGACCAGTTGATGTATGTCCGGATGAACCCGCGCAGCTTTACTCCGTTCGGACTGGGGCCGCTTGAAGTGGCGTTCGAGACGGTGAATCAGTTTCTCAGCGCGCATCGGTTTGCGGGCAAGCTGGCGGCGAACACGGTGGCGCAATACGCACTGTGGCTGAACGAGGCGACGCCGTCGCAGCATGACAGGCTGATTCGCTGGTGGCAGGACGAGATCGAAGGGACGGGACGGGTTCCGCTGATTTCGACTGAGCAGAAGCCGGAGGTACTGCGGTTTGCGCAGGGCACGGATGCCGACATGCGGCTGGCCTGGCAGGAGTTTCTGATCCGGATGGTGGCCAACGCGTTTGGTCTGCCGCCGCTGATGCTGGGACTGGAGGCGGACGTCAACCAGTCGACTGCCGCGGAGATGACGGACGAGGCGTTTCGCGGGGCGATTTCGCCTCTGGCGATGCTGCTGGCCGGGCATATTACACGCGATCTCTTCGGCAAGTGCATTGGGTGGCGGGAGTTTGAGTTTGTCTTCAATGAGCTGAACGCACGGGATGAGGAGACGGAACTGGCGGTGCAGGTGCAGCTGCTGCAGGCCGGGGTGCTGACGGTGGACGAGGTGCGGGCGATGCGGGGACTTGGGCCGCTGGGTAAGCAAGTCAGCGAGTCGGCGGGTAAGCAAGTCAGCGAGTCAGCAGTTTAGCGAGTTGGCGAGTTAGAGGCGGGGCGCGGCGGGCGCAGAGGATGGAAGCGAATGCGATTGGAAGCGATGGCGGTGAAATTCCCTCATGTGGACGGGCACCCCAACAGGGTGGCGTTCGAAGGGGTATTGACGGTGGTGAATGCGCCCAGCGACAAGGCGCCTGCCGGTGCGCGCGGGCACCGGGTGATGCTGACGCGCGAGGCGGCGGAAAAGGCATTGCCTTCGCTGCTGGGCATGGCGGTGGACTACCGTCCAGGGTGGGACGGCCACGATGCGCGGCGCAAGATCGGGCTGCTGACGGAGGCGGACCTGGTGGGGCAGCGGCTGATGGTGCGGGGCTATCTCTATGCGAGGGATTTTCCCGAGGTGGCTGGGGCGATTGAGGCGCACTCGCCAGGGGCGATGGGCATGAGTTACGAACTGGCCGATGCGCGGGTGGAGGATATGCGGGCCGAGGTGTGGAAGCTGACCCGCGTGACGTTTACCGGGGCGGCGATTCTACTGAGGGAAAAGGCGGCTTACCGGGGGACCAGCTTCCGCATGGCGAGTTAGACGGAAAGCAGTGAACAAGTGAAGAAGTGACGCAGTGAAGAAGTGAAGAAGTGAAGAAGGGCTCCGCTGGTTGCGGGGCCTTTGTCGTTCCCGAGTTATGTAAGGCTTTGAAGTTCATTCACGAAAACCACGAAAGGATGTTCATGGAGACGAACGAAAGAGAGATGGGTGAGCGGCTTGAAGCCGCAACCACGCTGCTGGAGAAGACGCTGAGCTGGCTGGAAGAGCGGCAAAGCACATTGACCGGCGAAGTGGAGAGGATTTCGGCCACCGTCGAACAGAGCCGCCGGGAGGCGGAGTTGACCGAGAAGCTTGCATTGGCCGAACGGGAGTTGGCGGAAGTGAAGGCGGCTGCGACCCCGGCAGCGAATCCGCTGCGCAGGACGCTGCCGGCGACGACATCGGAGATGCTGGCCAAGCATGGAATCGGCGACGGCCCGGTGGATGTGCGGGCACTTGACGCCGCGCTGACGGGGCTGAGCCTGGAACAGCGCATCGCGGTGAAGAGCCAACTACTGCGGGCGGGCGCAATCGCGTAAAAGCAGTTGTCAGTGGTCAGTTGTCAGTGATCAGGCCTAGCTGATTGCTCCTATTGGCGGCTGATAACTAATCACTGATCACTGACAACTTATCACTCAAGCAATGGCCCCATGGAGGGGGCGGAAAGAGCCTATGAACGCAACTTTTGCAGACATTCACGCAGCAGCGGATTACATCGGGCCGGGCGCAATCGAAGTTCCGCTGTATCAGACCGAGATATTCGACATTTGCCGGCGCTCGAGCCCGTTTGGGCAGCGCATCAAGCAGGTTCCGGCGACCGGTCATCCTTCGCGATTCTTTGAGGAGACGGCGATTCCGAATCCGGGCATGGCCGGCTTCGTGAATCCGCGCAGCATCGTGGCGCCGGTGGTGAGCCCGACGCGCGTGGAGCGCAGCGTGCCTCTGAAGGCGATCGTTTCGCAGATCAACTACAACCTGTTCGACATCGAACTGGGCGATCAGCAGAAGCAGTTCGCCTATCTGCAGGCCAAGGACCTGGTGGACACGGTGAGCGGCGTGATGGTGGCGCACGATGTTGCTCTTTGGAACGGCAACGACACCAGCCTGAGCACGCCGACAACGACGCAGTACATGGGCGTGATTCCGCAGATTGTGGCCGGTGGGCTAACGACGACGATCGGGACAACAGCTTCAATCGTGGATGGCATTAAGTCGGCTGTGGCGCAGATGGTGGCCAACAACGGCTACTATGTGCGGCCGACAGCGATCTACGCCAACCCGGTGTTGCTGGATCTGATTGACCGGGAGATGAAGGCGGAGTTCAACGTGGTGTTGAACACCGATAACATCACGGGCGGCATCCGGGTGAAGATGCTGTCGACGCAGGCGGGCGACCTGCCGCTGATTCCGGACTGGAGCCTGAGTTATACGGGTACGCCGGGATCGGGTTCAGCGGTGCTTCCGGCTTACATCGTGACCGAGGACCTGATCGAATACCACTGGCTCGGGGACCCGACGCCGCGTATCTTCCAGCTTGGACTGCCTGGATCGCTGAGTTATCAGTACGTGGCGGTCAAGTTCGGCGCGCCGGTGGTGAAGGGCGCCAACTACGCTCACTATCAGGTGCTGGTGGACCGGTAGACAAAAACAGGGACCAAGGGACTAAGGGACCAGGGAATAGGGACTCAGGGACCGAGGGACTAAGAGACGGAGAGTATTCCGCATCGACGGAGTCTTTCGAGCCCCTTAGTCCCAAGCCCCTTAGTCCCTTCGTATCTCGCATCAGCTCTTGAAAGGACACGCGATGGCATATCTGCAGCCAGCGGATTACCCGAACTATGGACTACCGGCTGGAACGACGGCGGACTGGATTACGGCCGCGACGGCCTTGATCAACAGTTACTGCAGGCGGCCGGACCTGAACGTAATCCAGTACACGGAGCGCCTGCGGCTGACCAGCGGCTCGCAGACGGTGTTGTTGAGTTATCTGCCTCTTGCTCCGCTGGGAACAGCGACAACGCCGATCGTCAGCATCGAAGGGCGTTATGCAAAGCCGCGACGTGGGGAGACGCTTAACGAGCCGCTGTTCGAGGTGGTATGGGCGTTTTCGCTACCCGGCCAATGGGCGGGGATCGCTCCGAACTCGGTGGACTTCGATCCGAATACGGGCGAGCTGACGCTGCCGTGGAATGTGCTCGGGCTGCCTTACAACGAGGTCGCGGTCACTTATACGGCCGGCCTGGCGACGATTGGCGACGACGTGAAGACGGCGTGCGCGCAGATCGTGCGCAATGCGCAGTCGACTCCGGCGTTGAATGCAAGCAAGACCAAGATCGACACGATGCAGGTGCAGTATTTCTCTAGTTCGCTGGTGGATGAAACAGTGCAGGCGTGGCTGCGTCCTTACATTGCGAACAGGCTGGGGTGAGCGATGAGCGATACCGCGCCGCGTAACCCGGTGGGAGCGCCGCAGATGCTGGCCGATGCACTGCTGCGCAGCATGACAGGAACGACGGCTCTTCTGCGGGTAACAGGGCCGAATACCGATACCAGCATGTCCGAGTTGGGACTGGTGGCAACGACCTTTGCCGATGTGGCGGTGAGCCCGGTAGTGATGCGAAAGCTGCGGCCTACGTGGCAGGAGGGCGGTGACTCGAAGTGGGAGTTACTGGTATCAGCGACCAGCGTGCAGCAACAGGTAACTGCGCTGGACCTGGCATCTGCCCAATCTCTTTTCGCAATGACATTGGCAGTTACAGTAACAGGCCAGGATTACCTGATTGAGTCGATTGCCTCAAACGAAGCGTTCGGACAGGTGTATCTTTACCGGCTGCTGTTGCGAGAAGCGCGCCAACAGGCGGTGTGAAGGCAGTTATCAGTTATCAGTGGTCAGTTGTCAGTGGATTGGGAGAGATGCTACATGCAAAATGCGAAGGACTCGTTTTATATGGCGCTGCGCACGCGGCTGACCACGATCAATCCGGAGCGAACGATTCTGGTGCGCGGAACTTTGCGACCGGGGATCCTGGTGGAGGAGGCAGAGGCGCCGTTCAGTCAGCTTCCCAATGACGTGTTTGTGCTGCGCTGGCTGGGCCTGGGAGTCGATATGGATTTGAGCGCAACCATGGCAGCCGCAGAATGCGAGATTCTCTATCAAACTTGCGGCACGCAGAGTTTTGGGGGTCTCGATCGCGGACGGGCATTGAGCAAGATGGATGAGGAGTTAGTAGCGATGCTAACTCCTTTCTATACGCCGAAGCTCAATTACGCGGCGACTCCGCCAGCAGCGATGCTGACGCAGGTGTTCTGGGACGAGCCTGGAATGAGTCCAGTTGCGACGCAGCGGGACAGGTTGAGCAGGTCCGCGAAGACGATGGTCTACAGCTACCAAGAGCAGGGGGAGTAAATGGCGGCGAATTGGTTTTCGGCACCCGCGCCGGTAACGCGGCGAGTGCGCGGGTATTTTGCGCCGGTGAATCGCGGAACGCAGATGCCGGTGCTCTTTGACCCGTCGGAACAAGGCCGGTTTGATCTTGAAGTTCCTCCGGCCCCGTGGATCAGCCTGGGGTGGATTCAGGGGTTCACGCGCAAGCCGGGGAGCAAGAGCGCGCCGGTGTTGACGGGCGTTCCGGCTGCGCCGCTGAGCCAAGTGCGCGAGACGCTGCAGGCGCAGGTTAGCATGCAGTTTCTAAGCTGGACCAAGTTGACGATGGCACTGGCGACAGGCTCGCAACACATGAATGTGCTGGCTGCCGCCACGGGCGCGGTAGCGGCAGCGGACGGCGCGCAGGCGACGACTGCTGTGATCCCGCAAGCTGGATCGACGGCCAGCTCCTTTGTGTTGGCGCCCGCGGATGCGGTGAAGTTTGCAGCCGGGTCGATTGTCGCACTCGATGTGGATTACACGGGACAGACGGGTTTTGTGGGCGCGCCGATCTCAGGTGCGTATGTGCGACAGGCGCTGACGGATGTGGATTACATTCGACGAGTGACCTTCAATGTTGGCCTGGTATGCCAAGCGAATTCGAGCGGACTTATTCTTGCCGAGCCTTTGCCGGGCGGTGCGCCGGCAACAGGCACAAAGCTGCAGGCGGTGACCGGATTCATGGATCGCGAGGGCGGAAGTTTCTTTCAGGAATGGTCGGCGTTGTTTGTGATGGAGGGGAGTCAGGGGGAGAGAATCTTCTTCCACTATCCGCGGTTGCAGACGATGGCAAGCTCAGAAGAAGCGATGATTCCGCTGGACGGAAAACGGCAGGGCAGCCAGGCGCGCGTACTCCTGATGGGACAATTTATGGCTATGCCGGTGACCGATCCGCTGGACGGGGAGCACGTGGTGTGTTATCGGAGCTTCTTGCCTGCGCTCAACGCGCTGGTGTGAGGAAGTGCGCAAGTAAACAAGTGAATGAGTGAAGAAGTGAATGAGTAAATAAGTGAAGAAGCGAGCGAGTGAGCAATGAAGATTACGATTCAGGGGCAGAACTACACGGCTGCGCTCGACGCGGTGCGACCGGTGACGATCGAGCGAAAGCTCAACGAACCTTCCATCTGCGAGTTATGGCTCAGCCTGCCGGCCAATGGCAGCCTGGCGACCCCTTTTCGCAATCAAGCCTTGGCGGTAACTGGCGATGACGGCACGCCTTACTTCACGGGTTACATCGCGGTAAGTCCACTGCCGGAATATGCAGGGCTGGCGATGGAGGGTCCGCGATACAGGATTGCCATTCAGGCCGTGAGCGATGAATTGCTGCTGGACCAGCTACTAATGCCGCCGAGCGCGGGCGCAACGGGCGAGACTGCCGGTGCGCTGATGGGTGCGCTCGTAACTCATGCGGGATCCACGGCGCTTTCGACGGAAGGTCTCTCGCTGAATGCGGCGGTGAGCAAGTTTGTTCCTGAGCCCGGCGCGAACTGGAGCAATTGCGCGGGACAGGTGGCAAGCACGGCGCGGGCTGCGTATCGGGCGGTGAATGGCGCGCTGACGGCAGTTGCAGTGCCGGGTGCAGTGCACACGCTCAACGAGACGGATGGCAGCCTGAACCTGGCGAGCCTGGGATTCACTGCCAGCGTAAAGCGCGCATTGGCCAACGATGTTACTGTCTGCGGTGAGCATGAACCGGTTGCATATGTGACTGAGTCCTTTCTTGGTGATGGCGTCACAACGGATTTCTACTTGGCCGAGGATGCGTTCTCTCCCTCCGGCGCGAAGTCGGCAATCATCGGCGAGTTATTCAATGGGAGTGCAATCGACCTGCGGGTGTGGGGCAATCCGGGTGGCGATGGATATCTCAAGTTGGGCGCCGGCGGTCTGGTCATGAACGGCGGGAACGGTGTTGACGGACAAACCGTGCTCAGCTGGCTCGATCCTGCGGAGATGGGCGGAACGCTGCTGCTGGAAGCAGTGGGTGTAACTCTCTCGTCGGGCAGCACAGGGATCCTGGCTGGTTTCTTTGTGGGCATGAACACACAGGCTGGATGTATTGCCGGATTTCAGGCGACGGCGCACCAGGGCACAGGCGCCGTGACCTTGCAGCCGTTGATTCAGGGAACGCCGGAGGGAACGGCGTACGCGGTGAATCCTGCTAACCAGTACACGCTGCGCGCCAGGGTGCATTGCGCTGAGAATGAGAGAGCGCTGGCTATTTATCGTTCCTTTGGAGATAGTGGCGCTATAACTCTGGGTGGGCAGACCAACGTGTGTTCCGGGAAGTTACAGCTGGAGATTCAGGAGTTTGTCAATGGCGCGGGCGGAATGCCGGTGACCCTTTATGACGGCGCGATCACGAGTTTGCCCGCAGCGTGTACGGTTGTGGCAGCGAGCAGTATCAACCTGCTTGGGACCATGCGGGCAATCAACCTGACGAATCTTGGATCGGGCTGGGTGGTGAGCACCCCGCCGACTGGAAGCTCGTACACGCGCAGGGTGGGCACCCTGGCCGAAGCTGCCGAGTGTTTCGTGGAGCGTACCGGCAAGGTCGTGTTCTATACCGGCTTTGTGCCGGTGGCGGGAGAGCAGATTGCGGTGAATTACCGCACCGTGGGCAGGGCGGTGGGGCGAGCGGTGAACACGGCCAGCCAGCAGGCGCTGGCGCAGGCAGGAACGCCGGCCGTAGCCGCGTGGATTGGCTCGGTGACCAATCCTCCGGCGCGCAGCTCCGCGGATTGCCTGAATGCGGCGATGGCGATTGAGCAGGCGGCGGCGGGAGTGAGTGCGCTTTGGAGCGGGACATATAACGGGAACAGGACGAGCTTCGCGATGGACGTGTGGCCGGGGGATGCGCTGCTGTTGAACGCTCCATCGATGGATCTATCTGCGCAGGTGGTAGTGCGAACGGTGAAGGTGAGTTATAGGGCGAGTTATCCAGACTTTGTGGAATATGCGATCGCATTTGCAAACGACTGGGCGGACGATCTGGCCATCAAGACCAGCACAACGGTGCCGGTGGATGCGTGGCTGCCCGCGGCGATTGCTCCTACGACGCTCGCCAATCTGAATGCGCTAACGGTAACTACGTTGACCGGGAGCACGGTGGGGATCAGCGCGGGTGTAACTCCGCCCGCGGGTGGTGGATTTGAGATACGGCGGCGTGATTTTGCCTTCATGGCTGGAGAAGATCCGGACCTTGTGGTCAGGGCGACTTTGCCGAACATCACGTTTTCGCGCCAGAGCGCAAACGACCGTTTCTATATAAGGATGTATGACGGATCGACGCCTCCCAACTACTCGCAGTTCTCAACGGCATTATTCATTAACCTTCCGCTGAGCAGTTGACAGTGAACAGTGGGCAGAGAACAGAGAACAGAGAGCAGGGATAGTGGCCAGCGGTTGGCGCGATAAGCATTTTCCGATCGCTGGAGAGTATGGAGCGGGCCGGATGCGGATGATGAATGAATTCGAAGCGCAGGTATTGAGCGATTTGAGCGTGCTGAAAACGCAGATGACCGGACTGATGGGCGACGGCAATGGCGGACGGGTCGCGGAACTGGAGCGGCGCATGTTTCAGCACGAAGAGAACTGGCAGCGGGCCAAGGGATTCGTGGCTGCGGCGAGTGTTTTGTTCGCGGTGATTGAAGTGGCCTTCGAGGCCTGGCGCAGGCATTGAGTGCCGCGGAGGAAGCAGGCACAGCATGAGTCGTTATATTCTTGTTCGGAATGCTTTTCGGGGCCTCGTATAATCAGGCTCATGAGCGAACATCCGCTGGTTGGCGTGGTGATGGGCAGCAAGAGCGATTACGAGGTGCTTTCCGCGGCGGTGGAGATTCTGACCGCGCTGGAGATCCCGCATGAGTCACGGATCGTCAGTGCGCATCGCACCCCCGACCGGCTGTTTGAATACGCAGCAACGGCAAGGGAGCGCGGACTGCGCGTGATTATCGCGGGCGCGGGAGGCGCGGCGCACCTGCCGGGAATGCTGGCGGCGAAAACGCTGGTTCCGGTTCTGGGCGTGCCGGTGGCGGCTACGCAATTGAACGGTCTGGATGCGCTGCTCTCGATTGTGCAGATGCCCAAAGGAGTTCCGGTGGGGACGCTGGCGATCGGCAAGCCTGGCGCGGCGAATGCAGCGCTGCTGGCGGCGGAGATATTGGCGGTGACCGATGCGGTGCTTTACGATCGGTTGGCTGCCTGGCGCGCGGCGCGGACGCAGGAAGTGCTCGGGCAAACACTCGACCAGGAGTTGCCCGGGTGAGCTTCTCCGCGCCGCATCCCCTGAATTCTTCAGTTGTGAAACCCGGTGGATTGCTGGCCATTTTGGGCGGCGGGCAATTGGGGCGCATGACGGCGATGGCCGCGCGCACCATGGGCTATCGCGTGCGCGTGATGGACCCGGAGGCGGCGTGTCCGGCGAGCTTCGTTGTCGACGAGACGATTGTGGGCCGCTGGGACGATGTGGACGCGGCGCGGCGACTGGCGACGGGCGCGGATGCGGTGACGCTGGAGATTGAGCAGATCGGCGTGGATGCTCTTTCTGAAGTTGCTCGCATTGCTCCTCTGCGGCCCGGCGTCGAGCCGATTCGAATTATCCAGGACAAGACAATCCAAAAAGCGTGGCTCGCGGAGAATGGATTTCCCGTTGGCACCTTTCGCGTGGTGCTGAGCGAAGCGGAGTTGCGCGAAGCGGTTGCTGCACTGGGCGGACGCGTGTTTTTGAAGATTGGGCGCGGCGGATACGATGGGCGCGGCCAGGCGCGCATTGGATTCGATGGACCGGCAACGGAGGAGTCGATTCACGCTGCATGGTTGAGTCTTGCCGAGAGGCCGTGCGTTGCCGAGCAGGCGCTTGAGTTGGACTGCGAAATCAGCGTGATGGCGGCGCGGAATCCGGCGGGCGAGGTGCGCAGTTATCCGGCGGCGCGCAATCATCATGAGAATCAGATATTGGAGTGGAGTGTTTTGCCGGCGGGAGTGCCCGCGAAACTTGAGGCGCGCGCAGAGGCGCTGGCTGCGGCGATTATCGCAAAGCTTAGTTTGGAAGGGTTGTTGTGTGTCGAGCTGTTTGTGACCAAGCACGGAGAGTTATTGGTGAATGAATTGGCGCCGCGTCCGCATAATAGCTATCACCAGAGCGAACGCGGCTGCGTGACGAGCCAGTTTGAGCAACTGGTACGGACTACTTGCAATTTGCCACTGGGCGATACGGTGCTGATTACTCCCGCCGCGATTGTGAACTTGTTGGGAGAGGTGTGGCTTGGTGAATCAGGTGAGCCGAACTTCGCCGCGGCGCTGGCTGTGCCGGGCGTGCGGCTGCATTTGTATGAAAAACATACGCCGCGCGTTGGCCGGAAGATGGGGCACTTGTCGGCTGTGGGCGCGACGGCGGAAGAGGCGCTGGAGCGGGTGCTGGAGGCGAAGCGGCGGCTATGAGATTCCCGCGAAATCAGCGGAATCGCAATCTTGCCAACTATTGCCAATCGCTTTATGATGATTGGGGAGAGGTGCGACCATGCCTACTCGGAATATTAACCTTACGCCGCAAATGGACAAGTTTGTCGACGCAAGAATCAAGCGGGGCCACTACGCGAATGCCAGCGAAGTCCTTCGTGCTGGCTTGCGTGCGCTTGAAAAGATCGAAAAGGAAGACAAGGCCAAGCTCGATGCTTTGCGCTCCGCCGTTCTAGCGGGCGAACAGAGCGGAATTGCCGAAGGAGACGTTTTCGGCGAGATTCGCGATCGTGTTCGGGCGCGTGCTCTGGCGACGGGCAGGGCGTGATAGTTGCCCACCTATCAACTTTCGAAGCTGGCTCGGATCGATTTGATCAATATTGCAGATTACACCCAGGATAACTGGGGCGAAGAGCAGGCTTATCGCTATCTCGACGGTCTGGAGGCCTGCTTCAATCGACTCGTTCAAGCTCCACAAATCGGCCGCCCCTGCAATCGGATCAGGCCGGGCTATCACCGCATCGAGCATGGGAGGCATGTCATCCTTTATCGGGTGGAGCGCGACGGCGTCTTTATCAGCCGAATCCTGCATCAGGGTATGCTTCCAAGCAGACATTTGATTGAGGACGAGTAGCTGACGCTTCCCAATTGTCGGCGCAACGCGGAAGAGGCGCTGGAGCGGGTGCTGGAAGCGAAGCTGCGGTTGCAGCGGCACTCCCAAATCTCAAAATCGAAACCTGGGGCACCCGGATTATCTGCGAAGAATAACGATTACTCGCTGCCTTTTTGCCAACGCTTGGGTCTCTGGTTGGCTTGCAAAATCTTCTTGCGCAGGCGCAGAGACTTGGGTGTGACTTCGACCATCTCGTCTTCCGCAATGAACTCGATGGCCTGTTCCAGATTGAGAGCCTTCACGGGGACCAGGCGGATGGCTTCATCGGCGCTGGAGGCGCGCATGTTGGTCATCTTCTTTTCGCGGACCACGTTGACATCGAGGTCGTTGTCGCGCGAGTGTTCGCCGACGATCATGCCCTCGTAGACTTCAACGCCGGCGCCGACAAAGAGGATGCCGCGCTCCTGCAATCCATTGAGCGAATAGGTGGTGGTGACGCCCTGGCGATCGGAGATCAGCGCGCCGGTAGGCCGTTGCGGAATCTCGCCTTGATAGGGAATGTAGCCGTCGAAGAGAGCGTTCATTACAATCGTCCCGCGCGTTTCGGTGAGCATCTCGCTGCGCAGACCGATTAGCCCGCGGCTGGGTATGCGAAACTCCAGGCGCACGCGGCCTGAGCCGTGATTGTGCATCTTGGTCATTTCGCCCTTGCGCGGTCCCAGCTTCTCAATCACTGTGCCGGTGTAGTTTTCGGGGACGTCGATGGTGAGATGCTCGACAGGCTCCAGACGCTGGCCTTCGACGGTCTTGGTGACAATCTCCGGACGGCCTGCCGAAAGCTCAAAGCCTTCGCGGCGCATCATTTCGATGAGGATTGCGAGCTGAAGTTCACCGCGGCCCAGGACCTTGAACGTGTCGGGCGAGCCGGTGTCTTCCACGCGAATGCTGACGTTGGTGAGCAGTTCTTTTTCAAGACGCTCGCGCAGGTTGCGGCTGGTGACGTACTGGCCTTCGCGTCCGGCAAAGGGTGAATTATTCACGCTGAACTGGATAGCGATGGTTGGCTCGTCAATGACGATCAGCGGCAGCGGCGACGGATTCTCGACGCTGGTGATGGTCTCGCCGATGGTGATGCCCTCGACGCCGGCCACCGCGATGATATCGCCCATGGTGGTCTCGGTGGTCTCGGTGCGCTTGAGGCCGTTGAAGGTGAAGAGCTTGGTGATGCGGGTCTTCATCAACGAGCCGTCGCGCTTGGAGATGGTGACGTCGTCACCGGCGTGCAGCGTGCCCTGAAAGACGCGGCAGATGGCGATGCGGCCGAAGTATTCCGAATAGTCGAGATTGGTGACCAGGATTTGCAGCGTGCCGGTTTCATCGCCGGTGGCCGCCGGAATGGTGTTCACGATGGTCTCGAAGAGCGGTTGCAGATCAACGCCTTCGACGGCCGGATCGAGGGTTGCGGTCCCGTTTTTGGCCACCGCATAGAGGACAGGGAAGTCAAGCTGCGACTCTTCCGCGTCGAGGTCGATGAAGAGATCGTAAATCTCGTCAAGAACTTCCTGCGGTCGCGCGTCGGGGCGGTCGATTTTGTTGATGACGACGATGGGAAGCAGCTTGGCCTCAAGCGCCTTGGCAAGCACGTAGCGAGTCTGCGGCAGGGGACCTTCGGCGGCGTCGACGAGCAGCATGACGCCGTCGACCATCTTCAGAGCGCGCTCCACTTCGCCGCCAAAATCGGCGTGGCCGGGGGTGTCAACAATATTGATTTTGCCACCCTCGAAGTTGATGGCCGTGTTTTTGGCGAGGATGGTGATGCCGCGCTCCCGCTCCAGTTCGTTTGAGTCCATCACCCGGTCGGCGACCTGTTCGTTGGCGCGGAAGGTGCCGGATTGGCGCAGCATGGCGTCTACCAGCGTGGTCTTTCCGTGGTCAACATGGGCAATGATGGCGATATTGCGTATCGTCTGGGTCACAGGGAGTTTTCCTTTTTTGTTCAGGCCTCCTTTTCGGGTTAGGAGGCAATGGGGTTGGGGGCGCCACGGCGGCGAATCGCCACACAATGCGGCAACTTCTATTCTACCAGCAGTGTTGCGGAAGCGGCTATTGCGCAGGCACAACACTGAGGGTGAGGACGGTGATGTCGTTCAGAGATTCAGGACCCGCCCCAATTTAAACAGCGCCGGAATGGACAACAGCAGCACGGCGGCGACGCCAATGGAATATGCGGCAGCCTTAAAGCCGGAAACGTACCCCTCCCTGAGCGCCAACACCACCAGCAGTGAAAGCACCGGCAGGTTCAGAAACGCGCCGGTTACAACTCCCGGCATGTATCTGCGCATTGCTAATGTGAGTGCGATATGCGGGACCAGGGCATTGGCTATCACGGCTACCATGTATCCGAACGCCAGGTAGGTCCAGACAGTCTGTTTGCCCGAACGGGCGCTTAACCAAGTCACGGCGAAGGCCACTATCGTGAAAACCACAGCAGCAAAACGGAAGACGCCCGGCTCGACGGGGGCAGGCCAGCGACTTGTACGCTTCGTCCATTCTGGAAACCAGATGGCTTCTTCCGCATTGTGCAGAGTAACCGCAATCGGGAAGAACCACAGCAGACTCTGGAAGCTCATTGCCGCCTCCCTGCTTGCGAGGTGGCCCACCACGAGAATCCGGCAACAGTTTGTGTTGCGCCAATCCTGCTAATTCGAAGCGGGCAATCAACGACCGTGTTGCTCAATGCGACGGCGGCACGTACTCCGAGGGCAGCGCCGAGCCCGTGCCGAAGAAGAACTCTTCCATCTGCTCCACGAGGAACTGCTGCGCCTGCGGTGTCCAGGGCTGCAGGCGGTATTCGTTCAAGAGCATTTTCTGCCGCTCGACCCATTCGCCCCATGCAGCCTTGGAGACATTCTTGTATATTTTCTGACCAAACTCGGAGTCGAAAGGCGGCTCGTCCAGGCCCTCCATCTCTTTCTTGTTGCGCGTGCAAAATACCATGTGTGCCATTCGTCATGCTCCCAAAATCCATTGTATGGGATGAGCGCGTTTCGGACTACGGAGGCCGTGTTAGGAACCTGGCCTATGCGCCGGATTATCATCTGGTGGTATGTGCGGACGATTTGCCAGAAAATCCACGCAGCAGGTTCTCGCCGACTGGTTTGGCGTTGAACTGGAGGAGACGCCGTGGTTTGCACCGAGCTACAATGTGGCGCCGCAGAGCGTGCAGCCAGTCATTCGCTTGAATCGCGACTCGGGCCAGCGCGAGTTTGCGCTGATGCGCTGGGGGCTGGTGCCTGTTTGGGCGAAGGATGCCAGATTCGGCTACTCGACGATCAATGCGCGCGCTGAAGAGGCGGCGAGCAAACCCGCTTACCGCGAAGCGCTCAAGAAACGCAGATGCATGGTGCCAGCGGAGGCGTTTTATGAGTGGCATCGTATCGACAAAAAGACGAAGCATCCGTTTGCCATCGCGCTCAAAAGTGGCGAGCCGTACGCGATGGCCGGCCTGTGGGAGCGCTGGCAGCCGAAGGAAGGCGCGGCGCTTGAGACGTTTACCATTCTGACCACCGATCCCAATGAGTTGATGGAGCCCATTCACAATCGGATGCCGGTGATTCTCGCCCAGCGCGATTATGGACGCTGGCTCGACTCCGGCGATCCCGCGAGGCCGCCGATGGACTTGCTGCGGCCCTACCCGGCAGAGCAGATGGTCGCCTGGCCGGTGAGCGACCGCGTCGGCAATGTCCGCAACAACGATCCGCAACTGCTTGAGCAATTGTGACCGGCGCCGCTCCCTCCAACAGGGGCACAATCTGATTGGGCGTCCTGCTCAAGCAGGCAACCTATGCCCAAAGGCTCGCCTCAGGGCGAAGGAGCTACCATGTCCGATCCGAATCCGTCCGGCCTGTCCGACAACGCAGCGGGGGGCATTGCCTATATCACCATCATTCCTGCAATCGTGTTCCTGATCATCGATCCCTTCAAGAAGAGCTCGTTTGTCCGCTTTCATGCATGGCAATCGATCTTCTTTTTTGTGGCCTGGGCGGTGATCGACATCCTGGTCAGCGTTGTGCAGAACCTGGTTCCGTCCAGCGTCTTTCTGACCTTGACGGCCTTGCAGTTGGTGGGGCTTGCGCTGTTTGTCGTCTGGTTGATCGTGTTCATCGGCGCATTCAACGGCAAGCGCATCAAGCTGCCGGTGATTGGCGGTCTGGCCGAGAAACAGGCCGACCGCTAAAGCAATTCTCCTTCTGCCGTCGACCGAAACCAGAACACTTCCACCGTGCTCCTGGATCGTGAACGACAAACCCGCGCGCCGAGGCGTAGAAATCCCGCTTGACAAGGCCGGAGATTGCGGCTTTTCTTATCACATTCAGGCATTAAGCGTTTAGTGCGTAGCTCTTGTGCGCATCTGGGACGGGAAGAACCCTTGTTTTTCCCGTGGTGGTTTGAAACAGGAGCATCCGGTCAGGCAATTCAATCTATACGCAAGAGGAGCTACCGTGGCTGACAACCTTAAAACCAGCGTCTCAGACAATGCAGCCGGAGCGGTTGCCTACATTACTCTTTTTCCCGCGCTGATCTTCCTGTTCCTGCCGCCTTACAACAAGAGTTCCTACATTCGCTTCCACGCATGGCAGTCCATCATTCTGGACATTCTGCTGGGCCTGATTATCCTGGTGCTGGATTACATGCTGGCGCCCAGCCTTATGGGCGCAGGCCCGTTCTTCTTTACGTTGACTCAGCTCATCTGGGGCCTCTGGATCCTGGTTTGGGTATTGTGTGCGGTAGGCGCGTTGAGTGGCAGGCGCTTCAGGCTTCCGCTCATAGGCGCTGTTGCGGAGCGGTTGGCACGGCAGTAAGCGTAACCATGCAATAGCTAGCGGCGTTTGCCCTTCCGTCCAAATCGCTTTTTGCCCTTGAATGCCGGCGGCGCAGCGTTGCCGCGCTTCGTCTTTTTCGGTTTGGAGGCCGGCCTTGCGGCCTTCTTGCCGGTGAGGTGCAGACCTTCCTCGACAATCGAGAACTGGAGCCTGCGTTCCTGGGCCAGAATGCGGTCGAGGATGACCTGCACGCGATCGCCGGCGCGGAATCGGCGGCCGTTGCGTTCGCCGACGATCTCGTGCGTGTTCTCGCGCCAGGTGTATCGGTCGTCGCGCAGCGAGTCGATAGGCACCAGTCCCTCGACGAACATGTCTGTCAGCTCGACAAAGAGGCCGTATTTGGCGGGGTTGAGCACCAGGGCGGCAAACTCTTCGCCTACGCGGTCCTGCATGAAGCGCACTTTCTTCCACTCGATGAGTTCGCGTTCGGCTTCGGCGGCGCGGCGCTCAGTCAGGCTGGTCTCTTCGGCGATTTGAGCTAGTTCGGCTTCGGGGATGGGAGGGTCAATTATCGGAGTTTGTGGTTTCCCAGGTCTCAAAAGCGAGACCTGGGGCACCCGCTGTTGGCTGGGATGAGGTTGGCCTTCATTCGGATGGGTCCACGGCGAACTGTGGCGGCCATGCGCAACTTCGCCTTTGCCGCGCACGCGGACAGCCAGTAGAGCCTTTGTGATGCGATGAACGATGAGGTCAGGATAGCGGCGGATGGGCGAGGTGAAGTGCGTGTAGCTGGGTGCGGCCAGCGCGAAGTGGCCCTCGTTGATTTCTGAGTAGCGCGCCTGTCGCAGCGAACGCAACATCAAATAACTCAGGATGCGCTCTTCGGGTTTGCCTTCGATCTTCGCGGCAAGCTTCTGATACATGCGCGGCGTAACGGGGATGTCTTCCGGGACTTCATAACTGCGCGGGTTGCGGCCGCTGCGCTGGGATTCGCGTCGGTCGCCGCGCGTGACAACGCGTTTCACCGGTAGCGCGCCGAGTCCGAGTGAATAGCCGAAGGCCGCGGCCAGCTCTTCAAATTGAACAACACGGCGCGGCTCGGGCTTCTCGTGGATGCGATAGAGCGAGGGCACGCCGAGGTCTTCAAGCCACGTGGCGACGCACTCGTTGGCGGCCAGCATGAACTCCTCGATGAGGCGATTGGCCCAGGTGCGCTCGGACTTGGTGACGCCGCGCATCTGGCCCTGCTCGTCAAACTCGATGACCGGCTCAGGAAGGTCGAAGTCGATGGAGCCGCGCTCTTCGCGGCGCTTGTTCATCAGGCCCGCGAGCTTGCGCATGCGCTCGAAGTTTGGAACCAACGCGGCATAAAGCGCGCGGATTTCCGCATCGCCCTCGAGGATTTTGTGCACGTCGGTGTATGTCATGCGGGCGGCGGAACGAATGACGCCTTCGACGATCTCGTAGCTCTCGATGCGGCCATCGGAGTCAAGCTGCATGATGCAGCTCAGCACAAGGCGATCTTCGCCGGGGCGCAGGCTGCAGATGCCGGTGGAGAGTTCGTGCGGCAGCATGGGAATGGCGCGATCGGGGAAGTAGACACTGGTGCCGCGCAGGCGCGCTTCGAGGTCGAGATCGGTTCCGGCACGCACGTATTCGGCTACGTCGGCGATGTGAACTTGCAACTCATAACCACCATCTGCGCGGTCGGTCACCAGCACGGCATCGTCGAAATCACGCGCTGTTTCGCCGTCGATGGTGACGATAGGTAGACTGCGAAAATCGCGGCGGCTGTTGGCTTCTTCTTCGTCGAGATGAGCTACGCTGCGCGCTTCGGCAAGCACCTTGTCGGGAAAGACGCGCGGCAACTGGTGCTTGCGGATCATCATTTCCACGTCGACGCCGAAGTCGTCGGGATCGCCCAGCACTTCAATCACACGGCCTACCGGTGGGCGCGTCGGCGTGGGCCAACTGGTGATTTCGACATCGACAACGAGGCCTTCGAGATTGTCGTGTAGTTCGCCTGCGATGGCTTGGCTGCCGAGCACGCGGTGCGCCGTTGCGCCTTCCGCAAACTCAGGAATCTCTTGGCCCGGCGGGATCAAAATGTGTTGCGTCATGCGCTCGTCAAACGGAGCGACGGTGTGGCCCATCGCGTTTTGGGAACGTTGATAGTGAAAGATGCCGACGACGGTCGGGTTGCGGCGTTCGAGGACGCGGACGATGCGGCCCATGCGGCGTCCATCGGCTTTGGGCGGCTCAACTTCGACGAGCACCTGGTCGCCCTGCATTGCGCCGTTAATCTCGTTGGGGGGAATGAATATGTCTTCCTGCCCTGTCGCCTGGCGAGCGTTGGGGCGGACGAAACCGTAGCCGTCGCGATGCAGATCGAGGCGGCCGGCGGAAAGATTGTCGCGCGTGCCGGCGGTGGATAGCTTCTTCGGAATGCTCCAGTGCTCGCGATCGAGCTTGACGAGTTCACCTCGCGCGGTGATGCGAGCAAGCTGCTCCAGCAGCAGACGGCGCTGCATGCCGCCGCCCAGCGAGAGTTCGCGGACCAGTTGCTTGTATCCGGCTTTTTGACCGGCAGAGCGGGCGATCCGCTGCACCAGTTCACGATCGGTCATAGATCAAGA
>Ga0182012_10002652_pt1 | contig 19325 bp, 20 predicted proteins | sample 612S2SmetaG_FD_120486 | JGI IMG/M metagenome (GOLD analysis project Ga0182012, IMG submission 120486) | Permafrost microbial communities from Stordalen Mire, Sweden - 612S2S metaG | ecosystem: Environmental > Terrestrial > Soil > Wetlands > Permafrost | place: Sweden: Stordalen | collected...
CGCGGCCGTTCGGGCACAATACAGCGGGTTTAGCGGTGTTGATTACCTTAAAAGGGTACCGATGATACGGTTGATGGGAGCGGATAGACCGGCTCCTGATTGGCAGTATTGTTAACCGGTCCCCCACCATTTTGCAAGTTTCCGCTGATCAGAAAGGAAAAATGTCAGACGCGCATCTCAGTAAGTTGACCTTCGATTCGCTCCAAATCCCCGAGTCTTTGAAACGGGGCATCGCCGAACTCGGCTTCACCCGCTGCACCCCAATCCAGGCGCAGACCCTGCCCCTGGCGCTCGAGGGCCATGACGTGGCCGGCCAGGCGCAAACCGGGACCGGCAAGACCGCGGCGTTCCTAATCGCGCTATTCAATCGGCTCTTGACCGACCCCGGCGCGCCGAATCGGCCGATCAACGCGCCCAGAGCCATCGTCATTGCGCCGACCCGGGAACTGGCGGTGCAGATCCATTCGGACGCCGAGGGCATCGCGAAATATACCGGCCTCAAGTTGGCGATCGTGTTCGGCGGAGTCGATTACGAAAAACAGCGCCGGGTTTTGGAGGAAGGAGTCGATGTACTGGTCGGCACGCCCGGCCGCATCATCGATTACTTCAAGCAACATGTGTTCGATCTGCGCCATATTCAAGTGGCGGTGCTGGACGAGGCGGACCGCATGTTCGACCTGGGGTTCATCAAGGATATCCGCTTCATTCTACGGCGCTTGCCCCACCCGACCCTGCGCTTGAATATGATGTTTTCCGCGACTTTGTCGTACCGCGTGCTCGAACTCGCGTATGAGCACATGAACAACCCCGAACTGATCCGCATCGAGCCGGACAAGATGACGGTCGATCGCGTTCGGCAAGTGCTCTACTTCCCCTCCACCGAGGAGAAGATCCCGCTGTTGATGGGGCTGCTGCGCCGGATCGATGCGCGCCGCACCATGGTGTTCGTGAACACCCGGCGCGTCGCCGAGGTTCTCGAGCGGACGCTCACCGCCAATGGCTTCGTCGCCCAAGCTCTGTCGGGCGATGTGCCGCAGAACAAGCGCTTGAAGATGATGCGCGACTTCCACAACGGCGATGTGGCCGTGCTGATCGCGACCGACGTGGCGTCCCGCGGGCTGCACATTCCCGACGTGAGTCATGTATTCAATTTCGACCTGCCCAACGATCCGGAGGACTACGTCCACCGAATAGGCCGTACGGCTCGGGCCGGAGCGGAGGGCGATGCCCTGAGTTTCGGTTGCGAGGAATACGCCGTCGGGCTGCCGGACATCGAACGCTACATCGGACACCAGATTCCACGAGCGTCGATCGAATCGGCGGATCTTGCCGCGGTGACCGCACCGCCGCCTGCCGAATGGCGCGAGCGGGCACCCCGCAGCGGCCCGTCGCGAGGTGGCGGGCGCTCCGGCGGAGGACCTCGCTCGTCAGGCGGCGGGCATCGCCCGGGAGGGCGGCCTCCCGGTGGCCATCGCCGCTCCGCACCGCCATCGCACGGAGGCCAGTCTTCTCACGGCGGTCAGGCGTCGCGCGCCCCGTCCTCGCGCGGATCCGCGCCGGCTACCCATTCCGCAGCACCGCGCACACCGGACGGCAGCGGTGGCGGAGCACCCGCCGACAAGCCGGCGGGCGGCGAGCGTCCCGCGCGCCGGCGGCGCCGCCGGGGGCGTCCCGGCGGATCGGGCGGGGGTGCCCCCGCGATTACATGAGATCGGCCACCCCATCGACCGCGACGTAGCGGCCGGTGTCCTGGCGAGGCCGGCCGGAATCCGGCAACCGCACCGCTCGCAGCCACGCAATGCCGAAGGCGCGGGCGGCATCGAGCACCGGCAGGCTGTCGTCGATGAATAGAGTGCGCTGCGGGATGAACGGCTCCCTGGCGTTGAGCCGCGGCCAAAACAGCGCATCTTCCTTGGGCGCATCGAAGGCGTGCGTCGAATACCAGGCATCGAAGTGATCCGTGAGCCGGGATTGCTCGTTCTTGATCGCGAGCGTCACCGGATGCGCGTTGGTCACCAGCACCCGCCGCTTGCCGCTAGCTTTCAGCTTGTCGAGAAAATGCAGCGCGCCGGGCAAGTACCCCACCCGGTGCAGCACCTCGCGCTTGATGGCAGCGATATCGAGGCCGAGCTCCGCGCTCCAGTAATCGATGCAATACCACTGGATCGTGCCGCGAACCGCCTGAAATTTTGGCGCGAGCGCCTCGCACCCGGCCTCAGGGGCCAATCCGTGGAGCACGGCATAGCGGGCCGGGAGGTGTTCCTGCCAGAACCAGTTGTCGAAGCGCTGGTCGAGCAGCGTCCCGTCCATGTCCAGGAGCACGGTGTCGATGCTCGACCAATCGAGCCCTGCTTGTGCGGACATTTGCGTATCATACCAACCGATGAGAGATCTTCGCCGCCTTACTGATGCCTTGATGCCGATCGCGGCACGCGCCGGCGCTGCGATCATGGACATCTACAACGGTGCCTTCACGGTGGAGCGCAAGGACGACAATTCGCCCTTGACGCTGGCCGATCTCGAATCCCAGCGGATCATCGTCGAGAGCCTGCGGCAGCTGACGCCCGACGTGCCGGTGCTGTCGGAGGAATCGGCACAAGCCCCGTGGCGCGTGCGGCAAACCTGGCGCGAGCTTTGGGTGGTCGACCCGCTCGACGGTACCCGCGAGTTCGTGAAAAGGAACGGGGAATTCACCGTGAATATCGCCCTCGTGGTCGAGCACGAGCCCGTGCTCGGAGTGGTTACCGCGCCTGCGCAGGGAATTGCATACTGGGGGGCAACGGGTATTGGCGCGTTTCGACAAGACGCGGACGGCTCCGTCCATCCGCTTCACGTCGCCGCGCCCGTCTCGCCGCTCCGCGTAGTCGGCAGCCGGTCACACATGAGTCCCGAAACGGCGGCCTATCTAGCCGGCTTTCCGCCCCATGAAATGACGGGAGTTGGCAGCTCCCTGAAATTCTGTCTGTTGGCCGAAGGCAAGGCTGAACTCTATCCGCGCTTTGGGCCGACCTCGGAATGGGATACCGCCGCCGGACAAGCGTTGCTCGAGGCCGCCGGTGGTCACGTGACCCGCATGGACGGCCATCGGCTGCGTTACAACTGCCGCGAAAGCCTCATCAACGGCGACTTCGTCGCATTCACTCATCCAAGCGTACTGTCGCGAACGCAGTCGCCGTCGCCGCGGGCGCCGCCGCCGCCGTGAGGGAACCCCCGTCAGGCATGGCCCGCCGGCTCGCAGAACTGCAGCGTCGCGTCGAGCAACGTGGCTATGTCGAAGACCACCTCATCGCCTTGCATGGTGAGACGCGCCACGCCCGCCGCCGCGATCAGCGCGGCGGGCACATGAATCTGATCGCGCTTGCGCGGCGGCATCCAGGTATGAAGCCGGACATCGCCAAAGGCGCGGTTGAGCGCTCCCCAGCGCAGCTGGGCGGCACGCGCCACGGGCGTCTCCAGGTCCGGCTGTTCCCTCGCCGTGCGCGGCGCGGTCAACAGGCTGTGGACATATTGCACCATGTCATTCGGATCGACCCTGACCGACATGTCGGGGGCGTCATCGGAAGCCATTTCGGAGTGTTTCATACGTCCTCTATGGGGCGTGCCGGGTGGAAATCCAGGGTAAGCTCTGGGCCGTGAGCGTCGATCTCGTCGTTTTAATGATCGGAGCCTCGAGCTTGGGAATCGCGTACAAGGCTTGGCACAGCGCACTCGAGGCGCGCGAAGCGGCAAATCGCATCGCACAGGAGGCCTGTTCCCGGGCGGTCGTACAATTCCTGGACGAGACGGTCGCCTTCGCGGGCTTTCGCTGGCGCCGCGACGACAGCGGAAGACGGCGATTGCTGCGCACTTACACGTTCGATTATACGAGCGACGGATTCGAGCGTGCGCAAGGGTTCATCGTATTGTCGGGCGCACGCCTGGAAGCCGTCGGGTTGGCCGGAAGCCGCTCGTGAGTGCCGGCGGCATCGTCGATCTGCACACACATTCGACGTGCTCGGACGGCTCCTTGCCGCCGGCCGAACTGGTCGAACGCGCCGCAGCGGCGGGCGTCGCGCTATTGGCCCTCACCGATCATGACACCACCGCGGGGCTTGCAGAGGCGGGGGCGGCCGCGGCGCGGCTGGGCCTGACGTTTGTCCCCGGCGTGGAGGTATCGGTCGCATGGCGGCACCAGTCGATCCACGTTCTCGGCCTCTGGATCGATCCGGCGTCGCAAGCGCTTCGCGACGTGCTCGCTGCGCAAGCCGAGCGGCGCCGTATCCGCATGCACAAAATCTGCGCTGCCTTGACCAAGGCGGGTCTGCCGGGGGGCGAACTCTTGTCGGCGGTCGAGGCAAACCCGGGATTGCCGACCCGCTCGCACCTGGCGGCGGCGCTCGTGGCCGGCGGACACGTGCATCGCGCCGAGGACGCTTTTCGCAAATATCTCGGCCATGGCAAGCGAGCGCACGTCGCGGCGGGCTGGCCGCCGATCGAGGAGGTCGTGGCGGCGATATGCGCGGCGGGAGGCGCCGCCTGCATTGCTCATCCCGCGCGCTACACTTTGTCGTCGGGTGCCCGCCGGCAGCTGGTGTCGGACTTCGCGGCGGCGGGTGGTTCGGCGCTCGAAATCGTCACCGGAGCCAACGGTGCCCAGCACGCTCCCGCGAACGCCGCCCTCGCCATGCGATTCGGCCTGTCGGGATCCCTCGGCTCCGACTTTCACGACCCACAACTGACTTGGAATCCTTTAGGCCGGTTGGCTAAGCTACCCGATGGCATCGACCCGCTGTGGCGCCACCGGCACCCTTGAAGCATAAGAAGCAGCGACCAGCACAAAAGCAGCGACCCCGTGAGCGAAGAAGAAAACAAAGTCAATACCGACTTATTCAAGAACATCGAGCGGCTGCGTCAACTTCGAATCGAGCACCGGGACTTGGATGACGTGATTTCCCGGCTGTCGCTCGACTTCAAGGTCGATGAACTGCAGATGAAGCGCCTGAAGAAACGCAAACTCATGCTCAAGGATCAGATCGCCCGGCTCGAGAGCCAGCTGATACCGGACCTGAACGCATGATCGAGGAGATCTGGCGGCATATTCAGGCCTTCGCTGACATCCTGTTCACGCGCAACGTGCTGACGGAAGTCGCGGCCCTCGGGGTATGCCTCTCGCTGGGCTGGCTCGCGGCAGTACTGTTGCGCGACCGGCAGCCGCCGCGGCAAGCCCAGCCGCCCGCGTTCTGGAGCGGCGATATTCTCGCGCACGTCGTGTTCGTCGCTCTTCCGGCGGTGGTCGTCCTGGGTTTCGTACTGCTGTCTCGCGGCGTTCTCGATGCGGCGCACTTCGACGTGACCATCCTGGACGCCGCGGTGCGGCTCTCTGGCGCCTTCGTCGTGATCCGCATCGCCGTGCTTCTGTTCGCGATCAGTCTGGGCAACAAGTCCTGGCTGCAGCACATCGAGAATCGGCTGACTTTCGCGATTTGGCTCGCTTTCGCCGCGGATTACCTGGGGTGGCTCGATCCCATCATCGCCGGGCTCGACAGCATCGGCATCGCCTCCGGCAAGACCCGGGTCACGGTGTGGTCGGTGCTGAAGCTGCTGTTCACGCTCACCTTGTTCGTGCTGGTCGCCGCCTGGCTGAGCCGCTGGCTCGATCGCCGCCTGAAGCGGCTGTCGAGCCTCGCACCATCGACGCGCATCGGGCTCGCCAAGTTCGCCAACGCCTTCCTGATCGGGCTCAGCATCCTGGTCGGTCTGAATACGGCGGGCGTCGACCTGACCGCGTTGACCGTGCTGACGGGCGCCATCGGCCTGGGGCTGGGGTTCGGCCTGCAGTCGATAGCCTCCAATTTCGTCTCCGGATTCGTGCTGCTGATGGATCGATCCATCAAACCCGGCGACGTCATCAGCCTGTCGGGGCAGAGCGGCACGAGCACGGAGAATTTTGGCTGGGTTCAGGAACTGCGCGGCCGATATGTGGTGGTCCGCGACCGTGACGGCATCGAGATGCTGGTGCCGAATCAGCAGCTGATCTCGAGCTCGGTGATCAACTGGAGCTATACCGACCCGAGGATCCGATTGAAGCTGCCGATCCGGATCAGCTACGACGACGACCCCGAGCTCGCGCTGCAGGTTTTACTGATGGCTTGCGATGGGCAAAGACGGGTATTGCGCGACCCTGCGCCGGTATCGCGCCTGATGCAATTCGGCGACCACGGCATCGAGCTGGAGCTGCGCTTTTGGATCTCGGACCCCCAGGAGGGCGTGAACAACGTTCGCTCCGACGTCAACCGCACGATCTGGGCCCTGTTCAAGGAGAACAAGATCACCATCCCGGTGGCCCAGCGCGAGATCAGCATTCGCGACTCGCGCAACGAGCTCGATTGACGGGACCGCCGTGCCGCTCGACATCTCGGAGCACGTAGCGATACCCGACGAGGAGCTGGAGTGGAAATTCATCCGCTCATCCGGTCCCGGCGGCCAGAACGTCAACAAGGTGGCGAGCGCCGTGCAGCTGCGATTCTTGCTGCCCCGGAACACGAGCATCTCGGCGCCGGCCAAGCATCGGCTGCGCCGCATGGCGGGACAGCGGCTGGTCGACGACGGTAGCATCCTGATCACCGCCCGCGCTGAACGCAGTCAGGAGCAAAACCGGCGCTCCGCGCTGGAGCGCCTGGCCGATCTCGTGCGTGCTGCCTTGATCGAACCCAAGATCCGCAAGAAGACGCGCCCGACGCGTGCCTCGAAGGAACGGCGCATCGACTCCAAGAAAAGGCGCTCGAGCACCAAACGGGACCGCGGCGGGCGCTGGGATTAGCCTCACTCGCCCAAGGTTGCCTGCAGGATGTCGTGCCTCAATTGCTCGGACAGCACCAGCTGGGCGTCGGCTGCGACGCCCAGCAAGGGCTCCCCAAACACGAGCGTGCCGTTGTCTGCGGTCGTGATCACCTGGCGCCGCCCGAGAAGCTCGATGAAATTCCTGAACAAGCTCTTGTCGAAGAACTCGGGCGAATCGAGCCCGTACAGAATCGACATGCGCTGCGCCATCAGGTGGCAGCGCTCCTCGAGCGCCTCGTGGTTGACGGTCCCCGAACCCGCCCGGAGCAGCACCGCGATCGCGAGGTAATAGCGCTCCAGCGTCTGGATCGTGGCCTCCGCGAGCAGTGATAACTGTATCGCCTCGAGCGAGGTCGGAGCGGGACGCCGCCACTCGCTGCGATCCTCGTTCGGCTGAAGCAGACCCGAGCGGGCCATCGCATCGAGCAGCGAATCGGTGACCGCGCCGATCTCCTCCTCCGGCCAGCGCAGCGCCAGCTCCGCCCGGATATAGGGGTAGACCCGCCAGGCGAGACGCTTGATGTCATCGGTACGCATCCGCGCATTGCCGACGAAACAGCACGCGAGGAGCGAGGGCATTGCGAACAGATGCAGAATATTGTTGCGATAGTAGGTCGCGAGCACCGCCCGCTCGGCGGTCATGCGCATGATGTCGCCCAACGGATGCGCCTGGCGCTCCAGCATCCCCATCGACCCCGCGTAGCGCATCATCTGCTCCGCGCTCATCGTCGTGACGGTGACCAGCGGCGAGTACGGTGAATCGCGCAGCAGGCGTTGATACAGCTCGAGCTGTCGCTTGAGATCGGCCTCGAGCAGCGCCTGTCGGGGCATCGCAAGGACCGCCATCGACACCAGGTTGATGGGCGTCACGGCTGCGGCGGCATTGATGCCGCTGACGACGCGGAAGGCGAGGTCATCGATCAGCTCGGCGACCCAGCCCGGCGGCGACACATCCTCAAGAGCACCGGCCGCGGCGCCCGATGGGGCGCCGCGCCAGCCCGGGTTGTAGGCGTCCAGCAAAACGTCGAGCACGATGGGTTCGCCGAGATTGACGTGCACTTTGCCGAATTTGCTGCGAAGCACGGACGGCAGCGACTTGATCACGCCAAATACGCTTTCCTTTTCCTTCGGACGGCCCGACAGCTCGCCGATGTAGGTGCGCCCCTCGACGATGCGCTCGTAGCCGAAGTAAACGGGCATGAACACCACGGGCCGCTTCGGCTCCTTGAGATAGCTGCGCACCGTCATCGACAGCATGCCGGTCCGCGGCCACAGCAGGCGCCCGCTGCGGCTGCGCCCGCCCTCGACGAAATATTCGAGCGGATGGCCGCGCTCCATCATGAATCCGAGATACCTGGTGAACACGGCGGCATAGAGCGGATGCCCCTTGAAGCTGCGCCTCAAGAAGAAGGCGCCGCCCTTGCGCAGAAATCGCCCGATCACCGGCAGATTGAGATTTACGCCGGCGGCAACGTGCGGCACGGCAAAGCCTTTGAGATAGATGACGTAGGACAGCAGCAGATAATCCATGTGGCTGCGGTGGCAGGGCACGTAGATGATCTCGGCGCCGTCACCGATTTCCCGGAGCTTCTCCACATGCTCGAACTCGACGCCGTCGTAGAGCCACGTCCAGAGGCGTTTGAGGATCGAGGCCATGAACGTAATGAAGGGCTGGGAATAATTCGCTGCGATCTCCATGGCGTATTGCCGGGCGGTCAACAACACCGCGCGGCGCCCCGCCCGGCGCCTCAGGGCCGCCCGCCCGCGGCCGCGAGCCGCCGCCGCCACTTCCCGGCGCGCCTGCATTTCCCGGCGCACCGCATGGCGTACCGCCTGCGTGCGCAGGATATGGGCGACCATGGTTCGGCGGTGCGAAAGATCCGGCCCGATGGTGGACGCTCGCTGCGCCCTGAAGATGCCGCGAAAGGAGCGCAGCAAGCGCCGCACCGCGCGCGTCGGCGGCAAATCGCCGATGGCCTCCTTGAGCGCCACGGGCTCGCCGAAGTACACGACGGTGTTGCGGCCGTTGACGAGCACATTGAGCATCTTGCGAAAGCGCCCGACGAGCACCCAGTTCTCGGCGAACAACAGACGCCAGAGGCTTTGCTCCTTGTGCGGCGCCCTGCCCCAAAAAATGGACACCGGGACGAGGTCGGCGTCGAAATCCGGATCCGCCGCCGCGGCGTCCACCATCTGCACGAGATACCGCGGGGCACGCGAACGGCTGCGCCTGCCGAGTAGCACGCTCTGCCGTGCCAGTGCGAAGCATCGGTCCGGGCGCGGCATGTTCAGCTTCGCACAGGCGTTGTCGAGCACCGCGAAGTCGGCGCGGCTCTCGTTCTCGAGCACGTAGCACACCGGTCGCCGCCGGGCTGCGAGCGTTTCGGCCATGTCGTCGGGTTTGATGGTCGCCTTGACCCATAGACCGAGAATCTTGCGTACGGCCCAGCGCCAGGCTCCGGCCAAGCCACGTAGGGGGCTCATGCGCTTGCTCGCGGGTCTACGCGCTTATTGCGGGGAATCGCCGCGCTCTTGCGTGTCTATGCCGCTGCGGGTCCGCGCAGCCTGCTCGTCGACGGTTTTCTGCACACCGCGCGCCTTCTGCAGGTCCTCGGTCAGCGGGTCGAAAACGGTCTTCCCGGCGGGTGCCGGAGGCGGATCGGGCGGCTGAACGGCCGAGGAACATCCCTGAATGAACATAACCGCCAGCAACATAGTCGAAGCGTCGAGCATGCCCATTTGCAACCTCGTAACCCGGTCTGCGGAGTCGATGAGTGTACAATTCCTCGGTACGAACAGTCACTCGGAGTAGAGGCATGGTGCTTAGAGCCGCGGCGCTGGTGATCATCGGCGGGTTCGCGTTCACCGCAGTCATCCAGGCGGCCGCTCCCGGAGTCGACATCGATACCGCGGCGACGATCTATCAGGCGGCGCAGGTGCGCGCCCAGGTGCGCGCTTCCCTGGGCACGATGCCGGGCCAGGTCCGCCAGATGTTCGAGAAGGACTCCTCCGCAAAGCTCTCCAGCGAGCAGCTCGCGGCGGTCACGGCCGCTGCCGAACGCGGTTTTCGCATCGACGTGTTCGAAGCACCGGCGCTCAACGCGCTCGCGGAAAATTTGGATCCCGCGACGGTCGCCAAGACGGCGGCATTTCTATCGAGCGATTTGGGGAAGCGGATGGTGGCGGACGACGTGGCATCCGCGTCCATGGGCCAGGAGGCCATCGAAAAGGTCATGGACGGCGCGATCTCTGCGCCATCCACACCGAAGCGCGACGCGGTGGTCGAGAAGCTCGAGAAGGCTGCGAGATCGTCGGAGTCGACGGTTGACGTGTTCTTGAGCATGGGGCAGGCCGTGGCTGTCGGCACGGCCATCGGCTCCGGCTTGGATCAGAAAAGCATCGCCGAGCGCGCCAAGAAATCGGGCGACGCGGGGCGCGCGGAACTGGAAGACAGCATGCGTGTGCCCATGCGTCGCTTCCTCGCGTATTCGTACCGCGATCTGAGCGACTCCGAGCTGAAACACCTGCTGTCCTTCCTGCAGTCGCCGGCCGGGGTGAGGTATGTGGCCGCCTACAACGCCTCCATGGGGGCCGGGTTCGACGCCATGGGCAAGCGCACCGGCGAGAGGCTCGGCGAAAGCCTGCGCGAGCTCGCTCAGGCCAAGCTCGAGCAGCCGATCAGGGACTCGTCCTCGCCGGACGCCCCGCCCCCGGACATTGCCGCGCCCTCCGCGCCCCCGCACCTGGATTCCCCGCACCAGGATTCCCCGCACTAGAGTCCGCCGCGCTCGAGTTCGGCGAGGAACGCCCCGAGGAGCGAGCAAATCGCTTCGGTGCGGTCCTCCAAGCGGTGATCGGAATCCAGCACATGCAACGCGGCATGATGCTCGCGAGCCCAGCGGATGCTGTTGTCGACCGGCACGATGTCATCGTGCCATCCGTGCACGATGACGGCGGGGCACGGCACATCGTGCGGCGTGTGGGACTCGAAACCCGGCATGTAGAAAGCCGGTGCCAGTAGAAAGACCCCGCGCGGCATCAACCGGGCGCAGGCCGCGGCGGACACATGCCCACCCATGCTCGAACCCACCAGCAGCAGGGGTTGGCGAATCTCGGCTGCGACCGTGACGAGCTTCTCCACCCGCGCCGCCGGATCGTCCATCCCGCGATAGTCCACCGACTCGACCCCCAAACCCAAATCGCGCGCCAGGGCCGCCATGGCGGTGATTTTACGGCCCCACGGCCCGCTCTCCTTGCCATGCGAGAACACCACCGTCAGCGACATGACCTCACCTCGCTCCACTCATATTAAAGAATGACCGCCTCGCGGCCGTTACCACCTGCATGGCCCTGGAGGAAGAACTACCGGACGCGCGGCAGGAGTTGCGCCGCTCGATCGAGTGCCTCGAAGGAAGCGCCGATCTCAAAGACGTGCCATCGGTGGTGCTCCAGGCGCTCGCCGCCGGCGCCGTTCAGTTCTCGGTCCCGGCCGGCAGCGTGTTGTTCGAATCAGGTTGTGCATCGGAGGGAGTATATCTTCTCGCAAGCGGCCGGCTCGGCGTGCGTGTGCCGGGCCACGCCGCGTTTGCGGCCGAAATCGAGCGCGGCGAATTGGTCGGCGAGGCGGGCTGGCTGCTCGGTGAGCCGAGGAGCGCGACGGTGATTGCGCTGCGCGATTCGGAGGTCCTGTTGGTTCCGCGAGACGTACTCGATGCGGTGGCGACGATCTCGAGCGAATTCGCGCTCGCCATGGCGAAGTTGAGCGCGCGCCGGCTGCGGCGAAGCAATGGTGCTTCGCCGCGTGCCGCGCACGCGCGCGTATTCACACTGGTGCCCAACAGCGAGGAGGTCGACGCGATCGGGTTCGCCGCGCGCTGGGTGGAGGAACTCGGACGCTCGGGCCGGGCGGAGCTGGTGTGGGACGTGCGGGCGGGCATGCACACGTCGGAATGGTTCGGCCGGCTCGAGGAATCGAACGATTACGTGGTCTATGTGGCCGACCCGGCCGATTCCGGCTGGACCCGCCAGTGTTGCCGCCAAGCGGACATGATCCTGGCGTTGGCGCATGCCGACGCCGGCGAGCGCCGCTGGCCGCAAAGCGTCACCGACGCCGCGGCCCGGAGCGGCGCGCATGTCGAACTGGCACTGCTGCATCCCTCCTCGCCCGTCGCGGGAGCGGCAACCCGGTGGCTCGCGACGTTGCCCGTGGCGCTGCATCACCACATCGTCGATGCGGCCGATCTTGCGCGGCTCACGCGACTCGTGACCGGACGCGGAGTCGGTTTGGTGCTTTCGGGCGGCGGGGCGCGCGGCTTTGCCCACCTGGGTGTGATCCGGGCGCTGCGTGAGGCGCGGGTGCCGCTCGATTTCGTAGGCGGCGCGAGCATCGGGGCCATCATCGCCGCAGGCATCGCGATGGGTTGGAGCGACGAGGAGATGATCGTGCGCTACCGGCGAAGCTTCGTGGACACGAATCCGGTGAACGATTACACGTTCCCGCTGGTCGCCCTCACGCGCGGCCGCAAGGTCTCGCGTCTCCTCGAGCGAGAATACGGCACGGTGTCGATCGAGGATCTGAGGTTGCCGTATTTCTGCATCAGCGCGAATCTCACCACCGGCCGCACGCTCGAGCACCGCCGCGGCGCCCTGGCCGGGGCGCTGCGCGCTGCCGTCGCGATTCCGGGCGTCATGCCGCCGGTGTTCACCGGCGACGAAGTTCTGGTGGACGGCGCGGGCATCAACAATCTCCCGGTGGACCTGATGCGCCGCCACGCGCCCGGATACGTGATCGGATGCGACGCCGGCGCCGACCGCAGCTTCTCGGTTGAACTCGCGCCCGGAGAAGCTCCGCCGTTTTGGCGGTTTTTCGCGCGCGGCCGCGGAGGCCGGCGGCGCATCAACATTTTCCAGGTGCTCATGCACGCCGGCATGAGCAACAGCGGGTCGAGCTCGGCGGCGCAAGTGGCCGATGTCATTTTAAAGCCGCCGCTCGCCGGGATCGGCTTGCTGAACTGGCAGGCCTTCGAGCGCGCGATCGATGCCGGATACCGTTATGCGCAACAGGCCATCGGGCAGCTGCCCGGCGTGCCGCGCCTCTCCGCAGCGCCGCTCGAAACCGGCCGGCGGGCGCAGAGTTCATTGGCGGCGGAACTCGACCGGCGCGTCTCGATCAAGGCGGCTGGAGCTGGGTAGCCAGCTTATCGACCCAGTCCAGCTCTTCGGGGCAAAATTCGGCCAGCGTCGCGCGAGTGAGGCTGGCGGGCTGCACCTTGGTTGCCGACGCCGAGTGCGCTATCCGATAGCCGTGAAATTCCATGGGCCTCACCGCCGCGAAGCCGATCAGGAAATGGAACTCTCCAGGCGCGCCGCGCCGGCGATCGCATACGACATAGAACGACGCCTCGCGGCGGCGCGTCCCGAATGCGCCCGATTCGTGCAGCTCCTCGAAAAAGGCACGTACCTGGGCGGTCACCCGATGCGCCGTTTCGGGCCCGGGCTGCGCGCCGATCACCCAGCGGGTACCGCGCTCGATCGAGTTCACGATGAACAGCGCGAGTCGCCTCGACGCGAGATACTGCCAATCCTGGGTCCCCGCAGAGCCCGCGGCCAGGGTGCGCGGCTTGGCACCGGCGCGGCCGACCGTGCGGACCGCCTGCAGCGTATTGACGCCGCGACGCTGCAGGCGCAGGCGCCGATCCTCGGGAACCAGGCAGACCGGACGATAGCCGGGTCGCAGCACGGTTTCATCGATGCGCGCCTCGCCCCATATCGGGCGAGCTTCATCGCCGCGCGCCAGCATGCCGGCCACCGCGCCGCAAGGCGCGAAGGACTCGAAGTGTCCACGCAATTTGTCGTGAGCGAGGACACGCGGAAAGTACATGAGCGCGTTTTCGCTCTGCAGCGGAAAATCGCGCAGGGCCAGGAGCGCGTCATCTGCGGTGTGCCACGCATAGGGCGGATCGACGATCAGCAGCGCGCCGCGCTCCTTGCAATAGCGCTCCGCGACCAGGTGCACGGGCAGTCCCACATCCTCCGTGCGCGAAGGCGGCGGTATGCACAGGAGATTGAAATGGTCGCACTCCTCCAGGGCGAACAGACCCGTGCGCTCGATCCTGGAGCCGATCACGTCGTAGTCGCTGAGCGGCGCCCCATCGTCGCCGTCTGAATTGGAGATCACGTAACCCGTGCCCGCTCCGCCGGGGGCACCCACGCTGCAATCCGGGCGCTGTGCCGGCAGCTCGCCGTGCAGCTGCACCAGCTCGGATTGCGCGAGGACGTGCCCGATATGGCGCTCGTGATCCCGCGACATCGACAGCTGGGGGAAAATCTCCTGGTCCTCTACATGGTTGCCGCCCTGCATGCGCACGCGTTGTACGGTGAGATTGAAGCGTGCACCGTCTCCCGGGGGTATGTTGTCGTAGTCGACGCTCGCACGCAGGAACTCCCGCGTCCCGGGACTCGTGGCCGAGAGCGTGAGCGCGCCGTCTCCCGCGCGCAAAGTGAGGGTCGGCGCGCGGGCGCCATTGACGACGCGCACGATGAGCGCCTCGGCGCCGCCGTTGTCGAAAAAATGCTCGACCGCGTACGAAAGCCGGCTCGGTTGCCAGAGGCCGCCGAACACATGCTGAAACTCGGCAAAATTCTTGATGAGCACGGGCCGGTTGACCGGACCGCGCAGAGTGCGTCCGACGAACGCGGTCCGCGCCGTGCTCAAACGCGCAATGGTCTGGTCAGGGCCTCGTTCTTCTTGTACCCGGAGCCCCAGGGTGCTGGGCGTCACCAATATGGTCCTCGTTGCGACGGGCGGTACTCTAGCACAGTGCACCATCACCCCGCGCGGCACCGGCACCCGCTGTCGCGCGTCAGCGCGCGAGCAGACGCACGTCGCGGCGCTTCAGCAGCGCCACGAGCAAAAGGCCGGTCACGAACCCGCCGATGTGCGCGCGAAAAGCCACGCCGGCATCTGCACCCGCGGCCGCTGCATCGCTCAACAACTGCGCGGCGAACCATACCAACAGCAGCAGCATGGCGGGGACCCGCAACGTGGCGACGAAGTACGGCAACAGCACGAGCGTCAATACCCTGGCGCGGGGAAACAGCAACAGGTAAGCGCCCAGCACGCCGGAAATGGCGCCGCTCGCACCGATGATCGGGTAAGCCGACTGCGGATCGGCGAGCGCCTGCGCGAACAATGCAGCCACACCGCAGAGCAGGTAGAACACGGTGAAGCGGACATGTCCCATCGCATGCTCGACGTTGTTGCCATAGATCCAAAGGAACAGCATGTTGCCGAGCAGATGAAACCATCCGGCGTGCAGGAACATCGAGGTGAACGGGGTCGCGTAGCGCGGAATCCGGTCGAAGTCCGGCGGCAGGCGTGCGTCGGTCAAAAGCACCGCGGGTATCGCACCGAGCCCGACGACCGCATGCCGTGCCGCCTCATCGTCGAGCGATCGCTGCCAGAGAAACACCGCGCCGCAGAGTGCGATCAGTGCGTAGGTGACGTACGGGCGGGAGGCGGATGCGTGGTCATCCTTGAGCGGGATCATGCACCCTCGTCTCCCCCGAGTCGCGCTCCGCGATGCGCTCCGCGATGCGCCGACTCTCCTCGAGGAGAGCCTGCTCGGCCTCCGTTTTCTTGCGCTCGATTTCCTCGAGCATCACTTTCATCCACTCACTCGTCATCGTCGCTCCCGGCATCCGGGCGCACCACGGCATCGACGGCAGCGACGGTGCGGGCTTGATAAAAGGGCTTGGCCAATGCGTAGACCCGTTTTGCCAAGGTGGCGCCTGCGGGCGTCTTCACGAGTTCCGCGTACAGGGGCACGATCAACGAGGAACGGCCGGTCGATTCCAGGTATTCCTCCAGGCGCTGATACCCGGGCTGGTAGCCATTGCGGATCACCAACAGGAACCAGCCGGCCGCCACCTGCGCATTGACGGAGCGATTGAAGGCGAACGCCTGGTCGACGTCCGCCATCTGGTCCCTGCGCAGCGTTGCCGGCATTTCAGAGAGGAAGTAAAGCCATTGCGGGGTTTCCCAGCCGCGGGTGTCGATCTTTTTGGCCGGCACCTTGCCGGACAGCCACGCACTTCGCGCCGCATCGACGGAATCGAAAGCCGCCGAAGCCGGCAGCGGGGCATCGGCCGGGAGACCGGTCGATGTGACCCAGGAGAGCGCCTGCTCGCGGGTCACGATGCCGGGATAACGGTCGAGAAGATTGTCCTTGAGATAGGCGATGAATTGCTCCGTGTTGACGCTCTTGAGCATGAAGTGATCGAAGTACCCCCGCAAAAATGCGTCGAACCGCTCCCGCCCGTATTTGCCGTCGAGGTACGCGAAGAACAGGCCGGCCTTCTCGAAGGCGGGCTCTCTCGAGGCCGAATCCGGATCGCGGCCGCGCAGGTCCGCGGCAAGCACCTGGTCGCCGGCGCTCTGATGGGCGAGGTCGTCGCGCAACGAACGCAGCGTGAGCCAGCCATCCGCCAGCGCGCGGGGACTGCCGACGAGCTCCTCCATCAGCCGGTTACGCAGGTAGCGCGACAAACCCTCGTTGATCCAGACATCGCGCCAGCTCGACACACTCACGAGGCCGCCCGCCCAGACCTGCGCCAGCGCCTGCGCAACCACCGTTTCCTGGCTCCGATCCTGCGTGACGGCGGTCGGCGTGAGGAACGGCGCGTCCGGATTGCCGACCTCCACGATCGGAAAGCTCGGCGGCATCACCACGATATCGTATCGGTCGAAGCGATAGGGTCCGAACAGGCGCTCGGCCGACTTCAGCATCGTGTCGGTGTCGGCGAAATCCTTGGCGGCCTGGTCGAGCAGCGGCTTCTCCGCGTACACGCCCGTGCGCGCTCCCGTCTGCTTGAAGCGCAGATCGCCGACCGCCAACGCGATGAGGCACGAGGGCACGGGATCCTGCATGACGAATGCATACTCACCCTTGCGCTTGACCTTCGGATCGTTCTTGGCGCTCATCACGGCGAGCACGTCGTTGTCGGTGAGTATCACGGCCGAATAACCGGCCCGCACCTGCGGTGTGTCCTGCAGCGGAATCCAGCTGCGCGCCCCGATCGGATACGACAAGGTGTACATGAACGGATGATGCTTGCCGGCGGTCTGCTTGTCGGTGAGCCACTGCAGCGCCGGGGCGGTCGGCGACGTCACGTACTCGATCTTGATCGTCTGCGTGGATTTCTTGAGTGGCGGGAGTTCGATCACCAGCGGGCTGCCGAGGACCGGATCTGCTCTGTCCACGTGAAAGGGCCGGCTCACCCAGGTGGTCTCGCTTTTCGACAGCGCGCCGATCACGCTCGAAGGTTTCTCGCTAACGTCCCGGATGTCGAGATCGCGGGAATCGAGCACCAGCTGCGTCGCGGTGGGGTCGAGGCGCTTGACCTCGAGGGCGACGACCCCGAACAACACCTTGTTGACGAAGTCGACCCGCAAATTCAGGTCGACGTGGGTGACGCGAAACTGCTCGATGTTGGCGAACGAGTGATAGTCCAGGCCCGATTGAATGGGTGTCAGGTCGGAACCGGCTGCGGCCAGGACCGCGGACCCGGTGAGCATCCCGATGGCGCCGGCGGCGATCGCCAGGTGCGCAACGCTCGAGCGTGTCATGCAGCCCACTCGTGCGCTTATCGATTGCCGGCCGCGTGTATCGCACCCGCCGGTGCGGCTGCTTCGCTTTTACCGGTGACCATCTCGTCAAAGGTCTTCTCATCCACCAACAAACCCGACTGTCCGTCCCAGTTGGAGCCTTGGGGCAAGGTGTTTTCAACGGCCACCGAGTTCGCCAGCACCTGGTCGAGTCCGTCCTGGCCGCCGGTCACCGGCACGGGAATCGCGCGGGCGGCGTGCGCCAGGTCACCCACGCGCTGCCAGTCGATGTCCTTGTCGGCGCCTTCGATCCGATCGCCGATTTTCGCGCGCTGTTTGGGATTCATGAGATTGGCGAGCAGGCGTTTGCGGTTCTTGTTCCAATCGCGCGAGTCATCTTCCATGACGGCGTATGCCTGCAGATACAGCGTACCGTCGCGCCAGCCGAACAGATAGGGTTGATTGACCACGGTGACCTTGGTCCCGATCGGGATGAGGTCGAAGAACACGGCGATGTCCTCCGGGTACAGCCTCATGCAGCCGTGGCTCGAGCGCATACCGACGCCGTAGGGCTTGTTGGTCCCGTGGATCAAGTAGCTTGGCCAGCTCAGGCGAAAGGCGTACTGGCCCATCGGGTTATCCGGTCCGGCGGGCACGACCGCGGGAAGCATGTCGCCGTCCTCGGCGTGCTCCTTGCGCACGGAAGCCGGCACCACCCACACGGGGTCCTTTTCACGCGCGACGATCCGGGTGGTTCCCTCCGGCGTCTTCCAGCCGACCCGGCCAATGCCGATGGGATGGGTGTAGACGATCTGCGGCTCGCCCTTCTTGTGCGAGGGATAGTAAAAAATGCGCATCGCGGCGACGTTCACCACCAAGCCCTCGTGAGGAGCGGCCGGCAACACGAATTCAGTCGGCAGAACGATCTCGCGTCCGACACCGGGGAGCCACGGATCGACCCCCGGGTTCGCCAGCAAGAGCTCTTCGTACCCCACGTCGAAACGTCGAGCGATGTCGGGCAGCGTATCGTCCTTCCCGACGGCCGTTTTCTGCACGTAGCCCACGATGTCGCCGCCTTCCGGGGTCAATTCGAAGCGGTGGGTGGCGTTGGGCTTCGGCAACTCCGGTGCGGGCAGCGGCGGTGGCGGGGGCGGCGGCGGAGGCGGCGGCGCCGTCTTGAACAGCGAGCAGCCGGCGGCAGCCAGGTAGAGAACGAGGGCCAGGACGACACGGCCCCGGGACACATTCGCGAATTTGGCAATCATGGGGGAACCTATCTACAGCAAAGTCGGGCGGTCAGGCAATTGGTTGCCGGCCAACGACTGCCGCGCCGCAGCGGCGGGGAAATGGCGGGCGAGCAAGGCGCCGACTGCCTCCACCCCCGCGATCGCACCCACCTTGAACCGCCCGGCACGAAAATGCTCTTCCATCATGCGGCAAACGGCACCCCATTCGGGCGGTGCCACCCGGCTCGCGACGCCCCGATCCGCAACGATTTCGACGCTACGATCGGCCACTTGCAGGTAGATCAGCACACCGTTATTGGCTTCGGTATCCCACACCCGCAAGTGAGCGAACACCTCGAGCGCGCGGGTGCGCGGCGTGAGCTCTGCGAGGATCTGCAGGGGCGTGAGCGAGGTTTCGATGGCGAAGCGTATTTCGCCGCCATGAGTTCTTTCCGTACGGCCGATCGCCTCTTCGATGGCATCGAGAGTGCTCGCGGGAAACAGCATCCGCGTTCGCCAGTGCGTCGCAACAACGTGCCGGAGCAAGCGTCCCAAGCGCATTTACCAGCTCCCCGAGGCGCCGCCGCCCCCGAACCCCCCGCCCCCGCCGCTGAACCCTCCGCCCCCGCCAAAGCCTCCGCCGCGGCCGCCGCCGAAGCCCCCCAACCCCCCCA
>Ga0182012_10002653_pt1 | contig 19315 bp, 19 predicted proteins | sample 612S2SmetaG_FD_120486 | JGI IMG/M metagenome (GOLD analysis project Ga0182012, IMG submission 120486) | Permafrost microbial communities from Stordalen Mire, Sweden - 612S2S metaG | ecosystem: Environmental > Terrestrial > Soil > Wetlands > Permafrost | place: Sweden: Stordalen | collected...
ACGACGATGATGTACGGTTGGGACTGATCCCTCCTGGTAAATACAAGGCCCGGTGGGACAACGGAAAACTGAAGGCGTTGTATTTTGGAAAGGCTGGCAGATGGAACGAACTGACATTCACCGTTACGAGCAGCTTCCCTGTTACGCCGGAAATTGAGCAAGAACTCCAGCGGGAGGGCAAAACTTCGCAGTGAAACACCGCGTGCGTCATCGACAGACGGAGAGGCTATTCGCCGTGAGGGCTAAAGCCTGTGCCTTTGGGATGAAAGAATTCTTAGCCTCGGCGATGCGATACTGCCCCAAGAGCAGTTAATGAATCAGATCGACATTGACGATAAATACGTTAACAGCACCGCTTACCATGAAGCGGGACATATCGTCGTCGCAGCCGTCCGACAAATGCCGATGAGGAATTTCGGCATCCACATGGACTCGTTAGGATGTGGAAAAGCTTTTTATTGGCGCCGAGTGCCCGATGGATCTCGAAACGATGTGGGTGCGGACCCGGAGAGGGAGCGAACGATAATCTCAACATCGGCCGGCTACATCGCCCAAGAACGCTTTTATGGCGATTCCTTGACAGAAGACGTCAAGAGATACATGGAGCTTTCCGCCAATCCTGATACCTCGCTAGTCATCGAACTCCTGAAGGAAATGTATTCAGGAGATCGGGCGCTGTGGTTTCAGGCGCGACGACTGCTCTATGACCAATCGGTTCAACTCGTCGACGACCACTGGAAGGTAATCGACACTCTCGCGAGTGCCCTTCTGAGCAGAACATGGGGGCCTCGTCAGAAGAACGCTGACGCAGATGGACTGTGGTCGGTCGACAACCGAGAAAAGTGGCTCCATGGCATCGAGGTCGTTCATACCCTCGAGCCGTTCGGCATAAACGCCTTCATCATCGATGATGCCGTCCAATCTTATTCGCCGGGTATGCGCACGCGAGGCAGCACCTAAGGGGAAGGTAAGGGCAGCGGCGGAAGTGGCCTCATACCTCCCTACTTCTAGATTCTTTTTCTACCCACAGCAGAGTAAGCCCTCCGCTTCGTAACGCGAATCAAGGCTCGACGCTTTCTATCCACCCTGACGCGGACAGTGTTGCGTTTAGAAGAGCCGACCGCGGCGGCGAACGCGGCGGGATTCAGTGCGGTGAGCACGGCTGCGGGATTCTTGTCGATGACCGTTAGCAAAGTGCGCGCCGGCGCCTCTGGAATCCTGCGGCCGCCCTCCCAGTGCTTGATCGCGTCCAGGCTGAACCCGAACGTGCTCGAAAATCTGGCTTGCGTCATGCCCAGCCGATTTCGGATCGCTTTCACGTCAACCGCCTGGGGCACATGCGCCTTGAATCCTTCTTGCTCCCCGGAAAGGAAAGCCTCAACGTCGTTCAGGCCATCCATCATCTGCTCGAATTGCGTTTTCATGCTATCTCCCATGAGTCTATAAAATGCCCTCGAAAATGCTATCGGCCCGTGTCCTGAGCGCGTTGCGCTCTGCCATGGACAGATTTTCTTTCTCATTCTTCGGAAAAACCGTAATAAGAAAAACCGGAAATTTCTCGTTACGCCAGATATACACAACACGTGCCCCGCCGCTTTTCCCCATTCCTCGGCGTGCGACCCGGACCTTACGAAATCCGCCCGTTCCTCGGATCAGGTCTCCACATTCTGGGTCACCTGCAACGTGTGCCACGATGTCCGCACGCTCCTCCTCGCTGAAGAGCTTGTTGGCGAGCGCGAGGTAAGCCGGCGTCTCGACCACCGTCTGCACAACTCTCTTGTACTCCATTGGACACCATAAGTCAAATACCATTTCCGCGGAATCTTTCTGTTCGATGGTTACCCCCCATTTCCCAAAACGGGCCAAACCCTCATTTTTATTGGCCTTTCTTCACTTTTTCCTTGACTCTTTCGCCTTAACCTGCGAACACTAGATGTACCCTTTCGCTGCGGCAATCGGCGCGCGAGTGGATGATTCCCCGTCTTTCCTCTAAGTTGTTGATTCTGGCTATTTTAGATTTAACCCTTCTGTAATCAGGATTTTGCGAAGTAGACTTCGCGTAACACATTGATTCCAGGAGATCGAGAGGGGGGGGAGGGGGGTGGGCGAACAGATTGTAAAGCCGCCCGAGTCGCGCAGCTCAAGCCTCACCGTCCCGCAAAGAGGCGGACAGGAGTGTCCGCCCCGCACGACGAACATCTTTAGCCGTGATAGTTCAGCGCTTTCAATCCGAGGAACCTGGCTGAGTCGGCTAGCTGCTCTTCGATGCGCAGCAGTTGATTGTATTTTGCGATGCGATCGGTGCGGCTGGCCGATCCGGTTTTAATCTGGCCAGCGCCCGTCGCCACTGCGAGGTCGGCGATGAACGTGTCTTCGCTTTCGCCGGAGCGGTGCGAGATGATCGAGGTGTATCCGTTGCGGCGCGCGAGATCGATGGCGTCGAGGGTTTCGCTAACCGTGCCAATCTGATTGACCTTGATCAGAATCGAGTTGGCGATGCCCTGATCGATTCCCTGTTGCAGGCGCTTGGTGTTGGTCACAAAAAGATCGTCGCCGACCAGCTGAATTTTCTTGCCGACCAGGTCGGTAAGAATTTTCCAGCCCTGCCAGTCGTCCTCAGCGAGGCCGTCCTCGAGCGACACGATGGGATACTTGTTCACCCAATCGGCCCAGTAGTGCGCCATCTGCTCGGGAGTCTTCTCCGACTTGTCGGACTTCTTGAAAATATATTTGCCGTCCTTGAAAAACTCGCTGGCCGCGGGATCGAGCGCAATGGCGATCTGCTCGCCCGGTTTGTAACCGGCTTGCTGAATGGCCTCGAGCACCACTTCGATGGCCTCGACGTTCGACTTGAGCGAAGGCGCGAAGCCGCCCTCGTCGCCGACCGCAGTGTTGTAGCCGCGCTTCTTGAGTACACCCTTGAGCGTGTGAAAGACTTCGACGCCCCAGCGCAACGCTTCAGAAAACGAAGTCGCGCCGACGGGCATCACCATGAACTCCTGGAAGTCGACATTGTTGTCGGCATGAGCGCCGCCGTTCAGGATGTTCATCATGGGCGTCGGCAAAGTGTTGGCGGTGACTCCGCCGAGATAGCGGTAGAGCGGCAGATCGAAGAACTCAGCCGAAGCACGCGCCGCCGCCATCGACACCGCCAGAATTGCGTTCGCGCCTAGCCGGGATTTATTCTCGGTGCCGTCAAGTTCGATGAGCAGTGCATCGAGGTCGCGTTGCTCGGCAGCGTCCATACCGATGAGAGCGTCGGCGATTTCGTCGTTCACATTTTCGACGGCCTTGCGCACGCCTTTGCCGAGGTAGCGCGACTTGTCGCCATCGCGCAACTCAACCGCCTCATGCTCTCCGGTGGACGCGCCGCTGGGCACAATCGCCCGCCCCGAAGTGCCGTCGCCCAAAACAATTTCCGCTTCCACCGTAGGATTGCCGCGCGAATCCAGAACCTCGCGCGCTCGAACGTCAACGATCTCGGTCATTTTTCCCTCAGAACAAAGTTATGAAAAGAACAGGCTGAATTATAGCGAAGATGCGCGCGATGTCGCAGATTCACGCGGCAATGAGTTGCCGCAGAGTCTCGAAGTTCTTGCGATAATCGTCAGGCTCGTAAATAGGATTCTCCGCGATAAACGCAGCGTGAGCGAGACGGCGATCGTTCAATAGCGCACGGAACGGCTCGAGTCCGATGGTTCCCTTCCCGATCTGTTCGTGACGATCGAGCTTCGATCCGCGAGCGGCTTTGGCGTCGTTGCAGTGCCAAACATGAACGTTCTTCAGTCCAACAGTTTCGTCGAGCTGCTTGAGCGTCTTCTTTCTACCGGCTTCCGAAACAATGTCGTATCCCGCAACGTGTGTGTGGCAGGTATCGATGCACGCGCCGATCGGAAGAATGCCCTTCAGCCGATCGACGACTTCGGCGACCTGTTCAAAGCTGCTGCCGAGAGAGAACTCGGCTCCCGAAGTGTTCTCGATGAGCACGGTCAGGCCGCCTTCGGCGAGGTCGATCCCCGTTGTCGCGGCGGCGATGGCAGCAGCCGTTTGCAGCAAGCCTTTCTCGCGATCCGCACCGCGAAACGATCCGGGATGGAGCACCAGATATCCCGCGCCTAGAGCCAGTGCGCGCTCGACTTCTCCGCGAAAGGCTTCGATGGACTTCTTGAGGAAGAGTTCATTCATGGACGCGAGGTTGACCAGGTAATTCGTGTGGATGACCAGCGGCTTGAGATCGTACTCGGCGCAGAGCCGCTTCATGTTGTCGGACTGCTCTCGGCTGATTTGTGAAGCAGCCCACTGTCGCGGGCTGCTGGAGAATATCTGGAGAGTGTTGGAGCCAATGGAATGAGCCCGTTCGGCGGCAGTGGACGGCCCTCCGGCGCTGGACGTGTGCAGGCCGAGGCGAGGCCTGGATTCGGCTTTTCGAGGCATTCAGAGAAGTATAGTGCCGCAACTTTCGGGATGACCGCTGACAGGATGAAACGATACACTAGATCGAGCCTCGAATCTGAGGCACCACCGTTCGCGAGCCACGCTCCGACAAGGAAAACACATGCTGGTAGTCATGCAGGCGCACGCCACCGAAGAGCAGGTGCGCTCGGTTTGCAAGAAGATTGAGTCTTTGGGATACCGTCCGCACGCCATACCCGGCGCGGGCCGCACCGCCATTGGCGTCACAGGCAATCAGGGTGAGGCAGAGACTGGCCCGCTGGAAGAACTGCCCGGCGTCCAGGAAGTTATTCGCGTCACCAAGCCGTATAAGCTGGTCAGCCGCGATGTGAAGCCGGAGAATACGGTCATCACTTTCCCCGGTTCGGACGCGACCATCGGCGGCAGGATTCTCGCCGTTGTTGCCGGGCCGTGTGCCATTGAGAGTCGCGATCAGGCCTTCAAAGTGGCCGAGCGGGTAAGCCGCGCTGGAGCCCAGTTTTTTCGCGGAGGGGCTTACAAGCCGCGCACTTCTCCTTATTCGTTCCAAGGACTCGGCGAGGAAGGCTTGCAGATCATGGCCGAGATTCGCGAGCAATTTGGATTGCGCATCATCACCGAAGCCATCGACAACGAGTCGCTCGATCTCGTCGACGAGTATGCCGACGTCATCCAGATCGGCGCTCGGAATATGCAGAACTTCTCCTTGTTGCGCAAGGCCGGACGCTGCCGCAAGCCGGTGCTGTTGAAGCGCGGCATGTCGGCGACTCTGGAAGAATTTCTGATGGCCGCCGAATATGTGATGAGCGAGGGCAACTATAACGTCGTCCTGTGCGAACGCGGCGTGCGAACTTTCGCCGATCACACCCGCAACACGCTCGATCTCAGCATCGTGCCTGCGGTGCAGCGACTAAGCCATTTGCCGATTATGGTCGATCCCAGCCACGGTACGGGTAAGCGCAATAAAGTGACGCCGATGTCCAGAGCGGCGGTGGCGGTTGGAGCGGACGGCCTACTGGTGGAAGTCCACCACGAGCCGGACAAGGCGTTGTCGGATGGCATGCAGTCGCTCTATCCCGACCAGTTCGATGAGTTGATGGCGCAGGTGCGGCAGATCGCGCCCGTGGTGGGGAGAACGGTGGAGGAGGCCGTGAGGCCTGTGGCGACTGTTATACGCTAGCCATCCCAACAACGACGGTGGGGAAAGGCGGTGGGGAAAAATGAGATCGCCGTTATTCGCAATAGCGTTGGTACTTTCGATTACTACCTTTCACGCGCAAGAACCACCGTCAATCTTGCCTCCAGTTGTAAGTTCGGGCGTATCACCGGTCGCGCCGCTCGACGCTGACGTCGCTCGAGGTCGACTGGTACGCAAAGTGGAACCGCAGTACCCCGAAATCGCCCTCCGCGCGAGGATCGAGGGCTCGGTTGTATTGAACGCGATCATCGGTACAGACGGCAGCGTAGAACAACTCGACCTCGTGAGCGGTCACCCTTTTCTTGTGGACGCCGCGATGGAAGCAGTCAAGTTGTGGCAATACCAACCCTACACGGTCGACGGAAAACCTGTGTCGGTGAAGACGGTCATCAATGTAAATTTCGCCTGGGATGGGCGCAATACAGGTACCGATGCCTCAGCCGATTCGCAAGCTTCGTCCGAGATTTTATATCTTTCGGCCGTTACATCTTGCCGCGACCACGGAAACGCAGCATGCCTCGATAATTTAGAGAAGTTCACCGCCTCGAATCCCAGTCATCCAAACGCGTGGAATGAATTGGGATTTGTTGACTTCAACCTGGGCAAGTACGACCAGGCCGAAAGGGCCTTTCGGAAACAGATTGAAGTTAACCCGGCCACTAAACTCGCTTACAACAATCTCGGCCGAGTCTTCCTGATACGGAAGATGTATGACGAAGCGCTAACCTTTTTCAATAAACAACTGGAGATCAATCCCGACGACCGTTATGCACACGGTAACATCGGCGTCGTTTACGAGGCGAAGGGCGACTTCGCGAAGGCCGCCACAGAACTCGAAGCAGGGATCGCTGTAAACCAGAAGTATGCCGTGTTGCGGGTGGCCCTCGCCAATGCATACGCCCACTTAGGAGAGATGGACAAATCCAAAGCAACTCTTGAAGCTGCGGTCAGCATGGCACTGACTCCCGCCAACCGAAACACTATCGCTTACGAAATGTCCCTGCGAAGCTTATTTCTAGACCTTGCTCAGAAGTACGCTGAGTCGGCGATTGGTGAGTCTGAAGCCAATTTGCGCACGACGAGTCTCGAACGGGTGACCAAAGAAGTATTTACGCAAGAATCCTCCCTGGCATCCTATTGGGACACTCTCGGTTGGGTTCATTTCCAAAAAAATGAAATGGACGATGCCGAAAGGTACGTTCGGGCCGCCTGGTATCTAAGACAACATGGGGTGATGGCGGATCACCTCGGCCAGATATACGAGAAATTGGGTCGTAACAGCGAGGCACTCTCGTTGTACGCTGAAGCGCTGATCTCGCCGAGGCCCCCTTTAGACACGCAAGCCCGTTGGAGTGCACTTGCTGGGGCAAGAGGAGATTTGGAGAAAGCCAAGCTGCAAGCCAAACCTGAATTGGCCAAGCTCACATCGGTAAGCCTTCGCTATAGTCCTCGAAAGGATGTCCAGGCCACTTTTGATCTCGCCTTTGGGCCGGGCCCGACACTCGAAGGAGTACGTCATGTCGGTTATGGCGAGGATATGAAAAACGTTCAAAGCGAGCTAAGCTCTGCCAAGTGGCCCATGCTATTTCCCGACTCGAATCCGACGACGATTATCCGCAGGATAGCCGTGCGCTGTAGCGAATCGAGCGAGGGTTGCATTGCGGAGATCCTCCCGCTCTCCGAAGCGGTCACAACGACGGATGATCCCGCTCGACCAGATGGCCAGACTAAGAAATAAAAATCCGATTTCTCCACTTTGAAAAAACTGCTCTTTATCGCTGTGCTACTGCCTCTTCTGGCCGCTCTGGCCTGGTGGCATTTTCGCGAGCAGGCGATTAGCGATTACTCTCCTGCGTATCGCGAGTATGCGTATGTCTCGAATGGCAAGAGCAACACGGTCAGCGTGATCGATCTGCGGACGTTCGAGCCGGTGAAGACGATTAAAGTTGGCGCAGAGCCGACTGGCATCGCGGCCAATAGTCGGAAAAACGAAATTTATGTAGTCAACGCGGGGTCGAGCAACGTCAGCGTGATCGACGCCGAGCGCAACGCTTTGGTCGCTACGATAGGTGTGCATGGCAAGCCGTATTTCATCAGCGTTTCTTCTGACGGCAAGCGCGGTTATGTGGCGAACTCTGGTTCGGCAAATGTTTCCGTGATCGATCTGGACGCGCGTACCGTGATTGCGACCATTCGCGTGGGTGCTGCGCCGGGAATGGCGGCGGTTTCTCCGGATGGAAAGATGGTTGTCGTGAGCAATCGCGGCGACGGAACAGTTTCGTTGATCGACGCTGAGAGGCTGGCTGTGATCACCACCATTCCGATTTGCAAAGATCCGGAAGACATCGCGATTCTGCCGGACAGCGGCAAAGCTTTCGTGGCGTGCAGCCGATCGAGCCAAGTGGCGGCGATCGACTTGAAATCCGGGAAGCTGCTGGCGCTGTTGGATGTGGGTAAAACTCCGGTGCATCTGGCGCTGAAGCCAGACGGCGGCGAGTTGATCGTCAGCGACTTCGACTCGGATAGTATTTCGATTATCGAAACCGGCACTAATGAAGTCAGCGGCAGCTATCTGATCGGCAATCATCCTGCGCGGGGGTTGGTCACTGGCGACAACGGGCGCGTATTCGTCAGCAACTTCGGAGCGAATACGGTTGGCGTTTACGACATCGATTTAGGCAAGATGATCGCGGTGCTCCCTGTAGGCAGCGGCCCCGACGGGTTGGCGTTGTCGCAGAGTCAGACTTATCTGCTGGTGCTTGATTCGGCTTCAGGAGATGTCACTGTGATTCAGAAACGGGTGCCGCGCAAGAAGTTCGAGCCGGGGGAGTATTCACTGCTCACGATGATTCCGGTGGGCGTGCAGCCGAATGGGATTGTGGTGAAGTCGTTCGTGGTGAAGACGGCGGCGAAGTAAAACTTTCAGTTTCTGTGTGCAAGCTCTGTGTTCCTCTGTCCTAAAGACCCTAAAACCTTTAACACAGAGAAGCACAGAGGTTTCACAGAGGAACCAGCCACCGAGGCGTCTTCTTAAAATTTCCCATCGCTGGGTATTTGCGCGACAATTAGTTTTATGCCGTCGTGCTTGCGAGTCTCGGCGTTTGTCGTAGTGTTGATCGCCTTCTGTGTCTTTTCCGGCGCGCAGGTCCTGAAGGTTGTGGTTAGCGATACGATTCAGCCCATCACTGCGGAATACATTGGCCGCGCGCTCGATGAGGCGGCGCGCAAGCACGACTCGGCCGTGCTGATCGAGTTGAATACTCCTGGAGGTTTGCTCGATTCCACGCGCGACATCATTGAGAAGATTCTGGCGTCGCCGGTTCCCGTAATTGTTTACGTCGCGCCGAGCGGACGACGTGCGGCCTCCGCCGGATTCTTCATCCTCGAAAGCGCCGACGTGGCTGCCATGGCTCCGGGAACCAATACCGGCGCGGCGCATCCGGTGAATCTCGGCGGCGAAAAGATGGACGACGTGATGAAGGAGAAGATCGAGAACGATTCGGCGGCGTTGATGCGATCGGTGGTGTCGAAGCGAGGACGGAATATCGATCTGGCCGAGAGCGCGGTGCGCCAGTCGAAATCGTTTACTGAGCAGGAAGCGCTCTCAGGCAAGCTGATCGACTACGTCGCGACCAGCGAGGACGACCTCTTCAAGCAGATGGATGGCAAAACCGTTACCCGCTTTAATGGACAAACGGTAACCCTACACTTGAGCAGTCAGGCGGAACAGCCGTATGGCATGACGTTGAAAGAAAAGATTCTGGCATACATCATGGATCCCAATATCGCGTTCATCCTTCTGGCCATTGGGGCGTTGTCGCTGTATGCGGAGTTCAATCATCCCGGAGCGGTGTTGCCTGGGACCGTGGGCGTGGTGTTCATCCTGCTGGCGGCTTTTGCTTTGAATTTGCTGCCGACACGATTTGCCGCGATAGTCTTAATTCTGGCGTCATTCGCGCTGTTTGCCTTGGAGGCGAAGTTTGCCGCGCATGGAGTCCTCGGCTTGGGTGGGATCGTCACCCTTACTTTGGGCGGACTTTTGCTGGTGGATGCGCCCATCCCTGAGATGCAGGTTCACATCGGTACCGCGCTGGCCGTCAGCCTGCCGCTTGGCCTGATTACGGTTTTTCTGATGAAGATCGCGCTCAAGGCTCGGGCAAATAAAGTCGTTACTGGAGCGCAGGGGTTGATCGGCGAGACTGGAGTTGCACGTACCGATCTTTCTCCTCAAGGAAAAGTAACTCTACACGGAGAAATTTGGGATGCGGTTGCGACGGCGAGCGTGGCGGTCGGGCAGGGCGTACGAGTGCAGAAGATCGACGGACTGACTTTGACGGTGGAACCGACCATCATCGGAGAGAAACAATCCAGCTAATTCCAGAGTGGGAACTTCACCGTCCCGCACCTGCTTAAGCAATGAGAGTACGCTAGTGGAAGCGGCTCTTTGGGTTACAATCCGCGAAAGGTTCGTAGGATTATGGAGATGGACATGAGTTTCGGACTCTTGATCGTGATCGTTATCGTTGCTTTTTATCTATTCAGTTCCATCAAGATTTTGGCTGAGTACGAGCGCGGCGTCATTTTTCGGCTGGGCCGATTGTTGCCGCAGGCCAAGGGTCCGGGAGTGGCATTGGTGTTTGCACCGCTTGATCGTCTGGTTCGCGTCTCGCTACGCCAGGAAGCCTTCGAAGTGCCCCCGCAGGACATCATTACCCGCGACAACGTTACGCTGAAAGTGAATGCAGTCATCTTTCTGCGTGTGATCGAGCCGCGAAAGGCTGTGGTTGAAGTTTCCAACTACACGTACCAGACTTCGCAGTTCGCCCAGACCACTCTGCGTTCGGTGCTGGGCGAGCAAGAACTCGACGAACTGCTGGCACACCGCGAAAAGATCAACTTGCGCCTGCAAAGCATATTGGACATGCACACCGCTCCTTGGGGTGTGAAGGTGACCAACGTCGAGGTCAAGCAGGTGGACATGCCGGAGTCCATGTTACGGGCGATGGCAAAACAGGCGGAGGCGGAGCGCGAAAAGCGGTCCAAGATCATTCATGCCGAAGGCGAATTCTCGGCGGCGCAGAGACTGGTAGACGCCGCGCATCTTTTAGCCACGGAGCCGGTCAGCGTGCAGCTGCGCTATTTGCAAACGCTCACCGAAATTGGCGTAGAGAAAAACACGACGGTCATTTTCCCGGTGCCGGTGGACTTTTTCTCCGGCTTGCAGAAGCTGTTGGGCAAGGGTGACACCCCAGCTGCGGAGACTCCAGCCGCGTAAATAGGCGGATCGTATGGCATCGAAGTCGCAACTCGACGAGTCGGAAGACACAGAAATCACGCTAACCACCGGCCGGATGCTGGCGCTTTTTCTGGCACTCGTTGTACTCTGCGCAGTATTTTTCAGCTTTGGCTTCTCCCTGGGTAAGAGTTCGGCGAAGCCTGCCCCTGAGGTGCCGCAGGCGGCGTCGGCTCCGATTATTAAGCCGTTGCCGAAGCCTGCGGTGGCAGAAGCCGCAGAGCCAAAGACTCCCGCCAAGCAGGACGACGCGGCCAACGATCCGAGCATTGGCTCGGATGCGACCGATGCTTCCTCGCCGATCCATGCCGAGGCGGCTGATCCCGTCGCACCTCCAATTTCCTATGGATACTACGTGCAGGTCGCGGCGGTCACGAAGCAGGAAGACGCCGACGCTTTGATCGAAGCCTTAAAAAAGAAGAGCTACCCCGCGTTTTCGGCCCCGGCGACTAGCGATAAACTCTTCCACGTCCAAGTCGGCCCGTTCGGGGATATAAAAGAGGCGGAGATCGTTCGGGGGAAGCTCGTCGGCGATGGGTATAACCCCATCCTTAAGAAATAGTCCCGAATCCTAGACCGTCCCTGCTGGCACCTCAAATCGCTTTATTCCTTGTAAACTTTTGCAAATCTTGGCTTTCCAAGAATATTTTTGCACATCTTTTACGTCCAAGAGGAACCAACCTCTGAGCCGATGGGTTAGAGTCGATTACTGGGCGGACATCCAAAACAAATCGCCCGACGTTCGATAGTGTAGAGATAGTCGCAACGGGTACAACGAATAAGGGTTTAGGTCGCATCTGACTGGGTGCGGCCGGATAGATAATTTGACGGACGCGAGAAAAACAAAAGTCGAGAGATTGTCGGAAGCGGAGGCGGTCGAGCGCGCCAAGACGGGGGACGCCGAGGCTTTCCAGACGCTCTACGACATGCATAAGAGGCGCGTATATTCCCTATGCCTGCGCATGACCGCCAATGTGGCGCAAGCCGAAGATCTGACGCAAGAGGCGTTTCTTCAGTTATTCCGCAAAATAGGCACTTTTCGCGGCGAATCTGCGTTTTCCACGTGGTTGCATCGCATGGCGGTGAACGTTGTCCTCATGCATCTAAGGAGGAAAAGCCTTCCGGTGGTGCCGCTCGAGGACACGCTGGAAAGCGAGGAAGACACCACCCGCAAGGAACCGGGCGCACCGGACTTGAAGCTTTCGGGTACGGTGGACCGGTTGCAGTTGCAGCGGGCAGTGGACGATCTCCCGGCGGGATACCGTACGATCTTTGTCTTGCATGATGTCGAAGGTTACGAGCACAATGAGATCGCCGGAATCGTGGGCTGTTCGGTGGGAAACAGCAAATCGCAGCTGCACAAAGCACGGCTGAAGCTGCGAGAGGCGCTCAAGAAGCGCAAAGTACGGGTGAGTAAAGCACGAGCGGATTGAGAATAAACAGGGCGGAGTATTTGTAAATGAATTGCGCAGAATTTAATGAAGAGCTACCGGAGCTCTTACAGTTTGAAGAGAACATAGCGGAAGCATCCCGACACCCTCACTTGGTAAATTGTGAGGAGTGTAGTGAATTGGTTGAGGACATGTATCGAATTATGGGCGAGGCGCGAACCCTGCACGCCGCCGACGAGCCCAGTCCTCGGGTGTGGAATTCCCTTGAAATCGCGCTGCGGCGGGAAGGTCTGATCAAGTACCCCGCGAGCCGGCCATTTTTGGTGGACCGACCTCATGGGAGTTGGCGGTTGGGATGGCTGGGTCCCGTCGCAGCGGCCTTGCTCGTTGGGTTAGGCGTGGTGCGATATGAGCAGCGAGCGACTCCCTTACCCCCTAATCCCAACTCTCAGCAAATCGCAGACTTGGGCGACGATGATCGCCAGTTGCTGGATGAAGTGTCGCAGCGCAATCCGTCGCTCCGTGCGAATTACGAAACCGATCTCCGCAGTGTCAATTCTTACATCCGGAATGCCAAGGCCACAGCGCTCAACGATCCGAACGACGCATTGGCGCAACAGGCGTTGCTGGGAGCGTATGAGCAACGGTCGATGGTTTACCAAATGGCGGCGGATCGCACCTTGCCGTAACAGTTCTCTGCCATAATGGACGGCGGTACGATGTCGCAATACAAACTCGCAGGAGATGTCATGGATAGCAGTAAGCAGGTAACGAAAATCGCGGCAGTCACCATCTTGGTGGGTGTGGCTTTTGGCGCGGGCGAAATCCGCAAAGAATATCGCTACAGCGTCGGGCCGCACGCCAGCGTTTCCGTGACCAATGCCTACGGACCGATCTCCGTGAAGTCGGCGCCGGGCAATGAGGTGATCGTGACCGCGACCCGCCACTCCGACAAAGTGGAAGTCGATCAGACCCAGAGCGGCGACCGCGTCGATGTTCTTTCTCACCTGCTCGATGGCGCCGACAAAGATTCCGGCCGTATCGAATACGAGGTACTGGTTCCGCCGACGGCAAGCGTGACTCTCCATTCCAGCAACGGCCCGTTGCGCGCTGAAAAATTGCGCGGCGACCTTTCCGTCGAAGGCACCACGGCGGCGATCAATGTGAGCGATACCCAGGATGCACACGTCCACATCAAAACCATGGACGGCCCCGTCAACCTCAGCAACGTGAACAACGGCCATGTCGAGATCACTTCGGTCGCTGGCGATGTCACGATGACCGACGTCAATGGGCCGCTAGTCGAGGTCAACTCGAATGGCGGAAAGATCAGCTACAACGGAGGATTCGGTGACGGCGGCCAGTACCGGTTCATGACCAACACCGGTGACATTGAGGCGTTCGCGCCGACCTACGCCTCGATCGACGTTTCCGCGAGTTCCATGTATGGCCAGGTCGATAACGACTTCCCTCTCACTCCGCGTCACAGTTCTATGGCGGCACGCGCTGGCAGTTCTTTCTTTGGCACGATCGGCAAGGCTGCATCCTCAGTAAAGCTGCACTCGTTCAGTGGTAAGATTCACTTCAAGAAACGCATCGCCAGCAATTAGTCCTGATTCACGCGTTTCGGATGTGACTCGCTCGGCGGGCGGGAGATTCGCAGTTTGCCACACCAACCTCACTTTTCAGTTCTGGCTAATCCAGATCCCAAAAAACCAGAAATCCACACAATTCTTTTGACTGGATTCATGGGCGCCGGCAAGTCCAGCGTCGGGCACGCTCTCAGTGAACGCCTGAACTGGACTTTTGACGATCTGGATCATCACATTGAGTCCCGGCAAGCGCGCAAAATCGCCGACATTTTTCAGGAATTCGGAGAACAACGGTTTCGGGAAATAGAAGCCTCAGTACTGGGCGACTTGCTTTCTGAACCTGCCTCTTCACGAATCCTTGCCTTGGGCGGAGGCACATTCGCGTCTGACCACGCGTCGCCCATCCTACGGACGTCCACCCTTCCCGTCATTTTTCTGGACGCTCCTGCCGAAGAACTGTTCCAGCGTTGTCAAAGCGAAGAGCGTGTACGCCCTTTACTAAAGAGCTTCGATGACTTCCGTAATCTCTACCAGCAGCGACGGCCAGGCTATCTAACTGCTACGCTTACAGTTAATACCCAGGGAAAGACAATCGAAGCGATTGTGGAGGAAGTAATATGTTCGCTCGGACTCAAATAACAAAATGTCTGGCAGCGGCGAGTGTGCTGGTGCTGTTATGGATTACGCCCGGTCAGGCCGCGAAAACGTCAGGACAAAAAGTCGACGCGGGTACTTTCTCGGTACTCATGAATGGCAAGCGAGTCGCGACCGAAACTTTTTCGATAACCCAAGATGCGAATGGCAGCGTGGTGAATTCAGAGTTTCATGGCGAAGGAGACTCTGCGGCGCAATCCTCCACTCTCGAACTCACTGCCGCCGGAGAGCTGAAGAAATACGAGTGGAAGGAACTCAGCCCCGGAAAGGCACAAGAAACGGTGACGCCGGACGACAAGTTCCTGATGGAAAGATTCAGCGCGAATCCAGGCGAGAAGCAGCAGGAACAGCCCTTCATCCTTCCCAGTTCGACCAGTATTCTTGATGACTATGTATTTGTTCATCGCGAAGTATTAGCTTGGAAATATTTAGCTACTGGATGCCGTCAGACCAAGGGAGTCACTGAGTGCGCGCTGAATCAGCGGTCTCTGTTCGGCACGCTGAATCCGCATCAGCGCGCGTCGATGCCCGTCAGTGTCGAATATGCCGGACGCGAAAAGATTTCCGTTCATGGCGTCGATCAGGAACTGATTCGAATCAATCTGAAGAGCGATGCCGGCGACTGGGCGCTTTGGCTCGACGATCAATATAAAGTGATACGCATGTCGATTCCCGCGGAAAATACTGAAATCCTGAGAGATTGATTGCAAACCGCTTGCCAGCGGACAAAACTGAATGCCGCTCATTGACCTACGCACGCTGCGGGTACTGACCACTGCACTGCTGTTCTTGCTGGTGCTGAGCTTCCTGTATGTCGCGCATCACTCCCTGATGGCGTTTTTGTTCGCAGTATTTTTCGCCTATCTGGTTGACCCCGCGGTGTCGCGAATCGAAAAGTGGACTCATAGCCGCGGGCTTGCCATCGGCGCAATCTATTTGTCCCTAGTCATGCTGCTGGGAGTCTTCGTTTTCGCTGTGGGACCGCAGATTGGGCGGCAGACCCAGCGCTTATCGGAGTCGCTTCCCGGTTTCCTGGAACATGGCGGATACGGAGCGCTGGCCTCCCAAGTGGCGCAGAAACATGGCTGGAATGGCGCGGTCATCCAACAAGTCGAAGACATTCTGTCTAAGCACGAAGACGAACTTTCCGGGGCGGCTCAACAAGCCGGATTCCGCATCGCTGAAGTTGCGCAGCAATCATGGTTGCTCGTCGTAGTACCGATTCTGGCAATTTTCTTCCTGAAGGACGGGCGCGCTTTCAGCCAAGAAATCCTTGCCATGGTCAACTCGCGGCCACAGCGAGAATTTCTGCAAGGCGTGGTCGACGACCTCAATCAGATGCTGGCACAGTTTATTCGTGCCCAGCTGATTCTGGCAGCGGTTTCCTTTGTCGCTTACATCGTTTTCTTGGGACTGATGCGAGTTCCCTACGCACTGGTCCTGGCGGCTGCTGGAGGTGCCATGGAATTTGTCCCGCTCGTCGGCCCGTTGTTGGCCGCGGCATTGATGATTACGGTGGCCCTCGCGACGAGTTACGAGCATTGGGTGATCATCCTCATATTCTTGGCGGCTTGGCGGATCGTGCAGGACTATGTGCTGTCTCCGCGCATCATGGGCCGCAGCACGGAACTGCATCCGCTGGCGGCGCTCTTCGGCGTTTTGGCGGGAGCAGAAATCGCGGGAGTCTTAGGTATTTACCTTTCCATCCCCATCATGGCGAGTCTGCGCATTGTTTGGCGGCGCTGGCGTTTGTACGCGGAGAAGAGGCGCTTCGGGCCGCTAAATGAATACTCTTTCGGCGATGTCGATCGGGGAAGTTCTCCGCTCTAATCTCAGCTCTTGCGTGAATGGTCAAGCGTTGTGGCTGTTGTAAAATCCAGAAACACGTCTATTATGCAAACGAAACTTCCCATTGGAATTCTCGGGGCCACGGGTGTGGTCGGGCAGCGCTTCATCCAAATGCTTGAGCACCATCCCTGGTTTGAAGTGGCCTGGCTCGCGGCTTCGGACCGCTCGGAGGGAAAGACTTATGCCGAGGCGGTTCGCTGGCGCTTGAAGACAGAGATTCCCGCGCGTGTGGCCGGCATGAAGGTTTCTCCGGCCGTTCCGCCGGGTGCTCCCAAGGTAATCTTTGCCGCGCTCGACGCCGGCATCGCCGCTGAACTGGAGCCACAGTTCGCAGCTGCGGGCTGTGCTGTAATTTCCAACTCAAGCGCGTTGCGGATGAAGGCCGGCGTGCCTCTCGTTATTCCCGAAGTCAATGCTGATCATGTCGCGCTCATCAAGAGTCAGAGCTGGCGCAAACCGAATGGCGGATGCGTGGTCACCAATCCGAACTGCTCGGTGATCGGTTTAGTTATGGCGCTGGCACCGCTTAAGCAATTCGGTATCGAAACCGTAATGGCTGTGACGATGCAGGCAGTCAGCGGAGCGGGATATCCCGGCGTGCCATCGCTCGACATACTTGGAAATGTGATTCCGCACATTCCCAAGGAAGAAGAAAAGATGGAAGAGGAAGCGCGCAAGCTGTTGGGAGAAGTGCAAGGGGCGGATATTCGTCCCGCTGCTTTTTCCATAAGCGCGCATTGCAATCGCGTGGCGGTCGAAGAGGGACACACGGAATCGGTTTCGGTGAAGCTCACGAAGGAAGTGACTGCCGACCAGATCATCGCAGCCTGGGACAACTTCAAAGCGATTCCGCAAGAACTCAGACTGCCAAGCGCGCCGTCGCAACCCGTGAGGTATTTGCGAGGCGTTGACCGTCCGCAGCCGCGCCTCGATGTTGAGTTCGGAAACGGCATGACGACCAGCGTGGGACGCCTGCGTCCTTGCGGGGTACTAGACTGGAAGTTCACCGTGTTGTCGCATAACACCATTCGCGGCGCGGCGGGCGCGGCCGTGTTGAATGCTGAGTTGCTGAAAGCTCAGGGATATCTGGATTAAACGGCCAGCGCCCCGGCCTGTAGACATTCGAGTTCGCGTTTAAGGATTAAACGAAACATGCTGGTAATGAAATTCGGTGGCACGTCTGTGGGCGACGCCAAGGCCATCCAGCGCGTGGCTGAAATTGTCCAGGCGCGGCTCGCGCAGCGGCCGATCGTTGTGGTCAGCGCCATGGCCAAGGTCACCGATCAGTTGCTGGGTATGGCGCGCGCAGCCGGCGCGGGGGACCGCGAAACCGCACTCCGGCTGTCGCGCGAGTTGCGTGAGAGGCATTTCAATACCTCCCGCGAATTACTGGGAACGGCTCTCTTCCTACAATTTGACCACGAACTGGCCGTCGACTTCGATGCGCTCGACGAACTTCTGCGTGGTATTACCGCCGTGGGAGAAATCACGCCACGTACTACCGACCACGTCGCCTCGTTTGGCGAACGTCTGTCGAGCAAAATCGTAACCGCAGCCCTACGAGCGCAAGAGATCGACTCTGTGCTCGTCGATTCGCGCGACTGCATCGTTACCGACGGAAATCACATGCGCGCCGCACCGTTGTTTGACGAGACGAATCAGCGCCTCAAGAAAATCGTCCTGCCGTTGGTGAACGAAGCCAAGGTTCCGGTCATGGGTGGTTTTATCGGAGCCACGAAGACCGGCATCACGACGACCATTGGCCGCGGCGGATCCGATTTTTCAGCCGCAATCGTCGGGGCCGGACTCGACGCCGAGCGCATCGACATTTGGACCGACGTCGATGGAATGTTGACCACCGATCCGAATATGTGTCCTGATGCGCATCGCATTAAAATAATCAGCTTTGAAGAAGCGGCCGAGCTTGCCTACTTCGGGGCGAAGGTTCTGCATCCCGCGACCGTGCTTCCGGCGATTCAGAAGAATATTCCGGTATACATTTTGAACTCGCGCAATCCCACTTGCGAAGGCACGCGCATCGCCGCACGCGCGCCCCACTCTGGCAATTACTTCAAGGCCATCGCGGTGAAGAAACGAATTACGATTGTCGACGTGGCCGCGCCTCGAATGTTGCTGGCGCATGGGTTTCTGCGCGCCATATTCGAAGCCTTTGACCGCCATCGCGTTCCCGTAGATGTTGTTTCGACCTCCGAGGTAAGCGTTTCGTTGACCGTGGATTCCAACGAGGCGATCCCCGAACTAGCCGCCGATCTGGCGAAGCTCGCGGACGTCAAGTATGAAGGACGCAAGGCCATCATTTGCCTCGTTGGTGAAAACTTGCGGGAAACTCCTGGCATTGCGGCGCGTGTGTTTGGCGAATTAGCAGACGTCAAGATTCGCATGATTTCGCAGGGTGCATCTGAGATCAATCTGACTTTTGTGGTTGAAGAAACTGTCGCGGCTGATGTCGTTAGGCGATTGCACAAGGCATTTTTCTCCGAGGTGGATCCGGCTGTATTCGACTAGCATCCAAGCTGTCGAGGACTGAAGAGTTTGAATCTACTTATTCTGGGCAAGGGCAAGACGGGAGCACTGGTCGCGGAGATCGCCCGCGAGCGACGTCATCACGTCACCGTCGCGGCGAGCGCGGATAATCAGTCAGGGGCGGCGCTAACCTCTGAGCGCCTGCATAACATCGACGCGGTGATTGACTTCACCACTCCGCAAACTGCGGTGCCTCATATCGAGGCATGCGTTCGCGCGAGCAAGTGCATCGTGGTGGGTACTACAGGCTGGTATGAGGAGTTGCCCAGAGTTGAAGAATTGGCCTCGAAAGCCCGATCCGGCGTGCTCTATGGCGCGAATTTCTCGGTGGGAGTGAATCTGTTCTATGCCGCTGTGCAAACCG
>Ga0182012_10002654_pt1 | contig 19313 bp, 15 predicted proteins | sample 612S2SmetaG_FD_120486 | JGI IMG/M metagenome (GOLD analysis project Ga0182012, IMG submission 120486) | Permafrost microbial communities from Stordalen Mire, Sweden - 612S2S metaG | ecosystem: Environmental > Terrestrial > Soil > Wetlands > Permafrost | place: Sweden: Stordalen | collected...
GCAGAGAGTTTTCTGGAGGCTGATCGCGGAGTGGTTCGTCGGCTGCGCGCCGGAGAGTTCGACGCCGTTTAGCTGTTCCCGCCGAAGAGCATCATCAGCGTCAGCACAATCATGATGATCGTCGTGCCCCAGGCGATGGTGTTGAAGAAGCGCGAGTTGGTGTGGCGTCCCATCAGTTCACTCTTGTTGATGAGTAGCAGCATGGCGATGAGCACAAAGGGCAGCACCGCGCCGTTCACCACCTGCGAGAGAATCGTGATCTTCACCAGCGGCAGGTTAGGCCACAGGATCACGCCGGCTCCGGCGACGATCAGTCCGGTGTAGAGCCAGTAGAAGAACGGCGCTTCGCTGAACTTCTTGTCCAGACCGCTCTCAAATCCCAGGCCCTCGCAAACGGCGTAGGCCGTGGAGATGGGCAGGATGCTGGCGGCAAACAGAGACGCGTTGAACAATCCCACGCTGAACAGGATGTAGGCGTACTTGCCGGCCAGCGGGCGCAAACTGGCGGCGGCCTCGGCTCCGTCCTTCAGGTCGTGATGACCGGCGACGAAGAGTGTGGCGGCGCAGGCAACCACGATGAACCAGGCGACGACGTCGGTGAAGATACAGCCGATGATGACGTCCAGGCGCGAGGCTCCGTACTGCTTCTCCGTGATGCCTTTCTCAACCACAGAGGATTGCAGGTAGAACTGCATCCACGGCGCGATGGTGGTGCCGATAACGCCGATGACCATGTAGAGATACGTGCTGCTGCGGAACAAATGCGGGTTGGGCGGCACGATGGTCGCCATGCCAGCAGCTTTCCAGTCGGGATGCGCCAGCACTCCGGCGACGAGGTAGGCAAGATAGACAAAGCTGGCGGCCAGAAATACCTTTTCCACAATCTGGTAGCTGCCCTTGACCACCATGAACCACACCAGCGCGGCGCAGAAAGGAACGCTGACCCAGATGGGGATGCCGAAGAGTGAGAGCGATCCGGCGATTCCGGCGAACTCCGCCACCACGTTGCCAAAGTTGGTGATGACCAGCCCGGCCATCAGCAGGAAGGTGATGCGGAAGCCGAACTCCTCGCGGATGAGGTCGCTAAGGCCCTTGCCGGTGACGGCGCCCATGCGGGCCGTCATCTCCTGCACCACGATGAGCGCCAGGGTCATGGGGATCATCACCCACAGAAGCCCGTAGCCAAACTGCGCGCCCGCCTGCGAATAGGTCCATATGCCGCCGGCGTCGTTGTCCACGTTGGCGGTGATGAAGCCCGGGCCAACCACGGCCAGAAACATCATCAAACGGACTTTCCACATCTTCGTCTTCGATGGCATCAACACCGCGCCGGTTTGGATTCGCTTTTTACATCGGAACATCCAGAATAAACGGCCCAGCGGCGAAGCTCAAGGCAGCCGGGTGGAAATCACCGTTGAACCGCCTGAGCGGGCGGAATTGATTGTGCTTTTGCCAGGCCGCAGCGGATAATAAGCGACAGCACGGAGTGGTCCTCCGTGTGGAACGAGCCTCCCCCCATGCCCCTGGCTTCGACCGATAACGACGTCCGCCAACGCATCTTCCAGATGATGTGCCTGATCGGCGGCATACTTTCCTGCTGTGTAATCGCGCCGGGAGATTTCGTCGAGGGGCTGCCGCGTGCGATCAGCGTCGGCGTATTTATCTTCGGCGCAGGATTCATCGGAGTGTATTTGGCGTCGCGGCGCTGGCAGGTCTATCCCTACTCGCTGGCCGCACTGCTTGTGCTCGGGCTGCTGAACTACGCATGGTTCTTCAACTACGGCTCCAGCGGGCCGGTATTACTTGTCTTCTTCTGCGCGCCAATGTTGTTCACCATCATCTTCCAGGGATGGATGCGCTGGTTCTTTGATCTTGTCTTCGTGGCCAACGTCGTGCTGCTGTACGTGGTGGAATACAAACGTCCGGACTGGGTCGGGCAGTATCCTTCTGACCTGTTGCGGCTGGAGGATTTCCTCATCACGATTCCCTTCGCGGCGCTGCTTTGCATTCTGATGGTGAACAGCGTGATGCGGGCGAATGCCGTCGAGCGCCACCGCCTTGTGCTCTCCAAGGCAGAGTTGGAAAAGACGATGGCGGAGATGCGCGTGCTGAGGGGGCTGCTGCCGGTGTGCGCCTGCTGCAAGAAAGTACGTACGAATGACGGTAGCTGGACGCAGCTGGAGGTCTACATCGAGCATCACAGCGAGGCCAGCTTCAGCCACGGCCTCTGTCCCGCCTGCCTGCCGCTCTACCGCGACGGCGAAGACGCCTGAGCCGGACTCTTCTGCTACAAATGCCTTCTGTTACAACTGGGCGCGGAGAATCGCGATGACGTCGTCCGCCGTGATGACGCCGGTGAGCATGCCATCCTCGTCCACCACGGGCAAGGTGAGCAGGTTGTACTTGTCGAAGATCTCGGCCACCTCGCGCTCGTCGGCCTCCGGCGAGCAGGAGATCAGCGGGTCGGCGGCGAGCTCAGCCAGCGGAGTCTCCGGATGGGAGACGATGAGCTTTGCCAGCGGCACGGCGCCCACAAGCTTTTCGCCCTCGCCCACCAGGAAGATGGTGCTCATGCTCTCTAACCCTCCGTCGAAGTGGCGCAGCATCTCCACCGCGTCCTGCACGCGAGCCGTGGGCGCCAGCGCCATGTAATCGGTGGTCATGCGGCCGGCGGCGGTGTCTTCCTCAAACTCCAGAAGCTCTTCCACGTCCTGGCGTTCTTCGGGCTGCATCTCCTGCAAAATGGCGTCGCTGCGCTCATCTTCCAGGTCGGCCAGCAGGTCGGCCGCGGCGTCGGGATCCATCTCCTCGACGATGTCGGCGGCGCGGTCGCTTTCCATGGCGTTCACAATGGAGACCTGAAGCTTGGGATCAATTTCTTCCAGCGTGTCGGCGGCCACGTCTTCATCCAATGTCTGGAAGACGGCGTCGCGCTCAGCCGGGCCCAACTCTTCGATGATGTCGGCGATGTCGGCCGGATGCAGGCGGCTGACGCGCTCTGAAGAGATGCGCAGGCGCACCCTTCGCGCCGGATCGGTCTCAATCAGGTTCACGAACTCCCAGGGAATATTTTTGGCAGGGATGCTCTGCAGCCAACGGCTGAGCGCGTAGCGCGGCAGCACGCCCTTCAGCAGGCGGCGGATCGCTCCACGCGCGCCGGCATCCACAAAGGCCACGCGCAGGTGCAGCCCAAGTGCCATTGCCGGATCGTCGCGCTCTAACGCCAGCTCAATGTCATTCACGCGGACGACCTTGCGTCCGTGCACGTCAATGATCTGCTGGTCGAGCAGGTCGCGCTCCAGCAGAAGCATTCCCTCGCCGCTGGAGTAGGAAGGCAGATCCGCCGCGATGGCCGCCGTGTGCACGCCGCCGTTGACGGTGCGCAGCAGGTTGATACCCACCAGGCGATCCCCTTCGCGGGTGCGAACAATGAGCGATGCGATCCGCGATGTGTCATCCTGCGGCAGCATGGCCACCTCACGCACCCGCCCCATGCGCGCCGAGTTGGCGTCGTACACGGGCAGGCCTAGCAGTTCGGATAGCGCGAGGTTACTCATGCTCACAGAATAACCCCAAGCGAAAGAAGGCTCCAAGCAAAAGCCGCGGGAGGGGTATTTCAGGCTACAATCCTCCCATATGGCACACGGTTCTTCGCTATCGCGCCCCGCAGGCGGCCGTACGGCTGCGCGCTCCACAACCCAGCAGGACAAGTTGCGCTCACTGGCCGGGCAGCTGCTCACCTTCGGCTTTGACGGCACCACACTTACGCCAGAGTTGCGCTCCACCCTGCGCGATCTCCAGCCCGGCGGCATCATCCTTTTCGCCCGCAACATTCAGAGCGCCCGGCAGACGCACTCGCTTCTGAAGGCCGCGCAAAAGCTCTCCGAGCGGCCGCTGTTCCGTTGTGTGGACCTGGAGGGCGGCACCGTGGATCGCCTGCGCGACGTTCTTGGCCCGGCACCCAGCGTGCAGGATGTCGTCAGCAGCGCTCTTCCGGAGGCTCACCGCGAGCACGGACGCCTGCTGGGCGCCGAGAGCTCCGCCCTGGGCTTTAACGTGGACTTCGCTCCGGTGCTCGACCTGCGACTGGCGCCATCGCTGGCCGTGCTCGGCTCGCGGACGGTCTCCGCGGACCCTGCGGCCACGGCCCGCTATGCACGGGCTTTTCTGCTCGGTCTGCGCGATGAAGGCATCGTGGGATGCGGCAAACACTTTCCTGGCCTCGGCGAAGCCGCGCTGGACACCCACAAGGAACTTCCCAGCATCAGTAAGACCTGGAAAGAGCTGTGGGCCCAGGACCTTGGACCCTATCGCTTGCTGGCCGGCCAACTGCCCTTCGTCATGGTGGCTCATTGCGCCTATCCGGAGGTGACAGGCAACGCCGTGCCCGCGTCGCTCTCCCGCAAGTGGATCGAGACGATCCTGCGCAAGAAGATCGGCTACAAGGGGTTGGTCATCAGCGATGATCTGGAAATGGGCGGCGTGATGAACGGCTCCACGGTCGAAGAGGCTGCCATCGGGACGATCCTGGCCGACGCGGACTGCTACCTGGTCTGCCACAACTCTGAGCTGGTGCACCGTGCCGCCGAGGCCGTGGTGACTGAGGCTGAGCGCAGCAAAGTCTTCCGCACTCGCGTGGAAGCTGCCGCGCGCCGAGTGCTGCTGGCGAAGCGCCGCTGGAAGCCCATGCAGAGGCCCTTCCCCACCGCACCTACCGAGGCCACTCTCAACCGCCTGCGGCAATGGCTGTGGGTCTTCGCCGAGGAGCTGCGCCTGGCGGCCATTGTGTGACCGTAGAAGCGCGACAGTAAAAGCGCGCTACCAAAAGTCGGGCGGCCCCCAAGGGAGCCGCCCGGTCAGGCATTAGTACAGTGGTGCAATAAAAACTCTTTAGGGCAGCAGCATTTTCAGCTGCGCCACACTGCCACCCGCCTTATGAAACTCGCTGAGTTTCACCGGCAGCGGCTCGATTCCCTCCGCGCCCAGAATCTGTTCCAGCCTGTGGCTGATGTGCGGCGTGATGTAGTAGCCGTTGATGGACACACCGTTACAGGCAAAGTGCATGGCGTCTTCGCGTGAGACCTCGTGCACGGTGGCGCAGGCTCGAATGGAAGCCAATGTCTCCGGCGCGAAGGCTCCCGGGTAGATCATCACCGAATCCGGCGTCAGCGGCGCGAGGCAGAGATTCAGGTGGTAGAAGTAGGCGTCCACCAGTTCCAGCTTGCGTACGGCAAAGCCCATCTCACCCATGACGGCTGCGAACTGGTCCACGGCTGCTCGTGTCGAGCGGTTGCCGAAGCCGGCCCACACCGTCTGCCAGTCGCAATCCCACAGAAGGTCGCCCGCACCCTCCAGAAACTCCTCGTTCTTCAGATCGAGATCCAGGATGCTGTAACCCTGCTGCGAATACCACTCGGTGAAGTGGCGAACCTCATCGCGGCGGCTGCGGTGCAACAGGTGCGACGGCACGGCAAAGGAGCGATCATCGCGGTCCACTCCCACGAAGGCCTGGTCGGCGGTGAAGCACATGTCGGAGAGGCTGGCGTGCGCAGGCATCTCCTGCACGTCCAAGCCGGCGCTGCGGAAGGCCCTACAAAGGCCCTCCCATTGCTCGATTGCCAGGGGCTGGTCCAGTTGCGCGCCGGAACGGTGGAAGGGGTTGCGCACCTCGTCGAGCGAAAAGAAGTCCGGCCGCACCACAAGCACATGGCTCAGCTGGCGAGCCAGGCTCTCATTGCGGTAGCTCTGGTGCCTCGGCTTCGAAACTTGATTGCTGCTCTCCACACTGACTCCGTTCAAACGGACGTGCTTACATGGCAAACCGCGAATCATCTCCAGAGCAGGGACATGTCCTTTTGCCGTGTGTCGATAGTAACCCGGAGATTTTCCCACAACGGTGAGGTCTATCACACCATGACGTGCTCCAGCCCCATGGAACGCTGCTCTTTCGCGTTTCTGAAACGATACGCCATGTATCGCAAACCTCATCTCGGCACGAAGGTGCCAAATTCAGTACGCAGCCTCACGTCGCAAATCAACTGCTGGGCGGCATTCTTCCGCTCCGGTTTACAATCGAGCCATCATGCCTGAGACAAACAAGAATCCCTGGCGTCTTACCTGGCAGAAGCTGCTGGCTACGCTGACCGTCCTCGTAATAGTGGCCGTTATAGGAGCCCTCGCCGGAGGCTGGATTTACCTGCGCTGGGCGGTGCGCTCCTCCATGCCGCAATTGGACGGCACGTTGGCCATCAGCGGACTATCCGCGCCGGTGTCGGTCATCCGTGACGGCCACGGAGTGCCCAGCATCACGGCCAGTTCGCTCGACGATCTCTTTTTTGCCCAGGGCTACGTGACCGCGCAGGACCGCCTGTGGCAGATGGATATGACGCGCCGCTACGCCGCCGGAGAGCTGGCTGCCGCCCTCGGCGCCGACTTCGTGAAGACCGACCGCCAGCAGCGCCTGCTGGGCCTGCGCGAGGTCGCCCAGCGCTCACTGGCAGCCATGCCCGCCAACCAGCGCGCCGCCCTTGAGGCCTACTCTCGCGGCGTCAACGCCTACATCACTGACCATCAGTACGGCCTGCCTCTCGAGATGCATATCCTGCGCTACTTCCCCCGCGCGTGGACCGCTGAAGACAGCGTACTGGTCGCCCTCAGCATGGCCGAGATGCTGAACCATGGCAGCTACAAGGCCGACCTTGGCAAGGAGCTCATCCTTGCGCGCCTGGGCCCGGAACTGACCGCAGACCTCTATCCCGACCACTCTGCGCGAGACATTGCGCCCGGCGGAGTGCTGAAGGCCGTCGCGCCTGCGCCCGTGGCCAGCGACCGTGCCCAGCACGATGCTCCGGCCGCGCTGCTGCACCCGTCAGAACACAATTGGCTCCCAGTTCCCTACGCGCTGCTGGAGTCGTTCGCAATTCTGGAGCGTCCAGACGGGATTCGCCCGGGCTCCAACAACTGGGTCATCAGCGGAGCCCACACGGTGAGCGGCAAGCCGCTTTTGAGCAATGACATGCATCTGCCTCATCAGTTGCCGAACACATGGTATGAGGCTCACTTGCGTTGCGGAGACTTTGACGTGGCCGGCCTGACACTGCCCGGCGCTCCCATGGTTGTGGTGGGTCACAATCGCCGCATTGCATGGGGATTCACCAACTTCGGTCCGGATGTCGAGGACATATTCATCGAGCGCTTCAACCAGCAGGGTGAATACCAGACGCCAGAGGGTTGGCAGAAGCCCGAGGTTCGTCACGAGGTCATCCACGTCAAGCGTGCCCGGGATGTGGAGTTCGACGTTCTGGTCACCCGCCACGGGCCGCTCATCAGCCGGGAGATGACTACTGATCCGCGAATTACGAAATCGCGAGGAAACGACAGTCGCCAGCTTGCCCTGCGCTGGGCCATGCTGGAGACCGGCATGACCATGCCCTTCTTTGAGATGAACTCGGCCGCCAACTGGCAGCAGTTTCGCCAGGCGCTCTCCACCTTCAACGGCCCCGGGCAGAATGTGGTCTACGCCGACGTGGATGGCAACATCGGCTTCCAGGCTACGGGGCGCGTCCCGGTGCGGCGCGCGGGCGACGGCTCTGTGCCAGTGGATGGTGCCGACGACGCGCACGAGTGGACGGGATGGATTGCCTTTGACGATCTGCCCATGGTCTACAACCCTCCCTCGGGCATCATCGCCACCGCCAACGGACGCACCACTCCGGATGGCTACATGAAGTTAATCACCCGGGAGTGGGGCTCGCCCGACCGCACCGAGCGGATTTACCAGGTCCTAAGTCAGGGTCACAAATTCACTGCCGCCGAGATGCTCGCCCTGGAGACCGACATCCACAGCAATCTGGACGAGCGCATTGGCCGCCTGTTGGTGGAAGCCGTCGAGAACTCTCCGGAGGCCAGTGCGCGGGCAAAGCAGGCCGCCGGGCTGATCAAGGACTTCAATGGCGACCTCAATTTCGATTCCACGCCCGCGGCCATCGAGCAACAGGCGCGCCGCTGGCTGAGTAAAACTCTGCTGGAGAGCAAGCTGGGCTCGGATGCCGCCGAGTATCACTGGTACATGCAGGCCACCTGGCTGGAGAACACCGTAACCGAGCAGCCTGCGCGCTGGCTGCCTGCGCCGTACAAAAGCTGGCGAGAGCTGTTGCTGGCCTCGGTGGAGGCCGCCGTCAAGCAGCCCGACGCCCCGGCCGATCTGACGCGCTGGAAGTACGGTGACTACGCGACGATGCAGATCTCTCACAAGATCTACAGCCAGATTCCGGGGCTGCGCGGCTATGCCGGCACGCCGCGGCTGCCGCAGTCCGGCAATACCAACACCGTCAAGCAGGTGGGCGGGGTCTTTGCCCCCTCGGAGCGCTTCACGGCCGACCTTGCCGACCTCGACCAGTCCACGCTGAACATCGTCAACGGGCAGTCCGGCAACATCTTCAGCCCGTACTTCAACGACCAGTTTGACTCTTGGTATCGCGGCACGAGCTTCCGCCTGGCCTATCGCCCGCAAACCGTAGAGGCCACGGCCGAGCATCGTCTGCAACTGGTGCCAAGGTAGATTGTAGAAATTGCAGAATTAAGCAGCACGCTTTGCGGTGAGCTTCCACAAGACGGGCAGGCCGACAATCAACAGGATGAAGCAGGTGGCGCTGGCCTCCGGGCCGTAGCTGCCGCCGGTGAGCGCGTGGCTGCCCTTCACCGTGGCCGTAACGATGGTGTCAAAGTCGCTGAGGCCGCTGACCGGCAACCCGAAGACCGAGCCCTGGAAGAAGTTCCATCCCAGGTGAAGTCCAAAGGGAAACCACAAGTTGCCCGTGCGCAGCCGCGCCACGGAAAACAGCACGCCCACCAGAAGAGTGTTCCAGAAGCCCCAGCTCAACGGGCCGCCTGCGTTGGGATTGCCCAGGTGCAGGGCTCCGAAGATTGCGGAAAGCGCCAGCACCGCACCCGGCGCACCAAGGCTCTCCACCAGCTTCTCAAAGGGATAGCCCCGGAAGCAGATCTCCTCCAGCAACGCCGCCCAGAAGAGCGTGATCAGGATGACCGCGGCGCGCAGCAGTAACGCCACGCTCAGGTGCAAATGCAATCGCAGCGAGCCAAACGTGGCGATGGCCGCGGCGTCTGCGCTCATCAGCACCGCGCCCAGGGCCAGCCCACGCAGCCAGCTTTGCATGGCACCGCCGCCGAGTGGCAGTCCCAGCGCGACATCCAGTGGGCGGGTGTCAAGGTCCAGCACGCGCAGCAGGAAAGCAAAGCCACCCAGCGCCAGCAGGCACCCCATCAGGCGATAGAGCAGCGATGGCAAAAGGTTGTGCCCATGCAATAGACCGAAGACCACTCCGCTGCCATAGAAGACCGCAACCACCCACACGGCGGCGATGAGGAAGCGCACAAAGGCCGGCAGCCGTGAAGCGCCGCTTGCGCTTATCACTGGGACTCCACTCGCACCCGCACGCCATGCCGCGCGACGGCGAAGGGCAGCATCTGTGCCCCGTTGGAGGCCAACGCGTGGCGCACGCGCTCGCGGCGCTCCGGAGGAACCATGAACAACACGCATCCTCCGCCGCCGGCTCCGCAGACCTTGCCCGCCGTGGCTCCATTCTCGCGCGCCGTGGCGATCAGTTGATCAATCAGCGCCGTGGCAATGGCCGGAGCGTTGGTGCGCCGCAGCTTCCACTCCTCGCGCAGCAGGCGGCCTGTCTCCTTCCAGTCGGAGACTGCAAGGGCCGCTCGCATGGCGTTTGCGATCTGGGCAATGCGCTCGAAGTTGCGATGAATCTGGCGGTCACCGTTGATGTGGCGCTGGAAGACCTGCCAGTTGTTGATGCCGCTCTGCCGCGGCGCGCCGGTGTAGGCCAGCAGAAAGCGCCGGTCCACCTCGTCCAGATCACAGGCAATGGCCTCGCGATGAATGCCATCCACATCAAGGCGAATCGCGTTGGCCCCGCCGTACAGCGCCGGGTAGTAATCCTGGCAGCCCGTGGGAACCTTGATGAGCTGCGCCTCGACGTTCTGCGCAATCTCCCGTATGGACTCACGCGAGAGCTTGCGCCCGGTAAACCTTGCCAATGCGGCGGTGGAGGAGATCATCAAGGCCGAGCTGCCGCTGATGCCCGCTCCGGCCGGCGATTCCGAGTGCGTTTCCATTCGAAAGCCCGTCGGCGGCTCACCTTCAGCGTAGAAGAACCTCAGCAGGCGCACGGCCAGCGCGTGGCGGAAAGTCTTGGCCTCGCGCAGCGCTTCCATGCTGGCAAAGCGGTCGGCCAGGCCTGTGTCCAGTGAAACCAGTTCGATGCTCTTTGTCGCCAGCGGCGTAATGCGGCAGCGCGTCCAAATCTGTAGCGCGAGGTTCACCACCACCGGGCTCTGGTGGAAAAGGTAGAGCGGCCACATGTCCATGGTGCCGCCGGCCAGGTCGGCGCGGCAGGCGGCGGTGGCCACAATCGAGGCCGGTGCGGGCAGCTTGCGGGGAGCCATGAAGTCATTTGTATCATGGGCATGTTTTGTTGCCGCAAATAAAGTCTTACAGAGTTTCGATGCACCGCAGAAGCTCAAAAACAATCCGCGCCGCCGGCCAGGCATGAACCAGGCACGCACAGCTCCAGCAGCGCGGATCGGGGGCAACATCCCTGGAGTTTTACTTCTTCAGCATCTTCACAATCTCCTGTGCGACAGGCGCGGAAGACGCGGGATTCTGCCCGGTGATCAGCTTGCCATCCACCTGTACAAACGAGCCCCAATCGGGACCCTTGGCGTAAATGGCTCCCAGCTTTTTCAACTCGTCTTCTCCCAGGAACGGCACCACATCGGTCAGCTTCACCGCAGCCTCCTCCGTGTCAGAGAAGTTGGTGACGTGCTTTCCCTTGACCAGCGGCAGGCCGTCTTTCGCCTTGGCGTGGCGCAGGACTCCCGGTGCGTGGCACACCAGCCCCAGCGGTTTTCCCGCGGCATAGGTCGCTTCAATCAACGCAATCGAGTTCTTGTCCTCGGCCAGATCCCACAGCGGACCGTGTCCGCCGGGATAGAAGACAGCATCGTAATCCGCTGCCTTAATGTCGCTGAGCTTTACCGTGTTTGCCAGGGCCTTCTGCGCGGCGGCATCTTTGCGGAAGCGATCCGTATCTTTGGTCTGCGCACTGGGCTCGTCGCTGGAAGGATCAAGCGGTGGCTGTCCACCTTTGGGGCTGGCCAGGGTCAGCGTGGCGCCGGCATCAAGAAACGCGTAGTAGGGTGCGGCAAACTCCTCCAGCCAGAAGCCTGTCTTTTTGCCGGTATTGCCCAGCTTGTCGTGCGATGTAAGAACGAATAGTACCTTCATAGAAAATTTCTCCTCCGTTGCGCATAAAAGGCCAACTCCATTGCTTAGATGCCGCAGCCCTCAAAAAGCAGCAGAGCCCTGTTCCCTCTCCCGGCTGATTCGCCGATAGGTCCTGCGCAATACGGGCCGCCGCGCGAGTTTCGCAAGCGAAAGGCTGGCACCCGGGGCCGCGCTGGGTTAGGCTGTTCGGTGAGTCTTCCATCGGGCCTCGCCCGTGCGGAGGCGGCGAGAGTTCTTCGCCCACGAGGAGCCATCCATGAATCCTTCCAGCCTGCCTACGCTGGCCAGCATGGCCTGTGATCCGGTGGCACGCCGCACCCTCGATCCCGACCTCTGCGCGCTCGTGGTGATTGACATCCAGGAGAAGCTGCTGCCGGCGGTTGTGCGCCAACCGGAACTGATCGCCAACTGCCAGTTGCTCATCCGGCTGGCTCACATCCTTGAGATTCCCGTGCTGCTGACCACGCAATATGCGCGCGGGCTGGGCGCCACCGTGCCGCAGATTGCCGAACTCCTGCCCGGCGTCGCGGCCATTGATAAAGTCGAGTTCGGCTGTTTCGGCCGCGAACAGTTTCGCTCCCGTCTGCGCGAGTTGCCCGGCCAGCGCAATACCCTCCTGCTCTGCGGCATGGAGAGTCACATCTGCGTGATGCAGACCGCGCTGGGCGGCCTGCAAAACGGCTACCTGGTGCATGTGGCCGGCGACGCCGTCAGCAGCCGCACGGAGGCGAACTGCAAGCTGGGCCTGGAGCGCATGAACGCCGCCGGGGCCGTCATCTCCAGCACAGAAATGATGATGTACGAGTTGCTGCGGCAGAGCGGCACGGCGCATTTCAAGCAACTGCTGCCCTTCCTCAAGTAAACAAGAAATACTGGGACCGTCCCTTGGCAGATACCACGGCAAACACCTTCGAGTTACGTGACCGAACGGCGGAGATGAGTGCCGCGTTCGCTCCGGCCTTCGCCCTCTGCGAGCAGGCGGCTGCCGGGAAGGTCTTCCCCGGCGCTGCCCTGGCCGTCAGCCTGGGAGACGATCTCGTGGCCCTCCGTGGCTTTGGACGCCACACCTACGCCAACGATGCCGCGCCAACCACGGCGGAGACCGTCTGGGACCTCGCCTCGCTGACCAAGCCCATCGCCGCCGTCAGCATGGCCATGCTGCTATACGAGCGCGGGCTTCTGCATCTGGACGCCACGTTGGTCGAGCTTCTGCCGGAGTTCGTGCGGGCCGATGCCAACGATCCCCGACGCCGCGAGGTCACCGTGCGGATGCTGCTGGAGCACTCCTCCGGGCTGCCCGCGCACCGCAAACTCTACCTCACGGCCACGGGTCGCCACGCGATGGTAGAAGCTGCCCTGCGCGTTCCGCTGGAGGCCGCGCCCGGCTCGCGCAGTGAGTACAGCGACATCGGCTTCATCCTGCTGGGCGAAATTCTGGAGCGGCTGGCCGGAGAGCGCATAGATCATTTCTGCCAGCGCGAGGTCTTCGGCCGCTTCAACCTTAACTTTCGCTTTTGCCCGCATCCCATTCGACCCATTAGCTTTCCGCCGACCAGCGATGACGTTGCCTGGCGCGGGCGCATCATTCAGGGCGAGGTGGGCGACGAGAACGCCAGCGCCATGGAGGGCATCGCCGCACACGCCGGCCTCTTTGGAGACGCACTCAGCGTGGTGCGCTTTGGAGCCCTCATCCTGCGTGGCGGTCAGCCACTCTTCCATCCGGAGACCGTTCGCCTGTTGACGACCCGCGCCACCACTCCGGCGGGCACAAGCCGCACCCCGGGCTGGGATACGCCCTCAGCGCCATCGCAATCCGGCACAAAGTTCTCTCCGCGCAGCTTCGGCCACCTCGGCTACACCGGAACGTCCCTGTGGTGCGATCCCGAACGCCGCCTGAGCGTTGCCCTGCTGAGCAATCGCACCTGGCCGGACGGGTCGAATCAGGCCATCAAGCAGTTCCGCCCCGTTCTGCATGACAAGATCGTGGAATGTGCCGTCGAATGTACAAAGCCGAGCGTGTAAAATATTCATATGCCGTGCCTTAAGAAAGGTCCGGCGCAGCACTTTTACCGGGAAAGTTGGCAATGGACAAGCTGGTAATTCGCGGCGGCAATCCGCTGCTGGGCACCATCCGCATCAGCGGCGCAAAAAACGCAGCCCTGCCTGCCATGGCGGCCGCCCTGCTCACCGACGAAACCGTCATACTGGAAAACATCCCGCAGGTCCGCGACATTGAGACCGAGCGCCGCCTGCTGGCTGCCATGGGCGCCGAGGTCGAACTCGGCTACGGGCGCGCGCAGCACCGCACCACCATCTGCGCCGCCAACCTCACCAAGAATCCAGAGGCCAGCTACGAGCTGGTGAAGACCATGCGCGCCAGCTCGCTTGTGCTGGGGCCGCTGGTTGCGCGTGCGGGCTTTGCGCGGGTCAGCATGCCGGGCGGCTGCGCCATCGGCGCGCGCCCCATTGACCTACACCTGAAAGGCCTGGAAAAGCTTGGCGCGCAGATTATCCAGGAGCATGGCTACATTGAGGCGCGTGCGAAAAAGTTGAAGGGTGCGCGCTACTCCTTTGACCGCATCACCGTCACCGGCACCGAGGACGTGCTGATGGCCGCCGTGCTGGCCGAAGGCGAAACCGTGCTGGAGAACTGCGCCCGCGAGCCCGAGGTGGTGGACCTTGCTGCCCTGCTCGTCAAGATGGGCGCGAAAATCGAAGGCGCTGGTACCTCGACGATCAAGATTAAAGGTGTAGCCAAGCTCAAAGGCGCCCGCCATCGCATCATTCCCGATCGCATTGAGGCCGCGACTTTCCTGCTGGCCGGGGCGCTCACAGGCGGAGACCTGATGCTGCAAGGCTGCGAGCCCACTCACCTGACCAGCCTGCTGAACAAGCTGGAAGAGGTCGGCGTGAAGATCAAGATCAGCAAGGGTTCTGTGCGCGTCATGGGCGACGCCGCCCCGCTCAAGGCCGCCGACATCGCCACGGAAGAATACCCGGGCTTCCCCACCGACGTGCAGGCGCAGTACATGGCGCTGATGACGCAGGCGGAGGGCACGTCCATCATCACGGAAAACATCTTTGAGAATCGCTTCATGCACGCGCAGGAGCTCTGCCGCATGGGCGCCAATATTCGCATTGAAGGCCGGCGTGCCATCGTGCGCGGCAAAACGCCGCTCAGTGGAGCCGCCGTGCAGGCCAGCGATCTGCGCGCTTCCGCGTCATTGGTGCTGGCCGCGCTGGTCGCCAACGATGAGACGATCATTGACCGCGTCTATCACATTGATCGCGGCTATGAGCACATTGAGGAGAAACTGCGCGGCGTGGGCGCGCAGGTCAAGCGCATCGGCAACATCCTGCCGGAGAGAATCTCGGAGTAAGGTTCTTCAGACTAAAGTTCTAACGAAGTCTATCGCCGCTGGCTGCGGTAGATGGTGACCTCAGGCTTGCCCATCACGTGGATGATGCGGAGCTTGGTCAGCCCACGCGGATTGCGCTCGACGGCATCCGCCACGGCATCGCCCTTGACGGCCACCACGTAGTCGGCCACGGCCCACGGCGCGCTCAGTCCCGCATCCCACGCGTAACGAGTGCATTCGTTGACGGTGCGCGTAAAGTGCAGCCCGGCGTCCTGCACCGCCCCCACATATTCACCCGTGTAGAGGAGCACCTTGGCATCGGGCGGCATCTGCTCCAGCACCTCGGCCACCTGGTGCTCCAACTGCATACGGCTGTGGCTGTTGACCCAGGCCTCGCGATAACAGAGCGGAATCATCCATTTGCGGCCGTACTCACGCTGATGCGAGAGTGTGCCCAGCCCCTGTGCCGAGCTGAGATAGGCCGCTATGGCGACCAGCCAGCAGAATGCCAGCGCGGCGGTGCCCACTCCGCGGCGGCCAAGCCTGCCAAGGCTCCACGGCACCAAGGCGGCAAAGATGGCGATGGCCGGCAGCAGTTCCAATCCATAGCGCACGTTGTAATAGCCGTACGGCCACCACTCCGGCACAAAGATGGGCACGCTGCCATAGGCAATGGACCAGGCGTAGAACGGCAACGGAACCCACAGCAGCAGGAAGGCTCCAAAGCGGCGGAAGCGGACGAGCGAGATCACGACTCCGGCAACGGCCAGGATCATCATCCAGCTTTCGCGCAGGCCTTCGCCGGTGTTCATGCGTGCGGATTTCAGAAAGTATTCGGCAGCCACCACCGGATGCCCCTTGCCGGGATACGGTGGCGCGCCGGGCTGCGTGGTGCGCTGCTCAATGGCCTTGGCCGAATACGGCCCGTTCAGCCAGTCCAGCGGATGCTGATTGACCTTGTAGTTGTGCGCCAGCCAAAGGGTGGGACACAGAGCCAGCAGCAGCAGAAAGCTGACCAGGGAGCGGCGCAGGCGCAGGGCTTCACCCGGAGACTCATGACCACCGCGCCACAGCAACACCGCGGGCACGGCGCACAGGCCCACGATGAATGCCAGAATCCAGCCGTCGTAGCGCGTAAAGATAGCCGCTGCCAGGCAGACGCCGCAGCGCTCCAGCGCCACCCAGGCCGGGACCGTGGCTGCTTCCTCGCCTTCGCTCGGCTCGTCGCTCAATCCGCGCAGAAACTCGTCGAAGTAGCCGACGGCCCAGATGACGGCGGCCAGAAAAATCGTCTCGGTCATCGCCGTGGACTGCATGTAGAGCAGCGACGGATTGAGTCCAAAGACGGCGGTCGCAAAGAACGCTGTCCCAAGAGATGTACGCGCCCGCACCATGCGGAACATTCCGCCGACAGCCAATACGTAGGCCGCCATGGATGGAATTGAGCCGCCAATGCCGGTGCGCCACAGCCCGTCAAAGAACACGAATGGAGCCATGAGCAGATGCGGCAGTGGCAGCCACACCGTGCCCAGCATGTCCCAGCCGGGATCGCGCGCATCCAGGAAGCGGCGCGCAATGTTCAGGTGGCCAACGGCGTCGCCCCACAGCAACAGGTCTCCGCGGCTATAGAACCACAGAAACGACCCGAGCGAGACCAGGATAGCCACAGCCGTCACCAATCCGGCTTCGCCGTGCTCCTGCTCGTCGCGTGTCAGCGTGCCGCGGCCCATCCTCACTCCCTGTTAGTCGTAACCCAGTTAGTCCAGGTGCGTCAGGCTGATGAAGAGCTTGAAGCGCTCTTCGATTTCCGCGCGCGTCAAGGTCAACAACCGCTCGGGGCCAAAGCGCTCCACGGTGAAGGAGCCCATCACGCCGCCGTAGAACATCGCGCTCTTCAGCACCGAGCGCGTCAGCTTTGGCTGCGAAGCGATGTAGCCCATGAATCCGCCGGCGAAGGTGTCGCCAGCACCGGTCGGGTCCTGCACCTCGGCAATCGGCAGGGCCGGCGCGCGGAAGGGATGCGAACCGTCGCCGAAGAAGATGGTAGCGCCGTACTCACCGTGCTTGATGACCAGCGAGCGTGGACCGTAGGTCAGAATCTTGCGTGCGGCCAGCACCAGGCTGTTTTCGCCCGTCAGCAGCTTGGCCTCCGTGTCGTTAATCAACAGGATGCCAACTTCCTTGAGGGTCGCCATCAGCGCATCGCGCTTGATGTTGATCCACAGGTTCATCGTGTCTCCGCCCACCAATGCCACGTTGGGCATCTTGCGGCGCACGTCGAGCTGAAGTTCCGGCTGGATGTTCGCCAAAAACAGGAACTTCGAATCCTGGTAGGCGTCGGGAATCTTCGGCTGGAAGTTTTCGAACACGTTGAGGTCGGTAAAGTTCGTCTTCGCCTCGTTCACGTTTTCGCCGTACTCGCCGCCCCAGTGGAAGGTCTTACCCGGAGCATGCTCAATGCCGCGCGTGTCAATACCACGGCTTTTCAGCACCGCTTCGTGCTCCGCTGTGTAGTCCTCGCCGACGACGCCAACCACGCGCACATCGGTAAAGAAGCTGGCAGCCAGAGAGAAGTATGTCGCGGCGCCGCCCATGATCTTCTCGCGGACGCCAAAAGGAGTTTTCAGAGTGTCGAAGGCAACCGAGCCTACCACCAGAATGGACATTGTTATGCTCCTGCCTTCTTCAGATATTTACCCACCAGCAGTTCGAGCTTGCTGCGCGTCGCCTCTGGAATCGCATTCGGAGCGGTCATAATGGCCATCGCCAGCGCCTCTCCGCACTTGCAACCGCGTCCTGCGGGCAGCAGGCCGACGGCCTCCCGCACCACGTTGGCGGCGTTTTCGGCGTTCTTGTTCAACACGGCAATGATCTGCTCCACCGTCACGCTGTCGTGTGCCGGATGCCAGCAGTCGTAGTCGGTGACCATGGCGATGGTGACGTAGCAGATCTCGGCCTCGCGGGCCAGCTTGGCCTCCTGCAGATTGGTCATGCCAACCAGGTCAAAACCCATGGCGCGATACGCGTTGCTCTCCGCCTTGGTGGAAAACTGCGGGCCTTCCATGCAGACGTAGGTGCCGCCACTCTTGGTGACCACCTCGGCCTTGGCTCCGGCCTTCGCGACGATCTGCGCCAGCTCCGGACAGATGGGGTCGCCAAAGGCGATGTGGGCCACAATGCCTTCGCCAAAAAAGGTGCTGACGCGCTGCTTGGTGCGGTCAAAGAACTGGTCGGGTATGACGAACTCGGTCGGCTTGTGCTCTTCTTTCAGTGAGCCCACGGCCGAAACGCTCAGGATGCGCTCCACTCCCAACTGCTTGAAGCCGTGGATGTTGGCGCGAAAGTTCAACTCCGTGGGCAGGATGCGGTGCCCGCGGCCGTGGCGCGCCAGAAAGGCCACCTTGCGCCCCGCCAGGGTGCCCAGCACGTAGGGGTCGCTGGGCGAGCCAAAGGGCGTCTCCAGTTGAACTTCATGAACATCCGTGAGGCCTTTCATCGAATAAAGGCCGCTGCCGCCAATGATGCCAATCTCTGCCTGTGCCAAGTGAATCTCCTGCAAATGCAAAAGGATACGTATAGCTAAATTATACCGGAGGCCACCCTCTGCTTACTGCGTGGCCTCGGGGATTTCCACATCCTCATGCACACTGGCGCGCAAGGCGGGCAGCAGCCGCGCGGCATCGGCCGGGGCAAAGCTTTCCAAGGCGATAATGGCCGAGCCCTCGACGACCATCTGTACAGTTCCCTCCTCGGTCATCCACTCGCCGGGAGCCTGAGTCTTCTGCACTTTCTGGTAGCGGCGCGGCAGCTCGGCCTCGTAGATGGCGGCAAACTTCCGGGCGCTGGCAGGCGAATCCAGCTTGAGCACCAGCACCATCGGCAGGGGGCCGTCCGAGTGTCCTTTTTGCGAGACCACCGCGTAGTAGCCGCCGCGCCAACTGGTAGCCATCTTCGCTGCATCGTCATTCGCCCACTGGCGCAGGATGACCCTGAGGTCCACTTCACCCAGTCCGGAGAGATCCTCGCGCCGCCAGCCCGCACCCAGAACCTTCTCCACGGACACCACGCGGATGGTGCGCTGCGGCTCGCCGGAGAGATAGGCCGCCGGCTCCATGATCTGGTGCGTGTCCAGCGGAGGATGCTCCATCACTCCGGCGAAGGCCGCCTGTTTGCCGCGGCGGGCAAGCACGTGCAGTGCAAAGTCTGTGCCGAAGGTGTAGGGGAAAAGCATGGTCTCCCGCAGGCAGATAGGCGCGTGCGCGTAGGTACTGTCGGAACCCTCTTCTGTGATGCTTTGGCGCATGATGCCCGCCGCCGCCGGGTCGTCTTCCACGCTCTGCCCGCTGGGGGCCAGCATGTAGTCAAACAGCACGACCATGGCCTGCCCTTCGACGATGCTCTGGCGAGCTTCACGCTGTTCGTCAATCACCGTCTGCGCGGTGTCGTCGTGGCTGTCCGCGCCGACGTTCAGCCACTTCTCCAGTCCGTAATTCTGGTCCTGCAGTGCGTGCGTCAGCTCGTGCGCCATTACCGGCTTCTGTGCCTCTGGTGGAACCCAATCGAGCAGAAAGACGGTCTTGCTCTTCGGGTCGTACCAGCCTTCCACCTGCTCCTTGTACAGCGAGAGCATGTAC
>Ga0182012_10002655_pt1 | contig 19310 bp, 16 predicted proteins | sample 612S2SmetaG_FD_120486 | JGI IMG/M metagenome (GOLD analysis project Ga0182012, IMG submission 120486) | Permafrost microbial communities from Stordalen Mire, Sweden - 612S2S metaG | ecosystem: Environmental > Terrestrial > Soil > Wetlands > Permafrost | place: Sweden: Stordalen | collected...
CGGAGCGATCTCCTCAAACACCGCGAGATGTTTATCGATATCGGCGTCGCTATGCTGGACGGAAATCGTCCACTGCTCATCCCACCAGTAGGGCTGTGCCATCACGCCGCGATTGACCATGCCGAACCAATACAGCCGCCACAGATCGACGTCGATCTTGGTCCAGTCGCGATAGTTTTCAATCTCCTTCGGAAAAAGCATCAGCGCGCCATTCGCGCCCGCGCTGATGATGTACCCTTGCAGTCCTACTTTCGCGACCGTCTTGCGATAGCCGTCGGTAAGCTTCTTTTCAAGCTTCTCGACGCGCGCGTAATTCTCGCGCGTCAGCACATGGTTAAATGTAGCCAAGCCCGCCGCCATCGACACCGGATTCGTGTTGTAAGTTCCGCCATGAAACACCTTGTGATCGGAAATCAAGCTCATCACTTTCCGGCTGGTTGCGAACGCAGCGAGCGGAAGACCGCCGCCAATCGACTTCGCCAGACAAATCATGTCCGGCTTGACGTTGAAATACTCCGAAGCGCCCGCCCAACAAAGCTTGGCCCCGGTCTTCACCTCGTCGAAAATCAGCAACGCGCCATACTTGTCGCACATCGCGCGCAAACCTTCGAGAAATCCTGGCTTCGGCATGCACAGCCCGACGTTCATCAGAATCGGCTCCAAAATAATCGCCGCAATCTCATTCGGATTCTGTTTGAAGCGCAACTCCACACTTTCCAGATCGTTAAAGGTTGCAATCTTCACGTTGTCGAGGCTGGCCTTCGGAACACCCATCCCGCCAGGGACAGAATTTGGAGCATGAACATCGCCAAAATCCGGCGCGTGAGGCTTCACGCTGACCAGCACCGCATCGTGCAGCCCGTGATACGCACCCTCAAACTTGACGATCTTGTCGCGCCCGGTTGCCGCGCGCGCCAGCCGAATCGCGTGCATGGTCACTTCCGTGCCGCTGTTGCCGAAGCGGCACATCTCCATGGAGAAGCGCTCGCAAATCACCTCCGCCAACTCCCACTCCATGTCGTGCGGCATGCCGAACATCGTGCCCGTCGAAAGCCTCTTCTCCACGGCTTTCATCACGTCCGGATGGCAATGCCCCGCCATCAGCGCGCCGAACGTCAGGTTGTGATCGATATATTCGTTGCCGTCAAGGTCGCGGAATTTGCTGCCACTCGCCTCCTTGACGAAAATCGGCCAGGGATCATAAGCGCGGTAGTTGCTGGCCACGCCCAGCGGGATGCGTTTGAGGTTTTTCTTATGCGCCTCGGCGGACTTCGGCGTACGACGCTCGAAAAGATCGAGCTCCTTTTGCAGTTCGGGAAACATCGGAATTTCTCCAGAAAACTCAGGCCGTGCGGACGGCCATTAGATTTGGACTAGAAAATGTACTTCAAAGCAAATTGTACCAAGCGGGGGTCACGGGCCGACGTGACCTGGCCGAACTGCGATCCGTCGCTGCTATCGCCGTCAGGATTGGTAAACTGCGTGTGATTGAAAATGTTAAAAAGCTCTCCGCGGAACTCCATGTGCGAAGTCTCGGTGATCGGAATGTGCTTCAACACCGCGAAGTCGGTGCCGCTGATATGCGGCCCGCAGCAAATCGTCCGCGGTGCATTGCCGATGCGGCCGAGCAAGCTCGGATCGACGGTCGTGTCTTCAGTGAAAGCATTCGGATTGAAAAAGTAATTGCCGTTCTTCTGCGGGCTCTGGGTTCTGAATGGCAACAACTGATCCGGCTCGCCGGGCAGTTCGAAATCAAAGCTGTCCATAAGTTCATTGTCCGCTTCGGACGTGATGCGGATAGGGAATCCTGTCTGAAATGTGGTGATGCCCGACAGCGCCCAACCATCTAGAAACTTGCCTTTTGAGCCGTCGTACTGCGGCACTGGTATTTCCCAGTAGTAGCTGGCGACGATGCGATGAGTCGCGTCAAACAAAGATAGGGAACGGTTGTTCGCACCGGGCAGAGGATTCAAAATGCCTTCAAAGCTCGACGCTTCGTCGATCGACTTGCTAAAGGTGTAAGCCAGCGTAAATTGCAGCCCGTGAGAGAAGCGCTTGTCCATCGAGGCTTGCAGTGAGTTGTAAGCCGAATTCGCAATTGTGTCTTGCGCGAAGATGCTGGAAAACACTGGCACACCGCTGACAGGGCAGCCCACGGCGGTCAAAGGATTGCACTGAGGCGAAGAATAAGGACGCAGACCCACAAGAGTAATTCCCGCTGCGCCAACCGTATAGCCCGCAGGCAAGACGGAATTATTCTGCGCATATGGCAGATGCAGCGGAACGTTCAAAACCGTTCCTCCGGGAATAAAGAAGGAGCTGTCCGAATAAAAAGGCCCGCAGGTTCCAGCGCCGAGAATGGAATTCAGGTCTAGGCAAGTCTGCGCGTTTCCATAATTGATGTCGTGCGTCGCCAACAAACGATGCCCCTGCGATCCCACGTAGCCAATCTCAAATTTCAAATCCTTGGATAATTCTCGCTGCACCGTTAGGTTGTATTGAGCCGAGTATTGCGATCTCAAGTGCGGCTGGAAATCACCAAACAGTTCGACGGGTTCGAAGGTGGCCCAATCCTGCGGAGTGCCCGGCTTCGGAGTGAGAATGCCGTTAAAAGGATTAAGAAATGTAGTCTGCCCGTCTTGACTCAAGAAGGGTGTATTGAATTGCGTCTCCGAGAGCACGATGCTGCCGCCGAATGGCGGCTCAGCTCCGAACTGCTCCAGCACCAACTGCTCGACCGGATTGTAGAAAAGACCCCACCCAGCCCGGATGCTCGTTTTGCCCGAATTCCCGGGGCTCCACGCAATTCCAATGCGCGGCGCAAACGACTTGTAATAGGTCTGGGTCAAGGCCGCCGGAACGCCGGAGTCTCCGGGGAAAACCAATCCCACGGGACTCTGCGATGAGCAATCCGTGTTCGCAGTGTTCTCGCAGGGATAGATCGTCGTGTTCTGTCCGGGCCGATAAGTCTGCACATGATGCGTAATGTCGGTGATAGGCGTATTCAACTCCCACCGCAACCCGTAGTTCAGCGTTACGTTGGGCTTGATCTTCCAGCTGTCTTGAGCGAACAGATAAAGACCGGTATTGCGCACGCGCTCGATTTGCGCTGAGCCTTGGCCGTACTGATCGGGAAGCCCGAGCAAATAGTTGGGATACAAATTGCTCGAACCATCCGCATTCGTCGCCTCAACATCATTGGGGCCACCGCCGAAGAATTCTTCCTCTCCGTTCACGTTGAAGTAAAGTGTCTGGTCAAAGCGCTGGCGCCGGACGTCCACGCCAAATTTGTAAGTGTGACTACCCGCAACCTTCGTCACATTGTCAGACCACTGAAACGAATTGCCCACCTGCGGCAGCTCGCCCTCGGCATTGTTGCCGATGTTGAAACCGCCGGCAATCGAAATGAACGGCAGGCCTTCGTGATCCGGCCCCAGCCCGGGATGAATGCCCAAGGCGTTGGCCGCAGTGCCGTCGGAGAAGCAATTCAACGTCCCCAGCCACGCAGGCGCCGCAGGACAGGAATCCTGCACCAGCTCGGTATTCGCCGGATGCTGGAACGTCAACTGCCCCTCGCGGTTATAGTTGAAACGAAATTCGTTAATCGTACTGTTGCTGATCGTCCAGGTATGCGACACATTCCACTGTTGGAAGCGCTCATCGACGATGCTGCCAAACCCGGGCACGTTCGCGCCAGCTTGTTCGAAGTAAGAAAATGGCGCGTTAGTGGAATCGTCGTCGAAGTAGTAATAAACGCTCAAGCTCTGCTTAGAGTTGATCGTGTGATCGAAGCGCACCGTAAACTGGTCGCCGCGAATCGGCTCCGTGGGAACAGTCTCAATCGTGTTCCCACCGCCGGTCGGGGTGGGCACATACTGCAACAAATCCACGGCAGTGGAGTCCAGGCAAGGGAGTGGGATCACATTGTTGGGGAAAATCGAAGCGTACGAAACGCCATCGGCAATCGGGCCGCCGCCCTCTTGAGTCACTGCACCCTGGCAGCCCGCACGATTTGTCAAGATCGAAGAGTTGGTAAGCGTCCCCGCAAACGGCGCACCTAGATCCGAAAAATTCGCATTCGCCTGCGTCGCACTGGGACGCTCCAGCGCCGTCGGCACCGTGACTACCGCCGACGGAATCCCCTGGCGAATGCGCCGACCTTCATACGACGCAAAGAAAAACGTCTTGTCCTTCTTTATGGGGCCGCCGAACGTGCCGCCAAATTGGTTCTGATTGAACTGCGGCTTGCTGGTATCGAAGTAGCCTTTCGCGTTCAGCACTTTGTTGCGAAAAAATTCATAAACATCGCCGTGCCACTCGTTGGTTCCAGATTTCGTCACCACGTTTACGACCGAACCTGAGTTGCGCCCGTACTCCGCGTCGAATGTATTGGTGATCACGCGAAATTCCTGAATGCTATCCGGGGAGGGCTGTACGGTCGGCAAGTTCACAAACTGATCGTTGGCGTCGCCGCCGTTCACGCTGAAGTTATTGGCGCGTCCCCGCCCTCCGTTTACTGATACAGCGCCGGTACTGTTGCTTCCGTAAATAATGCTATTGCTGGAACCGCTGGTCGACATCACTCCGGGCTGCAGCTGCAAAAACTGATACGTATCGCGCGAATTCAAAGGAAGCTGCACCACAGTTCGATCATCCACAACGGCGCCGAGCTGCGTGCTGGTCGTGTCCACTAGCGGCGCTTCAGACGTGACATCGACAACTTCCTGCGCTGCGCCCAGCTGCATCGTCATATTCAGAGTCACGATCTGGTTCACTTCCAGGGTGACTCCCTTGCGGATATTTTTCTTGAAGCCGGTTGTCTCGAAATCGAGTTCATACTGCCCCGGCGGAATTTCCACGAAGCTGTAGTCGCCGCTGTCATTCGCCCGGGTATCGCGACTGACACCAGTCGCTTCGTTCACCAATGTGACTTTCACCCCCGGTAACAACGCCCCGGACGGATCGGCCACGCGGCCGAGAATTCTACCGCCAGTGCTCTGCCCGTGGGATCGTGTTGCGGTGACGCTGAGGATGCACAACAAGCAACAAACAAGGCTACGGCGGACATTCGCGGATTGCATCAGTTGGGGCCTCCCGAGCAATTTTTTGATCATTCCGATTTAGCTTGTGTCAGAAACCAACCTTGCTATAATCGCGCAAGGTTAGAGAAGTAGACGCGCACTGTCAAGCAAAAAAATATTTATCCGTCTCATCAACGGAAACATCGGCAGTCGGGATTCGCCGAGACCCGCATGAAAAACTCCGAAGCAAGACCTCAACTGACCATCGGACACGTTTCCGCCCAAACCGGAGTCTCGTCGTCGGTCATTCGCTCGTGGGAACGCCTCGGATTGATCCGCCCGCAACGCAGCGCGGGGAAGTACCGGCTTTACACCCGCGAAGATGTGACGGTCCTGAAGCGTGCGGGATTCCTCCGCAAAAAGCGTGGCCTCAACGCGCCGGCAATCGTTGAATTGCTGAAGCAGGAAGGCCGGGTGCTGGCCAAGCCTGACGGTGTGGGCGCGATCGCACTTCGGCTACGCAAGCTTCGGCACGAGAAAAAGCTTTCCCTTGCGCAGGTCGCAAAGAAAGTCGGCATCTCCGTGGGATTCCTTAGCGCCATCGAACGCTCGCAGATGAGTGCATCCGTCAGCACGTTGCAAAAGCTGGCCAGTTTCTACAGAGTCCACGTGCTCGACTTTTATGATCAGGCGCAAGCACATACTCCGCTGATTCGCCCGAAAAAGCGAAAAGTTCTGGAGGCCGGTCCCGGCGTGCGGATGGAATTGCTGGCATGGGGAAATACGGTCATGGAGCCGCATCTATTCCGTATCAAGCCTCGCGCGGGTAGCGGCGAGTCATACACGCACGCAGGAGAAGAGTTTCTCTATATCCTGCGCGGCGAGTTGCTTATTTCGTTGCGGGATGTCGCATATCATTTGCGCCCTGGCGACAGTTTCTATTTCGAAAGCGCTACCGAACATCGCTGGAAAAATCCCGGACGACGCGAAACCTGGATTTTGTGGATCAACACACCCCCAACGTTCTAGCGGGATAGCGAGAAAGGTTATATACAATCGATATGACAAAAACCGTCGGATACGTACCCGAGACTAGGAAGGCCTCTCGGGTCGTTCTCGCTCTTCTCGCAGGTATTTTCGCCTTCAGTTCCGCCTGCACTAAGAAAACTCCCACCCTGAACCTGCTCGTGTGGGAAGGCTACGCCGATCCCAGCTTCGTCAAAGCTTTCGAGGATAAGTATCACTGCAAAGTCTCCGCCTCCTACATGGGATCGAGCGATGAACTCGTCGCCAAACTGCGCGGCGGTAGCGCCGGAAACTATGACGTCATCTCGCCGTCGAGTGATGTCGCAACGTCGATCGCGTCGGCGGGCCTGGCGCTGCCGCTCGACCTAACGAAGTTGCCGGCGTATTCGCAACTCTCCACACAGCTCACTTCCCTGCCATTAGTCCGCACTAACGGACAAGTCTACGGCGTTCCCTTCATGTGGGGACCCGATCCGCTGATCTACGACACCAGCGTATTTTCGCAGCCGCCGGATAGTTGGGCGACTCTCTGGGACCCGAAACTTCACGGCAAGATATCCGTCTGGGACGATCTCTCCACCGTCTACATGGCCGCGCAGGTTCTGGGCTACGACAAACCAGATCCGTCGCAGCTTTATAACCTTTCCGACGAACAACTCGAAGCGGTAAAGAAAAAGTTGATCGAGTTGAAGCCCAACATCCGCAAAATGTGGTCGACTGGCGGCGAATTGACGAATCTCTTTCAGAATCATGAAATCGTCGCCTCGATGGGATGGCCGCTCATGACGAATCAGTTGCGCAAGATCAATTTCCCGGTCGGCGAAACCATTCCCAAAGAAAACACCACAGGATGGATCGATCACCTCATGATCACGGCCGGCAGCGAGAATCAGGATCTTGCTTACAAATTCCTGGAGTACATGATCGAAGCGCAAACTCAGAAGCAGGTCGCCGACGTCACCGGATACACACCCGCAAATCCCCAATCTGCGCAGCTCATGAGCCCTGACCAAGTCAAGGGCCTACACCTCGACGACGTGGACAATTATCAGAAGCGACTTTATTTCTGGCAGAACGTGCCGCGCCGCGCCAAGTACAACGAGATATGGAACGAAGTCAAAGCGACGCAGTAATTTCGCGATGAAACAACCCGCCCGCAGAATCCCCACTGCACTGCACCGCCAGCTTTTGCGCAGCTCATTGAGTAAGAATGAGCAACGAGACACCGCCTTCCGGCGCGTAATTCGGTCAATTTCAAGAGGCAAAGTCGCGAGCTACGGCCAAGTCGCCGCCGCTGCCGGATATCCTCTATATCATCGCGCCGTCGCGCGACTCTTGCGCACCGACCCGCCAAACTCTTTGCCCTGGTATCGTGTGCTGGGCGCCGGCGGCGAAATCAAACTCCGCATGGACGCAGCCGCCGAGCAGCGTCTTCGCCTGCAGATGGAAGGCGTAAAGTTCAAAGGCAAGCGCGTTGATCTCGCAAAGCATCAACACGAATTTCGCACTTGGGAGCTAGATTAATGATCCGCCCGCTTCGGGGGCAGATCCATCGTATCCAGTATGTAAATCGTCTCCAAAATCACGCTGCCGGCAATTTCAATACTCTTCGGACTCAGCTTATCGATAGTATCCTGCGGCGTGTGCCAGAAGACATTGTTGTACCCGTAATCGAAATCGATGAGGTCGGCGCACGGAACTCCCAGTTTTAACAGCGGCGTGTGATCGTCCCCGACCGCAAGTTTGCGAGCATAAAAGTGGGACTGAACACCGAGCCGGGTCGCCGCCTGATAGACCAAGTCCTCCAGCCACGGAGTCGAATTCGCGTCTTGATCGATGTTCAGGTCGGCGTCGCCGATCATGTCCGCGAGCAGAAACGCTTTGATGGACTTGATGGTGCCATCCTTCTGCCATTCGTCGGCGAGATGCCTAGCCCCATAAACGCTATCGGTGTCCGTCCACTCTCGCATGGCTTCTTCGCCGTCCGTCCAAACCACCCAGACGCTGTATCCTTCGCGCTTCTTCGCTCGCATCTGATCGGCGATTTCGAGCAGAACGGCGGTTGACGATCCACCATCGTTGGCTCCGACGTAGCCGTTATTACGAAATGGATAATTCGTATCGTAATGCCCGGCAACAACGACGATTCCGTCGCGCGTTCCCGGAAATTTAGCAATGATGTTGTGTACCGGAAACTTTCCCTCAATGGTGTCGGCCACGAAGTCGTCGTCCTCGACCTGATCGCCCCTCAAGTGCGAAAGAATATACTGCTCCAGCTTCTTGTGATTCGCGCTTCCGACTGGGCGCGGCCCGAAAGCTGTAACCTCTTTCGTGTATTGCCACGCACGCTGTGCGTCAAACGACGGCGCGGGAATCGGGAGAGTAATTGGCGGAAGAGTGGGTTCGGAGGCCGAGGCGGTTTCGGTAGAGTGAGACGTCGAGGATGAAGCCATCGGTGGCTGCGTGCATCCCGTGGTGAGGCAAAAAACAAAAAATACAGGGGCTAAAGCCCAAGTCATTTTTGCGAGCTTTCGTGGGCCTGAAGGCCCACGCTTGCACGCTTTCGCAGACAATCGTTGTAAAGACTCTACGTCGCGATTCTCCCGGCCAGCGCGCTCGATAGCGGCTTCTTCTACGAAGTTGGAACTTGCGCTCCTCACGCCTGCCCTTTCGCGTCCCGTGCCTTGCGCCGATTGGGATGCGCGAACCACGCGACCCCTATGCTCAGAACATACAAACCAAGCATGGGAGAGGCAAAGATGCACATGTTCAAAATATCCGGCGTGGGGCAAATAATCGCGGCAATTATAAAAATAACCAGCACCGAATAGCGAATATTGCGCCACATCCATCCTGGCGTGACGACTCCCATCAAGGCCAGAAAAAAAATCAAAACTGGCATTTCAAACACCGCGCCCAGACCAAGAATTACGGTCAGAAAAAGCGAAGTGTATTCGCCCAGCGTGATCATCGGTTGAAACTGCTTACCGAATCCAATGAGAAAATCGAGCGCGGCGGGATAGACGATCCGATAGCCAAAGTAGGCTCCGCTGAGAAACAGTCCAATCGTAGAAAACATGAACGGCAGCACATAGCGCTTTTCGTTGCGATAGAGGCCGGGCGAGATGAACATCCACACTTGATAAAGGATGTATGGCGAAGTCACGCAAATGCCGGCAAGAAACGCAAGCTTGATAAAAAAATTAAAAGGATCGGTCGGATTGAGATAGACCAGTTTCTCCGCCATGCCGTTCTTGTGCAACGCGGACATAACCGGACGCTGCATAAGGTCTGCGATCTTCGGCGCGTAATTCCAGCAGGCGAAAAAGCCCACCACGACCGCGACAACGGAGTGTACCAGCCGCTTGCGCAATTCCTCGAGATGATCGAGGAAGCTCATGGCAGGCAAGGGATCGGCGGTTGGCTGCGCGGCAGGCGCCGTACCTGCGGTGAGCTCAGACATCGTGAGCCTTGCCCGCTTCAGGAGGCTCGGCCGAGCCTATGGCGACCACTCCCTCAGGTGGTTTTGTAGGCACCATCAGCCTATCTTGCAAGGCCTTTGACCAATCCGGCTTCACCGCACGATTTTCCTTTACTTCAAGTTGAGATATTTCGCTCTCGACCTGCGATCGGAACTCGTTCGACGCGCGCTTAAACTCCGCCATCAGCTTCCCAATTTGGCGTCCAATTTCGGGCAGCTTCTTAGGGCCGAAGACCACGAGAGCCAACAAGAATAGGAAGATGGTCTCGCCGAAACTCATAGCGGCATCATAAATCCCGCGAGGGGCTGACGGCAAAAATCCGTCGAGCATTCCCGACATAGATTCGAGGAGAAAGCTGAAAAACGATCGCCTCAGAGGTGCATCTTGAGCAACCAACTTCGCTGCCAGACGCATCGGACTGCAAAAGCGCATCCGCCACACAATCTGTAATTTTACGTGCGGCTGCCGCACGGGAAGAGGCAAAGATGGTCACGAGCGCCATTGCACCCACACTGGATGTCAGTTATTCCGAGCATGTGAACCCCCAGTGGGTGCGGTTGTTGGACCTGCTGGAGATGAACGTGCGGTACGAGCGTTGCCTGGGCACGGAACTCTTCACGGATGACGGCAGGCGCATCCTCGACTTTCTCTCGGGCTACTGCGTCCACAATGCGGGACACAATCATCCGGCAATCATTGCGGCACTGCATGAAGAGCTGGAGAGTCGCGGACCCGCGATGATTCAGACTCACGTTGCGGAGCGCGCAGGCGAACTGGGGAGGAAGCTTTGCCAACTCGCGGGCGGACGTTTGAGCAAGGTTTTTTTCGGCAGCTCCGGCAGCGAGGGCGTTGAGGCCGCCATCAAGTTCTCGCGCGCTCACACCGGTCGCGCCGGTCTCCTTTATGCCAACGGAGCGTTCCACGGGTTGACCTGCGGCGCGCTCTCCCTCATGGGAGATTCCTTTTGGCGTGAAGGCTTCGGTCCGCTGCTTCCCGAAACCGAAGCCATCCCATTCGATGACCTGAACGCGCTCGAGCAAAAACTTGCCAGCAAACGCTTCGCTGCCTACATCGTAGAACCGATCCAGTCGGAGGCGGGCATTCGCGTGCCTTCGCCGGAATATTTTCAAAAGGCGCAGGCGCTTTGTCGGCGATACGGAACTTTACTCGTATTGGACGAGGTCCAGACCGGCATGTATCGAACCGGCCCTTTTCTGGCATCGCAAAGGTGGAATTTAGATCCCGACATGGTCATCATGGCCAAGGCCATGAGCGGCGGATTAGTCCCCGTCAGCGCCGTCCTCATGACAGAAGCGATCTACCATTCGGTCTACGGATCGTTGCGACGAGCCATCATCCACACGTCAACATTCAGCGAAAACAGTCTCGCCATGCGTGCCGCGCTGGCAACGCTGGAAGTTTTGCAAGACGAAAATCTCGGCCCGCGCGGCATTGAATCGGGGGCCAAACTGCGTAGCAAGTTGCAGGACGCCCTCGGCGGATACGAAATGATAAAAGCGATCCGCGGCGAAGGACTTCTGCTAGGCATCGAGTTCCGCTCCCCCTCATCGCTCCGTCTCCGGGTTCCCTTCGAGGCGTTCATGCACATTCATCCCGCCATGTTTGGGCAAATTGTGGTGATGCGCCTTTTCCGCGACAGCGGAATTCTGACCCAAATCTGCGGCAACAACTTCATGGTGCTGAAAGTGGCCCCACCACTGGTCGTCACCGATGGCCAAATCGACGAATTCGTCGCGGCGATCACCGCAGTCGTGGAGTTGGCACACTCTTCCACTTCATTCTGGACTGAAGCGCTGGGCCTGGCGCGGAGAGCGGTCGGCATTTGACCCCTCGCGACTCCAAAACACTCAACTTGAAGTTCTAAGGATCACTCATGCAAATTGTGTCTGCGGCCAGCTCGTTCCCGAAGCATTACTATTCGCAGGAAACGCTCTTCGCCGCGCTGCAACAATATTGGGGCGATCAGTTGCCCAAGCCCGAAGTCTTGCGTCGATTACATAACAATGTCGGGGTCGACGGCCGCTTCCTGTCTTTACCGATCGACGAGTACCCAAAACTGAAGACTTGGGGCGAGGCCAACGGCCACTGGATTCGAACGGCGAAAGATCTTGGGAGTTGCGCCATCAGTCGGGCGATTACTGCTGCGGGGCTGGACGTTCGCGATATAGGAGCTCTCTTCTTCACGTCCGTGACTGGCATATCGAGCCCTTCGATCGATGCTCTCTTGATCAACAAAATGGGTCTCTCTCCGAATATCAAGCGCATTCCGATGTTTGGCCTGGGTTGCGTTGCGGGAGCCGCAGGGATCGCCCGAGCCGCGGACTACGTGCGCGGGTTCCCCGATCAGGTCGCGGTTATCCTGGCGGTTGAGCTCTGTTCTCTAACGTTGCAGCGCGAAGACTTTTCGATGGCCAACTTAATCTCGTCTGGGCTGTTCGGCGACGGCGCCGCGGCCGTCGTCGTTGCCGGAAGTGAAACTGGCTTGAAGGGCGTGAAGATTCTCGGCACTCGTTCGGTCTTCTATCCGCAAACCGAAGAAATGATGGGCTGGGATATTTCGGAAAAGGGCTTCCGCATTGTGCTCTCGCCGGAGGTACCAAACCTGATTCAGAGCCACTTGGGTGGCGACGTAGAGAAATTCATGGCGGAGTTAGGCCACACACGCGAAGAAATTGGAAGTTGGGTCTTGCATACCGGTGGCCCGAAAATTTTGCAGGCCACCGCAGCGGCGCTGAAACTGGAAAACGGCGAGTTGTCGGCGTCGTGGGATTGTTTGCGTCGGACCGGGAACCTGTCGTCCGCTTCCGTGCTGACTGTGCTGGAGGAAGTGATGAAAAACCGGCGTCCTGCGCCCGGAACGCTCGGGTTGCTCGCGGCGATGGGACCTGGATTCTGTTCGGAGTTGCTGGCACTGAAATGGTAATGGCGACAAACTCTCAGACCGACGTGTTTGTGATCGGCGGCGGTCCCGCTGGCATCGCCGCAGCCCTCGCGGCGCGACAACGGGGACTACACGTAACCGTCGCCGACAGTTGCTTGCCGCCCATCGACAAACCTTGCGGGGAGGGCCTCATGCCGGACGGAGTGGAAGCCTTGATACGGCTGGGAGTGAACATTCCACCGCTTGAGACGCGCCGTTTTCGGGGAATTCGTTTCGTCGGTTCCGGTTTGTCCGCCGAAGCCGTGTTTCCTTCCGGTTGCGGTTTTGGAGTCCGCCGAACCGGACTTCATCGCGTCATGATCGAGCAGGCGGAAAGAGTCGGCGTTCGGTTTCTTTGGCAGACCGTAGTCACGGGTTTGCATCCGGACGGCGTCTGTTTGAAGGATGCTCAGGTGACTGCCCGATGGATCGTTGGCGCCGATGGAAGTGCTTCGAGGGTGAGGCAGTGGGCGGCGCTCGATGCTCATCGAAAGGACCGTCGTCGCTTCGCCTTCCGCCGTCATTACAAGATCAAGCCGTGGACCGATTTCATGGAACTGCACTGGGGCCATCAGTCCCAGCTTTACATCACGCCCGTCAGCGAAGACGAAGTCTGTGTCGCCGTTATCTCGCGAAGGGCAAACCTCCGCTTGGACGAAGCGTTAGACGATTTTCCTCAAGTAGCCATGCGTCTAAACGACGCGGCGCATGGATCGCCCGAACGGGGCGCGGTGTCCGTAACGCGCACTCTCGCTCGCGTTTGCAACAACCGCGTTGCCCTCCTGGGAGACGCTTCCGGGGGCGTCGACGCGATCACCGGCGAAGGTCTGTGTCTGGCTTTCCACCAGGCGGAACTGCTGGCTCAATGCATCACGGCGGGTAGTCTGGCGTCGTACCAGGCAAGCCATCGCGCTCTGGCCCGCCGCCCCGCAATGATGGCTCGATTGATGCTACTGCTGGAACATCGCGAGACACTTCGACGCCGCGTAATGCAGGCATTTGTGGCCCAGCCGAGACTGTTCTCGCGCCTTTTGGCCACTCACGTGGGAGCGCTCTCACCCCTCGACTTCGCCGTGAACGGTCTGGCTTTAGGTTGGCGGCTCTTGACTGCGTAGCGCCGGCGACCCATTATCGGTTTCTCGCAAAGATGGCGGAATCCCCCTCACGTTTCGTGCATCTCACTGAGTGCGATTCTTGGGTTTAGCGCGCCGCTTCCGTGTCGTGGTTACTTGAGTACAACATAGGCAGATTGCGGTTTCACTGCGTGTTATACTGCGCTCATTCGCGGCTTTCGGACGGATTCCGCCCGAGCTGAAGGGATTTGATAAAAATGGCTGGTAGTTCACGTCGCAGCGGTCTCGTCGTTACATGTGTCCTGGTTCTATGCGGATTCCTGGGAATCCTGTTTGCCCAGAAGAATCCCACGGTCACCCCAAGCACCGATTCGGATGTGCGCGACAGCCTGCGCCAATTCGCGACCGTGTACGACACGATCGAGCAAAATTACGCCGAGCCGGTAAACGCCGACAAAGCGATTTACAACGGCGCTATTCCGGGCATGTTGCACGTGCTCGATCCGCACTCGAACTTCTTCGATCCCAAGCAGTACTCGCTTCTCCGCGAAGACCAGCGCGGCAAGTACTACGGCGTAGGAATGACGGTCGGGCCGCGCAATAATAAAGTTATCGTGATTGCGCCCTTCGCAGGAACTCCCGCCTACCGCGCCGGCATTCATCCCGGAGATATCATCATCGCGGTGGACGGCAAGCCGACTGACAATATGAGCACAGGCGACGTGGCCGATCTGCTCAAAGGCCCTAAAGGCACGACCGTTCACATCACGATGCTGCGCGAAGGCGCCGATAAGCCGCTCGAATTTGCCGTCGTGCGCGATGAAATTCCGCGTTACAGCGTCGATCTGCATTTCATGATTAAGCCGGGAATTGGCTACATGCACGTCTCCGGATTCAACGAAACGACTGAGCACGAAGTTGCAGACGCGCTCGATGAGATGGGAGACCTGCACGGCCTTATCCTCGACCTACGCCAGAATCCCGGCGGATTACTTAGCGAAGGCGTGGGCGTTGCCGATAAGTTCTTGCGCAAAGGTCAACTGATCGTTTCGCATCACGGCCGCTCGTCGCCAGAGAAGCGTTACGTTGCGCAGCACGGCAACGGCGGCAAAGAATATCCGCTGGTTGTTCTGGTCAATCGCGGCACCGCATCGGCAGCGGAAATTGTTTCCGGAGCCATTCAAGATCATGATCGCGGCTTGATCGTCGGCGAGACAACGTTCGGAAAAGGCTTAGTGCAAACTGTCTATCCGTTGTCGGAGAACACCGGCTTGGCGCTCACCACAGCGAAGTACTACACGCCGAGCGGTCGCCTCATTCAGCGCGATTACTCTAACGTCTCTCTTTATGACTACTACTTCAACCGCGACGCGGAAGACAACAACGCCGGCAAGGAAGTCAAACTCACCGATAGCGGACGTACCGTGTACGGCGGCGGCGGCATCACTCCCGATGTGAAGATCGATCCGGTAAAAGACAATCACTTCCAGGACACGCTGCTTCAGCATTACGCATTCTTCAACTTCGCCAAGCATTACGTCATCGGACATCATCCCACTAAGAGCTTCGAAGTGGACGATGCGACCCTCGCGGACTTCCACAAGTTCCTCGATGACGAAAAGGTTCCCTACACCGAAGCGGATTTCGTGCAGAACAACGACTGGATTCGCTCCAGCCTCAAGAGCGAAATTTTCATCGACGCGTTCGGACAGGAAGAAGGATTGAAAGTCAGGGCCGAAAGCGATCCGCAAGTTCTGAAGGCCCTTGATCTGCTGCCCCAGGCGAAAGCCCTGGAAGAGAATGCGCAAAGAATTATCGCCGAGCGCAATACCGATCATGCGCTCAGCCGATAATTCTTAATTGACTATTTCTAATGCCGGATCGCTTAGGGCTATCAGTTGTCCCGGCGGATAAATTTCCGCCGAGAGGGGCGCATCCGGGTCTGCGTTCTTGACCGTGACAATCGTGCCGCTGCGCTCTCCGCGCAAGGTGAGATGTTGCGCCTCGACCGAAACCACACGATAGTTCTCATGGAATAATTCGGCTGGACGTGTCATAGGGACTTAGATGCTTATACTCTCCGGAGTGTTCATTTGTAAGTTACCAACGGGCGAATTATTCTCGAATTTATGCCCCGCATTTTTCCCGGCCGTTATACTGCCAAACGCGATGAACCATTCGTAGTGTTTCTCATCGGCATGCGTATCAACCGCCTCTGGGCAGTGCACAAATGGATTCCCACACTAATGGCAATGGGTCCAATGCTGACCACGCTGTTCAAAAACAAAAACAAAGGCATGATGGGTGCTCGTGCCTGGATCGGATGGCGGGAAGTAATGGTTGTCCAGTATTGGCGGTCGTTCGATGACTTAGAGAAATTCGCGCGTGCCCCAGCCGATCCCCATTTGCCTGCATGGAAGCGGTTCAACAAGAACGTCGGTTCCGATGGTAGCGTGGGCATCTGGCACGAGACTTACAAAGTTTCAGCAGGCGAGTTCGAATGTGTCTACGGAAATATGCCGCGCATGGGCTTGGCACTGGCGACCGAGCATGTGAAAGCCGTCGGCAACCGCGAAACCGCACGCCTTCGAATCGGCGGCAAGAACGAACCGACAGTTCCCTCGCCCGAGACCCCGGATGCCCCTGAATTGTAAAGCGGCCCGTTACCGGTTGTTGAAAAGATGTCCCATCTTCTCGCGCTTGGTCTTCAAGTATTCTTCGGAGTGACTCGTCGGATCGACCTCGCAAGGCACGCGCTCCATCACGTGAATGCCATCGCGCTCCAGCGCATTCACCTTGTCCGGATTGTTCGACAATAAGCGCACGGACGAAACTCCGAGAATTTTCAGCATCGCCGCCGGCATCGCGAATTCGCGCTGATCGGCCTTGAAGCCCAGGGTCTCGTTGGCCTCGACCGTGTCCATTCCAGAATCCTGCAATGAGTAAGCCTGCAACTTCGGCATAAGACCGATGCCCCGGCCCTCCTGCTGCTCATAGATCAAGATTCCGGAGCCGGCTTGCGCAATCATGCCTAGCGCCATCTCGAGTTGCTGCCTGCAATCGCAGCGCAGCGATCCAAAGACATCTCCGGTAAGGCACTGAGAATGAATACGCACCAGCGGCGGGGCGCTCTGGAGGTCGCCCATCACCAGAGCAACGGCTTCTTCGGACTTCGAGGCTACACCACTCCCAAAATCGCCCCGGAAACCGAAAATCTGGAAGTTACCCCAAATCGTGGGGAAATCGGCGGAAGTAACCAGACGGACAGATGAAGTATCCACAGGCCCAGTATAAAGGCTGTGCAAACCGCCTGCACAGGCACGCGCCCGCCGGGTTAAGTAATTGAAATCGTTAGCCAGCTTGTCCATCCGAACATTTTGTAACCACCTTTCGGTAACGAGAAAGTAATCTGGCGCTTTCTCGCGTATTCATAGACACTTAGGGAGCTAGTGAAAACTTCGCGAAATTTCGTGATTGCCGGCTTTGTACTGCTCGCAGCGCATGGCCTAGTCTTGTCTACGTTAGGCGAGAAGCACCCCGGGCCCTTTCTATCGGACTTCAGCCAGTTGGCAATGGGCGGCTTGGTCGTCGTCGCCGCGTTTCGCGCGAGCCGCTGTGAAAACCGCTTAGGACGCCACTTCTGGCAATTGACCGGCGTCGCCTACTGCCTGTGGATGCTCGCGCAAGGAATCGGCACCTACGGCGATATTTTTACCTTACCCAGCGTTTTGCGTTGGACGATCAATCTCGTCTTCTGTTTCTGGTCCGTCCCGCTCGCCATGACGCTGTTCCTAGATCCTGATTACGAACCGCGCGGCTTCGACACGCTTCTGCTTCTTGACTTCGCCCAGGGCTTGATTTTCTGCGTCGCAGCCTATTTCTATTTTTTCTTTATTCCCACCAAGTCCGAGCCAGCTCTGGATCTCGCGCACTCGGTCTGGCAACCCTACTTCATCGGCTACGGTTTAGTGACGCTGGCATTCCTTCTCCGGACTGCTTACTCGCCTTCGGTCGTGGTGCGCCAACTGTTCGGTCGCATGGGAGCTCTCTTGCTGCTCTCCGGCATTGTCGATGCAATGTACTACTACGGTCCCGGGAGTGGATTGAGCGCGGGCGCGTGGTTCGACATCCTGTGGAGCATCCTGCTGCTGATTCCTCTGGTGATGGCTGAAACTTGGAAAGCCCCTGAAGCCGTCGATCCAGAACCGCTGGGGCCCAATGGCAAACGACGGACATTTGTCATCGCGCAAGTCTTTCCCCTGCTTTATCCGGTTCTCGTGATGGGGATGTTTACCGGGCTGGCCAAATCCTACAACGTGCTGGCCGTTAGCTTCGTGCTGGTTTCGTTCATGTGCTCCACCGCGCGCCTGCTGGTCACGCATCAGCGTCTGCTGGTCGCGCAGGAGGCATTGCGCCGGGAGGCCTCGCATGACGGCATGACGACTCTCTGGAATCGCGCCGCCATTCTAGATATCCTCCGACGCGAACTGCTGCGCGCTGGACGATCCGGACAAAGCGTGGGCATCATCCTCGCTGACGTCGACCACTTCAAAGATGTAAATGATATGCACGGCCACGCCACCGGCGACCGCGTTCTGAAAATGATCGCTGCTCAGATTGCGACGGCCATTCGCCCCTACGATTCCGCCGGACGCTACGGCGGTGAGGAATTTCTCATCGTCGCTCCCGGATGTACAGGCACCGAGGCCTTCGAACTCGCAGAACGTATCCGCAGCGAAATCGACAACACCACCGCTGTTAAGCCAAATGAAATTAAGGTGACGCTCAGCCTGGGCGTAGTATCCAGTGCCGCGGGAAGTGACGAGCAGGCTCTGCTCCACGCAGCCGACCAAGCGCTCTACGAGGCCAAACGCCGCGGCAGAAACCGCGTGGAACCCAGCCAACTCGCCAGCCCAAGTCCGCCCAAGAACAAAGCCTCCACACCACAAGAACGGTAGGCAAGAGCGATCATCCCCATGCGTTGGAGCGCCGCCCTTGCGGACGATGCCGCGGCAACAACTTAATCAGCAGGCCTCCCGCTAGAAACCCTCCTACGTGCGCCCAAAATGCAACTCCTCCGCTGGTCTGGCTAGAGTACGCGATCGAAGTCGCGCCGCTGACGAATTGAATCAGAAACCAATAACCCAAAACGATCCAAGCCGGCAGCCACCAGAACGTAAAAAAAATAATTAACGGGACGATGGTCAGCACTTTCGCTTTCGGATAGAGCACAAGGTACGCACCCATAATTCCGGCAATGGCGCCGCTCGCGCCTACACTCGGAACTCTCGACCCGGCGTTCAGAAAGATGTGGGCGATTGCACCCGCAAATCCGCAAAACAAATAGAAAACAAGATACGGAAAATGTCCCAGATAATCTTCAATGTTGTCTCCAAATATCCAAAGCACCCACATGTTCCCGATGATATGTAACCACGAAGCGTGCAGAAACATGGACGTAAAAATTGGTAGGAATGCGCCGACGAGATCAACCCGCAGCCCGGATATATCCGCCGAAAACCGACGTGGAACCACGCCAAACTGGTGAATCAGGCTATTGAGCGCTCCATTGCTCCCTTTGCCCACCGAGAGCTCGAATAAAAACACGGCCACGTTCAAAGCAATGAGAAAATAGGTGATGTAGGGAGTCGTGTAACGCGGCGTGTCGTCGCGAATCGGAATCATGTTCGATCTTGCTCGGGCGTCGGCGGTCGTTCGCACGCCGACCCTATCAATCTATATGAATGGCATCCTCATAATCGACAAG
>Ga0182012_10002656_pt1 | contig 19306 bp, 17 predicted proteins | sample 612S2SmetaG_FD_120486 | JGI IMG/M metagenome (GOLD analysis project Ga0182012, IMG submission 120486) | Permafrost microbial communities from Stordalen Mire, Sweden - 612S2S metaG | ecosystem: Environmental > Terrestrial > Soil > Wetlands > Permafrost | place: Sweden: Stordalen | collected...
AATTGCTCTCCATGATATTGAGCGCGCAAGGCAACAGGTAACTATTCGGAGACATACCGCCGATATAGTCCGTAATTGCCATCTGTTCCAACGAAAGCAGCTTCAAGTGCAGAGAGGCGCCAAGATAGAGTTCCAGCGCAGTGGTCACGTTCAAAGCAAATTTTTCATGCAGCGAAGTCAACGCCCGGGCATTCTCATTTGACAGCCGGCCGGCGTAGCGGAAGTTGCACGAGTGAACATTGCGCGGCTTCTGCTGCAGCGGGTTGGCCATGGTCGTTTTCATCGCACTATCCGAACCCGCCGAGAGTGTCATAGACGCCGTCCGTAATGACGGTTGTCCATCTCACGATAATTTGCCTGCAAATTGTGGACCGGGGCTGGCACCGGCGCGGGCGCCTTGGAGCGTTCACGAAGATGGTTGAGCGAGCCACGAAGCTTGACCATTGCCGCGGCGTGGATTTGCGATACTCGAGAGACCGCGATGCCTACAACCTTCGAGACTTCCTTCATGGTCAGCTCTTCCTTGTAGTAGAGCGAAAGGATCAGCTGTTCTCTCTCCGACAGTTGGGATACCGCTTCAACAAGCTGTGCACGGCGTTCGCCCTGGAGACAAACATTGAAGGGATTGTCATCGTCGGAACTCTGCGCGGATTCGATGAGGTCATAGGAATCGGCGTGATCGTGGGAAGGACTGGTGCGCTGCCCGACCAGGTAAAGGCCATCCAACTGGGTCATTGTGCTCTGCAGCTCGTCCAGGGTCATCTGCATGTCAGCCGCAATCTCTTCTTCCAGGGGCTGGCGTCCGAGCGTGGATTCAAGCTTGGCCACCGTGGTGTTGATCTCGCGACCGCGCCGGCGAAGTGTGCGGGAGCCCCAGTCCAGCTTGCGCAGGCTATCGACGATTGCGCCGCGGATTCTGAATTTTGCAAACGTCGAGAACTGAGCGTCCTTCAGGCTGTCGTAATTACGGCAGGCCTCAAGCAGGCCGATGACGCCAGCCTGGACCAGATCCTCCAGGTCGACTTGCTTGGGCAACCGCTCGCGGATTCTTGCGGCCACGTAATAGACCTGGGGCAGTTCGCGCATCACAAGCTCGTTGCGCTCATCTATTCCATCGCTGTTCTCACGGTATGCTAATTCTACTGCTGTCATCGACTCACTCCCTTGTTCAGGCACTAACTCATCAATGCTTCCCTGCCGGTAACTCCATATCTTTTCCAGAACTCCACCTTGTCACCGTCCTGGGTTCCTCCTAAGTGCTTCAATGGAGGACTCCAACGGACTGTACCGGCGTCATTGGTGGAATCTCCCCTGGAGATATGACGACGATTCTTGGGATGAACGGCTCCAACAAGCGGCGAAGGTAGAAACGGCCTGGGGAAGAGCAAAGCAGCACCGGTGGCGCCGAACTGATTTCCTTCCCAAATTCTGCACGTAATCCATCCAGCACGCGGCGTGCCAAAGTTGCCTGTTGGGGTGTCGAGATCCCCGCGCTCTGCTGCTGATTTGACCCGCGCAGGCACTCATCTTCGATCGTGGTATCGAGAGTGACGACTTTCAGTTCTCCCTGATCATTGAGCAAAGGCTTGATCAGCGCGCGTCCCAGCGTGTGGCGGACTGCTTCAACCAAGGCGATCGGGTTTTTATTAAACGCGGCCGCTTCGACCAGCGTTTCGAGGATTGAGCCCAAATCTCTAATGGAAACCTGCTCCCGAAGCAGCTGTTGGAGGACTTTTTGAACCTCGCCGAGGCTCATTAACTTGGGAATCAGCTCTTCGGTTAATTTTGGATGAGACTCGGCCAGCCGATCGATCAGTCTGCGGGTCTCATGCCGCGACAAGAGCGAGCTGGCGTTCTGTTTGATGACCTCGGCCAGATGGGCAGCGAGCACGGAGGTTGGTTCCACGACCGCGTACCCGGCAGCAATTGCCTGGCCCTGGGTCTGCGGAGCGATCCATTTTGCCGGGACATCGAATGCCGGTTCGCGGGTGTCCTGGCCGGGTAGAGCCGGCGAGCTGGCGCCGGAACTGATGGCCAGCAGCGAGTCCCGTCGTAACTCCCAGCGGGCAATTTCGACACCGCGAAGATAGATGACATACTCCCGCTCTTTCAGCTGGAGATTGTCCGTGATATGGATCGAGGGAACCAGAAAGCCAAGCTGCTGAGCTAGATTTTTGCGCATGGATTTGACGCGGGCCAGAAGTTGCCCGCCCTTCTGCGCATCGACCAGGGGCACGAGGCCCGTACCGACTTCGAGCATGAGTTCGTCGAGCTTGAGGATCGCGTCCATGGGATCGACTGCCGGGGCCGCTGCTCCACCGGGCAACGCTGCTTTGGCGGCCGCATCCATCTCTTCCATCTCATCCTTGATGATCTGTGGCTTCATTTTCCATGCCGCGAACATCAGTACGCCGGCCAGGGTGAAGAAGGAGAATTTCGGCAACCCAGGAATCAAGCCGAGAGCGAAGAGCGCACCACCTGCGATCCAGAACAGGCGCGGACTGTTCAACAGCTGCTTGCTCACGTTGACGCCGAGGGATTCTTTCGAAGCGGCACGCGTGACCACGATGCCGCCGGCGACAGAGACAAGCAGCGAGGGTAGAATCGTAACCAGGCCATCGCCCACCGTAAGGATGGTGTAGGTCTTCAGAGCTTCCTGGAACGGAATGCCCTGCTGGAAGACGCCGATCAGGAATCCGGCAATGATGTTGATGGCCATAATGAGAATGGTGGCCATTGAATCCCGCTGGCTGAATCGGGCCGCGCCGTCCATTGCGCCGCAAAACTCCGCTTCCTTTGCCACTCGTTCGCGACGTGCACGGGCTTGTTGTTCATTGATGAGGCCGGCATTCAAGTCGGCGTCGATCGCCATTTGCTTGCCCGGCATCGCGTCGAGAGTAAAGCGGGCTGTGACTTCTGCCGTGCGCACCGCGCCATGGCTGATGACTAGAAACTGAATCGCGATAAGGGCCAGGAAGAGAACGAAGCCGACTATATAATTGCCGCCGACTACAAACTGGCCAAATGCTTCGATAACTTTGCCGGCGGCCGATGTGCCCTCGTTGCCGTGAAGCAGAATGCGGCGCGTGCTGGCCAGGTCGAGAGACAAACGAAGCAGCGTAAGCAAAAGCAGAAGGCTCGGAAAGACCGAGAACTGAACGGGGCGAAGAATCTGAATTGCCGTCAGCAATACGAGCATCGACGCGGTAATGCTGATGGTTAGCATCAGGTCGAGCATGAAGCTCGGCAACGGCACGAGCATCACAAATACCATTGAGATCGCGGCTATGGGTGCTATCCAATCACCGAACTTGCTGAGTATAGCTCCAATTTTTTCCATAGTTATCTCATTCCAGGATTCGGAGTTGGACCACCAGAATTGTTGTTCATCTTTTGCCCGGAGGCATTGCGGGAGCGGCGCTCCGCTTCGCTGCGGCGTACATCGGCCTGTGCGCGGAATACGAGGGCCAGAATCTCGGCGACTGCCTTGTAGAGGTTCGCCGGAATTGAATCTCCGACTTCAACGCTCTTGTAGAGCGCCTGCGCAAGGGGCCTGTTTTCAACCAGCATGATTCCGTTGTCGCGTGCCAGTTGTTTGATCTTTTCCGCCAGCACATTGAGGCCCTTGGCGACAACGATGGGAGCGGCCATGTCTGCCTCATATTTCAGTGCGACGGCGTAGTGAGTTGGATTGGTGACGATCACAGTGGCAGTTGCGGCAGCCTTCAAGGACTGCTTCTTGCGCATGTTCCTCTGGATCTGGCGAATGCGCGATTTGATGAGTGGATTGCCGTCCGTCTCCTTGTATTCCTGGCGCACCTCCTGCTTGGTCATCTTCATGTCGGAATTCATTTTCTGGAGCGTGAGCATGTAGTCGACCACGGACCAGGCCAGCAGGACGAGACCGGACTTCCACGTCATCTCAAAAGTCATACCGCCAACAAGGCTGGCGAAGGGCCTCAATCCCAGGCTGGACGCGTGCACCATCGATTCCCAATGCGTTTGAACCGTGATGACTGCGATCCAGAGCATGGCGGAAAAAGGCAGCAGCGATTTCAAAAGATTGCTCAGAGCCACAGGGGAGACGAGCTGGCTGAGCTTGCTTGCGGGATTGAATCGATCGAATTTGAGTGAAAGTGCTTCGGGCGCAAAATTGACTCCGCCCTGCGCCAGCCCAGCTAATACTGAAACCGCCATCCCCGCCATGAGAATGGGAACAATCCAGCGCATGACTTCGACGGCGCTCCAAAAGAGGACCGGGCCGTTGCCCTCGATATCGCCGGAAGCCGCATACAGCGTGTTGCGATAGAGGACCGTCCAATGCGTCACTGCAGTGGGCGCCATCAAGGCCATTACACCGATCACGGCAGCAAGAGCAAACACACCGGGGAGTTCGCGCGAACGGGCAACCTGGCCCTGCTCCCGCGCCTTGCTCCGCTTTTTCGGCGTTGCCTGTTCTGTTTTGCTACTGTCAGCCATAGGTTCCTATCGTGCCAATTGCTATTGAGCGAACTGTTATCGTGCGAGCTACAATCTCGCGAGATGGAGAATACGGTCCGCCTGGTCGACCGAATTGAGAAACATGTGTTCAAAAATGCCTGGCCAGTATTTCAACGCGGAAATTAGGATGAGAATTCCGAGAACGCTTTTCACTGCCGGCCCCAGCAACATCAGCGGTAACTGCGGAGATGCCTTACCCAGCAGGCCGAGCGCGATGTCGGCCAGCAGAGTGGCGGAAAGGACAGGCGCCGCAATCTGGATTCCTACAGAGAAAACATCACCGCCAGCATGCAAGGCAGCGGCAACAAAGTTCCCGCTGAAATGGCCACTGGCTGGAGGAAGATAGTCGAAACTGTGCGCCAATGCGCGAAGTATCCAGAAGTGTACGTTGAGGCGCAGGAAGATGAGCATCGCAATCGTTTGATGGAACGATGCCACTACGGTTGATTCAACCTGTGTTTGCGGGTCCAGGATATTGACCAGCGAGTAGCCCATCTGCACGCTCAAAACCTGCCCGGCCATCTGCACGCCGTCGAAGACCAGGTTTGTAACCACGCCCATGGCAACCCCGATCATCAACTCGCTAAAAACGAGCATGGGCCATTGACTAATGGTCATCTGCGGAATCTTGGAAGCGGTCATGGGATACAGCATGGCCGTGAGAGCCACTACCAGCACCACCTTCACGCGGGCCGGAATCACCATGCTGCCGAAGAACGGCGCGAAGAGCAGTATGCCCGTCAGGCGCACGCCGATGGCCAGCAAGATTCCGAAGACCTGGACCAGAGATATGTTCATTACTGCAAGACCTTGTGAAAGTCGGTGAAGAAATTGAGTGTGTAATGCGCAAGGTGCCGCCACATCCACGGCATCATGATGAAGAGAGCTCCACCGGTGACCAGGAGCCGGGGCACGTGCGACAGAGTCTGATCCTGCAACGATGTAAGCACCTGCAGCACGTTTACGATGAGGCTCACAGCGACGGCAGCGATCAAAATCGGCGCAATCAGGATCAGGACTTCCTCGAGCATCAGGCGGCCCATCAGAACTACTTCATCGACTCCCATTAGTTGAAACTCCTCATCAAAGCGCCGATAAGAATGTGCCAGCCATCCACCATGAGAAACAGCAGCAGCTTGAGCGGCGTGGATATGACGACAGGCGGCAACTGCATCATGCCGACCGACGTAGTAATAGAGGCGACGACCATGTCGACTACAAGAAAGGGCAGAAAAAGAACTGCGCCGATCTGAAAGCCGGCCTTCAATTCAGAGAGGATGTAAGCGGGCAGCAGCACGCGAAAGGAAAGGTCGTTGATATTCGCTGGACGAGGTTCCTTCGCGATATCGAGAAAGAGCGCTGCGTCCTTTTCACGAACATAGTGCGACATGAACTGGCGCATCGGTACGCCGCCGCGCTCAATCGCGTCGACTGCGGTGATTTTGCCTTCCTGAAAAGGTATGACCGCATCCTTATATATAGAGGCGCCAATAGGCTGCATCAGGAAAAAAGTCATGATCATCGACAGGCCGATGAGCGTCTGATTGGACGGAGTCGTCTGCAGCCCGAGCGCCTGCCTGAGGAAGTGAAAGACAACCAGCAGGCGCGCAAACGGCGTCATGCAGATAAGAATTGAAGGGATCAGAGTCAGGAAGGTCAGCAGAACAACGATGGTGAATTGCGAGTTACCGCCGCCGAAGCCTGTGATCTTTATTTCATTTGGATTCGCTGCCGGAGCGGCCGACGGAGCCGCAGCTGGAATGGCCGGCTCAATCGGAACCTCGGCCAGCAGCATCGGCATTGCTCGCAGATGCGGCGCGATCTGCACAGTTCCTGCAAGGGCGCTGAAGGGCGAGGGCATGGCCATTGCCGAGGTCGCTCCAAGGCTGAGCACCAGGCAGAACATGGCTACCCTCTTCATAGCGTGCTCCACCACTGCGCCTTGGATTGCTTAGTCCTGGGCTTGTCCATCAGGCGGGTTACGCGCTTGGCAGGCTTCTTTTCTGGAACGGATGCGGTCTGCTCCAGTACTTCGCCGAACGATTCTTTCCTGTCGAGTTGAGCCAGAAGAGAGACGTTCGACGCCCCGCCTCCGACGAGGAATTGGAGGCCATCCACCTGGACCACGGCGACAAAGCGCTTTTCGCCGAGCGAGACACTTGAAGTCACTTGCAACCGCTTGGTGTTGGACCTGGTGAACTGCTTGGTCTTGATCCATCTCCAAACGGTCGAGATGAAACTGTTTGAAACCTGAAGAGTCGCCTGTGCCGTTGGTGCGGACGTGACCTGAAACGGCTGAGTATGTATTGATTCCAGAGTGGACCTGGCAAACCCTAGTGTCTTCATGAAAGGTCCGTAAGCCGCACGGCAAGGCGATCGCCAACGACTTCAAATTCTGTCCAGCCAACCAGTTGTCCGTTCACTTTCAGGGGCAGATCGCTGCTCTGGTGATAGGCAGTCTCGACAATGGCGCCCGGGACCAGGTTGAGCAGGTCGCGCACCGTGAAATTGATGACGGGAATATCCAGCGCGAGGGTACACGGCAGCCAGGGCAACTGTTCGAACGGGTCGCGGTCTTGCGGTTTTTCTACCAGTTGCGGGCCCTGGGGCGATTGCGGGTCGAGCTTCGGCGCCGATGGGCTCATTGCCGTGTTCATTGATTTCTCTCCCCAGGCAGACTGGTCTTCGTCGCATGGCCAATGAACGGATGCGCTGCTATTTGCAGTTTCTTGAACTGGGTTGCTGCTGGCAGGCCATACACATTGGTCATTTGCGATTACTAATGCAATCGAGGGGCCATTCCGGCGTAGGGACAGGCGGCCTTCGCGCGCGGCCGAGAGTAGATAGATAAATATTGAGGGATGTTGAGGATAGGGAGTTCAAGCGCACCCCCGGCGTTCTTGCGGAGAGGAGCGAAAACGCGGGACGGCGATGAAATCGTGAGGAAGGAATGAGAAGTCGTCGCAATAGACGGGCCAGGCCGCTTAGCTTGAAAGCCAAGCGCCTGGACCCTAATGCGCTGCTAAGAAATTCAAAGCGCCGTCTACTGGATCATTGCCAGGGCCGCCTGAGAGAGTTGCTGAAGCGTGGTGATGGACTTGGCATTCGCACCGTAAGCCTGCTGAGCCACGATCAGGTTGGAGAACTCGGAAGCGATATTCACGTTGGACTGCTCAACCGAGCCTCCGACGACGGTGCCGGCTGCGCCGGTCCCAGCGACTCCAACGACGGCCTGGCCCGAGGCAGTGGTCGCCTGGTAGCTGTTGTTGCCCACGTTTGAGAGCCCCTGGTTGTTGGCAAAGCTGGCCACGGCCACTTGTCCGAGAGCAAGCGTCTGCCCGCTGGAGAAGGTTCCTTCCACGGTGCCGTTCGGCTGGACGGCATAGCTCGAGAGCGTGCCGGCGGGATAACCATCCGTGCTGCTGGTGCTTGTGGAGCTGGCCAGGGAGGTTTGCGTGATGGTCGGATCTGCGGCCGTCCCAAACGGTCCAGTGAGGTTAAGAGGAGACTTGGCGCCATCGGCAAGAGTGGGAATGCTGATGGGGACAACAGTACTCGTCGATGTCAATTGGCCGGAGCTGTTAAAGTTCAGCGTGCCTGACCCTACCACGGTGCTCGTGCCTGTGCCTCCGGTAATGTCGGTGGAAGGAACGCTGACCGAGTATGTCCAGGTATTCGCCCCTGTCTTGGTATAGGAAACAGTAAGGGTATGCGCAGTTCCCAACGAGTCGTACGCCGTGAGCGAACTGGCAGTAGCCGTACCACCCACCGCGGTAGACGACTGGAGATTGACTGTAGCTTCAACCGTGGTGCTCGCCACCGGCGGGCTGGTCAAGCCATTGCTGACATTGATCCCCTGCAAAGCTCCCGAGGTGTTGACAACTCCATTGACCGCAGGATATCCCATGACCAGTTCCCCGCCCGGGGTCACAATAAAGCCGCTGTTGTTGGTGTTAAAGTCGCCGTTCCGCGTGTAGCTGGGCAATCCGGCGATACCTTGGGTGACAAAGAAGCCGTTTCCAGACAATGCCATATTGGAGGCGACGCCCGTAGCGGCCAGGTTTCCTTCGGTGAAGTTCGAGTCCGTTCCGGATATGTTGACGCCAAATCCCGTCTGGATGGGGTCGCCGCTGCCGTTGGTCTGGGTGGCCTGCGCGTAGATGTCGCCGAAGGTCAGTGTCTGGTCCTTGTAGCCGTCGGTATTCATGTTGGCGAGGTTGTTGGAGATGGTTTGCAGCATGGATTGTGCCGCATTAAGTCCAGAGAGAGCCGTCGCAAAAGAACTCATTACTTTCCTCCTGTTGGATTGTTATTGGTGCCGGATAGGCCCATGGTTGAAGAATTCAGAACTGAATTGATGGATGCCGCTGCCGCATTGGCATTGCCGAAATTGAGGGGCATCATCGTATTCGGATCGAAGGGAAGCTGGCTGGTGGCTGCACCGGCCGCCGAAGGTGAGAGAGAGTTCGCGATACCGTTGATCGCCGAAGTAAGAGCAGCGCTGTTGGGAGACGTTGCCGCTCCTTGCGATTGACCGGTCGGCGGCGTCGGCGTTGTCGGCACCGTTGGGTTCGAAATGGCCGAGCTGAGTATTTGATTCATGCTGACGAGCTGACCGAGTTGGCTGAGCGAGATCATCTGGCCAACCATGGCTGTTGAGTCAACAGGAGCGGTGGGGTCCTGATTCTGCAGTTCCTGTGCCAGCAGGCTCAGAAAAGTTGAACCGATGCTCGCGGCCGAACCGTTGGTGCCTGAGGACGTAGGGGTGGTGGTAGCCGGGGTGCTCGCGGCGTTGGGCTTGGCGCCCAAGGACTTCAGGGCTCCAGTGCTGAAATTCGGCGCGAACTGGTGTAGCGTGCTTGCGATGCTAAATGCTGCTAGACTGCCCATGATCTTTTCTCCTTTACTGCTTTTACCCGTAACTAAATCCTGATGTCGAGGCGGGAGTTATACCGCCCATCGCCAGTCGCTGCTGCCGCCGCAACGGGCTGAAAGGAGCCCGCGGAATAGCCGTTGCCCGACTGGCTTGAAGTTGTATTGCCTGTTTGCCGCCGGGAACCGCGTGCGTCGTCAGCTGATCCGTTTGATCCATTGGATCCGCTGGCAGGCGTCCCAGTCCCATGGCTCGTTCTCTGCCCATTCACATCGATGCGCACATCCATTTGCTGATTGCCGCCCAACCTTGCCTGCATCTCCGGTAGATGTGCGGCCAATGACTTGGCCAATTCACTGTGATCCACGGAGATTTGCGCGGATACTCCGTCTTTAACCGCAGAGGTGCTGATCGAAATGTTGCCGAACTCATTCGAACGCATACCGACGTGCATCTCGGACTGACCCACGTTCTGGATGAGCCGCGCGGTATTGACGACAGGCTGAGAAGCCGGAGCGGAAGTTGAAGCTGGAGTCGCGTTCTCAGTTCCTGCGGCAGCATGACCAGCGGCGCGGGCAGGCGCGGAAGCAGCCTGAGACGTGGTGTCGGTGGTGGTGCTCACGACGTGAGCAGTGGCTGCGGCAGCTGCATGACCAGCGAAGTTTGCCTGCGCTGCGGCCGTGTCCTGAGCCTGGGAAGTTGCAGTTCCTTGGCCCTGATTGCCAGAGGATGCCGCATCTTGAGAACCTGCCTGCGATCCGCCCTGGACCGGGGTTGATTGTGTATTCTGATTCGAAGTCGTGGAGCTGCCGGCTGCGACGTCTGTGGCATCCTTCGATGTGCTCTTGCCATTGATCGCTGTTCCCATCGGGGTCGCAGCTGAGACTGTTCCCATAGTCAATTCACCGGACTGACCGGATACGGATAATCCGGCTCTCCACTGCGTCAGTACGTTAAGCTGTTCGGCTGCCGCACCGGGAACGAAGAGGTTCGTCGCGAGGCTGGACTGATCGGGTGAGGCCGCCTGTGCATTCGACTGGTCGGCGGATGCTTGAGTTGAGGCCGTGGCGGCATCGGTTGTGTGTGCGTTCGCAACGGAATGCGAGATGGCGGAGTGGTCTGCATTCAGCGGGGCATTCGAGACTGGGCCCGCGACGACATTTGAGGTCGGAGTCTGAACAGCATACGCCACGTCATTGTGGGCAACATTTGGAATCGCGCTTGGGGCTGTGCTGGCAACGCCCTTCGGAAGGGTGGTTGATACCGTCGCCGGAGCGGTGTTCGACGCCGGAGTCACAACCGCGTTCGTCACCGGAATTGAAGCGGCATTCAAATTTGCTTCCGCGACTGCGCTCAGGACTGCCTTCGGGAGCGAGTCCTGTACTTCCGGGGCTGAGGTCTGGGCTGCAGGCTGTGCCGGGGTCGTCCCTGGATTCGATGCGATTTCCGTATCTGAACTCGAAAGTGTGTCTGGATCTGCTGCAGCAAGCGAGTTCTGCAATTCGGTAGGAATTGCAACCGGTGAAGAAGTTCCATCTGTGGTTGGAACCGGGTTGGAAGAGGTGCTCGGAGCTACATTCGAGGCTGCGGCCGTGTTCGAGATGGCGTTCTGGACTTCAGGGGTTGCCGTCGGTGCGGCAGTCTCCGTCGCGATCGACGGCACGTTGAATGTGGCCTGGGGGCCAACGTTTGAGATTGTGCTCTGGACTGCCTGCGGAGCAGAGCGCTGCGTTTCGGTGGCGGCAATGGGGGAGGCGATCTGAACTGCGGTTGGAATGGCGTTTTGCGGTGCGGAAGTGGCGACCGTGGCGATGGTCTGGTAAACGGCTGGCGTCACATTGGATGAAGTCTGCGGCGTCACATTGGATGAAGCTTGCGGGGCCGCATTCGAGAATGTGCTCTGAACCGCGCTCTGAACGGCGTTCTGCACTGCGGAAGTGGCGACCGTTGAGGCCGTCTGGAATGCAGTCGGCACGACATTGGAAACGATCTGCGGAACCACAGTCGAGAACGTGTTCTGAACTGCGGTCGGAGCGGTGTTCTGCATTGCGGGAGCGGAGATCGTTGCGACGGTCTGGAATGCAGTCGACGCCATGTTGTATGAAGTCTGCGGAACCAAGGTCGATGAAGCTTGCGGGGCCGCATTCGAGATAGTGGCCTGAACTGCGCTCGGGACTGCGTTCTGCGCTGCAGGAACTGAAACGGTTGCGACTGTTTGGAATCCCGTCGGCGCAACATCGAATGAGGCCTGTGGAACCACAGTCGAAAATGTGCTCTGAACTTCGCTCGGCAAAACGTTCTGCACCTCAGGAACAACAGCCGTAGCCCCGGCTTGGAATTCGGTCGGTGCTACCTTCGAGGAGGCCTGCGAAACCAGAGTTGAGAAGACATCCAGGACTGACTTCGGAAGGGAGTTCTGCACGTCAGGAGCTGACATCGGCGCAACAGTGTGCTCTGCGTCCGACACTAAATGAGATGGGATGCTCTGGATTTCAGATTGATTCGCGTTCGCAACCACGCTTGAGGAAACTTGTTGGGTTGCGTTGGAGACAGGGCCCCGAGCCGCTTGCGGGATCGGATTCTGCACTCCATAAGAGGAGGCAACCGCCGCTGAAGCGTGCATCGTGGTTGACACTGCACTTGATACAGCTCCAAGGACTGCGGCTTGAACAGTGTTAGTGACCACCTTCGATGAGGCAGTCGAAGTTACATCCGACGCCGCATTCACGGCTGCCTTCGGAAGCGTGTTCAGCACTTCAGAGATCGCTATCGATGCAACAGCCTGAGCTTCAAACTGCAACCCATTGGATGGGATGCTTTGCCGTGCGGCCTGAACCGCATTCAAAACTTCGTTTGAAGAGGCTGGCGTTGAAGAAGTGACTGGGCTCTGCGCTGCACTCGGGGGCGTGTTCTGCGCTTGATGAGACGCCGCAGCCGGTGCGGCAGTCTGTGTAGCGGCTGGCGACACGTTGGATAAAACGCTCTGTTCATTAGACTGAAGTGAGCCCGTCGCGACGCTGGTAGAAGTGTTCGCAACAGCATTCGAGGTGGAGGGTGCGATCACCTGCTGGAGCGCGTTCTGTTTGGCATTGGCAGTAACATTCGGTGCGGCAATTTGGATGACATTCTGACTTGCGCTTGAAGAGCTAGTCAAGGATGTATCCGAAGCCTGGTTCGTCCCCATTGACGAAGGAATGAGGGAAGCTTTGATGCCTTGAACCTTGGAGCCCGTCACAACCCAGGCTGCCTTGAGCAAATCGCCCACCCTTGAGTTGAGCTTCGCCTGAAGCGTCGATTGAGTGCCGGCTAATTTGACGACGCTCGCTGGGCCCAACGCAGGCAGGATTACCGAGGACCTCTGCGATGCCCCATTGCGCACCGGAACGTCGCCGAATCCCGTCGTAGTATTCAGCGATGGAAAGGAACCTTTGGCGCTCCGTCCCGTTGAGGCAACTACCGCATTGGCCGATGACGCCTGCTGCGGCGTAGAGGTTCTCTGCGCCACTGCGGCTCGCTGAGGTTGGTTCGGCAACAGAACCGCGCGGCCATTTTGACTTGCTCCGGAAGCATTCAAGTTACTCGAATTCGATCCCTGCCGCCCCGAAGTTTTCGAAGTCCCAACATTGACGGAGCCCGCGTCCGCAATCGCATTCGATGCCGTCAACAGTGAATCAATGAAGTTTTGCGACCCTGGTTCCAGGCCCTGCGCAGCAGCAGTGCCCGGAGTCATACCCGGCATGAGAGTAGACGTTTCGAGATTGACGCTTCTGATCACGCCTTCTATATAGCAAGCGCTGTACCAAATAATTTCCAGACATTTTTTGTTCGGCGCTGGAGCATTTCTTCTTTAGAATCAGCCAGATATTGACTGGCCGCTGTGAGCTTGCGCGTACCTCACAGCAAAGCAGGCAAGATTTGCCGGATCGCAACTAGGCAAAGGCTGCCGAGGCACGGGTACTTGACTGCGCTGAATTTCCGGATGCGAACGACTATCTCGACTTATTGGCTGGAGGATGCGTTGCGGGAAGGAGATAGGTGGGTCAATTGGGGCAAGGGGCTCTATGTTGTTTTTAGTTATTCTTTTTAGTCATTCTCGAAACAGTCTTCCGGCTCTTTAAGAAGATATCCACTTATTCATTCAAGCTATAACAACATTAGTGAGATTCGAACCGCATTTCACACCACCTGGCGTAGGCCGTTCGATGCCCGAGTTAGCCGCGGCCGCGGCGCGACATATGGTTATCATCGAGATTTCTCTGGTCACGCCTGGCCATATCGGTCTCGTAAACTCCGCGTTTTTCTTCACACATATCCGTCAGCATTTCGCGATTGCGCCGCGCGCCTGTGTAGATCAGGAGCTGCCGGTCTCGCAGCTGTTCGAGCTTCTCAAGTTTTTCCTCAAGCTCTTTCCTTTTTTCCTTGAGCGTCATCATTCGCTCGTAAGCCACGTGGATATTGAATCCTGCGACCGGCTTGAATACTTCAGCCTGGCGTGATGCGTTGGATCCGGCGAGCTCGGCATTGATGCTCTCGATGCCTTCAAGAGTCTGAGCGATCTCAAAAAGTATCCTTTGCAGCATCCGCTCTTCCTGTTCTTCAACTATTCCGCGGATGCGAAGCACCGAATCAAGTGAGAAGTGAAAGGACATATTAGCTTGGAACCTCTAAAAGCGATTTGATGACGTTAGGAAATGCAACGATCTGGTCGGGGCGCTGATGCAGAAATGCATTGAGTTGCGGCAGGATTTCCACTGCCCGATCAAGCGTGGGATCGGCGCCTTTTTGATAAGCCCCGATTCGAATCAAGTCTTCAGATCGGGCATAAGCAGCCAAGAGCAATCGCAGAGCTTTGGACTTCTGCATGTGCGCTTCCGAAGCAATGCTAGGCATAAGTCGACTTAGGCTTTCTAATATGGAGATAGGGGGGTAATGATTTTTCATTGCCAGGTTTCTATCGAGAATGATATGGCCGTCGAGCAAAGAGCGCACCGTATCTGCAACTGGATCCTGCTGATCGTCGCCTTCCATCAAGACCGTATAAAAGGCAGTGATGCTGCCATTTTTGAAGCATCCTGCCCGTTCAACCAGGCGCGCGAGCATGTTAAGCACCGAGGGCGTATAACCCTTTGCAGTCGGTGGTTCGCCAGCAGCCAGACCCACCTCTCTCTGCGCCATCGCAAACCGAGTTAGTGAATCAACGACCAGGAGAACATTCTTTCCTGTGCTGGCAAAATACTCAGCGATGGCTGTTGCGGACAAGGCGCAACGCAGCCGCAAGAGAGGCGATTGATCGGATGTAGAGACAACGACAACACACCGTTTGCGGCCTTCTTCGCCGATAACTTCGAGAAACTCTCCGACCTCTCGGCCACGCTCACCAACGAGCGCGAGCACTGTCATATCGGCGCTTGTTCCACGAGACATCATGCCCAACAGCGTGCTCTTGCCGACGCCGCTTCCGCCAAAAATGCCGATGCGCTGACCGCGTCCGCAGGTTACAAATGCGTCGAGTGCGCGGATGCCGCAACCGAGTGCTTCGCGAATGGGCACGCGGTCGAGCGGGAGCGGCGCGGAGCCATCCACCCACACGGCGCGATCTCCTCTGTATTCGCCATTCGAATCAAGCGGTACACCGGTTGCGTCTATGACTCGGCCCAGGAGATCGCTTCCAACCCGGATGGATGGCCTGGTTCCCCAAGCGACAATTCGGTCGCCGAAACGAATACCTTCGGGGTTTTCCACCGCCATGGAAAGCATGGTCGATCCGCGAAAACCAACCACCTGGCCAGGATATTTCTTGCCCCTGGCGTTGATCACTTCGCAAGATTCACCGATGGAGCAGAACGGCCCTTCCGACTCGATAAGATTGCCTACGACCTGCAACACTCTTCCGCGCCAACGCAGGGTTGAGCCTCTGTCGAGACGGTCGAAATACGGAGCAAGCGGCCTGATGGCAGTGGTCATTTTACGGGCGGCCTCTGCGCCAACAGATCGAAGAATCCCTGTTCAACTTCCTTCAACTGGGCGTCGATACTGAAGTTCGCCGAGCCCAGGTCGGTTTCCAGAATGCAATCGTCGATTTTCAGAGTGCCGTCTTCAATAATTGCTATGGTCGACCCGTTGAGAGGGTTAGCCAGCCTTTCGCGCCACTTATCCGCTTTCACGGGCGAGACACGCAGGGACACACTTGAGCCGTCGTGTAACTTATCCACTGCGATACGCACTAATGCGGCCACTAACATGGGGTCGACCTGGGCCTCGCGATGCAGTATCTTGGTTGCAATCGCCAGAGCCAGGTGAACTACGTCGGACTCGACCCTCGAAAAGTAGGTTTTCTTCTCGGCCTCGAAAAGTTCGAGAGTCTTCCGGATCGTAGCGGCCTCTTTCTCTAACCTGTCCTCGTAATCTTGTTTCAGGCGTTTTTCTGCCTCCGCCACTGCTTCGGCGCGAGCCCGTTGCACAAGCTCATTGCTCTCCGCGACCGGAATCGTCGGCACCGCGGGCGGTTGATTCTCCTGCAGAGTGGCTTGGGCAGGACGTTGTTCCCTGGCGTTGCTCTGCGCCGGGGCAGCGATGTCCCGGTACATGAACGAGGATACCGGGATGGGCGCTGTGTGGTTCGCACCATTACTAGACGAGAAATTCATCGTTCGCCTCGCCCTTCAATACGATTTTGCCTTCAGCCTCGAGTTGTCTTGCAATAGCGACAATCGCGGACTGTGCCTTTGTTACTTCCTTACTACGCACGGGGCCAAGTAACTCCATATCTTCCTTGAGCATTTCGACGGCTCTGGAAGACATAGTCCGGAAAAAGTGATTCTTCAAACCTTCGTCGGTTCCCTTCAGTGCCATTGCGAGGTCCTTCTTATCGAGTGCCCCGGTGAGCTCACGAATGTGTGCTTCGCCAACTTGCAAGAGATCTTCAAACGTGAACATTAGATCGCGAATACTGATCGCCAGGGTCGGTTCCTCGTTCTCGAGGTTTTCCAGAATTTCCTGCGCAACCGTGGTGTCGATGCAGTTCATAATGTCAGCCACGCTTTGAAAGCCGGAGTACGTGCGCTTGCCTTGTTCTCCAACTTGCTTGAGCCGGTGGCTGAGCAGGGCTGAAACCCTTTCCGCCATTTCCGGCGAGAATTTTCGGAGGTTAGCTAATCTCTTCACTGCTTCTGAGCGGGTTTCATTGGGAAGACTCATAAGCAAAGCAGAGGCCTGGCGGTCGCCAAGCTGGCCGAGGACGAGGGCGATCGTCTGCGGATGCTCGCCTTCGAGAAACCGTGCCAACTTTTGAGGATCGGCGCGCTGCAACGCTTCCAGTGGTTTGAGTTCGCGCGCCTTGGTGAGCCGTTGCATAATGCCTACAGCTTCGGCTTCTCCAAAGGCCCTGATTAAAAGGCGGCGAGCAAGGTCATACCCGCCTTGAAGCAGGTAGTCCTGCGCCTGCGTCATACGTTGATACTCTTCGATAACCTGGATGGATAACTCGATCGGAATTGCGCCCAGGCTCGCGAGCTCGTCGGCCACCCGCTGTGAGTCCTCCTGATTCAGATCGCGGAAGATGGCCGCCGCGGTTTCCTCGCCGAGCACCGTCAGGAGAATTGCCGTCTTGCGTGCGCCACTGATTTTGAGTTTTTCAACCGGTCCGGCTGTCATTGCGCCTCTTCCCTGAGCCAGGCACGCACTGCGGTAGTGCTGTTGTCAGGCTCGGCTTTAACAAATTCAGCAAGTTGCTTCTTCAACGTGGCGGATCGCGCCGCGAGACTAGCTGCGGCTTCATTCGTCGGGGCAATCTCCGGGGTAGTCTGTTGCGCCCGGGCGGCGGCCAGCAGAGGATTGGGGCCGGACAGAACGCGCTTCTGGATGGGCCGGATGGTAAGCATATAGACCAGGAAGAAGAGAGCGAGAAGTACGCCGTAGCGCACTACCGATGAGTAATCGTCGATCCCCTTCTTCGCTTGTTCAGCCAATGATGGGGGCGCGATTTCTACTGGCACACCGTGGTCGAAAGTCAGGTTCTCAACGCTAATAACATCGCCGCGACCACTATTGAATCCGATTGCCGCCTGGGCGAGTTCGGTGATGTTCTTCAATTCTTCAGGCTGTCTCTTATGATTGATCTCAACCCACTTACCGTTTTCCTTCTTGCGCTCTATAGCGTCGTCGAGCACGATCGCGGCAGTCATGCGCCGAATGCTGCCGGCCGGCTGAATGACATGACGCACCGACTTATTCACACCATAGGTGTTGTTATCTGTTTTTGAACTCTGGCTTGAGTCTTTCGCCGGTGTACCCGCGTTTGTCTTGGCGCTGGGAACATTGCTTGAGGTTCCAGGCACCCCACCTGCGCTGCCCCCTGCGCCGGGCCCGATGTTCTCTTCGGTGTGGTTCATGGTGAGCGTCGCACTCACGGCAGGATCGTATTTTTCCTGACTCTCTTCACTGCTTCCTGTTTCATATTCCACGTTGACGGTAGCGCGAATACGGTCTGCGCCTACGATCGGCGTCAGCGTCGCCATCAGCCGGCGCGTTAGTTCCCGCTCCAGGCTGTCGCCGCCTTCGGCCGTGCTGTTTCCCTGGCCGAGAGGCTGATTGGAATCCGCATCGACAATGACGACGTCACTTGGTTTGAGTTCGTCGACCGCTCCCGAAACTAGCCGCGAAATTGACGACAGGTCTTCTCTCGATAAGGCTCCACGCTTCAGTTTAAGTGTGACCGATGCCTTCGCGCCGCGCTCCCGGTCCATGAACACCGAGTCAGTAGCCATGACCAGGTGAACCCGGGCGCTCTTGACATTGCTCATGGTCTGGATTGTACGTTCAAGTTCACCTTCGAGAGCACGCTGATAGTTCACCTTCTCATCGAACTCTGTTTGTCCCCATGAGACCTTGTCAAAGATTTCAAAACCAATGCGTCCGCTGTGCGGCGCGTCGTGCGACGCCACTTCGAGCCGTGCCGCATCTACCTGGTCCGCGGGGACATTGATACCGGTTCCGTCTGGAGTTATCTGGACATCGATCTTTTTGGCCGTGAGTTCAGTCGAAATCGCCTGCACATCGGCGGGTTCCAGCCCCTTCATCAACGGTTTGTAATCCGGGGTCACGATCATCCTCACAAAGAAAGCGGCCACTGCCAATGTAATGGCGAGGCCTACGCCGAGGAAGACCTGCTGCTGGGGGCGAAGGCCGTTCCAGAAAATCTTTACGCGCTCCATCATCTGGTTTGCGCCCACGGCTTGCTTGGTCCCGACTATTTGATTCTTGGCCGCCATTGATGTGTGCCTTCTCTGTTTTCTTGAAATCGTGTATCCGAAATTGCTTTTCCAGGGCCGTGCACCTGGACATACAGCTTACAGACTGACTTAGAACTGCATCTTCTCGATATCCTGATATGCCGAGACAATCTTGTTGCGCACTTGCATCATGAGCGCAAATGCTACGTCGGCCTTTTCGACCGCGACCATCACAGAACTCATGTCGGCATTGCCGCCCTTTAACAGGCTGCCAATCTGCTGCTCGGCGCCGCCATTCAGCACGTTGACTTGATCGAGCGCGCTCTTGAGAACGCTTCCGAAGCCTCCGCCTTCCTCGTTCGACGAAGGCTGCATCGATGAGAGTTTGGGCAGTTCACTGATGCTGCCGATGGAACCAAGACTCGAAATTGGGCTGCTCATTTTTTTGCCTCCTGCCTAACTCTTGAGAATATCGATCGACTGCTGGATCATCTGTTTGGCCGCGGCAATCGCCGAAGCATTCAGTTGATAACCGCGAACAGAACTCATGAGGTCCACCATCTCCATAGCCGGATTGATGGCCGGGTAGGCGACATAGCCATCCTTGTCCGCATCCGGATTGCCGGGCTGATAGCGCATGACCGGCGGGGTTGGATCGTCAACCACATCAGCGATCTGCACGCTTCCTGGGGGCGGCTCGTTC
>Ga0182012_10002657_pt1 | contig 19306 bp, 19 predicted proteins | sample 612S2SmetaG_FD_120486 | JGI IMG/M metagenome (GOLD analysis project Ga0182012, IMG submission 120486) | Permafrost microbial communities from Stordalen Mire, Sweden - 612S2S metaG | ecosystem: Environmental > Terrestrial > Soil > Wetlands > Permafrost | place: Sweden: Stordalen | collected...
GACCCGCCGGGCAACGCCCAGCGACTTCTGGAGTTGCTCCAGCATTTCCGGCACCGGCCCTTCGGTGAGCGGCTGGCAGGACTGCCGCACCCGTCCCGCTCCGGCCACCTGCGAACCGGCGCGCACCAGCATCCCCGCCGCGCCCAGCAGCCAAACCACTGCCAGCCACGCCGACCAGCGCACCGGCGGCCGGTTGGGCATCCCGGAACCAGAGCGTTGCGTCGGCATTGCCCCGTCGGCCGGTGGAGCGGTCGGATTCACCACGCCGGCCGCGTCGGCCTGAGCGGGTGTGGTGATGTTATTTCCTGCGGCCACGGCGGCCGGTTTGGCCGGTGACGACCGGGGCAGGGGGGCTGTCTGCAAAACTGCCCAAGTGACCAAGCTGGCCGCCACCGTGCCAGCCAGCGCCAGCAACGCCAGCCGGTAACGCGCTTCCGGCCGCGTCACCCATCGCAGCGCCATCCCCAGCCCGACCGCCATCACCGCCCCCTGCCACAGCGAGTGCAACAAGGTTTCCACCATCCGCGCCCACGCCGGCGAGGCGAACCAGTAAATGAATAAGTTCATGTTTTTTCCCTTTTTTAGTTTGGCGCTCCTGGAGCGCGGGCTTCAGCCCGCTTCAATATGGAAACCACGGCTGACTCACGATACGACAAGCTTGGCCGGCATAAGTCCGGTGAAACGGTCCAGAACGGGCGGGACCGCGCTGCGGCGGCAGCGGGTTCATGGTTTGTCCCCCTTCACCCGGCCGTTGCGGCCTTTCACCTCCTGGTCGGCGATCAGTTGTTTGAGTTTGGCCAGTTCCTCCGGGGACACCTCGGATTCTGCCAGCAAATGCTGCATGGCCGTGGCCGGGCTGCCGCCGAAAAGCTGGCGGACGAGGCTTTTGAGCACCGGCCCGAGCGTCTGCCGTTGCGTGGTGGTGGGCTGGTACACATGCGTGTTCCCCTGGCTGATATGCGTGAGCAGCCCCTTTTTCTCCATCACCTGCAGCACCGTCAGCACGGTCGTGTAAGCCCGGGTCTTGCCGTCCGGCAGGGCCTCCTGCACCTCCCGCACCGTGGCCCGCCCGCGCTCCCACAGGACCGACAGCACCTGCAATTCCAGCCGCGAAGGTTCTTTGAGTTTCATGGTTTAAATATTACTTCCATAGTAGCTACTATAAAAATAGTAGCAAGTCAAACATTTATTTTCTGTGCGGGTGAACCAAGTCAAGGCTGCCGGCAAAGTCGGGGTGGGGACGGCTCGTCCCCACATCCGCCCGTTTGTCCCCGGGGCAGCCCCGACATGCGCCCCGCTCCCGCCCGTGCATCCCAGAGTTATGGGTAAATTTTTCCTACCGCCGGCCTCGAAATCCAGGGCCGCCAGGCGGGCAAGGCAAAAAGCAACTCAAACTGCTTTAATACAATGTGTTACAGCGAATATTTGGATGAAAAATAACCAAAAACAACCATAAATAACCAAAATCACAGTTTCGTTTTTTTTGGGGCGTCCAAGGGTGCTTCCCAGCCGCAGCCCGTCCGCCTCATTGGCGCGCCCGTCCAACCTCCCCTGCAACCCTGGGATGCCCGTGGGTCCCGCCGGCGCCCAATTCGCCGCTTGTTATTCCGGGACAACTGGGGCATTTTCCCCCAGCCTTGATTCTGCGAAAGAAATGAGCAACGACACACAACGCACCCGCCGCTTTCTCAAAACTTGGGCCATCAACACGCTCGCGGTGCTGCTGGCCGTCAACATTGTCCCCGGCGATAAAATCCATTTTCTCGGCAACACCTACCTGGCCCCCATCCTGACCGCCCTGATCCTGGGCATCCTCAACGCCTTTATCCGTCCCATTCTGATGCTGCTGGCCCTGCCGCTGCTGATTTTCACCCTCGGCCTGTTCACCTTGGTGATCAACGCCCTCCTGCTCCGGTTGGTGGCCCTGCTGCTGCCGAACTTTTTTTACGTGCAGAATTTTTGGGCCGCCTTTCTCGGCGCGCTCATCATCTCGGTTATTTCCGTCGCTTTGAACGTCCTCACCGGCGGCACACAGGTCTCCGTCCGCCGCCGTCCCCCGCCCCCGCCACCACCGCCGCGCAAATCCGGTCCGGGGGACGGTCCGGTCATTGATGTTTAAGTCCTTTGATAGGCCGCTGACAACGTCGGAATCCCCCGGGCGTTAAAGTCCTTCTCAAAATCGGTCGGCACTTCCGCCAGCCCGGCCGGGGTCGCCACCGGCGCGAATTCCCGGTCGGCCGCGAACACTTCCGTCATTTGGGTGAAATAATCGCGGTCATCCGTCCGCAAATACACCACCCCGCCCGCCCCGAGCGCCCGGCGGGCCAGCCCGGGAAATGCCGCGTTGATCAGCCGGTGACGGTGGTGCTTCTTCTTCGGCCACGGGTCTGGAAAATAAATATGCAGTGCGGCCGCCGATTGGGCCGGCAGCAGATATTGCAGAAAATAAGCGGATTCAATCCGCACCCCGCGCAGGTTGGTCAAACCTGCCCGGCGGCCTTTGCGATCCAGTTTTTGAATCCGCCCCAGCAGGCGTTCCACGCCCAGAAAGTTGGTTTCCGGCTGGCGGCGGGCATATTCCGCCAGAAACGAGGCGTCGCCGCAACCCAGCTCCACCTCCAGCCGTCGGGCCTGCGGAAAAAGGCCCGGCAAATCCAACGGTTCGACGATGGATTTTAATTCATATACCAAATTTGTCAGGTCCATGTTCATCCGCCCTCTTTCCCGCACACCCGCCGATACAACGCCTCATACTGCGGCACGATCACCCCGGCGGTGAAGCGCTCGCGGGCGCGTTGTTGGGCGGCCCGGCCCAGTTCCCGGCGGTGGGCGGGATCGTCCACCAGCGCCTGCACGGCGGCGGCCAGCGCGGCGGCGTCGCCGGCCGGGGCCAGCCGGCCGCTCCGGCCGTCCTCCATCACCTCCGGAATCCCCCCCACCCGCGTTGCCACGCTGGGACAGCCAAAAAACATCGCCTCCAAAATGCTCAGACAGAAACTTTCCGAGTCCGAGGTGAACAGCCCCAGGTCGGCCACCTGCAGATAATCCTCAATCTCATTCACGTTTTCGCGCAGGATGACCATGTTCTCCAGCCCCAGGCGCAGCACGTCGGCGGTATAGGCGGAGAAATCCCCGCCGGCCAGCAGCAGCAGTTTGACGGCCGGGCGCGGTTGCAGTCGGGCGAGGGTTTCCAGCAGCACGTCGATCCGTTTCAGCGGACGCAGATTGGAGGCGTGGAAAATCACCAGTTCGTCCCGCAAGCCCAGTTCCCGCCGCATCTCCTCCGGCGGGCGGCGCGGCGGGCGGGGCGTGAAAAAATTATGGATGACCTCCATTGGCCCGGCGAAACCCAGCACCCGCTCCGTTTCAGCCTTCAAGTACGCGGAAACCGTGGTGACCGCATCCGAACGGGTGAGGGCGTGGTGAATGGCGGGGCCATAGCCCGGGTCGTAGCCCAGCAGGGTGGTGTCCGTGCCATGCAAGGTGGTCACCACGCGGGGCCGCCGGCCGGCCGGCAACATGTCCCGCGCCAGAATCGCCGCCGTCGCATGAGGCACGGCGTAGTGGACGTGCAGCACATCCAACTGAAAATCCCGGCTCACCTCCGCCATGCGCACCGACAGCGGCAGGGTGTAGTCCGGGTACTTAAACAAGGCGTAATCGTTGATGGCGACCGGATGAAAATGCAGGCGCGGCTGACCGGTCGGCAGCCGGAAGGGGCGCTCGTAACTGATGAAATGGACCTCGTGCCCGCGGCGCGCCAGTTCCTCGCCCAGGGCCGTGGCCAGAATGCCGCTTCCGCCCACCGTGGGATAACAGGTGATGCCAATTTTCAAGCGCGGATGATCAACCACGTTAAAATCTCCGCGAACTCGCTTTGAGCGCCGCCAGCGAGTCGAACACCAGCGGGTCGTTGGGGTACAGGGCTTGGGCGTATTCCACCCCGGCCCGCAACCCGAGCAGCCGCGCGCGGGTGAGCTGCAGTTCCGCATATTGGCGCACCCCCATCTGGGAGGAATGCGACTGCAACGCCTTGGCCCAGGTGTCCAGGATTTCCGGGTCGGAGATGTTCACCAGCACCGGCGTTAGGTCGCGCGGCTCGGCCTCCGGGGTGATGGCGTAATACAAAAGCTGGTCAATCGCGTGGGCCGGCTGATCACGGAGTTCCGTCAATCCGCCATACCGGGCCAGCCGGGCGGCGTCGCGGACCAAATGGCCCAACCGCGCATGATCCGGATGCTGGTTCTCCACCAGGCTGGGGGCCAGCACCACGCTGGGTTGCCACCGCCGGATGACCGCCGCCAGTTTCAGGGCGTGGGCCGTGCGGATTTCCAAATGGGCGTCGCCGTCGAGTTCCAGCCATTCCAGCCTGGCGCCGAGCAGCTTGGCGGATCGTTTGGCCTCGGCCGTGCGTTGGGCGGGCGTGCCGTGGGTGGCGGCTTCGCCCCGCGAGCACACGACCAGATGGACGGCACGGCCGGCGCGGGTCTCGGCGGCGATAATGCCGCCGCACCCGAATTCAATGTCATCGGGATGCGCGCCAAAAGCCAGCAGCGCGGCGGGTTCAGGTGGGGAATTCGGTGTAGGCTTCATGAGGGTCATCAATGTGTTCGCGATTTACAATGGTGATTTCCGGGGCTTCCGCCGGATGAAGATACGCGGCTTCGCCCGCCCCCGCAACGTAATGTGTGCAGTGCAGCACGGATTGCATCCAGCGCAGCCGGGTGTCGCGGGCGGGGCTGATTTGCTCCTTGGTGAAGGGCGTTTCCGGCAGGGTCACATAGACGCCGCCGCCCTCATGCAACACCAGCCGGCCTTCCCGGAAGCGGGCGCGCACAACCTCGCCTTGGTGGGGGACATCCGCAAAAAAATCCGGGATCCCACACGCCGCTCGCCGCACGGCCGGGTCGCCGGAGCGCACCACGCGGACCCCGGCCAGCAGCCCCATCGCGCGATACATTTCCAGACAGAAGTCAGCCACGTTGCCGGTGGTTATTTGCCGGAAACAATCAATGGCGTCCCGTTCCACGTAGTTGGGCAGTTGCCGTTCGGTCTTGCCCGGCCAGTCGGCGGGGATGCGCTTGAGGTACAATGGCGAAAACTTGCGCTGCAGTTTGTTGGCAAAGGCGAAGTTCAGCGTGGCCGTCGCGCGCGTCTGACGATGCCGCAGGATTGTCTGGGTTTCGCGCGGGTCGTGGTCGCTGTCGTGATAGAAGAAGACAATTTCACCGCCCACCTGCGCCTGCAGGCGGCGGGCGGTGCGGATTTTGGCCACCAAAAAACGGCGCGGAAAAAAGCCGCACGGCTGTTGGCCAAAACAAATGATGGGGGTGCCGCTCATTTCATTTGATTCGTCTGATCGGTTCGCGGCGCGATCCGCCCAACCCCGCCTGCAGGATCAGGCTGAACAAGACGCACGCGGCGCACCCGATGAAATTATACCAGAGATAGCTGATGTTCAGGGAAAAGTAGAGGATGAAAACCAGGATTTGCGCGGCCAGCGCCGCCCAAAAGACCGCCGTGCCGCCGATTTGTTTGATGAAAAAAGCCACCAGAAACAAGGCCAGCACCACGCCGTAGAAAATGGAGCCGACGATGTTGACCGCTTGGATGAGGTTTTCCGCCAGATGGCAGCACAGCGCAAAGGCCAGCGCCACCAGACCCCAGAACAACGTAAACCACTTGGTGGCCCGTACGTAATGGTCGTCCGTCGCGCTGGGCCGGACGAGGTGCCGGTAAAAATCAATCGTGGTGGTCGAACCGAGGGCGTTGAGTTCGGCGGCTTTGGACGACAAGGCGGCGGCAAAGAACGCCGCCACCAATAACCCGATCAGCCCGTGCGGCAGCTCCTTCAGGATGAAGGTGATGAACACATAATCGGCGTCGTTGCCTTTCAGGCCGGGCTGGGCGGCTTTGGCGCCGGCCCGCACGGCGTCGGCGCGGTCACCGTCGGCCAACGCCCGGGCGCGGGCCGCTTGTTCGGCCGCCCGGTCGCCGCGGTGCCGGGCGGCCAGCCAGGCTTGAATGTCCTGTTTCTTTTCCACCTGGATGGCGCTGAATTCTTGTTCAAAAGACGTCGCGGCGGTGGCCGGCTCCGCGGCAGTGGCCTGCTGCCAGCCCGCCTGGTTGAAAAAGAGCGGGGCCGGTTCATATTGATAATAGACGAAGAGCAGGACCCCCAGCAGCAGGATGAAGAACTGCATCGGGATTTTCAGCACCGCATTGAACATCAGCCCCAACCGGCTCTCCCGCAGCGACGCGCCGGAGATGTAGCGCTGCACCTGCGACTGGTCCGTGCCGAAATAGGACAGCGACAGAAACAGGCCACCCAGCAGGCCGGACCAAAAAGTGTAGCGCTGTTTGACATCCAGCGAGAAATCCACCGCGTGCAGTTTGTTGAACCCGCCCGCCACGGTCAGCGCATCGTCGAGGCCGCCCGGCAGACGGCTCAATAGGATGACCAAGGCCGCCACCATCCCGCCAAAGATGACCGCCATCTGATATTTCTGGGTGAGGTTCACCGCCTCGCAGCCGCCGACCACCGTGTAAATGATCACCAGCACCCCGCTCAGGACGATGGTCAGGTCCAGCCGCCAGCCCAGCATGGTGGACAGGATGATGGCCGGCGCATAAATGGTGATGCCCGCCGCCAGGCCGCGTTGCAGCAGGAACAGCCCGGCCCCCAGCAGGCGCGTTTTGCCGTCGAACCGCCGGCCCAGAAACTCGTAGGCGGTGTAGACATTCAACCGCCGGTACATCGGCAGAAAAACGGCGGCCACCAGAATCAGCGCCAGCGGCAGGCCGAAGTAATTTTGCACGAACCCCAGGCCGTCCTGAAACCCCTGCCCCGGGGTGGAGATGAACGTGATGGCGCTGGCCTGCGTGGCCATCACCGAGATGCCGATGGTGGCCCACCCGACCGTCTGGTCCCCTTTCAGATAGGCGCTCAAATCCCGCCGGCCCCGCGTGCGCCACACGCCGTAAACGGCGATGCCGACCATCGATCCGAGGAGCACCAGGAAATCTAGCGGGCTCATGAATACAGGCGGGACAATCCCCACAGCAACCCCACCCATAACAGGAAGGAACCGGCCACCAGCACATAAACGCCCCGCCAACCGGGCAGACCGGGCAGGCCCGTCCGTCCGTCATCCAATTTTTCCGGCCGTTCCGTTGTCGGGTGCGGTGTTTTCACAAGGAGGTCGTGTCTTTCATCCATGCTGCCAAAGGCGCCCGGGAAAGACAAGGCGGGAACCGGGCCGCCTCCGGCAATATTAGTAAATGCAAAGGCAATTAAGGCTGCGATTTGTAAATTTACAACCGCAGGTCCATGGTGGACTATTCATTAGTTGTCATTCCAGCCGCAAAATAGGCCGCTTCCAGCCGGGCTTGGGCGGCAGAAAGCCGGATCAGACCATGAAACAAACCCCTGGCACTCGGGCGGGCACCGTCGCTTTGACTTATGTCATCGTGGCCGCGCTCTGGATTTTATTTTCGGACAAACTGCTGGGCCTCCTGGTCCGCAATCCCGACACCTACGTTCTGATTTCCATCCTCAAAGGCTGGGTGTTCGTGGCGGTGACCGGCGGCTTGCTGTATCTGACCCTGCGGCGCAGTTTTGACCAACTGGCGCGGGAAGCGGAAGCGCAGCAACGCCTGGAGGCCGCCCGGCGCGAAAGCGATTCCCGGCTCCGGGAGGTGTTCGAGTGTTCTCGGGATGCCATCGGCATCGGCAAAAACGGCCGGCAAGTATTTGCCAATCCCGCCTACCTCAAAATGTTCGGGTTCAAAGACAATGCCCAAATTGCCGGCACTTCGGTCCTTAATCACATCGCCCCCGCGCATCGTCCGGAGGTGCAGGAAGACATCCGCCGCCGGGCCGCGGGGGAAGGTGGCCGGGCGTTCTATGAAACCCGCGGCCTCACGGCCGATGGCGTTGAGTTTGACATGGAAATCAGTCTTTCCACCTACCAGGCCCTGGGCGATACCTTCACGGTGGTGACCATCCGCGACATCACCGAACGCAAACAGGCCGCCGAGCAGATGAGCCTCCATCTCAGTGCGCTCACCGCCGCCGCCAACGCCATTCTCATCACCAACCGCGCCGGCCGGATCGAATGGGTCAACCCCGCGTTCACCGGGCTCACGGGTTACAGCGCGGCCGAAGCCATTGGCGCCAACCCGCGCCTCTTGAAATCCGGCCACCACACGCCGGGCTTTTATGCCAACCTCTGGGCCACCATTTGCACCGGCAATGTCTGGCATGGCGAACTGGTCAACCAACGCAAGGACGGCCGGATGTATACCGAGGACACAACCATCACCCCTGTTCGGGGGGCGGACGGTGAGATTGCGCATTTCGTCGCCATCAAACAGGATGTCACCGAACGGCGCCTGCTCGAAGCCCAGTACCGGCAGGCGCAGAAGATGGAGGCCATCGGCACGTTGGCCGGCGGCATCGCCCATGATTTCAACAACATCCTGGCCGCCATCTTCGGCTACTGTCACCTCTTCGAAGAGGCCACCGCGGACAACGCCCCGGCGCAGGAATTTGTCCGGGAAATGTTCCAGGCCGCCCACCGCGCCAAAGACCTCGTCCGCCAAATTTTGACCTTCAGCCGGCAGGGCGAGCAAAACCGCCAGTTCATCCACCTGGACACCGTGGTCAAAGAGGCCGCCAAATTGCTCCGCGCCTCCCTGCCGGCGCAAATCACCATCGAAACCCATCTCTCCGCCGAAGCCCCCGGCGTGCTCGCCGATTCCACCCAGATTTACCAGGTCACCATGAATCTGGCCACCAACGCCCTGCACGCCATGGAAGGCGGACCCGGCCGGCTCACCATCCGCTTGGACTCCTGCTGGCCGGACGACGATTTGCGCCGGCGGCAGCCCGCCCTCCGCGCCATCCAGTATGCGTGCCTGACCTTCACCGACACCGGCTGCGGCATGGATGCCGGCACTTTGGAGCGCATCTTCGAGCCGTTTTTCACCACCAAGCCCGTGGGCAAGGGCACGGGCCTGGGCCTGGCGGTGGTGCATGGCATCATGCAGTCCCACGAAGGCCTCATCACGGTCGAAAGCCGGCCCGGCCTCGGGACGACGTTCCACTTGTATTTCCCGGCCCAGACCCCGCCGGAAACCCCGGCCGGACCGGCTTACGAGGCCGGCTCGCTGCCGTGCGGTCAGGGCCAAAGCATTTTGTTGGTGGATGATGAACCCGTGTTGGCGGTCATGTTCCAACGGTTGCTGACCGGGTTGAATTATCAGGTCACCTCCTGTCACAGCCCCCGTGCCGCCCTCGACTTGTTCCGGGACAACCCCGGGCGGTTCGATCTGGTGGTCACCGACCTGACCATGCCGGAGATGAGCGGACTGGAAGTGGCGCGACAGATTCACCTCCTCCGCCCGGAGGCGCCCATTGTGCTGGCCAGCGGTCATGGGGGCAACCTGGCCGAAGAAGATCTGCGCTCCGCCGGCATCCGTGAAATCCTCCAGAAACCGGTCTCCCTGCCCGTCCTCGCCGCTTTGGTCCACCGCTTGCTCGCCGATCCCGCGCGGGAAGTCGGCACTGCGCCGGCCAAACCCTCTTGGTAAGGGTCCGGTTTTGCGGAGCCCGGCTGCCCCCGTTGGCCCACGAATTTCAAAGCCTGACATTTCAAACGCCCCGCCCGGACCGAAAAGGGTTGTCAACCGGCCGGGAATGGGGAAGCGTAAGCGTGACGATGAAAATTCATATTCTGTTGCCGGCGGTGCTGCTGCCGGTCCTGGGCGGATTGACCGGCCGGGCGGCCTCGCTGGCGGCGGACGCCATCAACGCGCTGGGCGTTGATCTGCTGCCGCAAACCGCGCCGGCCGGGGGGAACGCCCTGCTGTCGCCGTATTCCATTCAGACGGCTTTGGCCATGACCTGCGCCGGGGCGGATGGCCAGACGCGGGAGGAAATGGTCCGTGTGCTGCATTTCCCCAATGCCGAGGCCGCCGTGGACCGGTCGTTTGCGGAGTTGCAGGCGGACCTGGCCGGGATCATGCAACGCCAGGCCGCCCGGGCGGAGTCCATGCACCAGTATGGAATCACCAATGAACCGCTGACGCTGACCACGGCCAACCGATTGTTCGGCCAGGCCGGATACGATTTTCGCCCGGCCTTCCTGTCATTGTTGAAGGACCAGTATCTGGCGCCGTTTGAGGCGCTGGATTTCCGGCGCGACGCCGCCGGGGCGACGACGCAGATCAACACCTGGGTGGAAGACCAGACGCACAACCGCATCCGGGATTTGATCCCGCCGAAAGCGTTGAATAACGCCACCCGGCTGGTGCTGGTGAATGCCATTTATTTGAAGGCCCCCTGGGAAACCAAGTTTCCCGCAGGGGCCACGCAGCCGCAGCCGTTTCATTTGGCGGGCGGGCCGGACGCGGATGCGGCTACGATGTCGCTGAGTCATTCTTTGGGGTATGCCCGGCGGGAGGGGTACAGCGTGGTGGCGGTGCCTTACCTCGGCGGAGAACTCCAATTGGTGATCCTGTTGCCGGACGCCAATGAGGGTCTGGCCGCGGTGGCCGCCGCTTTGAAGCCGTCCATGCTGGCGGAATGCGCGCAACTGCCGGAACAGCGGGTGAATTTGCATCTGCCCAAGTTCAAGCTCGAGCCGCCGCTGATGCCGTTGGGCAAGGCCATGCAGTCGCTCGGCATGAAGACCGCCTTTGACGTGCCGAAGGGCAGCGCGAACTTTGACCGGATGGCGCCGCGCCGGCCGGACGATTACCTGTATATCTCGGAAATTTATCACAAGACGTTTCTCAAACTGGACGAAGCGGGCACGGAGGCGGCGGCGGCCACGGGGGTCGCCATGGCGGCGTCGAACGCGATCATGCGGCCGCCGGCGCCGCCGGTGGAATTCCGCGTGGATCATCCGTTCCTGTTTGCCATCCAGCACCGGGCGACCGGGGCGTGCTTGTTTCTGGGGCGGGTGACGGATCCGCGGTGATGGGGGCAGGGGCAAACGCACTCCACATGACTTACGACCAACGCCCGATTGAGGTTCAGGGAAAAACAATTGCCTGTTCATTGCCGGGCGGTGCTGCGGTCGACCGGCGGGGAGCCGTTTCCCTGGCGGAACGGCAGGCGGCCATCCGGCGGGTGTGTTCGCCGCTGCCGGGCGCCGCGCCGCGGGACAATTACAAGCCCGTCAATGTGCCCGGGGATTGCGATGGTTATACGTTGATGGACGCCTTGTGCCGGATGGTGAAGAATGTCTCCGCGGACACGTGGCGGGAGGAATTGGCCCGCGGGCGGTTGGTCGGCCTGGACGGGCGGCCCATGGCTCCCGGGCAGATCGTCCGTGGGGGGGAACGTTATCGGCATCTGTTCCCCGGCTCGGTGGAACCTGACGTCAGCGGGCGGGTGGAAATCCTGCACGAGGACGAGGCGCTGATCGTGGTAAACAAGCCCGCGCCGCTGCCCATGCACGCCGGCGGCCGGTTTTACCGCAATACCTTGCAGTATATCCTCAACGAAGCATATAAGCCGGAAAAACCGCATCCCGCGCACCGGCTGGACGCCAACACCACCGGTCTGGTGCTGGTGACGCGCGACCGCCGGTTCGCCGGGCGGTTGCAGCCGCAATTCGCCCAGGGCCGGGTGGAGAAGCGCTACTTGGTCCGGGTGCGGGGCCGCCCGGAGGCGGACGTGTTCGCCTGCGACGCCCCCATCAGCGCCCGCTCCGGCGAAATGGGCTCGCGCACGGTGGACCTGGAGGCCGGGCTGGCCGCCCGGACGGAATTCACGGTGCGGGAGCGCTGGGCCGATGGCACCTCCTTGCTGGAAGCCCGTCCGCTGACCGGCCGCACCAACCAGATTCGCGTCCACCTCTGGCACCTGGGCTGGCCCGTGGTGGGCGATCCGGTTTATCTGCCCGGCCACCAACTGGGGAAAATGCAGACGTTGCCATTGGGCGCTCCGCCCCTGTGCCTGCACGCGTGGCGGATCCGGTTCGTGCATCCCCTCACCCGGCAGCCGGCGGAATTCACCGCGCCGGCACCGCCGCACCTGATTGAGAATAATTCGGCTTGAGTGGAATCGACGGGGATTCCCAACTGAAAGCAGCGCGGAAGGTTCCACCAACGAGATTCAACCGTCGAATCAAAGTGTCTTTGACCCGCTTGAATTCATCCGGCGTTACTTTTCTATTTCACCGGGCAGCGTTCTTCTCATCCTCAGCTTCCAGGGTGTCAAGCATTTGAAACCGCTCCCATGCCCTTTGGTCGCACTCGGCCAAGGTCACGGCATCCTCCTCCGACTGAATGAGGCAGCGCATGATCTCCCGTCGTTCTTCGTGTGACAACTTCGGAATTTCAGAGATGATTTCTGCTCTGCTCACGTTGGAAAAATACATGGAAAACGAAATTTGGTCAACCTCTCGTGCCCCCGCGCCCCAGAAGACCACGATCCACGCCTCCTTTGGGTGCCGAACCCGCCGCCGGCCGGATGGCACCGACGGTGCGATATTTTGTCACCTGCGCCCTTTTACCGGCCCTTGTACGGTGATATGCTGACAACCAAAGCGATGGACCTCACCGAACCCAACGACGCGGAGCTGGTGGCCGCCAGCCTGGCGGGCAGCCGGGAGGCATTCCGCCAGATTACACCTGTACCCGCTGTGGCTCGTGCCGTTGCTCTCCGTGTCCGTGGGGCTGTGGATCGCATTGGTCATCGCGTTGTCCCGCCGGCGGCAGCCGGCCAAGGCCGTTTGATCACCTCACAAACTGCTGGTAAAAGGTCACCCCGGAGATGATGAAGCCGATGGTGGTGATCAACTGCCGGACCCGCGCCGGGGAAATGTTCTGCGTGAAGCGCGCGCCCAGATAATAGCCCGCCACCGCGGCCACGGTCATGACCGCCATCCGGGGCCAGTCAATCAGGCCGGCCGCGATAAACCACAGCGCCGCCATGAGGTTGATGAGCGAGCTCAGGACCGTCTTGAGGGTGTTCATCTCGTGGATGTTGTTCATGCCGATGAAGCCCAGGGTGGCCAGCATCAAAATGCCAATGCCCGCCCCGAAGTAGCCGCCATAGACCGACACGGCGAATTGGAACAGCACCGCCCCCCGGAGACGGCCCGGCCGGCCGGCGCCTCCGCCGTCCAGATGTGTGTCGGCAAAGCGCCGGAACAGTCCCTGGGACAGAAACAACAGCGTCGCGAAAAAGATCAGGAACGGCACGAGTTTGGCAAAAGTCTCGTTGCTGGTGCGGGTGAGCAGGATGCTGCCGAGCAGGCCGCCGGCGAGGCTGACGGGCAGGAAGCGCCGGAGCCAGGGCCGGATGGGTTGGAGGTGCTGGCGATAGCCGAACAGGCTCCCCCCCATGCCGAGCACCAGGGCCAGCGTGCTGGTGGCGTTGGCCGTCACCGGCGGGGTGCCAAAGGCAATCAGCGTGGGGAACGTGACCAGCGTGCCGCCGCCGGCGACGGCGTTGATCGCCCCCGCCGCCACCGCCGCGCCGGCCAACCCGGCCGCCTCCCAGCCTGTCATCATCATGCCCCAGCGTATGAAACCCTTTGAAACAAAGCAATTCGGCCCCAAAGGGGCACCCAAAAATAACCGCCGATTGTTGTTGCTATTGCCCGGGAATCAGCCATGCTCGGGAAAGTCTGAGATAGCTGATCTCTTTCAACAGGCATGGAGAATCTTCAGGTGAACTTGGTTCAGTGATGATTTTAAACCCGGCGTCCGGGAACAGTCTATGGAAAGTCACGGTTTGTCGGACAGTAATAGAACATCACATGAGCAATAAATTATTTGTGGGAAATCTTTCCTTCAATGTCACCGAAAACGACCTCAACGACGCGTTCGCCGCGTTCGGCACGGTCAGCGAAACCAACCTGATGATGGACCGCACCACGGGCCGTCCGCGCGGGTTCGGGTTCGTCACCATGGGCACCCCGGAAGAGGCCCAGAAAGCCATCGAAGCCATGAACGGCAAAGAGATGGACGGACGCGCCTTGACCGTCAATGTGGCCCGGCCTCGCGAAGACCGTCCGGCTGGCGGCGGCGGCGGCGGTCGTCGTCGTGAATTCGGCGGCGGCAGCGGCGGTGGCGGTTACGGCGGCGGCGGCGGCGGTGGCCGTTCCAATCGCTATTAAGCGCCTTTCAAGACATTGATTTTTGCACATCGGGACCGGGCAACCGGTCCCGATTTTTTTATTCCATCATCCCCATGACTTTATGGCAGGGGGTTTTCAGTTCATAATGCGCGAGCCGGTCCACCATTTCCCGCTGGAAGGAGTCCAGACAGCCCATGTACCCCAGCCCGCTGGATTCCAACTGCTGCTGCCGGGTTTCCATCACTTTTAATGCCATTTTTTGGAATTTAACCGCCTGCTCATAATCGCCCGTTTCCGCATGCGCGGCGGCCAGTCCCGCCAGAACCAGGTCATTCTGGGGATGACCGGGTTCGTACGCCTGTTGGGCGTAATCCAATGCCTGTGTCCCGTTGCGGAACGCCGGGTCGGGGCAGGTGGCCAGAAACAAGGCCAGTCGGCTGAAGGTTTCGGGCCGGGGCGCCAGTTCAACGGCCTGTTGGTAATCGGCCAGGGCATTGGTGAACTGGTTGTTCCGCGCGTAAAAACCACCGCGTTCGCACCGCCACCGCCATTGGTTTGCCGGGTTGGTCTCCGCAGCGGCCAGTTGATTCCAATCGGCCAGCGCCAGGGCCAGGGTGGCGTCCTGTTTCTCCCGGTCGCGCGGTTGGGCGTCATTCCGGGCCGCCCATTCCCCCGCCCGGGCCCGAAAGACCCGGGCAATCCAGGCCAAATCTTCCTCCGGATGTGCTTGCAGGTAGGCGGTATAATCCGCCCTGGCATCATCATAAAGGCCGTGCCGGTACTCGAAATCACCCAGGCAGGATAATTTGGATGAATCCAGTTCCGCCGCCCGGCGCAAATCCTGCCACGCCGGGTCCAGGGCCCCGGTCAAGGTGGGCGGTTCGCCCGGCCGGGCCCGGACCCGGCCGGCCATTTCTCGTCCCCGGGCCCGCCGCAAGTAGTAAAGGGCATTTGTGGGTTGCAGTTGGAGGCAGACGGTGTAATCGCTGATCGCCGCGTCAAAATGGTTCAGGCGCTCGTTGAGATCGCCCCGGTCAAACCAATACAGGTCGTTGGTGGGTTGCAGTTGGATGGCCTGGTTATAGTCGCTCAGCGCCTGGTCAGAATTCGTCGCTTCCAGGCAGGCCGCCGCGCGGAGGATGTAAGGGCGGGGATTGGCGGGCTCCAGCCGGATGGCCTGGGTGTAATCGGCGATGGCGATGCCCAGCTTGTTCGGCTGATGCTGCAAGAGCTCGCCGCAATTGACAAAGACGTCGGCGTAATTCGGGTTGATCCGCGCGGCCATTCGGAAGTCAGCGAGCGCCCCCGCCAGGTCACCGACGTTCTCCTCGGCCAACGCCCGGCAGTTCCAGCACCATACGTCCCGGGGATCCAGCCGGATGGCCTGGTTGAAATGGGCAATGGCATTCGAGTAATCCCGCTGCCAAAAGCAGTCCCAGGCCAGATCTCGATAGCTTTGCCTGACCGGGTCGGCCGGCACCTCGGCCGGCATCAGCACGCGCACCACGAGCACCAGCCAGGCGATCCCAACCAGCAGGCTGGCAACGGGATGCGCCTTGCCTGCACGGACGGGGCGGCTTGGCTTGCCAAAGCGGAACACGGTGGCAGCGTAAAGGTTGGCCAGGGGGCGTCAATGCTGAAAACCGGCCGGCGCGGCCCGTGCGTCTTGGATTGCAGGGCGCACTCAAGAACCGGGGTGGGGACGGCTCGTCCCCATCGTTTGTTTGATCACATTGAAAACGCAGGGACGAGCCGGCCCCGTCCCGGTCTTCGCGCGTTCTTGAACCGGCCCCTTACTTCCCCAGGCAGAACTGGCTGAAGATGGAATCGAGCAGGTCTTCGGTGGTGGTTTTGCCCACGATTTCACCGACGGCATTGACGCCCAGGCGCAGTTCCGCCGCCGCCAGTTCCAGGGTGTCGCCGGCGCGCAGGACGGCCACCGTGCGTTGGGTGGCGGCGCGGGCGCGACCAAGCGCCTCCTGATGGCGGGAGTTGATCATCACCTGCAACATTTCGGCCTGGATGTCACCGGACCAGGCCAGCGTTTTGATGGCGTCCTTCAGGGCCTCGATGCCCTGTCCGCTCCGGCAGCTCACCTCCACGACAGGGCCGGGGGCCGGCCGCGGGGGATTTCCACCGCCGGGCCAGTGCAGGCGGCGGGGCAAATCCACTTTGTTGAGCACCAGAATCCGCCGTTTGTCCGCAAATTCGGCAAGCTGGCTTTCATCGGCCGGGGTGAGGGGTTCGCTGGCATCCAGGACGTGCAAGCTGAACTCGGCCCGGGCGAGGGATTCGCGGCTGCGGCGGATGCCTTCGCTTTCAATGGCATCCTGCGCTTCGCGCAGGCCGGCGGTGTCAATGAAGATCACCGGCAGGCCGCGCACATTGGCGGTTTCCTCGATGGTGTCGCGGGTGGTGCCCGGCTGCGGGGAAACAATGGCGCGCTCATGCCCCAGCAACTGGTTGAGCAGGCTCGACTTGCCGGCGTTGGGCCGGCCGATGATCGCCCCCCGGATGCCCTGCCGGAGCAACTGTCCCTCCGGGGCCGTCCGCAACAGCTCCTCCATGAACGCCACCCCGTGTTCCAGGCGTTCGATCAACCGGCTGCGGGTGTCCGGTGAAATATCCTCATCCGGGAAATCTATATGCGCCTCGACATGGGCCAGGGTGCCGATCATTTCGTCCCGCAACTGATTGATGCGCCCGGATAATTTTCCAGCCAGTTGCTCGTTGGCGGCCGCCAGCGCCAGTTCCGTGCGGGAATGGATCACATCCGCCACGGCCTCGGCCTGGGCCAGGTCCAGCCGGCCGTTCAAGAAGGCGCGCCGGGTAAATTCCCCCGGCTCGGCGGCGCGCGCGCCGTTTTCCAGCAGGGTGTCCAGCACCAGCTTGGCCGGCAACAGGCCCCCGTGGCACGAGACTTCCACCGTGTCCTCGCGGGTGTAGGTGCGCGGCGCCTGCAACACCGTCACCAGCACTTCATCCACCCTCCGCCCCTGCCTGACAATATGGCCGTACTGGACGGTGTGGCTGGCGGCGGCAATGGGGGAAAGGGACTTCGCCCCGCCGGGGATGAAACTCTTGTCGGCTATGACCAGGGCTTGCGGCCCGGAAAGGCGCACCACCGCCAATCCCCCCTGGCCGAGCGGTGTGGCGATGGCGGCAATGGTGTCATCGAACATGAACAAAGCCCGCCCGTCTAAACGTGGCGGCAGTTGCCGGCTTGGTTTTCCGCCTCCCGCCCCTGCAGGAACAGCCGGGCCTTCTCATAGCTTTTCTTCTGAAGATAATGCAGCAGCACCGGGTCGGTTTGGCGGGGCAGCCGGGCGGACAATTCATCAAGGCGGGAAAACCAGGACATCAAGTCCGGTTTGGGGCCGCCCCCCGCCGAAGATTTCACGGCCCGGTCCAACCCGACCAGCGCCTCTAAAATGTCCGCTTCCAACGATGAATTCACAGAAGACTATTACCGCTTTTGCCCGGCCGAGGCAAATATTATTACCCGGCAGTGAATGGGCGCATCTTCCAAGTGACACATCCGGCCACTCGCGCCTTCCACGCGCTGCCGCGCTTGAGTTACTTGACACTGCCTCCGATTGCAAAGCGGTCGGAGCGCGGCGTTTACGCCGCTTCAAGGTCCGCAAGCAGATGGGCCAATCAAACCGCTCATACCTGCTGCACCTTATACGCATCTATCGGTTTCAATTGCTATCGCGGGGAAGGACCGGCTTTCTTGTAGCGGCGGGCCTGTCCGCCATAGCCTTGGCGACGGCGGACGTCCCGCCTGCCGTAGCTGGCGGCATCTTGCCGCCTGGTCCAACGCCCGGGTTTCAACCGGGCTCGCAAATAATTCAACCTTCCGGGGCCAAGGTGCGTTTTTCCGCCGGGCGGGACGCCCGGCTCTACGGCAGGCAGGATGCCCGCCGCCACCACAAGATGCGTATAAGGTGCAGCATACCTGTTCGCACATTGAAGCGGTCCCGCAAGGCGGGACCATGCCCCGGGGCAGTGGCAAGACGCGCCCTTATGCGGAATTCCGCATAAGCGCCCGCAGTGAATGGTCGATTACCCAAATTTCCTTCCTTTTCCGGCCTTGGTGTTGCCGAAAAGCGTCCGCCCGGCCGAAATTTTATACAAAGACCTGCAAAAGTGCTTCCAGGATTACACCGCGGACGCGCAAACGCGGGCGCAGAACCATCAACTCAAGCCGGGCGAAGATGTGAAGATCACCGATGGCCGCTCCCCAATCAGCGGAATGGTGGCGGTCATGGCGATCAACGGCCTGCTCGCGAAGGTCGTCTTCGATAAGAACCCCGGCCGCGAATTCTACCTGCGGGAAAGTTACCCCCTCGACTGGATGTATCCGCAGCTTGAACCGCACGATCTGATTTTAAAAATCAACCGCCAACCGCTCCCGGAATTGTCCGACGAAACCGTCCGGCGCGACCACGATTACTGGACCCAATATCTTCAGCCCATGATTGGCGGATGGTTGAATGACGACACCCCGGTCGCCGCCGTCGCCGCGTTTACGGAAAAAGTGTATCATCAGCGCGACCTAACCGGCTTCACGGGCAATCCGCAACTGGTTCAAAACCTGGAGTCGCGCAAAATCTTCTCCGAGTTGCGCGGTTCCATCGCCCGTCTTTACGTCTGGCGCCTGAATCAGGCCGCCACCGCCGGGGAGAAAGAACGCATGGCTCGCGCGGCGGTTTTCGCCTTCCGCCAATCGCTGGCGTTATGGCCGGATTACTCGGAATTGACGGGGCGCTACCTTGAATTCCTCGCACAACAACATCGCGCCGCCGACGCCGCCCTCGTGCGCGCAATGGCCATTCACGGGTGACCCCTTGAAGAACGTGACCAACCCTGGAAACAAACGCACGGCGTCCTGCCACTGCGGCATGCGGCGCCGTCAAACGTTGGCCAATGGTAGGGCGTGTCACTCCGTGCGCGCCGTCGTTCGAGGGCAATCGCGACCTTGGACTTTGGACCTTGGACCTTGGACCTTGGCCCCCCCCAATTTTATCCTTTATCATTTCTTAATTCACAATTCATAATTTCCTCCACCCCTCCCCCTCCCAAAACTCCGCCTGCCCCGCCGCATTCAACCTTGCCGGCACCCCCGCCGACCGCAACGCCGCCACCGCTATGATCTCGAACCCCGCCGCATCCGTGATTTGCCGCCGCCAGATCTCCGGCACCGA
>Ga0182012_10002658_pt1 | contig 19305 bp, 16 predicted proteins | sample 612S2SmetaG_FD_120486 | JGI IMG/M metagenome (GOLD analysis project Ga0182012, IMG submission 120486) | Permafrost microbial communities from Stordalen Mire, Sweden - 612S2S metaG | ecosystem: Environmental > Terrestrial > Soil > Wetlands > Permafrost | place: Sweden: Stordalen | collected...
CAGACCCTGCGTGCTTACCGTCAGGCGCTTGAAAAATTCCGTGCCTTTCGCCCCGAGTTGCCTTGGTCCGAGGCGACACCAGATGACTTTAGGGCCTACCTCCTGGAGCTGATGAAAAAAGGCCAGTCGCGGGCCACCATCAGGCTCAGCTTTGCGGCGCTTCGCAGCTTCTACAATCACCTTGCGGAAAGAAATGTCATCACCGCCAATGTCCTGAAACTCGTCTCCCTGCCCAAATTGCAAAAGACGCTCCCGCAGTTCCTCACGGTGCCGCAGGTCACCGTCCTTATGGATCAGCCTGCCAAAAGGACAAAATCCAAACAGGCTCCTTCATGGATGGCTGCCCGTGATATGGCGATTCTGGAATTGTTTTATTCCTCCGGTCTGCGCCTGGCGGAACTCTCTTCCCTTGATGTGCGAGATCTCGATCCCATAGGTGAAACTATTCGAGTCATGGGCAAAGGCTCGCGCGAGCGGATTGTCCCGGTCGGCTCACTCGCTCTGGAAGCCCTTTCCCGCTACCGCCATCAGGCAGGGATTCAAACTGGCCCACTCTTCCTTAATAAAAGCCGCAAACGTCTCGGGCACCGTTCCATCTGGTTGCTCTTGAAAGCTTATGTCCGGGAAGCGGGACTACCCGCGACGCTCAGTCCTCACAAGCTCCGTCACTCTTTCGCCACGCACTTGCTCGACAATGGTGCCGATCTGCGAAGCGTCCAGTCTCTACTCGGCCATGCCAGTCTCTCGACCACCCAAATCTACACCCACGTCACTACGGAACGGCTGAAGCGGGCTTATGCTGCCGCTCATCCCAGGGCCTAGGATTGATTTTTAAACGATTTAAACGGTCGTTATATAACTTTTTTGTGACTGTTTTTACTCGTCAGTAATCATTTTCTCTATAGAATGGACAATTCTATCTTATTAATCACTTTTCATAACTGCTAATTCTTCGCAAAAAATGCTCCAAGCGTGATAATACAACGTCTTTTTTAATCGTTATTTATCTATTTTTTCTCACCCACTTTCATGAGCACTGATTCCACAACTTCCAAGCCCCTCGCCGCCAACGAGGAGATCAAGATCACCTCTCACCATCTGCGCGGGCACATTGCCACTGATCTTGCCGATACCTCCACGGGAACAATCAGCGAAGAGAGCAACCAGCTCTCCAAATTTCACGGGCTCTACATTCAGGATGACCGTGATAAGAGGAATATCCTGAAGAAAGAAGGGAAAGAGAAAGCCTTTGCCTTCATGCTTCGCGTCCGCCTTCCCGGTGGACGCGCGACAGCCCGTCAGTGGATCGTCCTCGACAAACTGGCTGAGGAAATCGCCTCTCCCTCCCTGCGTCTTACCACGCGCCAGACCTTCCAGTTCCATGGTGTGCTGAAGGGAAATGTGAAAAAGCTCGTTCAAGGGATGCATCAGGTACTGCTGGATTCCATCGCCGCCTGCGGAGACGTGAACCGCAACGTAATGGCCCCGCCAAATCCAGAACGTGATCCGATCCAGCAGGAGGTCTATGAACATGCTGTGACCTGGAGTCAGTATGCCCTTCCCAAGAGCCGCGCCTATCATGAGATCTATCTAGATGAGGAACTGGTTGCCGGAGGAGAGCCTGAGGTCGAGCCGATGTACGGAGATACCTATCTGCCCCGTAAATTCAAAACCGGCTTTGCCATACCCCCTTCAAATGACGTCGATGTCTTCTCCCAAGATCTAGGCTTCATCGCCATTGCTGAGAACGGCAAGCTGGCAGGTTATAATGTGACAGTTGGTGGCGGACTCGGCATGAGCCATGGTAATGCGGAGACTTTTCCACGCCTCGCGGACGTGCTCGGATTCATCCCTGCTGACAAGGTAAATCAGATCGGTGAGGCCGCCCTCACTACCCAGCGTGACTACGGCGATCGAACCAACCGCAAACATGCCCGGCTGAAATACACAATTCAGGATCGTGGCATCGACTGGTTCCGCTCCGAAGTGGAGAAACGCTCCGGCATCACCTTTGCGCCAGCTCGTCCGTTCCATTTCACCACGATCGAAGATCCCCATGGCTGGCATGAAAATGCCGATGGCACCTGGTTCTACGGCCTGCACATTCTGAGCGGACGCATCAAGGATGTTCCAGGCTGGCCCATGAAGAGGGCTCTGCGCGAAATCGCGGAGATCCACGAAGGTGACTTCCGCCTGACCCCCTCGCAGAACCTCACCATCTCGGGCGTCTCCACTGCGAAGAAGAGTGAAATCGATGCAATCCTCTCCGGACATGGACTGGCCGAGGAGAACAAGCGCTCAGCCCTTCGCCTCAATGCCCTCTCCTGCGTGGCCCTCCCCACCTGTGGTCTGGCACTCGCTGAGAGCGAGCGAGATCTCCCCTCAATCCTTGAGAAGTTTGAGGCAGTGCTTGATGAGTCGGGGCTCCGTGAAGATGCCATCAGTCTCCGCATCACGGGATGCCCGAACGGTTGTGCCCGCCCCTATCTTGCTGAAATCGGTTTTGTTGGCAAGGCCCCGGGAAAATATGCGCTCTACCTCGGAGCAAAGTACAACGGCACACGCCTCAACCGCCTTTTCTCTCCAAGCATCACGATTGACGACGCTGTGACTCAACTCACTCCGGTCATCAAACGCTATGCTACCGAGCGGCAGGATGGGGAAGGATTCGGCGACTTCTGCGACCGGGAGATTCTTCCTCCGGATGCCACCTTTCATAGCGTCGGAACGCAACGCGCCACAGTCTGAATTTAACTTACAGGAAAAATAGGATGTCCTTGGAATATTCCGTCGATCAAATCGCCTCTTGGAATAAAGAACTGCGAGGAAAGACTCCCCTTCAAATCACACGCTGGGCCATTGACCTTGCCAGAGAGTCAAAGGGAGGAGCCATCGTCTCGACAAACTTCCGTCCTTACGAGGCGGTCGTCCTGCATCTGGCTACCAGAGTTCAACCGGATATTCCTGCTCTCTGGGTTGATCACGGTTATAACCGACCCGCCACCTACCGTCATGCCGACGAAGTAAAAAAACTCCTCCAACTCAACCTCAAAGCCTATCTTCCTAAAATCACTGCGGCACACCGCGACGCCATTGATGGTCCGATCCCCATACCGGAGGATGAGGCAGGACTCAAGAAATTCAGCGCATTGATGAAGCTGGAGCCCTTCCAGCGCGGGATGAGAGAACTCGCACCCACCATCTGGATAACGGCACTTCGCAAGGTGCAGAATCCCAACCGCGCCGAACTCGACATCCTTTCAGCTGATACCAATTTTAATTCACTCAAAGTTAGCCCTGTCTTTTATCTCTCCGATGACGAGATGGAAGCCTATCTCTCCGAGCACAGCCTTCCAAACGAATGGGATTACTTCGATCCAGCCAAGGCCGATGAGAAGAGGGAGTGCGGGCTTCATGCCACCTGGGGAGGTGCCGCCGCCACGGCCACAGCCTGAGTTTGTCTTGCCGAACTCTACTATCTGATCTCTGACTTCAGTTTTTTTTCATCCTTCACAGCTCATCTTTTCTGCGCAATGTCCAGCTACCATCTTGACCATCTTGATTATCTCGAGACCGAGGCGATCCATATCATGCGCGAGGTCGCCTCGGAATTCGACCACCCAGCGATTCTCTTCTCGGGCGGCAAAGACTCGATCTGCCTCCTGCGCCTGGCTGAAAAGGCCTTTCGCCCCTCGGATATTCCGATGCCGTTTCTCAATGTGGCTACAGGCCATGAATTTCCTGAACTCCTCGAATTCCGAGACCGTCGCGCCCAGGAGCTTCATGCCAAACTGATCGTTCGTACGGTTGATGAAGCCATAGCACGCGGTATCGCCGTTCAGTCACCCGGTCAGATCAGCCGCAACCAACTTCAGATCCCCGTCCTCCTTGCAGCCATCGAGGAGTTCCGTTTTGACTGCTGCATAGGAGGAGCCCGCCGTGATGAGGAAAAAGCTCGTGCAAAGGAACGTTTCTTCAGTTTTCGTGACAGCTTCGGTCAGTGGGATCCGAAGAACCAGCGTCCCGAAATCTGGAATCTCTACAATGGCCGTCTCAATCCAGGCGAGAATATGCGCGTCTTCCCCCTCTCCAACTGGACAGAAATGGATGTTTGGGAATATATCAGGCGTGAGAATCTGGAAGTTCCCAGCATCTACTTCAGCCACCAGCGCCGCTGTGTCCGCCGTGGAGGTCAATGGGTGCCCGATACAGAACTGATGCCGGCAAAACCTAATGAAGAGGTACGTGATCTTATTGTGCGCGTCCGCACCATCGGAGATATCATTAGCACGGGTTGCGTGGAATCCCCTGCCTCGACCGTCGAGGACATCATTGCCGAGATCGCAGCCGCCCGTGTTACCGAGCGTGGCTCCCGTGCCGACGACCGTGTTTCGGAAGCCGCCATGGAAGACCGCAAAAAGGCCGGGTATTTTTAACGACGCTGCCATGACATACGCTCACACTTCCCACCCCGTTGACCTTCTCCGCTTCAATACCTGCGGTTCGGTCGATGATGGCAAATCGACCCTGATCGGCCGCCTCCTCTACGATTCCAAATCGCTGATGGAGGATCAGCTCGAGGCACTGGAACGTTCTGCAGACATCACTGGCGGGGGACAGGTCAATCTGGCCAATCTCACCGACGGCCTCCGCGCCGAGCGGGAGCAGGGTATCACCATTGATGTCGCCTATCGTTACTTTGCTACACCTCACCGCAAATTCATCATCGCTGACACTCCCGGCCACGTGCAGTACACGCGCAATATGGTGACGGGATCCTCAACCGCCAACCTCTCCATCATCCTAATTGATGCACGCCAAGGAGTCATAGAGCAAAGCCGTCGTCACGCCTGCATTGCCTCTCTCCTCCGCATACCCCACCTTGTCGTGGCAATCAATAAGATGGATCTGGTGGGTTGGAGTGAAGAGCGCTTTCTAGAAATCAAGGATCAGTTTGAGGAATTCCTGCCACGCCTAGATATCAAGGATGTGAAGTTCATTCCCGTGAGCGCTCTCAATGGAGACAACATTGTCGACGCATCACCGCATACCCCATGGTATCCAGGGCCCACCTTGTTGGGCCATCTGGAGACGGTTCATATTGCAAGCGATTGGAATCTGACCAATTTTCGATTTCCCGTTCAGTGGGTCAATCGTCCCAATAATCCCACCGACCCAACCCTCCATGATTTCAGGGGCCTCAGCGGCCAGATTGCCGGGGGGGTCGTCCGCGTCGGACAGAAAGTGATGATTCTTCCCACCGGATTCAAGAGCAAGATAAGGCAAATCTGGACACTCGACGGACCGCTGGAACAAGCCTTCTGCCCCCAGTCTGTTACCCTTGTTCTGGAACACGATCTTGATGTTAGCCGCGGCGATGTGATCGTCGATGCGGAAGATCTCCCCGGTTTTTCAGGCGATCTCCATGCAAAAATCAGCTGGATGAATCCCCGTCCACTTCAACCGGGCCGGCAATACTTGCTCAAACACACCACCCAGACCGTCAAGGCCGCGATTACCAATATCGAGAGCCGCATCAATATCACCACACTTGAAAAAGAAGAGGGCATAGCCGAACTGGCCATGAATGACCTCGGGGAAATCCGCATTAAAACGGCTAGGCCACTGATCTTTGACGGCTACTCTACAAATCGCCTTACCGGAGCCTTTATTCTTATTGAACCAGGTACCAATGCCACTGTGGCGGCGGGGATGCTGCTTCCCCCGAGTGAGGTGGCCCGACCCGAATATCAGGATTTTGCGATTTAGGCGCACCTGCCAACACCACTTCGAATAATAATATTTCCCCCTTTTTTTAAAATCTTATTGACGACATCTTTGGTCGTTTTATTGTCGCTCAAGAAAAGAAATACCCACAACTCCTGCGTGAGGTATTTATTTTTCGGGGGCGTCAGGGGCTCTTGTATCCTTGATTTACGTCCCGGAACAACTCGATAAGCCACTGAAGCTTCAGATAGCTTCACAAAAAAAATCAGATTGCCTGAACTTAAAACCACCTAACCGCTCAGAAATCGAATACACCCTTCCTACAATTTCTAAATTAAAGCATCCTTTCCTCATAAATTCTCAACAACCCACGCAATCTTAAGAAATAACCCATGAGTATCAAAAACACCCTCAGTCTCGGACCGGTCGCTGCACGTAACCTCTCTACGGCAACTGTCACAATCCCCCAGTGGGACTACATCTCGCCACGCTGGCTACTTCACCTTCTTCCATACGTGAATGTCGATGGGGGTGCCTACCGAATCAACAAGGTGATTGAAAAAAAAGGCAAGGGGGGAGGACTCCTTCCTGAACTACTCACCGTCGGAGGGGGGGAGAACGAGCTTCCTACCACGTTTGTTGATTACTCCGACGATCCTCGCGAAATTGAACTGAGTGCCATCACCACCGTGCTCCACACCCATACGCGCATCACCGATCTCTACAGCAATAAGATCGACCAACTGCGTGAGCAGGTTCGCCTCACCGTCGAGGCGGTGAAGGAGAGGGAAGAGCACGAAATCATTAACAATCCTGATTTTGGCCTTCTCAAGGAGATCACATCCGCTCAGCGCATCAAGACCCGCAAGGGATCACCTACCCCTGACGATCTTGATGAGCTTCTCACCCTAATCTGGAAAAAGCCGGCATTCTTCCTCGCTCATCCCAAGGCTATTGCAGCCTTTGGTCGCGAGGCAACCCGTCGCGGTGTTCCTCCCGTGGTGGTTCATCTCTTTGGTTCTCCTTTTATCACATGGAGAGGTGTTCCCCTTGTTCCTTCCAACAAAGTCCCCATTTCCAAGGATGGCACCACGCGCATTCTGCTCCTTCGTGTGGGTGAGGATAAGCGCGGGGTCGTGGGCCTTCAGAAGGTGGGTGTCCCCGGTGAAGTCGAACCTGGTCTTTCTGTGCGCTACAGCGGCACGAGCGATAACTCCATCGCCTCACACCTTGTGACCCGTTACTTCTCATTGGCTGTACTGGCTGATGATGCCGTGGCAAGTCTCGACGGCGTTGTTCTCAATAAATATCACGAGTATGTCTGATTCACTTCCCGGAGTCTCGGTGGGCTACGAGCCCACCGGTGCCTGGGAGGTTCCTCATTCAGATCTCGTAGCAGGTTTGTTCAGAGAAATACTTTCCCGGTCCAATCCGGTCTCCACGCTAGGAATTCCCGATTCCGGATTCACTCCACCCACGGCTGGATCAGCCGAAGCCTTGGCGGGACAGGCAGGCTTGGATGTTTCCACACCATCCCTCGTCTCACCGGGTGTCGGGTCGGAAAATCTCCAAAAATCCGCCCCTGATCAGACCAGTGCTCCTTTCGGCCTTTCCCCTCTCCAGTCTGTGGAAATTTCCCCGACATCCCAGACGGAGGAATCACTCGACGTTCTGAGTCTTGCCGACGGCAACCTCGCCGATGCGGCCAAAAGCCCCCTCAATCCACCACCGATTTATTCGGAATCACCAAGCGCCATCTCTCTGGTGGAAGAAGAATCCAAAGAGCCCGAAGAATCAACACGCCAGGATCTCCCCTTTGGTCAACCACCCGGACCTGAACTTGTCGTTGGCAAGCCCATCACAAGTCGGAACTCCTCTGGAATTGAAGTCCTGTCGGAATACTCAACGTCAACCCCCACTCCTGGGGTATTGGAATCTCCTGATTACTACTTTCTCAGCAAAGCCCCAGATCCCGAAGTGGCGGTTCCCGCAGGCGGCCACGAAGTACCGGTTCCACCCTTTGATCTGGAATCAGTACGCAATGATTTTCCTGCGCTAAACCAACAGAGCAACGGACACCCCCTCGTTTACCTTGATAATGCAGCAACCACCCAGAAACCTCAGACAGTCATAGATGCTACCTCGGAGTTCTACGCCAAGGACAATGCCAATATACACCGAGCAGCTTATGAGCTGGCGGAACGGGCCACAGCTGCCTTTGAGGGAGCCCGTGAAAAGGTACGCCGATTTCTGGGTGCTAGGGAAAAGAAGGAGATCGTTTTTGTCCGGGGAACCACCGAAGCAATCAATCTTCTGGCCAATACCTTCGGGCGGAAATACATCGGCAACGGCGACGAAATCCTCCTGACCACGCTGGAACATCACGCCAATATCGTTCCCTGGCAGTTGCTGGCAAAGCAGGTCGGAGCCGTCATCAAAGTGGTCCCTATCAACGAGCGCGGGGAATTGATCCTGGAAGAGTATGTCCGTTTGTTGAGTCCTCGAACAAAGTTGGTGAGCGTTACCCAGGTCTCCAACTCCCTTGGAACAGTTAACCCTGTAGAGCAGATCATCCAGCTTGCCCATGCCCGCGGAGTGCATGTGCTGGTGGACGGCGCGCAGTCCACCCCACATCTTCCGGTAAATGTGCAGGCGCTTGATGCCGATTTCTTTGTCTTCTCAGGCCACAAAGTCTTTGGCCCGACGGGAATCGGGGCACTCTACGGTAAGGCCCACCTGCTAGAAACCCTTCCTCCCTGGCAGGGAGGCGGACACATGATCAGGGATGTGACGTTCGAGCGCACGATCTTCCAGAATGCCCCCGAAAAATTCGAAGCCGGAACTCCAGACATTGCGGGGGCCGTGGGGTTGGGGGCTGCGATTGATTATCTCTTCAAGATCGGCATTCCCCAGATCGCCTCCTATGAGCATGCACTACTCGAGTACGCCACCGAACGTCTCTACGAAGTTCCCGGAATCCGCCTTATTGGAACTGCGGCGAGCAAGGCAAGTGTCCTCTCCTTTGTTATTCCCGGAATACCAAACGAAAGTGTTGCCTCTCATCTTGATAAAAGGGGGATAGCAGTGAGGGCAGGACATCACTGCGCGCTTCCGACCATCCGCCACTTCGGGCTGGAAAGCTCCGTGAGACCATCGCTAGCTTTCTACAACAACCGTCAGGATGTTGATGCCTTGATTCTTGGCCTTCACTCCCTGATCCAAAAACGTCCATGATCACATCCGTCACAAGCAAGCTCCCCCAACGCCTAACTGCTGCGGAACTAGCGGGAGAACTGGCCTCCAACCCTAACCCAAAAATAGTAGATGTCAGCACCCCTGCGGAATTTCGGCAGGAACATATCCCTTCGGCCATCAATCTCCCATTTGATTCCCTCAAGACCTCGCAACTCCTAAACAATCGGACCTTCGACAAGGAGGAGCCACTCTATCTGGTCTGCCGCACCGGAAGACGCTCCGCGGCGGCTTTGGATAAATTTCAAAAGGCGGGCTTCACTACACTCTTCGTTCTGGATGGCGGCAATGAATCTTGGATCTCGGCTGGACTCGAAACTCTTTATGGGGAACGAAGAACACTCAGTCTGGAACGTCAGACACGCATCAGCATCGGGATCCTGATCTTGATCGGAAGTTTCCTCGGCTTCACGGTGAACATCGGTTTTTTTGCCATTCCGACGTTTATGGGGGCAGGGCTTTTATTTGCAGGTGTCACAGACTGGTGTGGCCTCGCACTTCTGCTGGCACGCGCTCCTTGGAACCGCTAGGTTCCTCGGAATGAGTCAGCGTGAGCATCTGCTAAAACCGATCCTTGATTCCTACCGCAATATCGGTGGGATCAACCATCTTGACAGGGCCAATCTTCCCTCCAAGCAGGCCATCGAAGTGCTCTGCAATGATCTTCTCCATCTTCTCTTCCCCGGCTTCTTTTCCGATGAGGCCGTTTCGTTGGAAGAGCTTCCTGTGGCAGCACAGGAAATTATCGACCAAATCGCTACTCAACTGGAGGAGGAAATTGCCGTCAGCCTGCGAATCAGGGAAGGAACTAAGAAATCCCAAGAGGGGCTGAAGAGTGAGGCCGTCGCCATCACCGAAAGGCTATTTAAGGGTATTCCCGCAGTTCGAGCGTTACTTAAGACAGACGTCGAAGCAGCTTTCTCCGGGGATCCTGCCGCCCATAATTTTGAGGAGATTATTCTGGCCTATCCTGGCCTAGAAGCAATCGCCATTCAACGGGTCGCCCATCTTCTCTATGTCGAAGAGGTTCCGTTAATTCCTCGCATGATGACCGAGTGGGCTCACGGTCGCACCGGCATTGACATTCATCCCGGAGCTCAGATCGGATCGCATTTCTTCATCGACCATGGCACCGGTGTGGTGATCGGGGAAACTTGCATCATCGGCGATCGTGTTAAGCTCTATCACGGGGTAACTCTTGGAGCCCGGAGTTTCCAAAAGGATGAACGGGGTGAAATCATCAAGGGACTCAAACGGCATCCACAGGTTGAAAATGATGTCGTGATCTATCCAAACGGCATCATTCTTGGGGGTGACACCACTATCGGGGCGCGCAGCACAATCGGGGCCAATGTTTTTCTAATGAAAAGCGTCCCACCAGACACCCTACTAGTACGCGGGGAACAGGTGCAGACCAGGGTGGATAAAAAAATTAAGAAGAAGCCTCTCGTAACCGTTCAGATTCATGAGGACGAAGTCGATTTCATGATTTGATGAAGGCTTCACACTCATCAAGGATTATCTTTTTTGCCCGGATACCATCGCCTCAGCCAGTGAAGCCAACGGCTTAAGGAGATCTTCGGCCAGACGACTGACTCCACTCTCAAGGCCGCATCAGCAGGAAGCACGAGTTTCTTTCGGCTTGGTTCAGTCAGAAAAAACGCCGCTACTAGTCCGATGGCAGAAATAGCCGGGAGTAAGAGTATCGCTTTATGATAAGCCTGCGCCGGATAAGAGTCATGTACTCCCCCGCCGGAAAAGTGATCCAGAAGGACACCAAACATCCACTCTCCGGCACCACCCAGCAACATGATCATCATGTTGGTCGCTGCAATCGCTGTTCCTGAAACCGACTTGGGATTATGCTCCACAGCCGTGGCAAAGCAGACAACCTGTGAAGTCGAAGCAAACCCCATTAGGAGCATTAAAACATAGGCTCCCTTCACTGAGAGAGAGTGAATGCAGACCACCACAAGCGTGGTAATGAATGTCGCTACGCCCGCTCCCAGAAGCAGATTGCGGCGCATTCCCGTACGATCCGAAAACCAGCCTGCAATGGGACCACCTATCAACCAACCAACATAGAGCATGGAGACGGCACCTGCCGCCGCTACCTTGTTTCCGCCCGTCACCGAGCTGATATACTCAACACCCCAAAGGGCACCCAGAATGGAAAGCGGCATATAGAGAGCCGTGCCGGAAATGCCTACCAGCCAGCTTTGTGGATTGGAATAGACAATCCGAAGAGCGCTAAAAATACCCGGGCGTCGCACGCTCTGTACGGTCGTTGCGTGCTCCAGATGATGGCGTCCCTTGTGAGGAACAACAAAATAAATCAGCGCTGTGATTACCAAGCCGAGCACGCCAGCGGCAATGATCGAGGCGTGCCACCCTAACTTCTCCACGATATGGGCAATACCCGAATTGCCAATAATGGCACCAGCCATCCCTAGCGATGTCGTGAGCCCGGAAAGAAGTGCCAGCGTTGATCTCGGAAACCATTCCGCAGCCAGATACATGGTACCGACAAAGGCAAAGGCCGAGCCAAGTCCCTGACAGAATCGGGCGGCACTCAGCAAGAAGGCATCATGCCCCAGAACTTCCAAAAAACAGCCGAGACTGCAAACCAGCGAAGCGGGAACGAGAATGTTCTTTGCCCCGAACCGGTCTAGAAAACTCCCGGCAAGCAACTGGGATGGCGAGTAAATGATATAATAAGTACCGATTGCGGCCCCGAGTCCGGCAGCAGAAAGCTTAAACGTCTCCTGAAGTTCCGGCGCCATCGCAGAGGGAGCCACACGGACAAAAAATTCGTAGAGGTAAAACAGTGCCGCGACACCCCATATAACCCAGCCCCGCAATGTAATCGGAATCTTCTCGTCAGCGCCGTCTCCCAGTGCATCTTCTGCGATAATCATAACCTCATAAAACGTAGGGGGAATCGAGACATCATATTAAGAGTCAAGACTCAAAGGATTGTGGGGGCATGCCTTGTTCCAAAGCAAATCAAATGCCAATGCCTCCGTTCGTATGCGTTCGCCGTGACCATTGCGCAAATTTCAAAATTGGGCGGCTACCTGGAATCCCAGGATCAGAGAGTTGTTAATGCCCGCGTATCCGCCCGGCTGAATCACCCATTGCAGGTCGGGTTGAATCTGAAAATGCTCGGTAAGTTGAAAAATGTGACTCAACTCCACAACACTCTCTTGGGTTGCCCTACCCATGGTGAGATTTTGCAGGGCATAATCACCACTGAGGGAACCTGTGTAGAAATTCAGCATCGTGATATCTTTCTCGCGACTAGGAATGAGTCCCTGATAATAGATACCCCCATAACCCATGACTGGAATAAGCGCGACTTCCGCCTGGGGAGAGTAGGTGAGTCCACCCCACAGACTCAGGTTCTGTTTGGAATGCTCTTTATTGCACCAGATCATCTGCTGCCCCTGCGCATAAAAGCCGTAGGTCTCATTTTGGGTCCCCCCGTTAAACTGATTCTGGGGATAATTCTGCAGGTAGGCTCCCGCCATATAGATGCCTGGATATCCCGCATCCTCCGTTGTTACTTCTTTGCTAACCTGACCACTCTCCTGTCGAAGTGAACTCCCGGAACTTTTAAATGTCGGCGTCCATCCGCACTCGGATAGGAGCAAAGTGCCGTCATTCCGGTTTATGCCCATGTCAAATCCATGGTAGATGACTTCATTGGCTTGGGGATTTACCTCAAGAATCGCCGCCTTGAGATAGGTCTCTGCGGTCGGTTCCACCTTGGCATAAGCCGCCCAGGAAGGTTTGCCATTGGAATGCCATCCACTGAGGTTCGAAAATAGCGAGGTGGGAGTCCCATTGACCGCTCCGCTGACAGGAAGCGCCCCCATTGCAGGCAGGGAAGCAAACACACTGGCACTGGAAAAACGGCCCACTCTCAGTTCAATTTTACCATCAAGTAAAAGCTGCCTCAGATAGAGCGCATTGGAAGCAAATGTAGGAAAACTCAAGGCCTGGGCAGGTGTGAAAATATTCCCGACACTTTGTCCAAGATTATTCCCCGCACCGTCTGAAAAGGAAATGACTAACGTCGCCCCCTCCCATCCGATGGGATCGAGATGGATCTTAGCCCCCACGACAAGAAGCTGCGCCCAAACCGCCGACTGTCTGAGACCTCCCACCGGATTACCTAGAAAATCGCCCCAATAGTAAACAAATGGGGTTATTCCCAGTTCCTGCATCTCATTCTGGCGATCCGTGAAATACTGATCCGTATTTTTTATCAGCGCATCTGGATAAAGATCCTGCACCTGCCTGAGGTGATAATAATCTGCATTGAGCAGTATGGAATCCGGATAAGCATCACTCAACTTCAGAGGATAACTGCCCGCATCAGCATCACTTGCGCGTAGGCAAGTGGAAGTTAAGAAACACAGGGGCAGACCCAAACTAATTAAAAGCGCCTTCAAGTATCTGCATGCATGGATCTCTTGAGAATCTCCCCATAGGGAGGCAATCCAATTTTTTAGTTTCATTTGATAATGGATGAAGAATCATCGCAAAAATCGTACATGAGAAGCATGGCGGTGATGATAGAGCATATGTCATGCCGGAGTTCTGCTAAAGAATGTTCCTTTTAACAGCATGAGTGGCAGTCTTTAGAGGAGAGCCAAATCGGAATGCGTTAAGACTTTCACAACCAGAGTGATCGCGTATATTTAAGCCATGCAGCTTTCCATGCGGACAGATTATGCCTTGCGTGCTCTTTTTACGCTTGTTGAGCATCGCGGCGGCCCTCCCATTCCTATCCTGGAGTTGGCTCGAAGGAATGATGTACCCAAACGCTTTCTGGAGCACATCATGCTTGATCTCAAGGAGAAGGGATGGGTTGTCAGTACAGCCGGGAAGAGGGGTGGTTATCAACTCTCCAAAAGTCCCGAGCGGATCACCATGGGCGAGGTCGTGCGCCATTTTGACGGCTATCTTGCTCCGATTGCCTGTGTCTCGGTCACAGACTACAAGCGATGCACGCAGGAACCGACATGCCGCTTCCGGCGTGTCATGCTTACCGCTAGGAATCTTGTCGCAGGCCTAATGGATAAAACCACCCTTGCTGATGTGATGAAATCCCCTGTGGTAGGCGCCGACGAGTTGAAGAAAATTCAGGGTGTCGACGGCGAAGGGATATAAACCTCCTAGCGCAGAGCGTCCAAATCAAGGATGATTGGCAACTATATAAACGACTTTTTTAATCGTTATTCTATTGACCACTTTATGAAATCTTCCTAGAAAGCAACATTTCAGCACGCCATCATATTTTTCCTAATCGTTTTATGACCTCGCGAACTTTTGCCGCAGGACTTCTTCTCCTGGGGACGCTCTCTCTGAGCCCCATTTCGCTGAAGGCCGACGTACAGCTTCTGAACGTGAGTTACGACCCCACGCGCGAACTCTATTCCGATTTCAATAAAGCCTTCACGGCCTATTGGAAAACCAAGACAGGTGAAAATGTCGCCATTAGCACCTCCAACGATGGGTCCGGGAAGCAGTCACGAGCCATTCAGGATGGAACTCCCGCCGATGTGGCAACTCTCGCCCTTGGGTATGATATCGATGCCATATATGAGAACGGAGGAGTCGATGCAAAAGGGCAGCACCTGATTCCCAAAGACTGGCAAAGCCGGCTCCCCCACAACAGCTCCCCCTACACCTCAACGATGGTGCTTCTGGTCCGAAAGGGAAATCCGAAGAATATCAAAGATTGGGACGATCTTACCCGGGATGATGTCTCCGTGATCACGGCCAACCCGAAAACCAGCGGTGGAGCCCGCTGGAACTACCTCGCCGCACTATCCTATGCCAAAAAGAAATTCGCCGGGGACGAAGGGAAAATCCGGGAATTTCTAGGGAAGATCTACAAGAATGCACTGAAAAACGGGCTGCCCACAGGGTCTCGTGCCGCCTCAATCAGCTTCACTGAGCGCAAACAGGGGGATGTAGAAATTGCCTTTGAAAACGAAGCACTCCTAATGAAGAAGCTCAACGGAGACAACTACGACATCATCACTCCCTCTATAAGCATCTTGGCAGAGCCCCCTGTCACAATTATTGACGCCAACGTGGACCAGCACCATACCAGAAAAGAAGCCACTGCTTATCTTGAATATCTCTACAGCCCCGACGGGCAGGACATTATTGGTAGAAATTTCTACCGCCCGATTGATCCCGCCGCGAGCGTAAAGTATGCCGGACAGTTCAAGCCGCTGAATCTAGTAACCATAGCTGACTTCGGGGGTTGGGAGGAGGCCCAGAAAACCCATTTTGACGATAACGGAACCTTCGACCAAATACTTAAATCCATCCGATAATCTCACCCAACCCTCAAACTAATCCAATCCCATGCCAATCTACAACAATGTCACGGCCACGGTAGGTCGCACCCCACTCATCAAATTAAACCGCCTTTCCAGAGGACTGGACGCTACGATTGCCGTGAAGGGAGAGTTTTTTAATCCCCTCGGAAGTGTGAAGGACCGAATTGGAGCAGCTATGATTGATGCCGCAGAAAATGAGGGTCTGATCACCCCAAACACAACCATCATTGAACCGACAAGCGGTAACACAGGCATCGCCCTCGCCTTTGTAGCGGCCGCCCGTGGATACAAATTAATTCTCACAATGCCTGAGAGCATGAGTTTGGAGCGTCGCACCCTACTTGCTCTCCTCGGGGCAAAGCTTGTACTCACCCCTGCCGCCGAAGGAATGAAAGGCGCAATTGCAAGAGCAGAGCAACTTCATCAGGAGATATCCGACTCGTGGGTGCCGCAGCAATTTAATAATCCCGCCAATCCGGCCATCCACCGGGCCACTACTGCGGAGGAAATTTGGAGCGACACCGACGGGCGAGTTGACATCCTTGTCTCCGCAGTTGGTACCGGCGGCACGATCACCGGTGTGAGCGAAGTGATTAAAGGGCGCAAAAAGGATTTTCAATCCATAGCCGTGGAACCCAAGGACTCACCGGTAATCACCCAGACCCGCAGCGGAGAACCGGTAAAGCCGGGACCTCATAAAATCCAGGGGACGGGAGCCGGATTTGTACCAAGGAATTTGAATCTGGAGATTATTGACTCCGTCATTACCGTCAGCAACGAGGATGCCATTGAGACAGCTCGCCGACTGGCCAAAGAAGAGGGCATTCTGGCTGGCATCTCCACCGGAGCCAATGTCTGGGCGGCACTGCAGGCAGCGGCACTTCCTGAAAATAAGGGGAAACTGATCGTGACGATCGGATGCTCCACCGGCGAGCGCTATCTCAGCACCGCTCTTGCAGAGGAGGCCCGTCAAGCGGTCTCCTAAAGACGCACACCCTTTTTTCCCGATGACTACGGCAGCGGCGAAAGTTAAGGGTGGAGAATCGCTGCATGGTGCAGAAAATCCCTTGGGACGACGCACCTCATCAGTCCGCACCTATGGGGATCAGCTCGCGGGTCGCAGCCGCCATCTGGAGGCGCAGCACATCCAGAATGCCCCGGACGGACGCCAACTGATCCGCTATCGCTGGTCGAATCCGGCAAGCAAATCCGCCTACCGCATAGGTATCTTTGCCGGCATTCATGGTGATGAGGAGTCGGGGGTCATCGCCGCCGTCCAACTTCTCCAGCATCTGGAATGGGAACCTTCCCTCGCTGACTATTATGAGCTTTTCGTTTATCCCATCTGCAACCCTTGGGGATTTGAGAAGGGTCGCCGTGAGGGAACCTCTGGAAAAGATCTCAACCGCTGCTTCTGGCTCAACCGTGAGGAGGCCGAGGTACGGCTGATCGAGCAGGATCTCCGCGCCAAGCGCTTCGACGGTATCATTTCCCTCCATACGGATGATACAAGTGAAGGTATCTATGGATACGTTAATGGCAGCACCCTCACCCGCCATTTGCTGGAACCGGCCATCCAATCCGCCTCCGCGGTGATTCCACGCGACGCCCGATCCCAGATCGACAGTCATCCCGCAAATGATTCCATCATTGTGGGTGGCTTTGAGGGGATTCTTGCCGCACCAAAAGATCAACATCCACAACCCTTCTCAATCGTATTTGAAACACCTCATCACGCCCCTCTTGGAAAACAGGTTGAGGCACACTTGGTGGCGATTAAGGAGATCCTCCGACTTTTCCGAAAAATCAGTTCTGAAGGACGCGACATCTGATCTATAACAATAGGTCGCTTGAGAATGAAGACGAAGAAACGCCATATCCTTCCCGGGTTCCGCACAAGCCTGAGCTGGAGTTTGCTCTGGCTTACCCTCATCGTTCTGCTTCCGCTTGGAGCATTGATCGCAAAGACAGCATCTGGGGGCTGGGAGCACTTCTGGGGTACAATATCCGATCCCGAGGTCGTGGCCTCGTTCCGGGTCAGCTTTGGTATCTCACTGCTGGCGGCGCTCATTAATGGGTTCTTTGGCCTTCTGGCTGCCTGGATCTTCGTCCGCTATGAATTTCCGGGACGCCGTCTCATGGAGGCTGCGACAGACCTTCCCTTTGCCCTGCCTACTGCCGTCGCCGGCATTGCCCTCTGCGCCCTCTATTCCCAAGGAGAATGGATTGGCAAACTCCTTGATCCTCTTGGAATCAAGGTGGCCTTTACACCAGTGGGAGTCCTGATCGCCATGACCTTCATCGGATTTCCATTTGTCGTGCGTTCCGTGCAACCGGTGATTCAGGAACTTTCGGCCGATGTGGAAGAGGCTGCCGCCTGCCTCGGAGCAAGCCGCTGGCAGACACTTCGCCGCGTCGTTTTCCCACCGCTACTCCCCTCCCTGCTGGCGGGCGTCATCATGGCATATGGTCGCGCCGTGGGTGAGTATGGATCCATTATTTTTATCTCGGGCAACATTCCTTTCAAGACCGAGATCACGCCGCTCATGATCATCTCAAAACTGGAGCAAAATGATTATACCGGGGCGGCCGCAATCGGCTTCACCATGCTGGCCGCTTCACTCGTGATCGTGCTCATCGGCAACCAACTTCAGTCTTGGGGCAATCGCTTCCGCAAGGCGCTTTAGTCCACATCTCACTTTCCCACCTTTTCACCCATGGCTAGCTTCATCGATTTTCGCAATCCACCCGGGAGTGACCGCCGTGCTGATTGCAGTGTCAGAGCCAACTCCGAACCTTGCTGGCTGCGTCGAGTCATCATCGGGATTGTCCTGGCCTTCTTTATTCTGTTTCTGGGGCTCCCTTTAGTCGTGGTCTTTGAAGGGGCCCTTGCCAAAGGCTTCTCCACATTCCTCTCGACCTTCTCCGACCCCAACATTCTCCACTCCATCTTCGTAACCCTGCTGGTAGCCGTCATTGCTGTTCCCTCCAACGCCCTTTTTGGTATTGCCGCTGCATGGGTCATCACCCGCTATAGCTTCACGGGGCGACAGCTTCTCCTGGCACTTATCGATCTCCCCCTCTGGGTCTCCCCAGTAATTGGTGGCCTGATCTATGTTCTGCTCTACGGACGTCGCGGATACTTCGGCCCCTGGCTTCAGGCCCATGACATACGCATCATTTTTGCCCTCCCCGGAATCATCCTCGCCACCACCTTCGTCACTTTCCCCTTTGTAGCGCGCAGCCTCATTCCCCTCATGCAGGCGCAGGGATTTGAAGAGGAGGAGGCCGCTCTCACCCTTGGCGCGGGCGGTTTCCAGATTCTGCGCCGTATCACACTTCCCAAGATCCGGTGGGGATTTTTCTATGGTCTGATTCTTTGCAATGCCAGGGCAATGGGCGAATTCGGAGCAGTCAGCGTGGTTTCCGCAAAAATCAGCGGCCAGACTAATACCATGCCGCTTGAAATCGAACGACTCTATAACGACTACCTCTTTGCCTCGGGCTTTGCCCTCGCTGCAGCCCTATCCTTCTTAGCTCTCGTTACCCTTGCACTCAAGACTCTGGCCGAGTGGGAAAACCGTCGCCAGTTTGAGGCGGGACAACAGGCGGTTCTCGAAACCACCATCCACATCACTTCCATTGAAGAACCCGCATGAGTATTGAAATCACCTCTCTTTCCAAAAGCTTTGGAGCCTTTCCCGCAGTCAACAACGTGAATCTCAAGGTCGAGACTGGTGAAATGGTTGCCTTCCTCGGCCCCAGCGGATCAGGAAAAACAACCCTGCTTAGGATCATCGCCGGACTCGAATTTGCCGATAGCGGAGACATATTCTTTACCGGGGAAAATGTCAGCCAGAAGAGTGCCAATGAGCGCAAGGCGGGCTTCGTCTTTCAAAGCTATGCCCTCTTCAATCACATGACGATTTTTGAAAACATTGCCTTTGGCCTTCGCGTGGCCCCC
>Ga0182012_10002661_pt1 | contig 19298 bp, 13 predicted proteins | sample 612S2SmetaG_FD_120486 | JGI IMG/M metagenome (GOLD analysis project Ga0182012, IMG submission 120486) | Permafrost microbial communities from Stordalen Mire, Sweden - 612S2S metaG | ecosystem: Environmental > Terrestrial > Soil > Wetlands > Permafrost | place: Sweden: Stordalen | collected...
CTGGCTTCCCGTCCGCCGTAATCTTGGTAAATGGGATCTTTGGCGAAGAAGGATGCCGGCTTCCGCTTTTTTGACGTTTCTTCATTCTTCATTCTCCCTTCTTCATTCACTGCGGCCCCCCGCTCGTCCTCCGCGCCCGTCACCCGTCACTCGTCACCCGTCACTCGTCACTTTCCCAAAATTTCCCTTTGACAACTCATCAAGAGATGCTACAATATCTGAGTAGTTTGGACCTCGTCGTCCGAACCCCGGATGGCTGAGGCCGTCAGAAAGCTCTTTGAAATACCCGGCCGGAAACGCCCGAGGTGAGGGTCCAGGCCATCACAACCGCCCGCCCCGCAAGCGGTTCAAAAATTAACCAAATAACGGGAAAAACTGAACCTCCCGCCAAACCCCGAATCTTCAAGTTTCGCGAACTTCCCAACCGCCAGCGCCCCCATAAAACCCGTGATTTTTGCGGATTTAGTGCAATATTTAACAATTTCCAAACAATGCCGCCCCCGCGCCAAAAACCCCAATATTTTTTCAATCCCCTCTAAAAAATCGCTCCCGCCAGCAATTCAGCCAAAAAATCAAGTTGCGCGGGCACGGGTAATTTGTCATGCTTGCAAAACGATGTTCAAACACCCGCAAGGGTTGGACATCACCTCCGGTTGCGCGGTTAGCTCAGTGGTAGAGCATTACCTTGACACGGTAGGGGTCACAGGTTCGAACCCTGTATCGCGCACCATCTTTTCCCCCTTGGTTTCCCAGTAAAGGTCTTAATTCCCAAGCATGGCTGCGGCCTATGGCCCGACCTTGACGCGGTAGAAGCTTTGGGTGGTGCCGCCCGGGTTGGGAAGGGTGACGGTCCAGGTTTCGCCGGCGGTGGAATTGTTGTTGGTGAAATCGAAGGTTTGGTAATTGGTCCAGGTTTTCAGGTCGGTGGAGGTCTGGATGGTGTAGGTCACGCCGGCGGCGATTTTAAAGGAGAACTGAATGGTGCCAGGCGCGGCGGATGGGGACAGCGCGAGCTTGATCGCCTGGGGCAGGCTGGACGAATTAACGGTGAGGGAGAGGACTTCGTACACGAAGGCGCCGGTGGAGTCGGTGACCGCGGGAATGAAGGTGGCAGTGCCACTGCCAATGGGGGTGCCGGAGATAACGCCATTGGTGGACAGGGAAATACCCGAGGGGAGGCCGGCCGAGCCGGGCGACAGGGTCCAGGTGTAGGGGGGCACGCCGCCGACCGCCGAGAGGCGGTTGCTGTAAAAGGCGTTTTGGGTGGCATTGGTCAGGGTGGTGGAGTTGATGGCCAGGTTGCCGCTGGAGCCGTTGATGACCAGGGTCAGGGTGCGATTGGTGATGCTGCCGTTGCCGTCACTGAGTTGAACGGTGAAGGTATAGGAACCGGTGTTGATGGCCGTGCCTTGGATTTGTCCGTAGGAGGTCAAACTGAAATTGGGAGGGAAATCGGCCGGGTCGAACTCGGTCCAGATTTGCTGGCCGCTGCAGGTGGTGCCATTGAGGAAATAGGTGTAAAAAACGTTGGTCTGGGCGGAGGGCAGGTTGGTGGTAAAGATTTGCGAGCCGTCGCACGGTTCAACAGTGAAATTGGCCACGCCGCTTTGGTTGGTGATGCCGACGAGGTCGCTCGGAGGAGACTGGTAAGTTCCGGCCCCCAGGATGGTGCTCAAACTATCGCTGCCATATTGGGTGTTGAGGCTGACGTTCCACAAGCCGTTGCCGACAGTGAAACTAAAATTGCCACTGGCGTCGGTGTCCGCATAGGTGTTGAACTGGGAGCAGCTGATGGTGGCATTGGCGGAAACGCCGACGCCGGAAATGGGCTGGCCGCTGCTGGTCTGAACGTGGCCGCTAATCTGGTTTGTGGCCACGATGCCGATGATATTGACGGGCACGGCCTGGCCGATGCCGAGGTTGGTGCCGCCGAACTGGTCGAAGGCCGGCTGCGAGAACACATAGTTGGGGAGGGCGGTGTCCGAGGAAATGTCCACCCACCACAGATCGAAAGCACCGAGGCCCCCGATGGCGTTGACTGCAAAATTGCCGTTGGAATCGGTCACGCCGTCGGCTTGGTATTGTTGGAGGCTATTGTCGTAAGCCTCCACGTCCACAGCGCCGGGCAGGGGATTGCCGAACGCGTCTTTGACGGTGCCGTAAAAGAAGGAAGTTGCGTGTGGCAGATTAATGGGCACGCCGGAAACGCTATTGGTGGTGGTGTCCACTTTGCTTTTGGATTGCAGGCCGACGCAACCAAGCAGGGCAATGCCGGGGCTGTTCACGTCTACCGACCATTGGTTGGGGGACACGCCGACCGAGAAATTGCCATTGGTGTCCGAAATGCCGACGGCGATCAGGCCGGCTTTGGTCTGCACCGGGGTGAGAAGGCCGGGCAAACCCTGGCCGGGATTGCCAGCCAATTGGATGGTGCCAGAAATCGTCTCGGTGGTGGAAGTCATGTTCAGATTGGTATTTATCGTCGTTCCCGGCACCAGGTTCAGGAAGGCGGCGGCGGCGATGTTGGCCACGAAATTATGTTGAAAAGCGGCCAGGGCGTACTGTCCCGGAGGCGCGGGAAGGGTGTAGGTTCCGGCGGCATTGGCCACGGTGCCGCCCACAGCGGTGAGATTCTGATTGCTGGAGAGTTGAAAGAGGATGACGCCGGAATAAGGCGCGACAACACCATTACCGAGCACGGTGCCTGTAAAACTTTGCGGATAGAGGGAGTTGGTGACGGCAAAAGGAATGGAAATGGCGGGGAAATGGCCGGAGGGGCTGGAAAGCACATACACATAACCGGCCGAGAAGCGTTGGGCGGAATCGGCCTGGAAATTGATTCGGGCGGTGATCGGGCCGGGGACGGTGTCGAGGTCGCCGGGAACATTCAAGTTGGTGACGCCACCGATCTGGACGCTGGCACCATCGGTGAGGGTAAATTGCTGCCACAGGGGTTCGCCGGGGTCCGCGACGCCATTGCCGTTGGCATCCAGGTATTTTTGGACGACCACGGTTTCGGTATTGGTCAGGCCGGTGATGAGGAGGGTGAGGTAGCCGCTGTAAGTGTTGCTGACGACGGCGGGGGAGACGGAGAATGCCGGACCCGCCACCGGACTTGCCTGGAGGGCGGGGAGCCACAGGAGGAGGCCGACCCACAGGAAAAGCGCTTTGTGAATGGTTTTCATAGTCTTGGATGGAGACGAGTGATCTGGTTTTTCGGAACGGCCAAGGACTGGCGGGGATTGAAATCCAGTTCATCCCGGCGATCGAGCCAGTTCAATGGCTATTCCTTAGCTTTGGTTGCAGGCATTGAATACCCGCAGCCGTGAGGTGTCAATTCTGATTATTTAGGACATTAACCCGACCCGAGTCTTGCCGCGACGTGGCACGGAGATTTTGCCGGGTTTGAGCAGGTTTGAGATGAAAGCATCCGGTCAGGGGCACAGTGACCGGATTGGGCGGGTTCCGGGAAAAAGGTTCCGGGAAAAAGATTGGCAACGGGCGGGGAATTCGGGATGATCGGGGGCGGCTTCGGTTTTCAATGCCCAATCCGATGACAGGCAGTTGGGCCTGCGTTCAGAACCACCTTAAACATGAGTACAAGCATCAGTGCCAGAGATATTAAAGACCTTCTGGCCAAGGGCAACGACCGGCGCAAGCTCCCCGCCGACGCCATTCTAACGCCGGGCGCCAGGGACTTGCTCTGGGAGCTGGCCCGGGACCGTTCCGCCGCAATGGAATCTAATTCAACGACGGCGCCCGAGGCGTCCGTTTCGTCCGGGAAGCCCTTGAACTCAACAAGTTCGCTGGCGGAATTGGAGGCGTTTTTCAATTCGCCGCAGGCCGTGGCTTGGAAGAACCAACTATGTGAGATAGGCACCCGGATGTGGCAGCGGGCTTACGTCGATGGCAACGGTGGTAACATGGCCATTCGGGCGGGCGAGGATCTGGCGCTATGCACGCCCGCGCAGGTTTCCAAGGGATCGCTGCAGCCCGCGGATATTTGCCTGGTGGATTTTGCGGGCAACCAACTACTGGGGGCCAAACGGCGCACGAGCGAAATCGCGATGCATGGGCAGATCTTTCAGCGGCAGCCGAAGGCGATGGCCACGTGCCACGCGCATCCAGTCCACGCCACGGCGTTTGCGATGACCGGGATTGTCCCGCCCACCGGCCGGCTGCCCGAGTTCGAGATCTATTGCTCGGTGGCGCTGGCGCCGTACCGGACGACGGGGACCTGGGAAATGGGGACAGTGGTGGCCGATTTGGTGGATGTACATAATACGATATTGCTGGCCAATCACGGGGTGGTGACCTGGGGCCATAGCAGCCTGGAGGAGGCTTACTGGAGGATCGAGATCATCGAGACCTACTGCCGCACGCTGGTGGCGGCGGCGCAATTGGGCCGGCCGGCCAATACTTTCACGGGACCGCAGATGGCGGATTTACTGAGGATCAAGCAGAGCATGGGTTTTGTGGATCCCCGTTACGGCCTGAAGGAAACCGAGTCAGGCGACGACGGGGACTGGCGGCCCGGCGGGACGGGGCCGGTCCCAGCCGCCGGAAGATCGGTCTAGGGGAATTTATCCGCGTTCGCACCCGTAACCACCGTTTTCACATCCGCCATGTCGCACGATTACCTTCTGCAACCCTTTCACCCGCCGGTGAACTTGCAGATAGATTATGCCCGTGAATTGAACCCGCAGCAGCATGCGGCCGTGACCGCCCCACCGGGGCCAGCGCTGGTGATAGCCGGGGCGGGTTCGGGCAAGACGCGCACGCTAACTTACCGGGTGGCTTACCTGCTGGAACAGGGCATTCCACCGGACCGAATACTCCTGCTGACATTTACGAACAAGGCGGCCGGGGAAATGATGCGCCGGGTCACGGAATTGCTGGGGCAGTCCCAGCCGATGCTCTGGGGCGGGACGTTCCATTCCATCGGGGCCCGGGTGTTGCGCACCCACGCCGAGGTGCTGGGGTTCCAGCGGGATTTTACCATCCTGGACCGGGATGACGCGCGGGATTTGGTGAAGGCCTGCATGACTGAGGCGGGCATTGACGTGAAGGCGGGCAAATTCCCCAAGCCGGATGTTTTGGTGGAGATCTTTTCACTGGCGGGCAACACGCACCGGACCATCACGGAATTGATTGACGCGCAGTACGGGTATTTTGCGGAGCACCTGGAGAAGATTGACGCGCTGGCCAAGCAGTACACCGCCCGCAAGCTGGCCACGAACAGCATGGATTTTGACGATCTCTTGCAACTCTGGCTGAAGCTGTTGCAGGAGCACCCGGCGATTCGCGAGCATTACCAGCGGCGGTTTCAATTCATTCTCGTGGACGAGTACCAGGACACCAATAAATTACAGAGTGACTTGATTGACCTGCTGGCCGCGCGCAGCAAAAACGTGATGGTGGTGGGCGACGACGCCCAGAGCATCTATGGCTGGCGCGGGGCCAATTTCCTGAACATCATCAAATTTCCCGACCGTTATCCAGGCGCGAAAATATACAAGATTGAGACGAATTACCGGAGCACGCCGGAGATTCTGGAGCTGGCCAACGCGGTCATCGCGGGAAACAGCCGGCAGTTTGCGAAGGAGCTGGCCCCGGCGCGGCCGTCCGGCCTGAAACCGGCGCTGGTGGCCTGCGCGGACACGACCCAGCAATCGGCTTTCATTGCGCAGCGCATCGGGGAGTTGCACGAGGAAGGCACGAGTCTGAATGAGATTGCCGTGCTGTACCGCTCGCATTTTCACGCGCTGGAGTTGCAACTGGAGTTCACCCGGCGGCAGATACCTTTTACGATTACGAGCGGCATCCGGTTTTTCGAACAGGCGCACATCAAGGATGCCACCGCTTATTTGAAATTCACGGCCAATCCACGGGACGAGATCAGCTTCAAGCGGCTCGTCCAGCTCATGCCCGGCATCGCGGCCAAAGGGGCCGAAAAGTTGTGGGCGAATTATCAGAGCAAACTGCCGCCGGCACCCACGGCACCGGCAGAGGGGCTGGCTTTGCCGGAGCCCGCACTCGTCAGCATCGCGCCGGTCCTGCAGGGTTGCGCCAAAGCCGTGCCGGCCAAGGCGGCCGTGGCCTGGGCCCAATGGGTGGCCACCGTTGCGCAACTGGAAACACCGGTGGTCCGGAAAAATCCGGCCAAGATGTTGCAATTGGTGCTGGATGCCGGCTACGAGGATTATTTAAAGGCGAACTTCGACAACCATAGTTCACGGCTGGACGACCTGGAACAACTTGCCGTGTTTGCGAAACAAATGGGTTCGGTGGATGAATTTCTCACGCAACTGGCGTTGCTCACGAATGTGGAGGCCGAGGATGACAAGCGGGCCAATGCCGACGAGCCACGAGTCAGGCTCTCCACCATTCATCAAGCCAAGGGGCTGGAATTTGGCGTGGTGTTCATCATCATGCTATGCGACGGACTGTTTCCTTCAAACCGCGCGATGGAAGGCGGGGAAGGGGAGGAGGAGGAACGACGGCTGTTTTATGTGGCGGTCACACGCGCCCGGGACGAACTTTACTTGAGCTATCCTTTCGTGCGTGGCGGATTTGGTGATTCGGGCGACACCATGCAATCCCCCTCGCGCTTCCTCAATGAGATCCCGCGGGAACTGATTAATGAATGGAATTTGCGGGCGAATTATTACTGAGCCAGGACTACTTGCTAATTCCCCGTTCGCTCGCCCGGACGAATTCAAGGAGGTGTTTTATTTCAGGCAAGGGGGGAAGTTCCACCTCGATTTTGAGCAGGGCATTGGGAATGGAGAGCCCGCCGCGGAATAAAATTTTGTAGGCTGATTTCATGGCGGTCTGGGCCTCCTCGGTCACGCCATGGCGGTCCATGCCCACTTTGTTGATGGTGCGGGTCTCGGCGGGATTGCCATCGGCGATCATGAACGGGGGCACGTCCTGCACCACCTTGGAGCAGCCGCCGATCATGGCGAATTTGCCAATCCGGCAGAATTGATGCACCGCCGCCAGCCCGCCGATCACCGCGTGGTCGCCCACGGTCACGTGACCGGCCAGGGTGGCCACGTTGGACATGATCACATGGCTGCCGAGGGTGACATTGTGCGCCAGGTGGCAGTAGGCCAGGATGTGGTTGTGGGAGCCAACTGTCGTCACCTCGCCGTCGCTGGTGGCACTGTGGACCGTGACGTATTCGCGAAACGTGTTGTCGTCGCCGATCTCCGTTCGGGTGATGCCGCCCTTCCATTTGAGATCCTGCGTTTTGAGCCCGAGGCTGGCAAATGGGAAGATTTCATTATCGCTGCCCAGCCGGGTGTGGCCGTCAATCACTACGTGGGAATGGAGGCGGCAGCGGTCGCCCAGGGTGACGTTTTCACCAATGACGCAATACGGTCCGATCTCACAATCGGCCCCAATGCTCGCCCGAGGATGAATAATCGCGGTGGGATGATGCATGGAAAATTAGAATATCAAAGGTCGCGAATCATGAACGTGACTTCGGCCTCGCTGACGATTTCGCCGGCGACTTTGCAGAGGCCCTTGGCTTTGCCAATTTTGCCGCGCACCTTGGTCAGCTCCACTTCAATCACCAGCACATCGCCCGGCACCACGGGCTTGCGCCATTTCACATCCTCGGCGGACATGAAATAGGCCACCTGGTTGACGGTCTCGCCCTTTTTGATCAGCACGATGCCCGCGACCTGGGCGATGGCCTCCAACTGCAAAACCCCGGGCATGATGGGATGGCCCGGGAAATGGCCCTCAAAGAATGGCTCATTCATCGTCACGTTTTTGAGAGCGACGATTTTGTTCCCCGCAATTTTCAAGACCCGGTCCACGAGCAGAAAGGGCGGACGATGCGGGAGCAGTTTCATGATCTGCTCGATAGTCAGCGCCCCGTCCTCTGAAGCCGGGGTCTCCGGCGTGGCGATTGGGGCCGGGGGCGGGGCAAAGGTTTGGGCGGCGCGCAACGGTTTGTTCATCTGGGCCACAATGAGGCGGGCAAATTCGCAATTGGCTCCGTGGCTCGGCTTCACAGCAATCAAATGACCACGGACGGGCCGGCCGGTGAGGGAGAGGTCACCCAGGATATCGAGCATCTTGTGACGCACAAATTCCTCGGGATAGCGCAATGGCTCGGTGGTGAGCACGGCGTCATCGCGGATGACGACGGCGTTTTCCAGGCTGCCGCCTTTGATCAAACCATTTTTAATAAGATATTCAATTTCATCAAAAAAGCAGAAAGTACGGGCGTGGGAGAGCTCGGTTTCCCAGGTTTGAGGGGTGATTTCGGTGCTAAAGAACTGGGTAAAGCGGCCTTGTTTGTCGGCGCTGGTGCAGGTGATTTTAAAGCCCTCGCCGGGGAAGAGGGTCATGATGGTCTCGCCGGCGCGCAATTCGATGGGTTCGGTGGGGGTGTAACATTCCCGTTTTTCGGCCTGCGGGGCGATGCCGGCGTCGCGGATCAATTTGCAAAATTCGCGGGAACTGCCGTCGGCGATGGGGGGTTCATTGGCATCGAGTTCGATGACGGCATTGTCAATGCCATAGCCGGCGAGGGCGGCGAGGACATGCTCGACGGTGTGGATTTTGACATTGCCGCGGGCAATGGTAGTGGAGCGGTTGGTTTCGCTGACGTTTTCGACCCGGGCCTCGATTTCGGGTTTGCCCTCGAGATCCACGCGGCGGAACCGCACGCCACTGTTGGCGGGCGCGGGATGAATGGTCATATTCACCCGATTGCCGCTGTGGAGGCCAATCCCGGAAAAATTTGCTGAACGACTAAGCGTCTGCTGGTTGAACACAGAGGGATTAGAGCAAATCCGGGGCCAGATTGGCAAGCCAACTTGCTGGGAAGCCGTCAGCCATCATTAAATTCCATGATAACAGTTGTTGAAATTATTGGGCAAATCGCTTTCAACCAGGATGATAAAGATTGACATAATCACCAATTTAGGGTATGCTGAGCCGCAGCATGGAAACCAAGCCCAATTTGTTAACGCTTGTCTGCGAGAAATATAAATGTCCGCCGGAGGCATTTGAAAGCACCATGTTGCGTCGTTCGGTCAGTCCGCTGGCTTGGCCGGTGGTTCGGCTCATGGTTCGGCATCACCGCGAGGTTTATGAGTTTGATTTGGAGCTGATTCGCGAATTGAAAAATGCCACAAGTTTTGCCGAGGCCAGCCGGATCATTTCCTCGCATTGTTCCATGCCCCAAAAACGCCGGGCCATCAAGTTGTTGTTGCTAGCGCGGGTTTCCAAACGCCGGTTGAAAAGCATCGCCCGTGAAGTGTTCGCGGTGACGACGGCGTAAGTTGTCCGGGCCATGAAGAACTGTTTGATCCGCCTGATTTTGGCTGGAATTTGCCTGATTGGGGGTACGCTGGGGGCGGCGCCGCTGGTGCTGGCGGCGGGGGACGTGATTCCTGAAATTACCGCGGCGGATCAGCAGGGAAAGGCATTTAGCACCACCAATGGCTGCCAGTTTCTGCTAATTGCCACCGAAATGAACGCGGCCAAGGCCGCCAACGCCAAACTGGCGGAGCAGGGGGCGGGTTTTCTGGAGAAACATCAGGCCGCTTACCTTTTGGATATTCACACCATGCCGGGCATCGCTCGCCTGTTTGCTTTTCCGAAAATGCGCAAGGACCCCGAGCGCATCATTTTGGTGGACACGGCAAAGACTCTCTCCGTATTCCCGGCCCAACCCGGCCGGGTTACCGTGGTGGCACTCACGCCTGACCGGCATATTCAAAAAATCAGCTTTTGGGACCCGGTTAGCGAGCCGGTGGCCGGGTGTTTTTAGCCCGGTTTTTCAGGATAAAATCGCAATTTCGCCCCGATGCGCTATCTTGGTGCCTTGATGCAATCCTGGCATTTCAAACTGTTGTATGATGGCGACTGTCCGCTTTGCCGGCGGGAGGCGGCTTTTTTGCAACGGCGCAACCGGCATGGCCGGCTGGCGTTTGAAAATATTGCGGCGCCAACATTTGACCCGGCGTCATATGGGACCACGCGGGAGGAGCTGATGGGGGTCATTCATGGAGTTTTTCCAGATGGCCGGCTGGTGCGGAAAATGGCCGTTTTTCGCGAAGCGTACCGGGCCATTGGGCTGGGCTGGCTGCTGGCACCTACGGGCTGGCCGGGTCTGCGCTGGCTGGCGGACCGGGGTTATGAATGGTTTGCCCGGAACCGGATGGGGATTGGTAGAAGGTTGGGACGTTCGTGCGACAACGGAAGTTGCGCGGTGGCCGCCCCGAAGTCGCCGCCTTTATGATTCCCCGAACCATCGCCAGTATTTCGTTTGAAAATCCCGCCCGCTGGTTGGCGGGACTTGGGCGCTGGTCGTTGCTGGTGCTGGCGGCGTTGGGCGTTGCGGGGTGCGCGACCAGTCAACCGCCGTTGCGGACGGTTCCCCAGGTGGATTTGACCCGTTACCTCGGCAATTGGTATGTGATTGCCAACATCCCTTACTTCCTGGAAAAAGGGAAAGTGGCGACGTACGACACCTATTCCATGCGCCCGGACGGCCGCATGAACAATACCTTCACGTTCCGCCGGGGTTCCTTTGACGCGCCGGAGCAAAGCTGGCACGGAGTGGCTTGGGTGGTGAATCACGACTCGAACGCGGAATGGAAGGTGCGGTTTATCTGGCCATTGACCGCCACATATCTGGTGCTGGAGCTTGACCCGGATTACCAATGGGCGGTGGTGGGCACGCCCGGGCGTGACTTGCTGTGGGTGCTGGCCCGCCAGCGTCATCTCGATGACGTCACGTACGGGGACATTCTCAGGCGCATAGCGGCTCAGGGGTATGATACCAACCGATTGGCCTTGGTGCCGCAGCCGAAGTAAGTCTCGGGTCTGAAGTCTAATGGCTAAAGGTTTTGGTGCCGGACTTCCCGCTCCGCGCTATTCCTCAAAGGGAATCCCCATTATTTCCGACGACGGGAAATCATCACCGCCAGCATCCCTCCAGCCGCCGCAAGCATTGCACCGGCCAGCGAGGAGGGTTCAGGCGCCGCCTCAAGATAAAGTTCTGAAGTGCCACCATCGCCATAAACCTTCACTGCCCACGCGGTGCGAGCGCGTAAGTTTTAGTCATCCAAACTTTCGCGGACCAGGGTCAGGAGTTGGTCGGACCCAAAGGGTTTTTGGAGCAAGGTCTCACCCGCGCGCAATTTAAATTCCCGTCCCGCAATGCTGGCGCTATAGCCAGTGGTGAAAATGACCTTGAGGCCGGGCTGTTCGCCTCGCAATTGCCGGGCCAGTTCTTGTCCGGTGCATCCGCCCGGCATCACCAGATCGGTGAGCAGGAGCGATACACTGGACTGATGCAGGTGCCAGAGTTCCAGGGCATCCCGGCCATTCGCCGCGGCCAGCACCCGGTAGCCATGCCGTTCGAGCACCAGGCGGGCCATTTTAAGCAACCCCGGTTCATCCTCCACCAGCAGAATGGTTTCCGTGCCCTGGTGGGCTTTCAGTTTGAAGGCATTGCTGGCCACTTCCGCCGGTTCCGGGTTGCTGGGTAGAAACACCCTGAACGTGGCTCCCTGGCCGGGCTGGTTGATCAATTGAATCCACCCATGATGTTGTTTGACGATGCCATAAACCGTGGCCAGTCCCATGCCCGTGCCTTTGCCTTCGGGTTTGGTGGTGAAAAAGGGATCAAAAATCAGGGGCACAATTTCGGGGGCTATTCCCGTGCCCGTGTCGCTGACCGTCAGGCAAACAAAATGTCCCGGACAAGCTTCCATATGGGGGAGCGGTTCGCCTGGTCGGATGGTTTGTTCCGAGGTTTCGATGCGCAAGCGTCCCCCCTGCGGCATGGCATCCCGGGCATTCACCACCAGATTCATCAAAACCTGATCCAGCATGCCCGCATCCGCATGGGTCAGCAGCGGCTTCGGATGCAGGCGCAGATCCATTTCCAAGTCCTCGCCAATGATGCGGGTGAGCATCTTGACCAGGGCGATGACCTGTTCATTGAGGTTCAGGGTGCGGGGTTGCATCACTTGCCGGCGGCTGAAGAGAAGCAACTGGCGGGTAAGATTGGCCGCGCGCTCGGCATCCGACTGGATTTGGTACAAACCTTCCATGATCGCCGGCGTCAGGTTTTCTTCCATGCAGAGGAGGCTGACTTGCAACAGCGTGGAGGCCAGAATGTTGTTAAAGTCATGGGCCACACCGCCCGCGAGCTGGCCAATGGCTTCGAGTTTTTGCGACTGGCGGAGTTCGGCTTCGAGCTGGACCACGCGTGTCACATCCCGTTTGACCGCCACGTAATTGATGATTTTTCCGGCGGTGTCCCGCACCGGCGAGATCGTGGCGTCCTCCTCGTAAAAAGTCCCGCTTTTGTGCCGGTTGATAAAACGTCCGTGCCAGACCTCGCCACGGCCCAGGGTGGCCCACAAATGGCGATAAAAGTCCTCATTATGCCGACCGCTCTTCAAGATGCGGGGGTTCTTCCCGGTAACCTCCGCGCAGCCGTAGCCAGTGCTGCGCTCAAAGGCCGGGTTGACGTAAAGAATGAGTCCCTGGCAGTCCGTAATGAGAATTGCTTCGGCCGCTTGCTCCACGGCGGTGGCCAGTCGGGTCAGCGAGGCGGCCACCAGTTTGCGGCTGGTGACATCGTGGAAATTCCAGAGCCGGCCATATTCCCGGCCCGTGGCATCCGTGACCAGCGCGGTTTGCCGCTCCAGCACCGTGCCGTCTTTCAACTCGATTTCATCGCGCGCCAGCGGATCCGTGCTGGCCGCCAGCAGGCGGGACTTTTCATCAAAGTCGGTCGGGTCGGTCGTCTGGGAACGGGCAAAGGCATATTGCACCAGATCATCCGGGTTCGCGGCGATTTCCGGAGGGAATTTCCACAACTCGGTCATGCGCTGGTTTTGGATGATTTTCCGATTTTGATTATCCACCACCAATATGCCATCCTGCGAGGAATTGACCAGGGCTTCAAAAAAGGCCGTGCGCAAGCGCACTTCCGCCTCCGCTCGTGTGCGTTCAGTGATGTCGGCAATAAAGCCGACCTTGGCGTCGCCATCCGCCAGATGCACCTGGCCCACCGTCAATCGCATGGGAAATTCCGTGCCGTCCATGCGCCGGCCCACCGATTCGTATTCCGTTGGGACCGGTAATCCAAGCGAGCGCCGGCGAATGCGTTCCCGGGCTTCCTCCCGCCGGGATGGCGTGTAATACTCAATGATGGAGTGACCCAGCCACTGGCTTTCATGTTTCAGGCCAAACATTTGTTTGAACTTTTCGTTGGCATACAAGCTCACCCCATCCCGGGAAATGTTGATCGCCAGCGGCGCCTGATCGAGAATGGTTTGCAAGCGTTGTTCGCTTTTTAACAAATCCCCGGCCAGATTGGAGGCATGGATGACCTCCCAGCCCAATTCCAGCCCCATGGCCACGACAATGCCCCAGAAAAACAGGCTGGGGGTGATCGGCCAGGAAGCAATGCCCCACACGGCCAGCACCGTGTCCACCGTGCCACAGCCCGCGAAAAATGTAATGGCCACCATCAAGCCGCGCGCCCGCCACGAATCGCGCCGCCGCCAGACGGAAATGGTGGCATCCACCACAAACGCCACGAGCAGCAACAGCGCCGACTGTCCCACCAGCATCCAGGGATTCGGCACGCCTAGGGGGGTGTTGACCGTTTCGCCCAGGAATGGGATCGGTCGCAAGCCCGTTATCTCCCGGTAATTGAGATTGGGGCTGAACGTGAAATTAAGGAGGAGCGACACCGCCCGCACGCCGCAAATCGTCCAGGCGAGCCACCGGCGGCCCGCCCGCAAATACAGCCTCACAAAGGCCACCAGCGCGATGATACCAACAAAGTAGGGAACATGCGCCCACCGCAAAATCCGGCCATATTCCGCCGCGGTGGCCGACCGCATGGCGGCAAATTCGCAGGCCGAATAAGCCACGGTGGCCAACGCCAGCAATACAAAGCAGGCGCTTGCCCGGGCTTCCCGTTTCCCCCACCAGATGAGCAAATGCACCAGTGCCAGGGTTAGACAAGCAGACGCAAGCATCCCCCAGATGACGGTAATCCAACTCAAGTGGCCAGCAGCCTAATTTGACCACGCTGGCAATGCCAGCCAATTTTACTCCAACCGTTGATTCGGCTCGCACCCTGCGGTCAGGCGGTCGCGGCCACCGGGACTGCTTCGCTTTGGCCGCAACCATAGCCGGCTCCCGGTTCCTCTTGATCGCTGAAATCATGGCTGTCCCAACTCGGGTCCAGACCAAGATCCTTGAGCATTTGCAGGTCTTTTTCCACCGGTTGATTCAAGGTGGTGAGATAGTTGCCCACCATCAGCGCGCTGGCCCCGGCCATGAACACCATGCTTTGGGATTCGCGCAGATTGATGGTGCGGCCGCCGGCAATCATGATCTCCTGCCGGGGCAGAATGAACCGGAAACACGCGATGGTTTTGAGAATTTCCAGGACGGGCAGCGGCTCGTTCTTTTCAAACGGCGTCCCTTTGATGGGATTCAGAATGTTGATCGGCACCACATTGGCCCCGATCTCGCGCAATGAAAACGCCAGGTCGCAACGGTCCTCGCGGGTCTCCCCCATGCCGATGATGCCGCCCGAACAAATCTTGAGACCGGCCTTTTTCAAATACCCAATCGTCTCCACGCGGTCCTCGTAGGTGTGGGTCGTGCAGGTGTTCGGGAAAAAACGGCGTGAGCTTTCCAAATTGTGGCCATAACATTCCAAACCGGCCGCTTTCAACCGGTCGGCCACTTTCTGGCTTTTGATGATGCCCAGCGAGGCGTCGGGCCGGGTCTTGCCCCCGGCCTTAAGCTCCGCTATCCGGTCGCACACTTCATCCAGCATGGGGCCTTCATTCAAGCCTTTCCACGCAGCCACCAAACCCACGGCGGTGACTTGGTTCATGTTCGCTTCACTGGCCGCGGCGGCCACCGGTTCCGGGTCCACAAATCCGTACTTGGGCGATCCGGTCTGGTAATGCGCCGATTGCGCGCAGAAACTGCAATTCTCGGAACAGGCTCCGGCCTTCGCGTTGACGATCGAGCACAGGTGGATTTTGTTGCCCTTGAAATGTTCGCGGATGCGATTCGCCCAGGACAACAGATCGAAAATGTCCGCCGACGCTTCCAAGGCAAACAGCCAGGCCGCGTCGGACTTTGTGATTTTGCCTCCGCCCAAGACGTGCCGGCCCAGCCCGGCGATCCGGTCCTGCGTCGTTGCGTCAACTTGTGTTCCCATCATGGTTGACAGCATAACCCGCCAGCCTCAATTGGCAAGCGGCTTTTGGGAGCGAGGCCGGTCAGGGATTGGGTTTGGCCGGAATAACTCGGTCCAAATATGTCGCCAGAGTGGCGATCTGGACGTCATTCAGCGGGCCGCCTTCCTGACTGGAGAAAGCGGGCATCAGCGTCCCAACCTTGCCATGGGCAATCCAGGTGCGCCAGAATTCCAGGTTGGTCGTGGCCTTCAACGCGTGCAAATCGGGCACCATGGTGGCCCGATGATCGCCCTCGTGGCAGATCGCGCAATCCAATTGGTAGAGTTTCTCACCATACTCGCCCTCACCCTGTTTCACGTGGCATAGGGCGCAATCACCGTGAAAAACCGCCTGCCGGTCAGCTTGGGCCAGTTTCACATTGTTAGCGCGATCGGCCTCCGTCAGCACCGGCAATTTCATTGGCACGATGTTCACGGTGAAATTTAATACTTTAAGCCCCTTGTCCGTGGTGACCGTGAGATACTTGAACAACGTCCCGGACTTGCTGTGGATGCTGATCGTCACCGGCAGCGTGCCACTCTCGCCGGGCTTGATGTTCCATGGCTGGCTGGGCATGGGCGCGCTGGTGCAGCCGCAACTCGGATGTACACTGCTGATCACCACCGTATCCGGCGACACATTGGTGAAACTAAACGAAAGATGGCCCTCCTCATCGCCCTCGTTGACCGAGACATTTTTCAATTCCGCATCCCACTTGAGGATGGTGTTGGGCAGCGGCGCCTCGCTTACCGGCGGCGGGGTGGCCACCGCCGGGCTGGCCACCACGGGCTGGCCAACCTGGGCCGCCGCCGGCAGGGCCAGCAGGCCAAGATTAAGCAATGTTGCCAGCACACTGGAAAACAGGAGTTTACGGCTTGATTTCATAATCTTTTTTTACGCTAACCAATGACGGGTGATTTGGCCAGTTGAAAATACCGCCTTCATGACCGGTTTTCAAAAGTGGAATTTTGTGTGCGAACAAAAGTGGACTGGGTTAAAAGACGGGGCAATGCAACAGGACGATGGGTTTGGTGTTGGGTTTGGGTGCCTGGCGGAGGTAATAGATGTCGCCATCGGGACGCAAGCAGCGGATGACGGTTGATCTTGGTGAGGCGTCAATGACATGCCGCTGGCCACCCACAGGGACTTTGCCATCGTCCCCGACGCCGACACGAGATTGCTGACTCCAGACAAAGGGCCACCACGGACAAGCGGGAGCCGGCCGCAGGACGGAGCGTTTTTCGGTGAGGGCTTGCTGCCAGGCGGCGTGTGGGGTGGTGCCGAGTTCCCGATGGATTTCGTGCTGATTGGCATGGGGCAGCAGTTGATCGAGCAAACGGTTGGCACCTTCGAGTTCGAGAATGCGATCGGCGGCCAGCAGCGGGGGCAGGCGTTTTTGCCAGTAATCATGCCGGCGTTCGATTTTACCTTTGGCCTGCGGGGTGGGCGCATAGCGCAGCGTGATGCCATAGAAGTGCAAGGCCGCGCCGAGCTGCGTAAAAGCGTTCGGCGTGTGGGTGAAGAAAAAGGAGTGGAAATCCACATGGAGTGCCAGTGGCAGACCGTGGTCTTGGAAGGTTCTGGGTAGAAAATCCAGATGGGCCAGCAGGGTTTCCGCCGGGTAGAGGGGCGCGCCCGTGTTGTACCGGGTGGCATCGTCGAGGATGTCGAGCAGGACTTGTTTATCCGGCTGGTCGGGCAGCCAGGCATGGGGGCTGGCGTTGTATTGCCAGAGGGCTCCCAGATCGCGCGCTTGCCAGCGTTTGACCGGTTTGGGCGGGGTTTTGTAGCGGGTGTCGGGGGCGAGCTTGTGTTCGAGCGCCCAGCGGCGGACGCTGGCGCGGTCGGTTTTGAAATCGAGTCGGCGCTGCAGTTCGCTGGCGCAGGCGCTGTAGGAGACGGGTGGTTTGGCGGAGAGCAGCTTTTTGAGCAGGTCGTCGACGGTGACCGGCCAGACGGGCTGATGGTCGCCACCGGAGACGCCCGGCGACCAGGTTTGGGCCTGACCATCAGCACAAGCCCGGAGGTACTGGCTATAGAGCTTGTAGAAGCCCGAGTGGCCCAGGCCGAGTTCTTGCGCTGCGGCTTGCGCCCCCAATCGCCTCTGCCGATGGTCATCGAGCATGTGCCGGATGAAAGGGGCCGAGAGTCGTTTGATCAGTTGCAGTTTTTCATGGCCGGAAGGCTGTCAGAGCCCGATGGATTTTGCGCTTTCGAACTGGCACCGGCAGGGCATGCCGAGTCGCCGCTGAGCGACCCAGCCTGCCGTTTGCCAGACTTCAGACGGCGCTCAGGTTGCGTCCCCGCAGAGCCCTATCCTCCGCTGAAGCAACCATGGAGATTATCAGCCCGCCTTCGCCTGGCAAGGGGGCCAGTCCTTTATTCCACTTTTGCTCGCACGGCTCTGTCCACTTTTGTTCGCCCCACGACAGATCAAATGCGCGTGGTCGTTGGGTGCGTTAAAACCCGACGCCGCGCGAAGATCCCCGGTCGCGCTTACCCGGTTTAGTACTTGAGGCTTTGCCCCTTGAGGTTTGCTTCCTTATCCAGCATTTCGGGACGGCGATTGTCTCCGGTGAGGTGTGAGTGGCTCGGGCGGATATTTTGACCACTTATGTTACGGAATGGTTACGGGAGAATGTTTTAAGTCGCTTATATGCGCAAATACCCCGCGAACAGGATCTTTGCCTAGTCTCTGGCTGGCCGTCCCGCCGTCGCGCCCGGCGGGCCTGCGTTGCGGCGGGGGGCCGGGGTTTGGCGCCAGTTAATGTAATGAATAAGTATAAATCACCTTAGATGCGGTTCGCCCGGCCCGGTCTGCGCGGACAAAATCACGCGCAAATATACCAAATGACGCTAGCCGTCCGCGCCTCCCGGCCGGGAATTACGGACAAAAATGGCCAGAGGGCGGTCGTTTTACCTTGGTGTATAAATCATTGCCGACCGGGCGGCCGCCGCATGAAGGGTTGCAGTCGCGCCGCCGAATTTTGAAGGACGCATACTGTGGAATACGTTCAAAACTACCGCGCCGGGAAAGCCAGTTAGGTCCGGATTTCCATCCCGCTACCCCAAAAATGGGCCTCCCGGCAATCCATGCCGGGATGAAATGCTTACCAAATATAAGTTAATAATTGTTAAAAACCGGCGGGTTTATTCCAAGACAAGTATTTTTTCTAATTAAGTGACTAATTACCCAAAAAGTCGCTTGCCCGGCCAATACTTATAATACATCTTACGCCGCACATATGAATAATATAAAAAATCAGATGTTTCGGTTGTTAATGGTTATCGGGCTGGCGGCCTGCCTGAATGACCGGCTGGCCATCGCCCAGGCGCAGGGCACCGCGTTTGGTTATAGCGGGAGCTTTGACGACGGGGCTAATCCAGCCAACGGTACTTATGATCTGGTGTTTACCCTGTTCAATGCCCCGGCCGGCGGCGCCAGTTTGGGGACGGTCACTAATCTGGCCACAGTGGTAACTAACGGATACTTCAATGTCATGCTGGACTTTGGGCCGGTGTTCAGCAGTGCCAATTCCAATTACTGGGTGCAACTCGCCGAGAGCACCAATGACGCCGGTTTGTTCAACGTGCTGACTCCGCTCCAGCCCATTGTGCCCGGACCGACGGCGGTTTTTGCCACCACCTCCGGCACCGCCATTACGGCCAATTCTGTGGCGGGAACCAATATCACTGGCACCGTGCCGTTGGCGCAACTTCCTCCGGCGTTGTTGGTCAACAATCAAGCCGGCGCAAGCCTGTCGGGTAGTTTTTACGGCACGTTCACCGGCAACGGTGCCGGGCTGAGCAATGTCCCCGCGACGAGCTTGACCGGCACCATTCCCTTGGGACGTTTGCCCGGCTCGGTGGTGACCAATTACTCGAATCCGACCTTGTTTTCGGCAACGTTCACCAACAACACCGGCTATAACTATTTTATTGGCGACGGGACCTGGGCCCCGGAACCGGTTCCTTTTATCGAGCCGGTTGGGACCAACCAAAGCGGGGTGCTCGATGTCCTCTCCAGCAGCCCCA
>Ga0182012_10002665_pt1 | contig 19268 bp, 18 predicted proteins | sample 612S2SmetaG_FD_120486 | JGI IMG/M metagenome (GOLD analysis project Ga0182012, IMG submission 120486) | Permafrost microbial communities from Stordalen Mire, Sweden - 612S2S metaG | ecosystem: Environmental > Terrestrial > Soil > Wetlands > Permafrost | place: Sweden: Stordalen | collected...
GCACGCCGGCGTCGACCAGCGCGCCAAGCAACATGTCTCCGCTGATGCCGGAGTAGCAGTCAAGATAACCAATTCGCATCGCGTTGCCATTTTAAACCACCTGCGGTGGGGCGAACGCTCGCGATTTGCTCGCAAGGAATTCCAAACTTGCGAAACGCCAACCCTTAAGAGTTATGCGTCTCTGCGGGTGAGAACCTCGACGGGTAGAACCGCATTGAGCGAACCGGAGCGAAAGCCAGCTGTGTCGAGAGTGACGTATTGATAGCCTGCCTGCCGGAGCGCGGCGGTGATGGAGTCGAGCATCTCCATGGTCAGAGCGCAGGGCAGCTCATTGCGAGCAATTTCGACTCGGGCCAGATCGCCATGGTGACGGACACGGAACTCGGTGAAGCCCAACTTGCGCAGGCTCTCTTCGGCGCGCTCGACTTGATCAAGCACTTCGCGCGTTACGGCGAGACCATATTCCACGCGCGAAGACAGGCAGGGCGCGGCGGGGCGGTTCCACAGGGGGTAGCCGGCAGCTTTAGCCAGTTTGCGAATCTCCGCCTTTGTCAGTCCCGCATCGGCCAGCGGGGCAAGCACCGCATGTTCGCGTGCAGCGCGCTGGCCGGGACGGAAATCGCGGGTGTCGTCGGCATTCATGCCGTAGGCAATGTGGTCAAAGCCTAGCTTGCCACCCAAGCGCTGCATGGCTGTGAAGAGTTCGTCTTTGCAGTGGAAGCAGCGGTCAGCGTGGTTGCGGGCGTAGTCCGGCTTGTCGAGTTCGGCGGTAGAGATGACTTCAAGAGGCATGGCGTTGGAGCGTGCAAACTCGATGGCCTGTTCGAGATCGCGGCGGGCAAGCGAGGCGGAGTCGGCTAATACGGCCACCATGCGATCACCTAGAATGCGATGTGCCGTTGCGGCTAGAAAGGCCGAATCCACACCGCCGGAGTAAGCGACCAAAAGGCTGCCAAGCTGCGCGAGTTGAGCCTCAAGGGCGCGGAGCTTCAAAGCAGTTTCCATATCGACCGGTTCTGGCTGCGCGTTTTGGGCCTTGGGCGAGACAATGTCGCTCATGGCCAAGATTATAGTCGCACTGGATTCTCCTGGGCGAGGGGAACACCGCCACCGAAACAACGTAGGATACCTGCATGGGGGCATTGCTCGACATTCGCAATTTGCACATTCGCTTTGGCACGACTGAGGCTGTGCGCGGCATCGACCTATACGTCGATGCAGGCGAAGTGCTGGGGCTGGTCGGCGAATCCGGGTCAGGCAAGAGCGCTACTTCGCTGGCGATTCTGGGGCTGCTGGGAAAGGCGGCGCACGTCGATGGGCAAATTGCTTGGCAGCATGCAAATGGAACTTCTGACCTGCTGCGGCTGACGAACCAGCAGATGCGCCAGTTGCGCGGTCGCGAGATCGCGATGATCTTCCAGGAGCCGATGACGGCGCTGAATCCGGTGATGAGCATTGGCCGTCAGGTGGCCGAATGTGCGGCTGCGCACGCAAACTCATTGACAAATAGAGACGTCAAACGGAGAGCAATTGCGGCTCTCGAGTCGGTGGGTCTGGCCGATGCTGCGCGGCGCTACGGCGACTACCCCCACCAGTTTTCAGGCGGGCAGCGGCAGAGGATATTGATTGCGATGGCTCTCATCAACCGGCCCCGGCTGCTGATAGCCGATGAGCCGACCACGGCGCTCGATGTGACCGTGCAGGCGCAGATACTGGACCTGCTGCGCGAGCTGCGGCGCGAGTACGGGCTGGCCATGCTGTTCATCTCGCACGATCTGGCCGTGGTGGGCGATGTGGCTGATCGCGTGGCCGTGATGCGCAATGGAGAGATCGTCGAAACCGGCCCCTGCATGCAACTGCTGCAAAGGCCGCAACATGCCTACACGCAAAGCCTGCTGGCCGCCGTGCCTACTCTGCGCACCGATCGGGAAATGCCGCTGGCGATGGTGGCAAAATAGCGCTCAATACGAGTGGAAACTGGAATATACTTTTTTCATGCACAATGAATTCACGGCAGTCATCGAACGCGACGGCGAATGGTTTGTAGGTTGGTCGCCGGAGATTCCCGGCGCAAACGGACAGGGCCACACCGTGGAAGAGTGCAAAGCCAATCTTAGCGATGCCATTCGATTGATTTTGGAAGATCGCCGAGAGGATGGTTTGCGCGGCGTTCCTCCTGAGGCAATTCAGGGAACGTTGACTTTGCAATGAAGCGCGAATCCCTGCTTCGGCATTTGCGCCGCCACGGTTGTTTTCTGAAACGCGAAGGCGGCGCACATTCTTTATGGTGCAATCCCAACACCGGGCAGGTTGAGGCTGGGCCGCGCCACAACGAAATTTCAGATCTTCTTGCATGCAAAATATGCCGTGGGTTGGGCGTTCCGGAGCTCGGACGCTAGAAACCCATGCTGTGCTCGTGACCAAAGCAGAACAAAACCGCCCCTCGGCAAACCGAGAGGCGGCTGAGTTCTTAACGGCTGCGATTACTCTGCTGCAACTTCTTCAGTCGCCGCCTCGGGCTCCGCTGCGGGCGCTTCTTCGCTGGCCTCGGCAATCACCTTCACTGTCACGTGCGCGGTAACTTCGCGATGCAGGCGGATGGCGACTTTGCTGTCGCCGACGCTCTTGAGCGGCTCGTGGAGGATGATCTTGCGGCGATCTACCTCGAAGCCTTTCGCGGCCAGCTCGGCGGCGATGTCCGACGATGTAACGGAGCCGAACAGGTGGCCCTCTGCGCCGGACTTGCGCGTAAAGCTCAGAACCAGCGGTTCAAGCTGAGCAAGCACGAGCTCGGCCTGCGCCTTCTCGGTTGCGGAGCGGCGCGCCGCAGCGTGCTTCATCTGGTCGATGACAGCCTTGTTGCCTGCCGTGGCCTGCATGGCCAGCTTGCGCGGCAGCAGGTAGTTGCGGCCGTAGCCGTCGGCAACCTTGACCACGTCTCCGCGATTGCCCAGGTTGTATACATCTTCTTTCAGAATGACTTCCATTTGAATCTCTCCCCCGCCGTGGGCGGTTTTTTCTGGATCTGGGCATCGGCATGATGCGTTCCGGGAACGCGGTTTGAATCAGCCCTGATCCATCGGAGGCTACGCCCCCTGGTTTGGCGCCTTTGTTGACGCGTCGCGATTTGTGCTTTCTCTGGTCGTGCTTTCCCTGGTCCCCAAAAGCGAGGGACCATGCGCACCCAAATTCATGGGCACCGTGGACTGATCACAACGACTAGGTTCTAGTGCTGCGTAGCAAACGGCAGCAGAGCGATGTTGCGGGCCTGCTTGATGGCGCGGGTCAGGCGGCGCTGGTGCGTTGTACAAACGCCGGAAAGGCGGCGAGGCACGATCTTGCCGCGCTCGGCCACGAAGCCCTGCAACAGGCGAACGTCGCGATAGGGAATCGCATCGATCTTCTCGGTGCAGAACTTGCAGACCTTCTTTCGACGGAAGAACTTGCCGCGGCCACCGGGGCCGCCGCCTGCGGGACGAGGTCCGCGCGGACCTGAACCCGTTCCTGAACCTTGTCCTGAACCAGACGATTGACGTGGTGCCGGGCTGGACTCCGGCGCGCTTGATTGAGTTTCATCAGCCATAGTATTTCCTCTTCATTTCTTTTGTGTCCGCCGTTGCGCGAGGCGCGGGCAGAGAGAGTTTAGGGCCGGCAGAGGAGCAGATCAAAACCGCGCCAGTGACGGCCAAAGCAAAGCAAGCCCAAATAAAGAGCGAGTCTAGACGGTTGCCGGAACGGGCGCGGCAATCTCCGCCTGCGCGACAGCCGGAGCAACAACCGGAGCCGCAGCGGCAACCGGAGCCGGAGCCGCGGCAGGCATGCTGCTGCGACGGACGCCGCGGTTGGCCTTGACCTTGGCCAGGCGCTTCTCTTCCTCGTCGATGCGCACGGTGATGAACTTGATCACCGGCTCGGTGACGCGGAGGCGGCGCTCCAGCTCAAGCACCACCGCGCCGCCGGCCTCGATGGTCATCAGCACGTAGTTGCCGTCGTTGAACTTGCGAACCGTGTAGGCCAGCTTGCGACGACCCATCTTTTCGACCGACTTGACCACGCCGCCGCCCGAGGCAACGTTCGCGCTGAAGCCTTCAATCAGCTTGTCGGCTTCCTCTTCGACCACATCCGGCCGAACGATAAACATTACTTCATACAAACGTGACATCGTGTTTCCTTTTCCGCGAAGGCGCTTTCCCTCCGCTTGCACTGCATGATTCTCAGTTTTCAGCAGTTCTGATTTAAGTTCCAGTGACTTATCCAAGTCCCTAGTCCCTAGTCCCTGATCCCTGATCCCTGTCTTTCCGGTTAAATTCGTTCATTGCGGCTGAGGGCCCCAGTTCGAGGACTCGCCGCGTGGCCGTTGCCACTTTGTCGAGCACCTCGTCGAGGACCGCCAGGTCCGCCTTGCCCATGGGCGAGAGCAAATAGTCCTTGCCCAAACGATTGGTTGCGCCGACCGCAATTGCCTCGGGGGGAAGGTTTGCTCCCACACCGATGCGCAACCGCAACCACTCCTGTGTGCCCAGGGCGCTTGTCACGCTTTTGGCCCCGTTATGGCCGGCAGGCGAACCGCGCTCCCTGATCCTGAAGCTCCCCAGCGCCAGATCGAGATCGTCGTAGAGGACGAGCAAATCGTGCGCTGGATCGACTTCAAACTCCTGAACCAGTGCGGCCACCGATGCGCCGCTCAAGTTCATAAACGTCTCCGGCTTGGCCAGGACCACGGTGCGGCCTGCGATGCGGCAGGTTGCAGTCATAGCCCGGCAGCGCCGGTTTTGCGCCACAACGCCCTCTTGCTGGGCGATGCGGTCGATGGCCATGAAGCCCGCGTTGTGCGGGGTCCACAGATATTCGAGACCGGGATTGCCAAGGCCCACCACCAAAAATGGCCCTGTCGATGGTCTCGCCCGGTTCGGTTGAACTTCCTCGTCCAAGGGTTACTTCCCAAAACTTATTTCTTGGCCCCGCCCTCGGGCTTCTTGGCGGCGGCAGCAGCATCCTCGGGCTTGCCCTTCTTGGCAACCTCCGGCTCGGCGGTGGCTCCAGCAGCGGCGGCAACGGCATCGGCCGCCGGTGCTGCCTCTTCGCGGATGGAAACAACGTGCGCCACGGTGGCATCTTCGGCATTCAGATATTTGATCTTGTCCGAGTGAGGCAAACCGCTGACGCGAATCACTCCGTGCAACTCCAGCCCGCTGATGTCGACATCGATGTGGCTGGGAATATCGGCGGGCAGGCACTCGACTTCCACCTCGCGCAGCACCTGGTCCAGGATGCCGCCCTGCGTTTTGACGCCGATCGGGGTGCCGACGAGCTTGACGCGCACGGAAACCTTGAGCAGCTTATCGAGCGCGATGCGCTTGAGATCGATGTGAATCAACTGATCCTTGATCGGCTCGCGCTGCCAGTCGACGATCATGGCCTTGGCCGCGGGCGAGCCGGCAACCTCGACGTCGAAGATCGTGTTATGGCCTGCTTCGGAAAACAGGATACGGGAGATCTGCTTGGGGTCCACCTCGACGGCCACCGGGTCCAGCCCGGAACCGTAAAGCACCGCGGGAATCTTGCCGGCTACACGCACGCGGCGCGCGGCATTTTTGTTGAACTTGCCCACTCGGGGCTTGGCGATCACTACTTCAGGCATTTCGAATTCTCTTTTCTTTGGTCGGGCACGGAAAGCAGCTTTCAGCGTCTAGTCGCTAGCTGCTGGCCAGTGGTGTCTGCTGGGCGCTCTTTTGACCGCTCCCTTTGTTAAAAGCAGCTGTCAGCTTTCAGCCTTCAGCTTCTTGTTTCAGTTGCGCCCCAAATTAACAAATCGTTCAGAGCCCTTCATTGCTTCCCTTCGCTCAATCGCAAAGGCAAATCGTTCCAATTCGTTTACTGAAAGCTGACAGCTGAGAGCTGAAAGCTGTTCAGCCATTAGTTGAACAACGAGCTAACGCTGGTCTCCATGTGAATGCTCTCGATGGCCGCGCCCAGCAGGCCGGAGATCGTTAGCACTTTAATCTTGGGCAGCTTCTGCCCCGCTTCGCGCAGCGGAATCGTGTCCGTTACGACGAGTTGCTCCAGGCGCGATGCGGCAATGCGATCGATGGCCGGTCCGGAAAGCACGGCGTGGCTGGCGCAGGCGTACACCGCGGATGCACCGGCAGCGTAGAGCGCGTCGACGGTCTTTACCAGCGTGCCTGCGGTGTCGATAATGTCGTCGATGATGAGGCAGGTCTTGCCCTGCACATCGCCCACGACGTGCATGATTTCTGCAACGTTGATATCAGTCCGCCGCTTGTCGACAATCGCCAGCGGCGCGCCCATCTTCTGCGCAAAAAACCGCGCCCGCTCCACGCCGCCCGCATCCGGCGAAACGACCGTGAGGTTGGGCAGGTGGAGCTCGCGGAAGTAGCTGACCAGAACTGGGCTGGCAAAAAGGTGGTCGACAGGAATGTTGAAGAAGCCCTGAATCTGAGCCGCGTGCAGGTCAACAAAAAGCGCGCGATTGGCGCCGGCGGTGGTGAGCAGGTCGGCGATGAGCTTGGCGCTGATGGCCACGCGAGGGCGGTCTTTGCGGTCCTGGCGCGCGTACCCGTAGTAGGGCACCACCACCGTGATCCGTCCCGCCGAAGCTCGCTTGAGCGCGTCAATCATCACCAAAAGCTCCATCAGGTGCTGGTCTACCGGATAGCAGGTAGGCTGCACCACAAACACATCCACGCCGCGAACATTCTCCAGCAGTTGGAAGTAGACCTCGCCGTCGGCAAAGCGCTGCAGCTTGGCCTCGCCCACCGGAACGCCGATGTGCGCGCCGATCTTGCGCGCCAACTCCGGATTCGCCGTGCCCGAGAACAGCTTGAACCGCTTGTCCTCGCTCAAGCTGCGGGCGCGCTTGCGCTCCGGGGCCGGCTTGCCGTCCTTGCTCTTGCCTGCGTCCTGCGCAACTGGTTCCTTGGGCTGACCATCGCGGGGCTGACCATCGCGGGGCTGACCATCGCGCACAGCAGCGGGTTCGTTGGCCCCCTGCTTGCCTACTTCGGTAAGTGTTGCTTCCGTTCCCATCTGCAGATCTCTCCTAAGCTGGTTTGCTTTGGCTGCTTCTTTACCGAGCTTCTAGCTTTTAGCTTCTAGCCTTTAGCTCTTTATGCTTGAAATCCGACACTGCGCATTCCCGCAAAAAAGAGCTAAAAGCTAATGGCTAATAGCTGAAAGCTATTCTTTGGCTGGGCGACTAGGATTCGAACCTAGACAAGTGCCTCCAAAGGGCACTGTCCTACCATTAGACGATCGCCCAACTTACAACCCTTTTCCAATCCCTGTTCCCCCAACTCTTGCTTTACCTCTAAGGGAAAACCGATCCGAGCAGCCGTTGGCGAGTTTCTCCCGCGAAACAGTGCCCTGTCAATGCCTTATTCGAGAAGCATCTGACGCCAATACTCGGCGCGCGGCAGGGTGCGTGTCATGCGCGCTTCCACCCCTGGTGCCTGCTCACGAATACGAGCAGCCGCTGCTTCCGCATCTCCTCGGGACTGGTACAACCCGAAGAGCGCCGAACCGGACCCCGATAAAGAGGAATGCAGTGCTGCCTCCGGACAGCCCGAGGCCGCAAGAATACGCTTGATTTCGCTGAGGGAAGGATGCTGTGGGAAGACGACTCGTTCGAAGTCGTTCTCAATCCAGCTCGTGATCCCGGTGCGGACAAGCCCAGACACATGTTTCGTCTCTTGCGGTCTGGCGGCCAGGTCCTCTTCATTGAAGAGGACACCGGAGGAGCCTGCTCCCCTGCCACTCTCCGGGATGTGCCCCGAAAAGGCGCTGGCATAGGCGCGGCTCAACTCATCTAGTTTATCGTTACTAGCTTCCGGGGTCAAATTCTCCTGGACGCAGAGCGCGTCCCAGTCCTTGAAGGCCTGCGCAGTAGAAACTCCAACTGCTGGAACGGCTATCACGCACCATACAGAGTCAATGTCCGGCAGCGGATAGACCTCTTGCCCTCGATCAAGTCCAAGAACCGTACCGCCGATCAGAAAAAGTGGCACATCCGAGCCTACCCGCGCCGCAATCTCCAGCCGCCGCGCGCCCCAATCGATCTCCATTGTCTCTCGCCGATCAGCGGATGCGATGACTTGCTGACTCGCTAACCTGCTGACTTGCTGACCCGTTATCCCGAATTTGTCTTCCAACCCCATCTGCTGGGTGCCCCATCCATCGGGCGCATTTAGCCCGATGGGTGGGAGAGCGCGATTCCCAACCCCAAGCTCCTTCTCCAGCCCCACCAGCGCCGCCACCGCATTCGCCGACCCCGCGCCGAGCCCGCCCTGCACCGGCAGCCTTTTTTCGATATGTATCTCGACCTCGGCCTTCACGCCAAGCGTTTCCAGAGCCAGCGCAACCATCTTCCACGCCGTATTGCGGTCGTCTGTCGGAACCCGGCTGTCATTCGAGGTCAGTAGGATCGATGTTGCCGCCGCGCTCCACGCCGAAACAGTCACGACATCATGCATCTCAAGCGTCTGGTAAACGGTCGTGAGAGCATGAAAGCCGTCCGGGCGCGGGGCACCAATATAGAGTCCGAGGTTGATCTTGGCATGGGAGCGAACGACTGTGGACATACCGCTTCATTGTAGAAGGGCGCAATGGCAAAGTGGCCGGAAACCAGTTGTAACGCCGATCTCCAGAGCGGCTGTCCTGGCGGCATCTTTGCCGCCAGAAGATTTCTGCGGACCCGGCGACCCGGAGGACATCCGACCTGAAGGTCAGCATTAAATATTTGCGCATCGCTCGAAGATCAGTGCACGGTTGAAGTTTCCTTCACCTGAGCAGCACCAGCCTGAAGCAGGCAACTCTCCAACTGCGCTCTCGTTGCGTCCGGCGGATCGGCAACGCCAACCAGAATCTTTCCCAGCCAGATTTCGGGATCTTTGATCACGCCCTTGAAGTTCGGCAGCCGCGCGCCGCGCAACAGCGTGATCAACGTGGTCACAATGGCTCCAAGCATGGTGAGTTCGTAGATGATGATGCCGTTTGTCCACGGCGGAGTGATCGGCATTCCGCCGGTCACAATGGGATAGGCTTTCTGCGACAGCGTGGTAAGCAAGTAGCCGCACAGGCCGCCGGTTGCGGCTCCAACCGCCGCCCAAACGTAGGGCAAGCTGGTAAGGTGCGAGTCGGCAAAGTCGTATCCCTCATGCGGCTCGCCGGAGACGATCACAATCTTCCGCTCGTCGAATTTCAGCTCGGCGCTGGCCGCGTGCAGCGCATCGACCGCTTGCTGCGCGGCATCCGGTTCGGCAAAGAGTGCGTAGACGACATTCATTCCGGCACATCCGTGGGCAGCGGCCCTTCAAGCACCAGTCCGCGCGGCTTGCGAATGGTTGGCGCAGTGGTGATAACCCCACCACCGTGAGGCTGGAGCCCAACCTTCAACTCCCAGATCGAAATCATCGGCACCGCCTTTGAAAAGAGAAGATAAAGCAGCGCCATCATGCCGAAGCTCGAAGCCATCAGCGTGTCTTCAACCCATGTGGGCCGGTAGCTGCCCCAGGAAAAATGTAGAAACTTGTGATCGAGGGCGGGCACGATAATGAGGAACCGCTCCAGCCACATGCCGATAATAATGGTGCTCGATGCAATCGCCGTTCCGGTAATGGTGCGGAATTTTTTGACCGAGAGAATCGGCACCGGTATGACAAAGTTGCAAACCACCATGGTCCAGAAGGCTGGGGCAAAGTTGGCTCGAATGCTCGACCAGAAGACATCCATCTCCGACGGCGAATTGCCGTACCAGGTGGTCAGCCGCTCGGCAAAGGTGAAGTAGAACCACAGCAGGCTCGTGGTCAACAGCAGCTTGCCTAAATTATTGAAGTGCAGCGGGCGGAGATATTCTTCCAGATGCAGAAACTTGCGCAGTAGCGCCATGGTGAGGATGAGCGCCGCGATACCGCTGAAGATTGCGCCGATAACGAAGTACGGTCCGAAGATTGTCGAGTGCCACATGGGCACAAGCGTCATCGAAAAATCCCACGAGACGATTGTGTGTACTGAAACCGCAACCGGCACGATGGCGATAGCCATGATGTGCATCGCAATCTCCAGCCTCTGCCATTGGCGCGGTGTGCCTTGCCAGCCAAGCGCCAGCAGGCCATAGATTTTTTTACGCAAGCCCTTGGCGTTGTCGCGGACGGTGGCGAAGTCGGGAATGGTAGGCAGATAAAGAAACGTAACGCTGCCCGTGAAATACGTTGAGATGGCGAAGAAGTCCCAGGCCAGCGGTGAGCGGAAGTTTGGCCAGATTCCGCGCTCACTGGGGTAGGGAATCATCCAGAAGTCGAGCCATGGCCGCCCGACGTGGAACAGCGGAACGCACGCGCCGATGAGAATCGAAAAAACGGTAATGGCTTCAGCGCAGCGCGTCACCGGCCGCCGCCATGCCGCATTGCAAAGGCGCAAGATGGCGGAGATCAGCGTGCCCGCGTGGCTGATGCCGATCCAGAAGACGAAGTTGGTAATGTCGAAGGCCCAGAACACAGGCGAGTTGATGCCCCACACGCCGATGCCCTCCCAAAGCTGATATCCCAGCGCGCACACGCCCGCCAGAACCATGCACGTCGCCAGCGCGACGGCAATCTTATACCGCGAGCTAGTGGCGAAGATCGGCCGCAGCAGATCTTTTTCGATTTGTTCAGCTGTTCGTTGCATCCTGCCAGGTGCCTCGTTCAAGATAGGTGACGTTGGGCTTGGTGCCAAGCTCGCCCAGCAGCTTGGTAGCCCGATTGGAAGTTGCCATGCGCGTTACTTCACTATTCGGATCGTTCAAATCGCCAAAGACCAGAGCCTTCGATGCGCAGGACTGCGCGCACGCGGTCGTAAATTCGCCGTCCTTCAGTTCGCGCTTCTCCGATTCGGCTAGAATCTCCGCCGACTTGATCCGCTGCACGCAGAAGGTGCATTTTTCCATAATGCCGACACTGCGGACCGAGACATCCGGGTTCAGTTGCAGGTTCAGCGGCTTCTCCCATGCGGGATTGAAGAAGTTGAAGGAGCGCACAGTATAGGGGCAGGCGTTGGCGCAGAAGCGTGTGCCGATGCAGCGGTTGTAGACCTGCCCGTTGAGCCCTTCTTCCGTGTGATAGCTCGCGTAAGTTGGGCAGACCGGCTCGCATGGTGCGGCATCGCACTGCTGGCAGAGCACCGGCTGAAAGCGAACCTTCGGATTGGGAAAGTCGCCCTCCCACGTGCGCTCGACGCGAATCCACTGGATCGTTCGCCCGCGCGCGGCCTGATCTTCGCCCGCCGTGGGAATATTGTTTTCGGCACGACAGGCAACCACGCACGCCTCGCATCCCGTGCAGCGGTCCAGATCGACTGCCAATCCCCATTTGTGCGACATCTTCTTCACCCTTCACTCCGCAATCAGCGGAATCAATACAAAAAATTATCTCGACTCTTCTTCGTGCGGAAAACCGCTCAATCCGCCGGAGAACAGAACCAGCTTTGCCTGCTCCGGGCCGCCTACGCGTGTGATCTTGACTCTGGTCGCCGCCCAGGCCAGCGACCCAGTTTTTCCTTCTGTGACTAGCGCAAGAATCGCGAGCGGGTTCGCGCCACGCTTGCTTGCGAATCTTCCAAAGTCCTCGTGGCCTTGGCCGGTAGGCATGGCGATGAGATCGGGCGCGATGCCTGGAGAAAGAACCGCCGGCACGCGCAGGCTCCCCTGCGTGGATTGAATCTCCACCAAATCGCCTTGTTGAATGCCCAGTTTGGCTGCGGTTTTCTGATTGATCTCCACCCAGCTCGACCACATGGCGGTTGTCAAAACGTCGGGCAGCTCCTGCATCCAGGGCAGGTTCGCTGTCGATCCATCGCCGAGCGACTGCGAAACATAAGGCTGAAAGTAGAAGGGGAAATCCGCCGCGGCGCCGGCAAACTCCGGCTCGCTTTGGATGCCGGATGCGGATATTGACGCGGACTTCGAGGTCGCGGCCGCGCTTCGTGCTTGCGCGGTAGGCGATGCGCCAACCCATCCGCCGTCCTTCTGCACTGCGGTCCAGAATTCGTCGTCCGTCTTGGTTTTCATGGACGCATCTTGGGTGCGCAGCGCCGTGTACGCAGCCTTCAGCATTGCATCGAAGCTGGTCCACGGCAGCGCCTTGGCAAAGTCTCCGCCAAGTTGATGCGCAAGCCCGAGCAGCACGTCCGTCATAGGGCGCGTGTTGTGCAGCGGCGCAACAGCCGGCGGCGCAACGCTGATATATGCCTGCGTCGATCCCGACTCCGGCTGGCCATCAAGCCACTGTTCGAGCGGCGCGTGCTCGGGCAAAATCAGATCCGCCTGCGCGCTGGTCTCGTCGATGAAGCTGCCGAAGCTGACGACATAAGGTATTTTCGCAATCGCTTCGCGAATTTTTGTTGCAGCAGGAGCGAAGTAGATCGGGTTCGCGTCGTAAAGCAGAAGCATCTGCGGAGTGGCTTTCGCCAACGCTGTGAGACTCGCCAGACTGGCCTGCGAAGTTTCCAGTTTCGCTGCGATGCTGGTCGGCACATCCGGCGCAAAACTCAAAATTGGACCGCTATTCGATCCGGTCTCGCGCCCCGCATCCACCAGCGACTCAAGCGCATTTACCGCCAGCGCGTTGAAGAGACCGTTCGTCTGCGCCAGGGGCGCGCCGCCAGCAAACGCAGTCGCCGCACCGCTCCGCGCGATCTCATGTGCCAGCCGAGTGATAACAGCCGCGCTTATGCCCGTCTGCTTTTCAACCACTTGCGGCGTATACTTCGGCAACCCTGCGGCCCAGCCTGCGATCTGCGCTCCGGCTCGCGAAGCGGCTGAATTTGGTGCGAGTTTTTCTCTCAGTATCACATGTGCAATTCCCAATGCCAGCGCGCCCTCTGTGCCGGGCTTGCATGCAATCCACTCGTCCGCATTGGCCCCGGTCTGCGACATGCGCGACTCGACCTGCACAAACTTGGCCCGCCGCCCAGCGCGTCCCTGGCGCATCGCTCCATAGCCAATCGATTGCGAAACCGGCGAGTTCCACGTGCCCAGAAAATCCGCGCCGAATGAAAGGACATAATCCGCTCGTCCAAGATTCAGCGTCGGCAAAGCCGCATGGCCAAAGCTCAGCAAGTTCGCCTGCCGCAGCACAGCCTCGTCGAACGGCTCGTACCAAACCGCGGGCGGCGCGCCAAAGGCCTTCAGAAACTTCCCAATCAGTTCACGCCGCTGCCCGCGCAGAGGCCGCGCAAGGAAACTCAAACCACTCATCGACTTCGATGTTTGCAGACCGGACAAATGCGAAGAAACTTCCTTGATCGCATCGTCCCATGAAATCTGCTGAAACTCGCCGGACCCGCGCGCGCCAGTACGTTGAATCGGGTGCGTAATGCGGTCCGGATGGTAGAGCACCTGCAACCCCGCCTGCCCCCGCGCGCAGAGTTTGCCCTGGTTCACCGGGCTGCGCGGATTGCCTTCGAGCTTCTTCGCCAGTCCCATTTTTATAATGCCGGTTTGGCCGTTGCGAATCACTTCGGCATCGCCCTGCATCACGCGCACTTCCAGGCCGCAGCCGGCCGAACAGAGGGTGCAGATGCTCGGCTTGATGGTCGCAATGCCGGGCACAAGATCTTCTTCCTGCACAAACCGTATGAGCTGCTTGTCCGGCGCATGGCAGGCGTCGAGCGTAGCCGCTACGCCGGTCAGTGCCGAGATCTTGAGAAAGTTACGCCGCTCCATGATGCTTCGCCGTTATCCGATCTGTTGGAAGTAATTCGTTAGTAATGGCAGGTCGCGCAATCGACCGAAACCTGTTTCTGCTTGTGGCACTCCACGCAGTAGCCCATGTTGAGATTCACTTTGCGCTCCGCCGTAGTTTGTTTGGTCATATCGCCGTGACACTGCACGCAGTCTACGCCGGCGCGAATGTGCGGCGCGTGATTGAACATTACGTGCGCCGAATCGCTGTAGTTGTAAACCCGCACCCAGGGAATGGCCTCGCCGCGCGCCTGATATGCAGCGATTTTCTTGATCTCCGAATTATCGGTATCGATCGCTACGTGGCAGGTCATGCACACGGTCACGTTGGGAATCTGCGCCTCCGGGCCCTGATCCACGCCAACGTGGCAGGTCACGCACTGCATTCCGTTGAGCAGGTGAATCTTATGCGTGTAAGCGATGGGCTGCGCCGGGTGCTCGGGGTGGACTTCGAAAAAATCCTGAAACGCGTCTACGGCTGTGGGGTGCGCCGGGGTGAAGATGCCGCGGGTTACGAATTCATCCGTCGCGGAAGAGCTGGCTGCATGAGTCGGAAATGCGAAAGCCGCCAGCACGGCAACGCCAGCGACGCCGACACCAATCAGCAAGCCCTTCCTCAAGTTCATCAGGCATCCATTGTTGATAGGGAAATGTCGTGAGATTATCTATCTGCCACGAATTCGTAGATCGTAAACGACACTGCTCCCGGTTGTAAAGGCAGTCGTCGTGCAATTTCGAATCCTCGATCTGCTACCTTGGATTCGACTCCATATATTTTTCCACTTTATGACGCAATTCATTCCGCCACCGCGCTCTGACGGCTCGCCCACACGCTGGTCTCTGCACAACTGGATCGCCGCAGTCGTTCTGTTTGCTGCGACGGCAGCCGTGGTGCTTTGGCAAAACGCGCATGTGGCAGTCCTATTCGATCTCAGCTACATCCTCAACACCGCCGAGCGCATTGCCCTGGGTCAGGCCGCCTACCGCGACTTCCCGCTGGCTCATGCGCCGCTCACCTTTCTGATTCAAGCCGCGATCATCCGCCTCACCGGTCGTGTGATCTTTCACCACGTCATATATGTAGCGATCATCGGCGGACTGGGCACTGTAGTGACGTGGCGAATTGCGCTTGACGTTCTGCGCGAACGCGTCGCCGCGGACTGGACGACGGCGCTGATGATTGCCGCGCCGCTGGTTTTTCTGGGTATCTACTGCATCGTACCCAACCCGGAGTACGACTGCGACGGTGGCTTCTGGCTGCTCGTTGCGCTGTGGATGCTGGAGCAACTGGATCGTAGAAAAAGCCTGCTGTTTGCCTTTGCTGCAGGCGCGGCAGCTTGCGTTCCCATCTTCTTCAAGCAAAATATGGGGCTGCCATTTTTACTCGTGGCAGTGGGCGCGGTGCTACTTTTACTTGCGCTGAGGACATTGCCACAAAGACAGCTTGAAAATCATGAGCCAAATGCGAAATCCCTATCGGCTTTTCTAGCCGGCGCCGGCGCCGCGCTCCTCTCTGCGCTGGCGGCGATTCATTTTACTTGCGGGCTCGGCAGTTACTTTCACTGGACCATCCAATACGCCGGCCGGCGCCGTTTGCCGGGACTCGGCCTGATGCTGGATGTGTATCGCGATCCAAATCTGCTTTGGACGCTGCCCTCTGTTGCTCTAGCGTTAGTGCTTCTGCGCCTAGGTCCGAAAAAGCTTTGGACCCGTTTGGTCGCCTTGACCATGCTTGCCGCGCCGTTCCTTTACGCGCTCAGCTCGCTGCTGCTCTACGACGACGCGGACGAGCGCGGCGACAGCCTGCTGGCACTGTGGCCGCTGCTGCTCCTGTTGGCCGCGGCCTTGGCGGTTGCCAATCTCATCACACTGCGCCGCCGTCCCAGCCTGCGCGCATTTCTGCCTCTGGCACTACTGGCCGCCATTCACGGTACCTTCATGTCACAGCAGCTTTGGGGTTCGAGCTATGGCATCTGGCCGTTGCTTATCTTGCTCATCGCCGAGTTGCTGGCGTTTCTTGCCACCTTCACAGCGGGCGCATCCGATGCGCGATGGCTCGTGCCGGCCCTGGCCGCGTCGATCTCCGTCACCATGTTCGTCTGCGGAGGCTTTTACATCGTGAGCGAGGAGCGACTCTCCTATGCCAACCTTCCCGACGAACCCGCCGCGCACTCCGCATTTGCGGCGCTAAAAGGCCTATCTGTCCCGGGACCATATCTGCCGGACATCGACGAGTTGCTGCGCTACGCTGAGGCCAACATTCCCTACAATGATGGGATTGTTCTCATCCCCGGCGAGGAGCCGTTCTACTTTGCCATCGGCCGCGCGCCGCAATTCCCCGTCCCGTTCTTCGATCCCACTATCGACCCCTACACCCCGGCGGAGATTGCCGCGCTGGCTCGCTCGCACAACATTCGTTGGATGATCTTGAAAAGAAATCTGCAGACCAAAGAAGATCCAACCCCGCAGCGCGAAGAGATCCTCGATCTGCTCCAGCAGCAGTTCACGCCGGTAGCAAGACTGCGCGGATACGACGTCTATCGTCGTCCATAAGCGGGCAAAATCACGGGCTGTTGCCGGACTTCGCAACCTGATTGATAATCCGCTGGATAACGACGATCTGCACATGAATGTGTCGGGCCACGTCGGGCAGGAACTCGGTGATGTAGTTGTCGATTGGGGCTGTTGCCAGCCCGATGCCGTAGCGCGCGGCGCTGGCGCGCAGGTTAGCCTGCTGGCCGGGCACGTAGAGATTGCCGATCTCGTCGTCCGCGGCAAAGCCCACCAGAACAGCGTAGTTCACCATGCCTTTTCCGTTGTCGCCCTGCGTCCACACAATCTGATCCGTGGCGTGTAGAGTGCGGCGCATAATGCTTGCACCGGACATGCGGTGGTAGTGCGGGTCCTGGTGGGCAATCGACGGAATCAGAAACGTGCCGACAAACTCGCCCACCATACTCTGCGTAAAGCTCACGCCCACGTAGCGGCCATAACCGGGCATGCCCGGCCCGTACGGAGAGTGCGAATTGGCAGCAACCGAAATGGCAGCCTCGCCTCCGATGGTGAGCAGGTTGAAGGGATCGAGGAGATTGCGCGCGGCCAGGTGCGCCTTCTCCAGTCGCGTGAGCGGTTTAACCTGCGGTCCGTTCAGAAATCGCTCATACCAGTTGATCACCGGTTGAGTGGGACCGCAGCGGACAAAGTCGATGAGACTCGAGTGCTCGCTTGCAGGCGGCTCTTCGGTAGTGACTCCGGCTGCCGTCTGCTTGGGATCTGTCTCTGCTGGAGCGGCCGTGCCAGCAGCCGGAGCTTTCACCGGGCAGGGGCTGGGCTGAGTTTTCTTCTCTTGCGCCGCGGTGGCCGCCGGCTGCGGAGCTTCAGTCAACTGCGGCGCTGGACTCTGACCGATCGCACGTGGAGAAGCTAAGGGCGCGAGCAGAAACGCAAGCACCAGAAGTTCATGGTGCAGTGCCGCCGTGCACGGATTGGAGCGAAACACAGGCATCGGCATCATCCCCACACCTACATTAGGACGCATCCCTGTAGGAAAGATAACCCCAGAGGGGACAGGATTGCCCTGTCTTTCCTCGTTATACAGCAACTTCATGCCGCAGCGTGTGTTATTGGCTGGTGCGGCACCCCTCTGCCTAAGTTTGTTGACGAACAAGATTGAGTTCCGCAGACTGGGAGTGGGTGGTGTTCACGAAGCGATCCCCGGAAAGCTTTTAAAGATGAAGCCAAAGTTATGTTTTGTGCCGGCTGCGGCGCTGCTCTTTGCGGCAGGCTGCCAGCATCAGGAGCGAACCGCGCAACTGCCTCAGCCGCAGGCTGCGCCTCCTGTCGTTTATCCGGCGCAGAGGCAGGTTGCCCCAGAACAGACTCCGTCTCAGCCCCAGCTTCAACCGGTGGACAAAATTCCGATAACGCCCGTGCCGCCCGGCGGAGTCAGCGCGGAAGACCTTGCCTTTGTGGCCAGACACAAGCCAATTGCCGCGCAGGTGGGTTTCGCAACCTGGTATACCGCGTCGAAGGGGCGCAAGGCCGCCAATGGTGAGTTGTTCGATGAATCGGCCTTGACCGCTGCGCACCGCACTCTTCCCATGGGCACCTTGATTGTGGTCACCAATCTCGAGACCGGCCAGTCAAGCGCCATGCGCATCGCCGACCGTGGACCCTTTGTGACCGGCAGGATCTTGGACCTGACGCCTGCCGCGGCCAAAGCCACCGGAGTCTACGGCAAGGGCATGTCGCAGGTGCGCATCGATGTGTATCAGACGCCCAAGCCGATCAAGACGGGCGGCCGGTGGTGCGTGCAGATCGGCGCATTCCGAACCGAAACCCTGGCCATCCATCTGAAAGAGGAGTTGCTGCGTACCTACGCCGGCTCCAATGTGATTGAGTTCCCCGGCGAGAACAGTTACTGGGTTCGCATCCGCCCGCAGGGCGACGACCGCGAGATGGCAGAGCACATCGCGCACCATCTGCACCCCGTCGAGGGAGAAGCGTTTCTCACCCGGCTGGATTAGGGCCAGATACGCAGGGCAATCGATTTGAAATTTCTCCTGCGATATTTAGCGAATAGCCTTTAGGATGCATTGGAGATTCGCTGTTTTGAAAGGGCACAGCGTGCTTTTTCAAAACCTTTTCTTAGTTCAAATGGGATTGCCCTGGCCACAAACCCATCCGTAGCCACGGGCGCATTGAATCTCATGGTACTATTTCGGAACAGTTGAGATAGCATCTGGCGGATCGGGTAAATTCGACAGGCCAGGAGCTGGCGAGTGGTAAATGGTCTTGAGACACCCGCCAGGTTTCGATCCGAAGCAGTTGATTCCGGCAGGTCGATTGAGCTGACAAGATTTCCGGGCAGATTCCAGGCAGATTGCAAGGAGGTTCCGTGTTCCGATTTCTCTCCAAAAGAACCCGCGCATCGGCCTCCGCGCCAGTCGCGTTGAATGCAGAGATTCGATCGTATTTACTGTGCCTCTATGCGGAGTCCCGGCAGATTCTGTTTCGCATTCTGCTCGGCGAGGCGCTGCCGCAGAAAGAGCCCTTCCCCATGGACCCGGCGCGGACAGCAGAGACACTTCACAAGATTGAGGTGCTCATTGCGAATGATAAGCACCTGGATGGTTGCCGCAAGCAGATCGGCGAAAAGTTCCCTGGGCGGCTTGCGGAACTTTTCAATCTGGCGCCCAAGCCGGCGGCGGCTTCCGCCAAAGGAGAAGAGTCGCCGAGTGCCGGCCCGCAGTACAACCTGCTCGCGAACGATGAGCTTCGCCAATCCATCCGGGATCACGTACGCCGCCACCAGGCCATGATGACTGGACAGCCTGAGCAGCAAGACGTGGAGGCGATGAAGGCGTTGAAGCAGTCCTCCAGGCTGCAACAGCAGCTTGCCTATCTGGTGGACTACACGCCGAACAAGTGGCTGCTGGAGCAGGAGATTCCCATCGTGCTGGAGTCGCGGGCGCGGCGTTTGCATGGGCATACCGCCCATTCCGCAGCTACAGCCGGCGCGGACGCTGCGTCC